>Ga0265318_10000809_pt1 | contig 20691 bp, 21 predicted proteins | sample 4821metaG_FD_192431 | JGI IMG/M metagenome (GOLD analysis project Ga0265318, IMG submission 192431) | Rhizosphere microbial communities from Carex aquatilis grown in University of Washington, Seatle, WA, United States - 4-8-21 metaG | ecosystem: Host-associated > Plants > Roots > Rhizosphere >... | reverse complement strand
GGCCAAGGAGTACCTGGCCCACTTGAAGGTGACGGGATTCACCCATGTACTCCGGGAATTCAACAAGAGGGCGGATGAGCTGGCCAACCAGGGAATCGATGATCATTTTGAAAAATAAAATCAAGATCCAGTTCACCGCCAAGGCACTAAGACACCAAGAAAACCAAACAAAACCAAAGATTTTTGATTTCGCTGTCCTTGGTGCCTTGGCGTCTTGGTGGTTCAAAGCCTTGTCCGCTGGATTTTGCCCCTCCTAACCTCTATCATGACTCTTGGAAGCAGGTCTGTGATCGCGATCGGTTCCTTTTAGGGCCCGGTTGAGGAAAGTCCGAACTCCGAAGGACGGGATGCTGGGTAACGCCCAGTCGCCCAGTCTTCATAGCCTCTGGTTATGAGGGCTGGGTGAAGGAAAGTGCCACAGAAAAGATACCGCCACGCGCAAGCGGGGTAAGGGTGAAATGGTGGGGTAAGAGCCCACCGCGCTTTGAGCGATCAAAGCGGCAAGGCAAACCCCATCCGGAGCAAGATCAAATAGGGAGGCTTCGAGGCGGTCCGCCTCACTCTTTTCCAATCCGGAAAAGGGGGCCTTCGGGTAAGATCGCAAGGACGGGGCCGGTAACGGTTCCCGCGAGAGAAATGATCACATCTACAAAATTCGGCTTATGCCCTGCTTCTTAATTTATGCCTCAAAAGGCCGCCCCCCCGGGCGGCTTTTTGTTTTTAACGGAAGATTTAACCGCGGAGTTAACAGGGTTGCGCGGAGTAAGTCTTTACCTCTTTTTGTTTAAAATCTAATTCTCATGCCTTACTCTGTTCACTCTATGTGACTCCGTGGTTCCAACTTTGGTTTGGGGGTTTTCGTGCAAAAAATATCGGTCAAGGGCGGCAGGGCGCTCAAGGGCGAGGTTACCATCAGCGGGTCCAAGAACGCCACCTTACCCGTGATGACGGCGGCCCTTCTGGCGGACTCACCCACCCATCTTAGGAACATTCCCTACCTCAATGACATTAAGACCATGGCGGAAGTGCTCCGCAAATTGGGGTCCAAGGCCGTTTTGGACGACCATCAGCTCAAGATTGATCCGGCGGGTTTTAATCAGTTCGAGGCGCCCTATGAATTGGTCAAGACCATGCGCGCCTCCATCTATTCCCTGGGAGCCTGTTTGGCCCGCCTGGGGGAAGCGAAAGTTTCCCTGCCGGGAGGCTGCGCCATCGGAGCCAGGCCCATCGACCTGCACTTGAAGGGCGTGGAGCAATTGGGCGCTAAAGTCACCATTGAGCACGGCTATGTCCATGCCAAGGCTTCCAAATTAAAAGGCGCGACCATTTACTTGGCCGGCCCCCACGGCCCCAGCTTAGGGGCGACCGTCAATGTGCTTTTGGCGGCCACTGCCGCGGAGGGAACCACGGTTATTGAATCAGCTTCCATCGAGCCGGAGGTGGAGGAGTTGGTCCATTTCCTCAACGCCATGGGAGCTTCCATCGAGGGCGCGGGAACCTCCAAGTTGATCATTGAGGGAAAAAAACGGTTAAAAGGCGTGGAGTATTCCATCATTCCCGACCGCGTGGAAGCCGGGACCTTCATGGTGGCAGCGGCGATCACCAGGGGCGATGTGACCTTGAAAAACGCCAAGGCGGGCCACCTGGCCGCGGTCATCGACAAGCTCCGGCAAATCGGGGTGGATATCGAAGTGGCGAAGGACGATATCCGAGTGAAGGGATCGGGAATTTATAAACCAGCGGACGTGATGATCCTGCCTTATCCCGGGTTTCCCACGGACATGCAGGCCCAGATCATGGCCTTGCTGGCCACCGTCCCCGGCATCAGCATCGTGACCGAGACGATCTGGGAGAACCGGTTCATGCACGTGTTTGAGATGAACCGCATGGGCGCGGACATCACCATCGACCGCAGCCACGCGGTGGTGAAGGGCGTTGAAAAGTTGACCGGCGCTCCGGTCATGGCGTCCGACCTTCGCGCCAGCGCGGCCTTGATCCTGGCGGGGCTGGTGGCTGAGGGCGAAACCCTGGTCCAGCGCATCTACCATCTGGACCGTGGTTACGAGAAAATCGAGGAAAAACTTTCGGCCCTCGGCGCGGACATCAAAAGAGTCAACTGATTTTTTGCCACGGATGAACAGGGACGAACACGGATAAACATTAATCCTTGATTTAAATTGATGATGATCTTCTGCTTGGAATCTGTTTCGGGCCGGATGAAAAAATGTCTTGGTATTGTTTAAAATCAAAGTCTTATCCGTGTTCATCCGTGTTAATCTGTGGCGAAAATTCATCTGGGGTTTTGAGAATGAAATCTTTTTTTCAAGGGTTGGGTTGATATGAATCTCCAACCCCGGAGCGCGATTGGCTTGACCCTTGTTTTGCTGGGAATCATGGCGGTAGTCCTGGTGGGGCTCCTTATTCGTTACGCCTTTTTCAAACCAGTGGAGGGGAAGGACACCGAAGTCCAAAAGTTTTACCGGGATTTTATCTGGTGGTGCGCCAAGCTGGTCTTGATTGATTTATCCGCCTTTATTTTATTGTTTACCGGCGGCCTGGATAAGTCCTGGTTTGGAGCGGGAATCGCGGGGATAATTGTTTATACTTTAATGGGCCTGCATATGAGGGTTAGGGCCTGGAAACAATTCAAGGAATCCCAAAAATGAGAATTTTAAACTTCGGCAAACAACAAGACCGTAAGGCGGTTGAAAAACTAATTCGCCGCGAGCCCTTGATGGAACTGAAAGGCTCCGGCAGCCGCGCGTCCCTGACTAAAAAAGTCTTCGGCCGGGACCTGACCCCGGAGCAGGCGGTGGACCTTGTGGTAGAGGATGTGCGCCAAAAGGGCGACAGGGCCCTCTTCTCCTATTGCCGAAAATTCGACGGGTTCGCGGCGACGCCGAAAAACATCCGCGTCACCAAATCTGAAATCCAAACAGCCCTCAATCAATTGGAATATCCCCTGGAAATCGCCATTAAAACAGCAATCCGCAACGTCCGGACCTTTCACACCAAGGAAAAGCCCTCCCGCTGGTTTCACAATGGGCCCCAGATGTCCATTGGCCAACGTTGGACACCCATCGATCGGGTGGGCCTTTACGTTCCGGGCGGATTGGCCTCCTATCCCTCGTCCGTCATCATGAACGTGATCCCCGCCAAGGTCGCGGGGGTGAAACAAGTGGTCGTGGTCACGCCGGTCAAAAAAGACGGCAAGGTCAATCCGGCCGTCTTGGCCGCTGCTTATTTCTCGGGCGCGGATGTTATCCTTAAAATCGGCGGGGCCCAGGCGGTCGCGGCCTTGGCTTACGGGACAAAATCAGTGCCGGCGGTGGATAAAATTACCGGACCGGGCAACCTTTTCGTGGCCCTGGCCAAGCGCAAGGTGTTCGGCCAGGTCGGCATTGACGGATTCCCCGGCCCCAGCGAAGTCCTCATTCTCGCCGACGGCACGGTTCCGGCCGCCTGGGCGGCGGCGGATCTTTTGGCCCAGGCGGAACACGACGAAATGGCCATGCCGCTCTTGGCGACCTATAACCCCGCCTACGCGAAGGAGGTCGCCAAGGAAGTGGAACTGCAGTTGGAAATGCTGGAGAGGGAAACCATCGCCAATGACTCCCTCAAGAGCCGCGGCGCCATCATCCTGGTGAAAAACCGCAAGCAGGCAGGAGAATTTTCCAACCGCTTCGCGCCGGAGCATCTGGAAATTCTCGCCAAGGACGCTCGGGCCTGGTTGCCCGATCTGCGCCACGCGGGAGCTATTTTTATCGGCCCCAACACGGCGGAAGCTTTTGGCGACTACACCGCCGGCACGAATCATGTTTTACCCACTGGCGGAACGGCCCGCTACTCCTCCGGTCTTTCGGTGTTTGACTTCCTCAAGCGCACCAATATGCTGGAAATGAAGAAACCGGGCCTCAAAGCCTTGGGGAAACCCACGGTGGATTTTGCGAACGAAGAAGGCCTCGGCGCCCATGCCCAGAGTGTGTTGTTTAGGTTGTAAAAGATAAAGAAGTTTATGCCGATCAAACCCGAAAACGGCCTATTAATCGGATTGAATTTATTTAACGTCGTCATGGGTTTTATCGGCCGTATCCGCGTCCAAGGAATGGTTCCTTTTGAATTCAAAATTAAAAAACTGGTTTCGGCCGGCGGTCCTCAAGATGAGGGGCTACACTCCCGGGGAACAGCCTAAAAACCCTTCCACCATTAAACTCAACACCAACGAGAATCCCTATCCGCCCTCCCGCCCCGTTTTGAGGGCGGTCAAGGGTCTTGAGGCTTATCGTTTGCGCCGCTATCCCGAGCCAGCCGCCGATACCCTGCGCCGATCACTCTCCAAGCTTTACCGGTGGCCGGTTGAGGGAATCCTGGTGGGGAACGGCTCCGATGAAATTCTCTCCCTCCTCTTCAACGCCGCCTTGGCGAAAGGGGACCTGGTCCAATATCCGGACATCACCTACAGCCTTTACCCGGTCCTTGCCCAAATCCGGGAAGCCAAGACAAAGGAAGTTAAATTAGATCCGAACTGGGGTTTGGATTTTAAAAAATTGTCCCCCGGGGCCCGTTTGACCCTATTGGCCTATCCCAACCCTCCCATTGGGAATTGTTTTGCAATAGGGGATATCAAGGCTTTCTGCCGGAAAGCCAAGGGTTTGGTTTTGATCGACGAGGCTTACGTGGATTTTGCCGACAAGAATTGCGATTCCATCGCCCGGTCCTGTCCGAATGTTCTGCTCCTGCGCACCATGTCCAAGTCCTTTTCTCTCGCGGGAGTCCGATTGGGGTTTGTGTTGGGCCACCCTTCCGTCCTTGATCAACTCATGAAGGTGAAGGATTCCTATAACGTGAATGCCATGACGCAGGCGGTCGGCATCGCGGCTTTGAGCTCCGCTGGTCTTCAGGCGATGAAGCAAAATGTTAAAAATATCCGTTTGGATCGGAATACTTTGGCCGAAGACTTGCGAAATATGGGTTTTTCCGTTCCCGACAGCCAGGCCAATTTCCTTTTGGCGGAAGTTCCCGCCGGCACCAACGCGGAGAACCTTTACAAAAATCTCAAAAAAAAGCGCCTTTTGGTAAGATACTTCTCCCATCCGAGGCTTAAGAATGCCTTAAGGATTACGGTGGGGACGCCGGATCAAAACGCGAAGCTTTTGGCGGCGCTAAAAGCAATTAGGAATTCGTAATGCGGAATTAGGAATTTAAGCTTTCAATTCCTAACTCCTAACTCCTAATTTCTAATTTATTTGGAGTCCATATGTCAAAACGTACCGCCACCATCAACCGTAAAACCAAAGAAACCCAGATCACCCTCGCCCTGAACCTCGACGGAACGGGTGTGGCCAACATTAAAACCCCCGTTCCGTTTCTTTCCCACATGCTGGAAGCCCTGGGCAAACACAGCGGATTTGACTTAACGGTGAACGCCAAGGGCGACACTCACATTGATGATCACCATACAGTGGAAGATATCGGCATTTGCCTGGGCTTGGCCTTGGACAAGGCCTTGGGCGACAAAAAGGGGATCAGCCGTTATGGTTTCTTTTATGTACCCCTCGACGAGGCTTTGGTGCGCTCGGTGGTGGATTTAAGCGGCCGCAATTACATGAATTATGACCTGGACCTGAACGTGAAGAAGCGCATCGGCAATTTCGACAGCGAATTGGTGGAGGATTTCTTCAAGGCCGCCACGGACAACGGCAAGTTCAACCTGCACCTGGAGAAGATCCACGGCCGGAACAGCCATCACATCGTGGAGGCTGCCTTCAAGAGCTTCGCCAGGGCCCTGAAAATGGCGGTCGCCATCGACGCCAAGGTGAAGGGCGTTCCCTCAACTAAGGGAAATCTTTAAAAAATCCATTTCACCACAGGCCCTTCGGGCCACAGAGGCACAGGTAGGAAAATAATTTTTGGTTCCTTCAAAAGCTTTTGCTTACCCGTGTCTCTGTGGCCCGATGGGCCTGTGGTGAAATAGGTTCGGAGCCCCAAATGATTACTGTGGTTGATTACGGTGTCGGCAATTTACACAGCGTGGCCAAGGCCTTGGAGAAGGTCGGGGCCGATACCCGTGTCTCCTCCGATTGGAGGGATGTGGAAAAATCCGACGGGGTGGTTTTGCCGGGAGTCGGCGCTTTCAAAGATTCCATGGACGCCATGCACCGCTCGGAATTGGCCGCGGCTATTAAGGCCTACATCGCCTCGGGCAAGCCCTTTTTGGGCGTTTGCGTTGGACTCCAAATGCTCTTCGCTGAAAGCGAGGAATTCGGGATTTCCAAGGGCCTGGGTATTTTCCCCGGCCGGGTCGTGAAGTTCGCCGAGGGACAAAAGGTGCCCCATATGGGGTGGAACCAGGTTCAAATCAAGCAAAAGGACAATACCTTGTTGAAGGGAATCGCCGAGGATGAGTATCTTTATTTCCTTCATTCCTACTACGTTGTGCCTGAAAATAAGGCCATCGTGGCGGCACAATGCTCTTACGGCGTGGATTTTACCTGTATGGTCAGCGAGAAGAACGTGTTCGGAACCCAGTTCCACCCCGAAAAGAGCCAGGCAGCGGGCCTGAAGATTTATCAAAACTTCAGCGAGTTGGTTGAGAAAATGCGTAATGAAAAAGGGTACGGTATTCTTTCTTCTGACGTTCTTGAGCCAGTTCACCAACAGGTTCTGGAAATTAGAAGTAATAATATTGATACACATAAAAACTAGAGGTATCAATGTACGTCATACCAGCAATTGACATTCGAAAAGGCCGATGCGTGCGGCTGGTGCAGGGAGATCTCCGGGATGAGACCGTTTATTCCCAGGAGCCTGTTTCCGTGGCGAAATTATGGAAACTCAAAGGCGCCAAGCGCCTGCATGTCATTGACCTGGACGGGGCTTTTTCAGGCAAATTAGCCAACTTGGATTATGTCAAAGAGATTATCAAGGCCACCGATTTAAAGGTGCAGGTGGGGGGCGGCATCCGGGACTTGAAAACGATCGAGAAGGTCCTTTCCATCGGCGTGGATTTTGTCATCCTGGGAACCTCGGCTGTCCAGAACAAGGAATTCGTCCGGGACGCGGTGAAGGAATACGGCAAGTCCATCATCGCCGGAATCGACGCGAAAAAAGGCATGGTGGCCATCAAGGGTTGGAAACAAGTGACGAAGATCAACGCGGTGGATTTGGCCAAGGAAATGGTGGAGTTGGGAGTGGGCCAGATTATTTTCACCGATATCCAGAGGGACGGAATGTTGGAAGGGCCCAATTTCAAGAGTACCAAGGAATTGGCCAGGGCGGTCAAGGTCCCTGTGATCGCCTCCGGCGGAATGTCGGGCTACAAGGACATTGAGCACGCCAAGCGCCTGGAAAAATACGGCATCACCTCGGTCATCATCGGCAAGGCCCTCTATACGGGCAAAATCGACCTGAAACAGGCCATCAAGATCGCGAAAGAGCCGCTGCAACCCCGCACAAAAAAGAAGAAATAGTTTTGCCACGGATGAACACGGATTAACACGGATAAGACGAACGAAAGAAAAAAATGAAATTTGGAATATCTTTTTTTGAATTTTTAGCGATCCGTGTTCATCCGTGTTCATCTGTGGCTAAATGGCCGGAGGTTTAGGGTGCTCGCTAAACGCATTATTCCCTGCCTGGACGTGAAAGAAGGCCGGGTGGTCAAGGGCGTTAAGTTCGAGAACCTGCGCGACGCGGGGGATCCGGTGGAAATCGCCAAGCAATATGACGCCGAAAGGGCGGATGAGCTGGTCTTCCTCGACATTACCGCTTCCTCCGATAAACGAAATATCCTCTTGGATGTGGTCACCCGCACCGCCGAGGCGGTCTTTATGCCCCTGACGGTGGGAGGGGGAGTGAGGACCACCGAGGACATCCGGACGCTCCTCAAGTCGGGCGCGGACAAGGTTTCCCTCAATACCCGCGCGGTGGAGAATCCCCAAGTGCTCAAGGAAGGCGCCGGGAAATTCGGCTCCCAATGCATCGTTCTGGCCATCGACGCCAAGAGGCGCGACCTCAACGACCCCTCCAAGGGTTGGGAAGTATTCACCCACGGAGGGCGCAAGGCCGCGGGAAAAGACGCGGTGGAATGGGCCAAGCAGGGCGTGGAGCTGGGCGCCGGTGAAATTCTTCTGACCAGCATGGACCGGGACGGCACCAAAAACGGGTATGATCTGGAACTGACCCGCGCCATTTCGGAGTCCGTACCGGTACCAGTGATCGCCTCGGGCGGAGTGGGAACCTTGGAGCACCTGGCCGACGGGATCACCCAAGGAAAAGCCGACGCGGTTTTAGCGGCCTCGATTTTCCATTACCGGGAGTATTCGATCAAGCAGGCGAAGGAATACCTAAGGCAAAAGGGAATTCCTGTAAGACTGTAGGGACCCATTCGTGGCTCCCTGATGGTTGGGTGAAGGTAAGGGTAGGGGCAGGCCTCCGTGCCTGCCCAGGGCACCCCCGGAGGGCCGCCCCACCATTTTGAAAAAGGACTTCGCAATGAGCCTTCCTAAAGACGTGGTCCAACAGATCCAGAAACTCGTCCAGGAAAATGTGAACAAGTATTTCGGGCCCTTAAAACCGGCCGAGAAAACCCCCGACAAGGTGAAGTTTTTCGCCCAAAAGCAGTTGGATTTTTTCATCAGCGGAATCGTGAAGGGAATGCCGGAACTGCGGATGAAATGGATGAACGGCCATCCCTATCATGTGCACTTGCGGATGACCACGGTGGCCAACAAATTCGAGGTTGAGATTACTGAGGACGAATAAGAACTACGCCGCGAAGGTGCGAAGTTCACGGAGAAAGGGAGAAATGATGATTCGAGGAACGAAGGATTTTTCCGGTGAATGTTTTCTTCGTGGTCTTCGTGTCTTCGTGGTGATTGGCTCTTAATGCCCCCCAACAGCATGATCGCCACCCTCGAGAAGCTCATCCGCAAGAACGTCGTCATGCATTTCGCCAACCAGCCCAACGGGGAAAAGACGGTGGAAAGGGTCGAGGCTTTCGCCCAAAAACAACTGGATTTTTTCATGGACGGCATGGCCAAACAGTCGCCCGACCTGGCTAAGAATTGGAAAAAAGGACACCCCTTCATGGCCAAGGCGGCCATCAACAAGGAAACCATGTCCTTTGAGATCGTCATCGTGGAGAAAGAACCGGGGAAATTCTGATGGAAGAACCGAAAAAGTCCTCCTGGAAGTTCAAGCTGTTCCTGTACCTGTTCGCGCTCATGGGGCTTGTCTGGTTCGGATTTCAGGCCTATTGGGAATATTTCAAGTTCAAGATTTGGCTGGCGGGGTTCGGGACCGGGGCCTTCTGGGCCGCCGGCATGGTGGCGGGGTTCGCCTATTTTTACGCGGCCCACAAGATTTACGAGCGAATCAAGACCATGCCGTCCAACGCGGAAAAAATAGGGTCCGTCTTGGTTTTCTGCCTGGCATTGCTCCTGGTGAATCCGCTCATCTTGAGCCTCGCATCCTGGATTTTCACCCCGCCTGGTTCCCTGAATACGGCCAGCCTCTGGTTTTTCGGCGGCTGCGCCATCGGCAGCGGCATTGTACTGTTCCTCGAGAGGCTTTTCGCTAAAAAGAACATTAAGCCATGAAAGCCATTTGTGTTTATTGCGGTTCCAGCCAGGGGAACCAACCGCTCCACCAACAGAAAGCCGTGGAACTGGGGGAGGCCCTGGCGGTCCGGGGATTGACGTTAATCTACGGCGGTTCCCGATATGGTTTGATGGGGAAGGCCGCCGAAGGCGCCTTGTCCAAGGGCGGCAGGGCCATCGGCGTTTTGCCCGAAGCCTTGAAGGACAGGGAGGTGGCCCATCCCGGTTTGACCGAACTCCACATCGTCAAGGATATGCACGAGCGGAAGGCGAAAATGGCGGCCTTGGCCGACGCCTTTATCGCCATGCCGGGGGGGTTCGGCACGCTGGATGAGGTGATGGAAATGATCACCTGGAACCAATTGAATTTCCAAGCCAAGCCGATTGGATTCTTGAACCTCGACGGATTTTACGACCTTCTTTTTGAGTTCCTCGGCCATTCGGCGGAACAAGGATTCATCAATCCTGGTTTGTTAAATGCCCTGATGTTGGAATCGGACCCAGCCCGGTTGGTGGAAAGAGTTTTAAAGGCACCTTGGCCGAAACTGGCTCCCTGGCCTATCATTTCCTAATCCGCCGACAAATTTACCTCCTGAATACCGTCGATTTTCAAATACCACTGGAATATTTAGGCGGGAATGTTTAACTTAACCCCCTCAAATTAACCTGGAGGTAGTTCATGAGCTGGATTGATTCCTTGAAGTTCCAAGAAGACGGACTGATTCCCGTCATCGCGCAGGACGCGAAGACCGGGGAAATCCTCATGTTCGCTTTCGCGAACCGCGACTCGCTGGAACATACGGCCCAATCCGGCAACATGACCTATTGGAGCCGCAGCCGCAAGAAATTGTGGAAAAAAGGCGAGGAATCGGGGAATGTGCAGAAGGTGAAGGCCCTTTATACCGATTGCGACAAAGACGCGATTCTGGTAAAAATAGAGCAAGTCGGGGAAGCGGCCTGCCACACGGGCAAGCGTTCCTGCTTCTTTAACGAAAAAGAGAACGACGGCTGGAAGGAAGTAGGAGTCCAGATCTTCGATCCCGAAAAGGTTTACGGCAAAAAATGAAATCTTCTGATTTGAATTTGAACCATTGGCGTCTTTCTCCTTGGCTCTCCTAAGAGCTCGAAGAAGGCGTTTGTTCAAATTTAAAATTAAGGAGATTATCCGATGAAAACCCCGATCGCTTCCAACGTTGTTCCATCCTTTGAAACTTTCTCAAAATCAGCCAAGTCCTACAACCGTATTCCTTTGTCCTTGGCGTTCCAATCCGACCTGGAAACGCCCCTGTCGGCCTACCTCAAGCTGGCCAAGGGGGACCAAGGGTTCCTGCTGGAGAGCGTGGAGAAAAACGAGCAAGTGGCCCGCTACTCCATCGTGGGGTTCTCACCCTCGGGAACTTTCGAGGCGAAGAACGGCGTCCTGACCCACCGGTCAGGAAAGAAAAAGAAGGTCTCGAAATCGACAAATCCGCTCCTGTCGGTGAAAGAAAGCGTCGCCGGGGTTCAACAGGCCCCCTTGGAAGGAACCACGGGTTTTCTGGGAGGCGTGGTCGGCTTCATCGGCTATGACGCGGTCCGCTATTTCGAGAAATTGCCCAGCCAAAAGCCGGATGTCCTTGACCTTTCCGACTTTTACCTGATGGTGACCGATCAATTGGTTTTGTTCGACCATTTGAAGCGAACCATGAGGCTGGTGGTGAACGTGCCGGTGGAAGCCAAGACGAATTTGAAAAAAGCCTATCGGGATACCGTCCGGCAATTGTTGAAACTGGCCAAGGATTTGGAGAAACCCCTGAAGGGTGTCGCGGAAATTCCCGTGGCCGCCTTGGATAAGCCGGGACCCAACGATCTCTTTGGGTTTAAATCCAATATGACCCAAGAAACATTCGGGAAGATGGTGGATAGGTCCAAGGAATATATCCGGGCGGGGGATATCATCCAGGTCGTGGGTTCCCAAAGGTTCGAGAAGGAAATCAAAACCGACGCCGTCACGATTTACCGGACCCTGCGCCGGTTAAACCCATCGCCCTATATGTTCATCCTCAAGGCGGGCGGGACAACCCTGGTAGGGTCCTCGCCGGAGATGATGATCAAGGTCCAGAATGGCCAGGTGGAAACCAGACCCATCGCGGGAAGCCGTCCCAGGGGAAAATCGCCCGAGGAAGATAGGTCGTTCGAGGAGAACCTCTTAGAGGATCAAAAAGAATTGGCGGAGCATGTCATGTTGGTGGACCTGGCCCGCAATGACCTGGGCCGTGTCTGCGATTTCGGCACGGTGAAGGTGGAGCATTTCAAGCGCGTGGAGCGCTACTCCCACGTCATGCACATCGTCTCCGACGTCACGGGCCGGTTGAAAAAAGGCAAGACGGCCTATGACGCCTTTCAATCCTGCTTTCCAGCCGGGACCTTGTCCGGCGCCCCGAAAATCAGGGCCATGGAAATTATCGAGGAATTGGAACCGACGCGCCGGGGCCTTTACGGCGGCGCGGTGGTGGCTTTTGGTTTCGACGGCAACATGGACTCGGCGATCACTATCCGCTCCGCGGTGATAAAAGAGAAGGGCAAGAAACGCACGGCCTATGTTCAGGCCGGAGCGGGGTTGGTCGCGGATTCGGTTTCCGAAAGCGAGTACATGGAATCCTGCAACAAGGCCAGGGCGGTCTTGATGGCGGTTCAACAGGCCGAAAATGCCGGCGCGAAGAAAGGGGGCAAGCCATGATCCTCGTCATCGATAACTATGACTCCTTCACTTACAACATCGTCCAATATTTGGGCGAGTTGGGCGCGGACATCCAAGTCATCCGAAATGACGAGATGACACCGGAAGCAATCCTGAAGAAAAAACCCGACCATATCCTAATTTCACCCGGCCCCTGCTCGCCCAAGGAGGCGGGAATCTCGGTGGAGGTCATTCAAAAGCTGGCGGGGAAAATACCCATCCTCGGGGTCTGCCTGGGGCACCAGAGCATCGGCTATGCCTTCGGCGGGGATATTATCCGAGCCAAGCAATTGATGCACGGCAAAACCAGCCAGATCACCCACGATGGCAAGGGCGTCTTCAAGGGCCTGCCCAATCCTTTCCGGGCGACGCGCTACCATTCCCTGGTCATTAAAAGGGAAACCCTGCCGGACTGCCTCGAGGTCACCGCCACCAGCGAGGACGGGGAGATTATGGGAGTCCGCCACAAGACCCTGGCGGTGGAAGGCGTGCAATTCCATCCCGAGTCCATCCTCACGGAGTCCGGCAAGCCCCTCCTGAAGAATTTTTTGGAGTCATAAAAGCGGAGATCCATTAGCCACAGATGAATGGGATGAACTCGGATAGATAAAAAGAAATATTTTTAATTAGTTTTAAGTCAATAGATTTATCTGTGTTCATCCCATTCATCCGTGGCTAATGGGCTTTGGTTTTCGCCGTTTGGGGGTTGATTCGCGTCTTTTGGCGTTTTCTTTCTGCGCACCATTGCGGGGTTTAACTATAGTGAAACAAAACGGTTGGTTTCTTCTTAGTCTGGTGGGAGCGGCGGCCCTCGGCGCCGCCTCTTGGCGTCTGTACGTGAAGGCCCATGAGATCCACCACCACGTTTTCCTGTATCAAAAGGACAAGGCGAGTGAGGCATTCACGGCGCGAAAGACGGTCGGGGAGGTCATCGAGGAACAGGGAATAATCTTAAAACCCCAGGATGTGGTGGTGCCATCCTTGGCGGAAGCCGTCACCGAGGGGATGGAGATCGAGCTGGGGCTGGTGGACCGGCGGGTGAAGGAAGAAAAAAAGAAAATCACCGCCCCTATCAACACGATTTACACCGACACCCTCAACGCGGGGGAGATTATTGACGTCCAACAGGGGAAAGACGGCCTGGCGGACCAGGAGACGGAGTCCTTTTACCTGAACGGCGAGGCTGCCTTCGAGAAAGTCTTGAAATCGACGGTTTTGATACAAGCAAAGAATGCTAAAGTATTAGAAGGGACGGCCCTCAGGCAGAAGCTGTACCCCTTAAAGAAGAGGGCCAGGGTTTGGAAGACGCTGACGCTGGAAGCGACGGCTTATTATCCCGGACCGGAGGATACCTGGCCCTATGCCTCGGGCTACACGGCCTCGGGCCTGAAGGCCGGGTACGGGGTAGTGGCGGTGGACCCGAGGTTGATCCGGTTGAAGACGCCGATCTACGTGGAAGGCTACGGTTACGCCATCGCGGCGGACAAGGGCGGCGCCATCAAGGGAAGCAAAATTGATTTATGTTTCGACACTTATGAAGAGGCGGTCCGTTTTGGGCGTAAAAAAGTTAAGGTTTATTTATTGCGTTGAAAAAAATTCCAACAATTCAACCACCAAGGCACCAAGGCGCCAAGGGTTGATTTTTGGGAAAGAAAAAAGCATTTCTTGGCGTCTTGGTGTCTTGGTGGTGAAATATATTTTCTTGGCTTTCTTTTCCTGTGTCGTGGTTCCAGCCGCTTGGGCCCAATCGCCCACGTTTTCTCCGACTTCCACCAGCACGCCCATGCCAACTTTTACGCCTTCCCCGACCTCCACCTTTTCGCCGACTTTTACACCCACCTTTACCCCAACTTCCACTAATACGCAGGATCCATTCGCCACGCCGACCTGGACTTCCACTTGGGGCGCGGCGTTGACGGATACTCCGACCCTTTACCTCACCCGCACCCCCACCAATACCTATACCCCCACTTGTACCGGCACCATTACCCCGCCTCCCACCATTACCCCGACGATGACCAGTACTCCCGGTATTTCCCGTTCCGGCCTGGCTCTGTTGAGTACGGCCTATTCGGACGCCTGGGACCGTTGGGATGGTTTCAATTGGGGCATGGGTTTTTCCTACTACATCGGTTCCATTGTTTCGCGGGATTTCGCCAAACCCAATATTGATTCCCTGGAACCGACCCGATTCGCCCTATTATCCAGCGACGTCAAATACGCCTGGCTCAACGACGAGGGGGATATGCCGGGCATGGCCAGCGGACTACTGTTATCTTTCTTGGCCCAGTTGGCCTCGGGCAATTCCACCACGGGCGCTTCGGGAACCCAGAGTTTCCAAGTGGCCGGAAACGTCATGGGCGGCGTATACACCGTCATGAGCAAAACCGTCGCTCCCAATACCGCCGTCCATATGGGATACATCTACGGGCTTAAGCAGGCGGACAGCCACGCCTTGGGGATTATTTCGATGAACTACTCCCAGCTCTTGCCTCTTTTGACCACCAAACTGCAAAACGTGACCGACGACCCGCCTGGGGTTTTTTATACTGGTTTCAACACCCGCTTTTGGGGCAGGAATTGGAAGTTCGAGGTTTGGAAGCCCATCGGCATGGCGGAAAATCCGGTTCTCTTCAACAGCCAAATCGAGGGCCTTCCCCTGGCCTTTAACTTGGGTTATGAGAAGTGGGACCAGGGTTGGGCTGTGCTGGGTTACGTGAATATCAAGTTCACGATCGTTCCCCAACCGCCGGCATACTAAAAACAATTAGGGATTCGGAATTAGGAGTTTGGAATTTAAAGTTTTAAAGATTGGGCTGGCGGGTTTATTTTCTGTAAGGGCGTGGCTCGCACGAAAAACGACTCAATATTTTTAAAGGGATCCTTCGTTTGAAATTCCTAATTCCTAATTCCCAATTCCTGATTAGACGAGGGCGATGATGATCCGCCCGAAGTCGATGATGGTCGTCGCGGGGGAAACCTCGGGCGATATGCACGCGGCCAGGGTGATCCAGACCCTGCGGTCCAGGGACAAAAAAATCCGGATTTTCGGCATGGGCGGTCCCTTGATGGCCCAAGCGGGAATGGAAGTCCGTCATGACCTGACAAAACAGGCCCTGATCGGTTTTTGGGAAGTCCTGAAGCACTATCCCGCGATCCGCCGCCGCTTCAAGGAATGCGAGAAATGGCTTAAAAATGAAAAGCCCGACCTGCTATTCCTCGTGGATTTTCCCGGGTTTAATTTGAGGTTGGCGGAAAGCGCCTACCGCTTAGGGGTTCCTGTCTGCTACTACGTGGCGCCAAAGGTTTGGGCCTGGAATGAGAAAAGGGTCGGGACGATGAAGAAGGTTATCCGGAAGTTGCTGGTAATCTTTCCATTTGAAAAAGAATTCTTCCGCAAGAAAGGCGTTCCGGCGGTGTATGTCGGCAATCCTTTGATCGAGGAAATGGACCTAAAGGCCGTTAATCGAAACGCGGTCTTGAAAAAGAACGGCATCCAAGCCTCCCACTTTCCATTGATTTGCGCCATGCCTGGCAGTCGAAAGGGCGAAATCCTGAGGATTTGGCCCCTTTACCTGGAAGCATCCAGGGTTATCAGGAGGTCCTACCCTGACGCCGCCTTTATCGTTCCCAAGCCCCAGGGCTTGGACTACAGGGATTACGCCGGAATTACCCCGGAGGATTCCTTCTTCTTCGTGGAGGCCCCGGCTTATGACTTACGGAAAATTTGCGATACGGCTTGGGTAAAATCCGGCACCAGCACCTTGGAGACGGCCTTGCTGAAAACCCCCATGGTCGTTGTTTATAAAGTAGCGGCGGTTACGGGATTCTTGGCCAAGCGGTTTTTAAAAATCCAGAACGTATCCCTGGTCAATATTCTGGCGGGGGAGACGGTGGTGAAGGAATTGCTCCAGGAAAAAGCGGAAGCCGGCCGCTTGGTCAAGGAAACCATGTCCCTGCTGGAAAATAAAACAGTCCGGGGGCATCAGCTGAAAGCTTTTGAAAAGATCAAGAAGGGTGTTTCAAACCCCTCGAAGGCTTCGCGAAAAGTGGCGGATGAAATAATGAAACTTTTGGCGGCCAATTAGTGAGAACTCACACCCTCTCCTTCTTCGACTGGCTCATCGTTCTCGTCGCCACGCCCTTGATCCACCTGCTGGGCCTGACCCTCCGCATCAAGTCCGAAGGCCGGGCCGACCTGGGACCCAGGGGCAAGCAGTCCGAACCGCCCCTTTGGTCGCTCTGGCATGAAACGATCCTGATGAGCGTCTGGTATCACCGCGACCAGGATGTGCATGTCATGATCTCTGCCAGCCGGGACGGGGAGCTGATCTCCACCATCGGCAAGTTCTTCGGCTATACGGCGGTCCGGGGCTCCAGCTCCCGGGGCGGCCAGGAAGCCACCAGGGAAATGGTGGATTACCTGCAGGCCGGGAAGCGTTGTGCCATCACTCCCGACGGCCCCCGGGGGCCCCGCCGTGAAATGAAGCCGGGGGCCGTCAATATCGCCCGGTTGACCGGATGCCCGATTGTGCCTTTTGGATTTGCCGCGGAACATTGTTGGCGTTTGAAAAGCTGGGACAGGTTCATCATCCCGAAGCCCTTTAGCCGGGCCGTATTTGTCTACGGAGAGCCTATCTTGGTTCCCCGAGAGGGTGGTGATGACCAGAAGGTCATGGAACAGATTCAGAAAGAAATGGATCGGGTGACGAAAGAGGCTGAGAATTTTTTCTGAATTTTATTCCCCTGCCTTTCGAGGGAGAAGGGGAAAATATTTAACAAGGCCAACCATTGACCAGTTCTCAACATAAAAACATCGCCGTTTTCATTTACCAAGCCTTCATGGCGCTTTTATCCATGGTTGCGCGAATTTTGGGATTGGTTTCGGGTTCGGCTTCATTAAAAGAACGTCTTGGGTTTTATTCCCGCGCGGATCGGGAAAAGCTGTCGATCGGCTACAACGTCTGGCTCCACGCGGCGTCCGCGGGGGAAGTGAACGCCATCTCGCCCTTTTGCCAGGCCTTCCGAAAGGCCAAGCCTGAGGCCAAAATTATCCTCACCACCACCTCTCCCTCCGGCAAGAAAATCGCCTTGGAAAAGGGAGTGGCCGATTCGGTTTTTCTCGCGCCCCTCGACATGTCCGGCCCACTCAAAAGGGCTTTCCAAGCTTTTCGTCCCGTCATGGTACTGGTCGCGGAAACGGAATTCTGGCCCAACTGGTTATTCCGAACGGGGCATAACGGGCTGCCCCTTCTTCTCATCAACGGCCGGATCTCGGACCGTAGTTTTCCTTCTTATATGCGGTTCAAGGCCCTGTTTTCCCCGGCTTTAAATTGTTTCGGGCTATGCTTGGTTCAAACCAAGGGCGATCTTGAAAAATTGTCAGCCTTGGGGGTTTCCGAAAAAAGGATCATGGTCGCGGGACAGATGAAATATGACCTGGTCACCCCCGATATAACCGCCGTTGAGAAGTTTGGAAAAGACTTAGGCCTGGAACGGAAGGACATTCTTTTCACCCTGGGAAGCTTGAGGGAGGGGGAGGATGACCTGTTATTGCCCTTGGTTTCGCGGCTATTGGATCTGTCGGGGGACGTTAAACTGGTGATCGCCCCGCGACACTTGAAGAACGCGGTTGTATTCCAGGAGAAATTAAAGGGCTTGGGAGTGGCGGCCGCGCTTCGAAGCGAAATGGAAAAGTCGCCAGGGGCCAAACGAGTGATTGTGCTGGATACCTTAGGAGAGTTATCGTTAGCTTATGCCTTGTCCCGGGCCGCTTTTGTGGGAGGGACCCTGGTGCCGGTGGGGGGGCATAACGTCATGGAACCGGCCCTAGGTTCGGTGCCGGTCTGTTTCGGGCCCTTTACCCAGAATGTGGGGGAGGCCGCTTTGGCCCTGGTCCAATCGGGCGGGGGGGTAGAAATTCAAGAACCCTCGGAATTGACGGGGGTTTTTAAAAATTTTTTGGAAGAGGTAGCGGCGAAAGAGGCCGGCGTGAAGGGGTTTAACGCGGTGAACGCCATGCGAGGGGCCACGGACCGGACCGTGGCGCAGGTATTAAAGCATTGGCCCATTAACAACAAAGCATAAATGTTAGTTTTCATTGATGCGAATCATTGCCTTAAACCTAAAATAGAAAACACCCTCGCCCCTTGAGGGCTTCGGGGCAAATGATGTGGGGGAATGTAGGGGCAAGCCTCTGTGCTCGCCCGCCTTGGTTTTGACGGTTTTACCAAGGGCGGCCGCGGAGGGCAGCCCCTTCAGGTTTTTTAAACGGGCTTTAGAAAGAAAAAATGATCGACTTAGAAACCGCCTACCTCAAATTCCTTCACGACAAACCCCGCGCCTGGTGGGAAAGGGCGCTATTTTCCGTATTGAAATTCCTTTCTTTCTTTTTTTTGGCAGGATGGATCTTGAAAAAAATAAGCTACCGCTCCGGCTTCCGGGTGCGGCGCCGGTTGACCTGCCCCGTAGTCAGCGTGGGAAATATCACGACCGGCGGCACGGGAAAGACCCCGGTGGTGATCTCCCTGGCCAGGCATTTTACGGCCCAGGGGAAAAGGGTCGCCGTCCTCAGCCGGGGCTACGGGCGCAACCGGAAAATGTCCTCCCTGGTTTGGGTTTCCGACGGCAAGAAAATCCTGGTGAGCGCGGAAGACGGCGGGGATGAGCCGGTCCTCATCGCCGAAAGCGTTCCCGAGGCCGCCGTATTGGTTTGCAAGGACCGCTACAAGGCGGGATTGGAGGCCATGAGGGAGTTCAAACCGGATTTATTCATCCTGGACGACGGCTACCAACGGCGCTTTGAGCTTCACCGGGACCTGGACATCATGGTGGTGGACGGCATCAACCCCTTCAGCACGGGATGGGTATTGCCGGCCGGATTGCTGAGGGAGCCCATCACCGCGATCGATGAGGCCAACGTTTTCATCCTCAACAAAGTGAATATGTCCCGAAGCCCCGAGGACATTAGAACCGTCCTCCACCGCCATAATCCCCGGGCCTATGTGGTGGAATCCTGCTACCGGCCCCTGGGGTTGAGGAATTTCCTGACGGGCGGCGAGGTGAAGCCTTCCTCCCTGGATGGAGTACCCGTGGGAGCCTTTTCCGGGGTGGCGAACCCCCTTTCCTTTATCCGGACCCTGGCTGAATTTAACGTCCTCATCCGCCACGCTTACCCCATGAGGGACCATTACCCCTATACGAGGGAAAAATTAAAGGCTATTTTAGAGGACGCCAAGGCCCGTGGCCTTCAGTACCTGGTCACCACCGCGAAGGACGAGGTCAAGCTTCCCCGCGACATGGAGCCGGAAATCCCCATCCTGGTTTTGGATATCCAATGGGAGGTCACGGGTGGAAAAAACCAATGGGAAACGGTCCTCAAAAGCATTTCCTTGGCCAGCAAATCGTGACGGCAATTGGGAATTCGGAGTTAGGAATTGGGAATTTGAAAAAACCACAAGTTGATTCCAAAAGTTTTGGTTTAACTTCCGAATTCCCAACGCCTAATTCCTAATTGGAACTATCGTGACCCCTCCGAAGTCCGAAACCGATCTCAAAGCTCCTCCCCGGATCCTCGTGATGCGCTACTCGTCATTGGGCGACGTGGCCCTCACCAACCCGGTTTTGGACGGGATTAAGGCCGCCTCCCCCAAGGCCCAAATTTATTTCGCCACGAAGAAGCTATACGCCCCCGCCATTCAAAACCACCCCGCCTTGGCCGGGGTGATACCCCTCGAGGGGAGCGGGCTTTTCAAGCTTTGGGACCATATTGGCCGGATCAAAAAAATAAAACCTGAAGTGATATTGGACCTGCATGATTCCCTAAGGACCCAGCTCGTTGGACTTTTCCTGAGGGGCGCGAAAACATTGGTTTATGACAAGGACGCGGTGCGCCGGCGCCTTTTAGTGAAGAAGGCCACCAGACAACCGAGCCTTCACACCATCCAAAAATACCTGAATGTGTTGGGCCACCTGGGCATCCAGCCGCACCTTCGGATCAATTTCGAGGTCCATGTCTCCAAAAAAAGCCATGCCTTTATCCGGGAATTCTCGGAGAAGAGGAGGATCGCCCCATCCCAACTGGTCGTGGGACTGGGGCCCGGATCCCGCTGGTTCACCAAGCAATGGATGCCCGAAAGGTACGCCGAATTGGCGACCAGGCTGGTGGAGGATTACCGCTGCACCTTGCTTTGGTTCGGGAGCAAGGAGGAGGCGCCCTTGATCCGGAAAATCCAAGCCCGCATGAGGGGCACGCCCTTGGAGCGGGGCATCTGCCTGGCCGGCGAATATTCCCTGGAACAATCCATCGCGCTGATGGGACGCTGTGAGCTGTTCATCGGGAACGATTCGGGCCTGACCCACCTGGCTTCTGGC
>Ga0265318_10000808_pt1 | contig 20760 bp, 17 predicted proteins | sample 4821metaG_FD_192431 | JGI IMG/M metagenome (GOLD analysis project Ga0265318, IMG submission 192431) | Rhizosphere microbial communities from Carex aquatilis grown in University of Washington, Seatle, WA, United States - 4-8-21 metaG | ecosystem: Host-associated > Plants > Roots > Rhizosphere >... | reverse complement strand
AGCCGCGGCAACCCGTCTCCCTCTTCGTTCACCAGCCGGAACGCGGTCGTGGCCCTCGGTCCGGAGTACCCCCGCCCGAGGCCCCACCGTCGCTCGACGGCGCGCGCGAGGGCGCGAGCGAGCGCCGACCCGTCGTCGTAGACGCCATCGCCCGGGTTGCCCGCGGTGAGCCACGCTTCGAATTCCACCGGAGCGGGGCACACGAACCGTGCTGCCTTCCCCGTGATCGGGTGCTTGAGCTCGATCTTGCTGGCGTGGAGCATGAGCCGAGGTGCGGGCGCTCCACCGTAAAGGCCGTCGCCCGCGATGGGCGCTCCCACGTGGGCGAGCTGCACACGCGCCTGGTGGGTTCGTCCGGTTTCGAGCTCGAGTTCGAGCAGCGCACGCTCCGATCGCCGGTGAAGCACTCGGACGTGCGTCACGGCCGCTTTGGCGCCCGGCCCTGCCCGCGTCGACACCCGCATCCCTCCGCCGTCGCCCCGCTCGATCGCATCCCGCAGCGTCGTCCGGTCGCGCCCGGTCGGCCAGTCGGTCACGCAGGCAAGGTACGTCTTGCGCACCGACCGCCCTTCGAACTGCGACGCGAGCGACGGGTTCGCCTCGCGCCGGCGCGCAAAGACGAGAAGGCCGCTCGTATCCTGATCGAGACGCTGGTGCACGCCGAGGTAGGCGCCGCCGAGGTGAGCGCGCAGCCGTGTGACGACGTCGTCGGGGATTTCCGGATCGGCCGATTGCGACGCCACTCCTTCGGGCTTGTCCACGACCACGATGTCGCCGTCGTCATGGACGATCCAGTCGTCGCGAAAATCCGGCCAGACGGCGATACGGTTCATGGGCCGGTGGAAGCCGGGCCTCGCCTCGCCCGAAAGCAATCGGTAACGCCCATGGAAACGGCAGTGTACTACGAGCGGCGGGGCCTCGAGATGCGTTGACAATTTCGGGCAAAACGCTAGTTGCAAGGGTGCACCATGCCGAGCCCGGACTCGATCAAGTCGCGCTTGCTCGCCGCCTTCCCGAACGCCACGGTCGAGGTGGCCGATCTTACCGGCACGCACGACCACTTTCAGGCGCTCGTCGTTACGAATGCGTTCGAAGGCAAGTCGCGCGTAGAGCAGCACCAAATGGTCTATTCGGCGCTCGGCGAGCTCATGAAGAGCGAAATTCACGCGCTCGCGCTGACGACGCGAACGTCGTAAAGCCCCCGGAAAGCGAGACCGTACCCATGGCCGAAGACCTCCGCGCACGCATCGACGGACTTGTTCACTCCAGCAGCGTGATGCTGTTCATGAAGGGCACCAAGCAGTTTCCTGCGTGCGGCTTTTCGAACGCCGTCGTGCAGATCCTCAAGAAAGAGGGCGTTTCGTTCGAGACCTTCAACATCCTCGCCGATCCCGAGGTGCGCCAGGGGCTCAAGGAGTACTCGAATTGGCCGACGTTCCCGCAGCTGTACCTCGCCGGAAAATTCTTGGGAGGCTGCGATATCGTTACGGAGATGCACCAAACGGGGGAGCTTGCGGCCCAGCTCACTGCCGCAGGCGTCAAGTAGCGGTTACCACGAGAGCAGGCCGAGCCGGGTCGCCACCAGAAGGACGGCGACGGCGAGGGCGACTTCGAGCGCGAATCTCACCGTTCGCTTGAAAATGTGCCACGAGGCGACCAGCGCGATCGCCGCCACCACGATTACGGGAAGCCCGGTGTGATGAGAGGCCCAGGCCAACCCGTTACGGACGCCCCCGCCGAGCAAAGCGGCCCAAGCGAGCAAGCGAGTCGGGTGCAGCATCGACCGCGCGATTGGAACTTGGACGGGGGTGAAAGGCAAGCTTCTCGCACGGCGGCGCTTGCACCGTGGCTTGCTCTTGGCGCCGCCCTGGCGGCCGCTACGCTCGTGTTCTGGCTGTTCGACTCCCTCCCCTTTCAGGACCTTCCCGCGCACGCGGGCTTCATCGCTCTCCGACACCGATTCCACCATTCTCCTTTCGATCAGCGGTTCTTCGTCCTCGCACCCCACCTCGGGCCCTACTCCCTCTTTCGCACCCTCGGCGAAGCGCTCGTCCCGCTCGTCGGTCCGGTCGGTGCCGTGCGCGCGATCGCCAGTCTCCCGGTCGTCGCCATTCCGCTCGCGCTCCTCTGGGCACGCCGGAGGCTCCACGCCGACAACGCGCCTACGGCCGCTTACTACGGCCTGTCGCTCAGCTTCGGATTCATGACGTTGCTCGGGTTCGCGAGCTACCTCTGCGCCGTGGCGGCACTCGTCGTGACGCTGACCGTGTGGCTCGAGCTTCTCTGGGCCGTCGACACCGCGGACCGGCGCGCGCTCTGGCTCGAGGCGGCAGTCGCGTGCTTGACGCCCCTTCTCTTCGTCGCCCACGGACACGCCTTCGCGATCTTCCTCGCCCTCGCCGGCATCAGCGCCGTGGCGACCGGGCGGCGGTGGGCGCGCATCCTGCGGCTCCGGGCGCTGGGGCCGGCGCTCGCCTTGGCCGGGTGGGTGGCGTGGTCCCAGCGCGCTTCCGTGATCCCGCCAGGGTCGGCGCCGCCTCCGAACCCTCCACTCGAGCCGCATTTCCAGGGGCTCTACGACAAGCTCAGCTTGCTCGTGACGCCCACGCTCCTGACGCGCACGGGTGCGGACGTGGTCGTCGGCCTCGTTCTCTGGGCGATCCTTCTCGCGGCGGTCATCGCAACTTCGCGCGCTACAGCCGGCGAGGCCTCATCGACCGCGCCGTTCGCTCATGTCCGAGCGCTCGTCGCGTGCATGGCTGGGCTTTTTGCCGCCTTCCTCGGGATGCCGCACACGATCGGCTGGTTCGGCTTCGTCGACGGACGCCTCGTTCTCGTGCTCCTCCTGCTCGCGGTGATGACCGTGCGCAAAAACGTGCTCCGACCACCCCTTGCCGGTCTTTACGCTCGGGTCGCCCCCGCAGCGGCGTGGACGATGACCGCAATCGCCATCGGAGCCTCTTGGCTGTTCCAAAGAGAGGCTCGCGGTTGGCGCCAGGTCCTCGCGCACGTCCCGGCCGAGTCGCGGCTGCTGAACCTGCCCCTCGAGCCCGACAGCCGTATCTTCACGGCTCACCCGTTCGTCCACTACGACAAGTTCGCGCTCGCCGAACGCCCCATCGTCGTCAGCGACGTTTGGTTTCATCAGGGGTCCGCGCTCTACCCGACGCCCGAGAACCCCGCGCTTCGACTTCCCCCGAGCTACAGCGAGAGCGATTTACGCTTCATCGACTGGCCCGCGTACCGGATGGACGACTGGGACTACGTGCTCATTCGCACCCGGCCAGAGTCTCTCGAGCCGCCGGTCCCCGCCTCCGTGAAGCTCGCCGCACACGAGGGTGGCTGGTGGCTATTTCAAACCCACTGAAGCGTGCAGGCTTGCGTTACCGATGGCGCGGCGTACTGTCAGGAAACGTGAAGCGAAGGCCCTCCCGCCTGTTCGCCCATGCGCGTGAAAGCTGATGGCGGCCGTGTCGCGAATCCTCGTTACGGGCGGAGTTGGATTCATCGGCTACCACACGTGTCGGGCCTTGCTCGCTCGAGGCCACGAAGTGGTCATCGCCGACGATTTTTCCGACGAGCCGTATCCCGAGGTGGAGAAGCGCCGCAACGAGCAGGATCTGCGCGCCGAGTTCCCCAGCGTGCGGATCGCCACCGCATGCGTCACGGATCGCGTCGCGATGAAGCCGCTTTTCGACGGCGCGGATCGGGTTCTGCATCTCGCCGGAATGGCCGGCGTGCGGCCTTCGTTCCGCGACCCCGCCCGGTATGCTCGGGTGAACATCGAGGGAACGGTCATCGTTCAGGAGCTCGCCGCCGAGCGGTCCATCGAGCGTTTCGTGTTTGCCTCGAGCTCTTCGGTGTACGGAAACGCGACCCCGCTCCCGGCGAGCGAAGACGCGCCGGCCACCGTCCCCGAGTCTCCCTACGCGGCGAGCAAGCGCGGCGCCGAACTGATGGCCAGCGCCGTAGGTCGGCGCGTACCCGCGATGCGCTGCGCCGCGTTGCGGTTCTTCACGGTTTACGGTCCACGCCAGCGACCCGAGATGGCCATCACCCGATTCGCCCGGGCCCTCTTGGCCGGCAAGCCAATCACGATGTTCGGGGACGGCTCGATGCGCCGTGACTTCACGCACGTGGACGACATCGTGCGGGGCGTTCTCGCCGCATTGGACAACGCGCCGGCGGGCTTTCGATCCTACAACCTCGGGTCGGGCGCACCGGTTGACCTCGAAGCCCTCGTGAGTGCCCTGTCCGAGATAGCCGGTGTTTCGCCGCGCATCGAGCGCGCGCCGGTTCCGCTCGGGGACGTCGACGCCACGTTTGCCGACATAACCCGCGCGCGCACCGAATTGGGTTGGGAACCGCGCATCCCGCTGCGCGAGGGGTTGAAGAGCGTCGTCGAGTGGGTGCGCAGGAATCCGATCTCTGGTTCCCGTCTCTGAACACCAGGCCCGATCGGTTCGGTGCCTCGGGGCGCGCAATGGCGACGTCCACGACGGCGTTCGATAGGCCAGCGGACAGAGGGACACGCCCGAACTATGGCGCAGACCACAATTATCCCTGCTTCAGCGACGGGACACTGGAGGGCGCTTGCTCGCGCTCTCGGCTATACCCAAGGAATGCATCGCTTGACGGCGATCGCGACACTCCTCGCATGCGGATGCTCGTCGACCGATCGCGCCGCGGCAGAGGCGAGCGACGCGATGGGCGACGGCGGGGCGCCTTGTACGTTTTCGTGCTTGGACGCGTCGGGCTCAGACCGTCCGATCGCCCAGCAAGTTCGCGCGACGCTCGATACGTGTGCGGGCGCTGACTGCCACAACATCGGCGTTGGCGGTATGGCCATTGCGCCTGGTGGGGAATTCGACGCGATGATTGGTGTGCGCGCCTTCGAACGACCCGACCTCTTCCGGATCCAACCCGGCGATCCAGTGAGCAGCTATGTGTACATCAAGCTCTCGTGCGAGGGAGGCGTCGTCGGAAACTGCATGCCTCCGGGCGGGGCAACGGCCGGAATCTTAAGAACCTTCCACGACTGGATCGAAGCGGGCGCACCGACGATGTGAACGTATACTGCGCCATGCGCCGCACACGCTTGCGCCTCGCCCTCTCCGCATTCTCCGCGTGCGGGATCGCCCTTTGTGCCGCCAACTGCGGCGAGCGCAACCGCGCATCGCCGGCCCCCGTGGCGGACGCGGCGGCCATCCCCGACGCGGCCCCGGAGTACACGCGCATCCCGTACACGGGGCTTCCGACTCCAGAGGCAGGACCGCGCACGCCGGTCGGCGCGGAATTCACGTCGACGCCGGTTCGCACCGACACGATGCAGCTCATGTTCGCCGCCGGCGAGATGCAAACGAGCGGCGAGCCGTTTGCAAGCAACTTCGCCGGGCGCGTTCTCAGTTACTACATCTTCAGCCGGTACTCGGGGACCCCGGACCAGTATTACGAGCCCTGTACGGGATCCAACCCCAATTGCCTCATCGCGCCGGTGATCGACCTCTTCGGCTTCAGCACGGCTGTGGAGTCGTACGAGTATTCGAAGTACCACATGAACATGATCGCGAATCAGAGCGGCGCGGGCGTTTCGCTGATCAACGGCCCGCTCATCGCGAGCCTTCAGGGAGCAACCCCGTTCGACAAGCTCCAGACGCGCATGGAGGCTCTCATCGCAGCCACCGGGGCCGACGTCGCGCAATACGCTTCGCTTCCGCCGCCGCTGAACAACCCGATGAACGATTTCGGGTTTCCGGGCCTCTGGCCCAACATGGCCGCGTATCGGAGCTTCGATGTAACGATGACTCCAGGAACCGACGCCGTGATCACGTGCAAGCCGGGCGCTCCCCCGCGCGGATACGGAGGTGTGGGCCAGTACGGCGGACAAGCCGTGCCGCGCTACGAGTGCGACTACAACCCGCTCCGCCTGAACGACGTCGCCACCCAGGCCGAGCACGTCATCGGCCCCGGCATTCTCGGATACTCGACCTGGAAAGAGGCGCTCTGGGCGATTGATTTCACCGGGCGCATCCACGACGCGGGAAACAATCCGGTGACGGCAGTCGCCCCCCAGGACGTCACGCGTGTCGGCCAGCCTGCCAATTCCGTGCAAGGAGTCGGCTGCCCAGCCGACTGCACGCTAGGGCAATGCCCGACCGGATGCGAGCATGGCGTGTACGTCGGATCGACACCGCTCGAGGGTATGTGGGGATTGTCGATGGTCGAAGAGATGGACAACGCAGGGGCGTGGTTGCTTTCGTCGCTGGCGACCCGCGACGGGACCACACTGACCGGTGTCCCGTCGGTTTTGGCCGCCATTCAATACGATTACGATTCACCGCTCCTCTGGTTCCCGACCGCCATTCAAGTCACCGAGCAACCAAACAGCGGCGACGGCGGCGTGAGCGACCGGTACCCATCCGTGGCAGGCCTTGCGATCGGCGATCCGACGAGTCACTCGGTGGATCTTGCCGCTCTGGCCCAGGGTTACGCCCTCTTTTTCGGTATGACCGACGGCCGCAACGCGGCGGTCGGTCAGCAAGTCGGGATGCAGATCGAGTTCGGCGGCTCGATTTTCGCCGCCGACGATGGCTTGCCCGACGGCGAAAACACGCCGCACGACCGTGCGCTCGGAATCATGCGGCTCGCCTTCGTGGATCTCGACCGCATGCACGTCGACCCCGCGACGGGGATTGTGGTCGACACGGCCGCCGTTTCGGGCGGCACCATCGTGCCGGCGACGGCTGTCACGACGACGGCGCTTGGGCACGTGGTCGTGGGGCTGCGTCATCTACTCATGGCGTGCAACGCGTCCGTTTCGCAGTACGGCGCGCCAGACGGCGACCCGACCAAGGATGCTCTCGGAGTGCTCAATGCCGTCTCGATCCACCCGCCGAAATCGGACGGCGGGCCGCCGCCGAGCTTCAGCGCCCGCGTGCGACAGGTGCTCATGAATCAGGCGCAGTTCGTTCGCGACACGCTGACCTCGAGCGACGGCTCGGTTCGCAATGGGGCAGTGCTCGCGGGCGGACAGTGGGTGGCCTCCACGGACGCGGCGGCGCTCGAAGCCCAATCCGCCGCGCTTCGGGTTCTGGTCGAAGCCGGCTTTTTGAATCCGGGCGACACGAGCTATGCCGATCGAGCTCGCGCCGTAGCAAGGACGCTTCTCACCGCGTTCTGGAGCGCCCCCGCGCGCATGTTCCGTGGGCAAGCCGGCGGGGCCGACGACGTCGTGATGACGCCGGAGCGCTTCGCTTGGCTCCAGCAAGCTTTGCGCGAGACCTACGAGGCGATTTGGGTCCCGGGCGATCCCCTGCTCGATCGGGCGGTTTTGGAGGACCGGATCGCGCGCGTGAACAAGCTCTACTTGAACGGCTGGGACGATCTGAACGGCGACCAGAAAGTCGACAAGCCGACCGAGTGCCTTGCGGCGAGGTTGCAGCTCGGAGAGCAAGCCTTAACCGGGGAGGTCGCCACGAACAACAACGGATTCCCGATCTTGCAGGGCCCCGATGCTGAGAAAGACTGCGTGCTGAACGTCGCGTACACCAACACCGCCAGCGTTCTCGCTGGCGAGGTGCATTTTCACAGCCCTTGATCGGCCCGTCGTCCCTCGGACCGGCCGAACGCGCCAGCTATAGCTAAGCTCATCATTCGTCACATCGCGCTCGGCCTTTACCTCACCCCCGGCCCCTCTCCGCAAGCGGAGAGGGGTGTCTTCGGGCTCGCGATAACGGAGCTGCTCTCCCTCTCCGCAAGCCCGCAAGCGGAGAGGGCGTCGGGGGGTGAGGTTTAAAATAGCTGGACCAGCCGGTTCACAACACGATGTGACGAATGCTTCGTAGCTAAGCGCCCATCGACGGGTGAAGCCGTTCGCGCTTCCCAGCCTTGGCAGGGCGAAGGTGACCGCTCAGGTAAACCATGCCGTTGTACGTCGTCCACGGCCTGGCGTGCCTGAGCGACGTGAGCCACTGCATCGCCTTTGGACGCTCGATTGCCGGGCGAAGGGCGCATGCCTGCGAATGGTCTTGCGCGTGCTGGAAGGCGTCTGCCAGGCGCGCCTGGACGGCCGGCGGCGAGCATCGCTCTCTCGCGCGTTTGGCGGCCGCACCGCCGATGCGGGCGCGCAACTGGGGATCGCGGATCAATTCGACCACCGAGCGGCCGAAGGCGGCATTCGCTTCCTCCTCGCCTCGTGGCCCTTTCCCCGGGGCAAACAGAAGACCGTTCACCCCGTCTTGGATTTGCGACGACACCCCCATGCCGTCGGCAAAAGCGAGCGTGGGCGTACCGCACCAGAGGGCTTCTCCGAGAACGTTTCCGTACGTCTCGCTCAGCGAAGCGTGCACGAAAACGTCGGCGTAGCGGTAGAAGTCCGGCATCGTGGTCCACGGAACCTCGCCCGTAAAGAACACGCGGTGCTCCGCATCGAGCTCGCGCGCGACGCGCCTATAGTACGCCGTGTCCGGACCCTCGCCGACCAGCGTGAGGGTCGCGTCCGGTTCGCGCGGGAGCACATGCTCGGTGAAGATCCGGATGACGCGATCCTGCGATTTTTCACGCGTGTGCCGGCCCGCGCAGACAAGGCGAGGCCCTCGCTGCGGCAACCCTTCGCGCTCGATGAGATGCGTGTACGGGTCCACTCCAAGAGCGCGGTCGAAGACTTCCGGCTGCACCGTCCGCGGAATGACGTGGATCGGCGCCGTGACCCCCCGCTCCCGCCAATAGGTGCGAAGGCCCTCGCTGAGGACGACCAAGCCGTCGCTTTGGTTGTACATCCCGGCGAAGAGCCTCTCGCAAGGCCGCTTGAGCGCCAGGTTCACGCCGGCCTGCACCCAGTCGTTCTTGGAGAGGCGCTCGGGCAAAAGGACGTCGTATGCGGCCACGAGATGCGTCGTGTTCACGCAAAGCAGCGGGATCCCCTTCATTTCGCGCAACCAGACGCCGAACTGCAGAAGCATCGTCGTCGATTGCGCGAAACAAAGGTCGAAGTTCCAGCGATCGGGGTCGAAAACCCACGGTGCGAGCGGCATCGGAATGTGCACCCCGGGGTACGTTTTCAGCGGAATACTGGGGAGCGCAACCGTGCCCGGCGCCAACTCATCGGGGCTGGCATCGGGGTCGCGAGGTCCGATGACTGTGACTTGGTGACCACAGCGTCGTAATTCTTGATACAGGAACCGTGTCTGAAAGACTGCACCGTTCGCGTATGGGATACGGGTGAAGTCGCTGAGTATGGCAATCCGAAGTGGTCTTCCCTGCCGCGCGGCGAGTGCGGCGAATGGCGCCAGGGGCTGCTGCCCCTGTTGGGTCGCCGCGAGGCCTGGCGGCCGGCGGGTACTCCCGTTCGCGCTGGGAGATGCCCTTTGAGGATCCTCGACATCACCGAATTCTATTCCGAACGGGGAGGTGGGGTTCGAAGCCATCTGACGACCAGGGGTCATGTTTTGTGCCAGCTCGGTCATGATCACGCGGTGATTGCTCCGGGTCCGCGCGATGAACTCGGCGCGCCTAACGCAAGCATCGCGCCTGCGGGTTTGAAGGAGCCACGCGCCCGAGTCTTGCGCGTGGCAGGCCCCGCCCTGCCATACGACCGCACGTACCATCTGCTTGGCCGTTTCGACAAGATCCGATCGATGGTCCAAGACGAGCGGCCCGACGTCTTCGAGGCGCACTCACCCTATCTCGCCACCGCGGCCCTCGTCAGGTGCGGAAGGCAAGCAGCAAAAGTAAGAACGGCCTTTTGGCACGCCGACCACTTGGGGGCGTACGTCGAGCCGGCGCTCGCTCGGTTGCTGGGCGAGCGCGTCGCAGAAGTTGTTGCGAATCAGCTTTGGACTTGGGCGCGTGCTCTCCTGGCTCCCTTTGATGCCATCTTCGTGGCAGGCGTCGCGCAGGCCGAGAAGTTACGCAGCGCGGGTGTGCGGCGGGTGATCCACGTACCGTTCGGCGTCGACGTTCGGCTCTTTCAACCCGGGGCTCGAAGCGAGGCGCGCAAGCGGGAGCTAACCAGGGGCGCGCCCGGCACATTGCTGGTGGGGGTCGGACGCTTCGCGGTCGAGAAGCGCTGGGACGTGGTGCTCGACGCGTTCGGGCGGTTGCGCAAGGACGCCCCGGTGACGCTGCTACTTTTTGGCGACGGCCCCGAGCGCGAGCGCCTGGTGCGACGGGCTCCGCCGGGCGTGCACTTTGCCGACTTCGAGAAGGACCGGGGGAAACTGGCGAGCGCGCTCGCGAGCGCCGACATGCTCGTGCACCCGTGCCCGTACGAGACTTTCGGTCTCGCCGTAGCGGAGGCCGTGGCCTGCGGGGTTCCGGTCGTCGTCCCCGACAAGGGCGGCGCCAGAGAAAGCGCGGACCCCTCCTGCTCGGAGGTCTACAGAAGCCTGGACGCGGACGCCTGCGCCGCGGCCATCGAGCGCCTGCTTGCGCGCGGGGGCCCCGATCTCGACGCCCGCGCGCTCGATGCCGCAGCGCGCGTTCCGACGGTCGATCAGCACTTCGCTCGCGTGCTCTCGGTATACGACTCGCTCCTGCACAAGTGCTAAGTACAGGTCCCCGTAAATAAGTGCCCATCCGCTGGCGATCCATCCCCGGCGGCTTCGTTGCTCGTCGGTTACATAGGTTCGCTATGCGCCCTCCTCGCGCCTTGCCGGCGGGGCGCCTCACCACCGGCTGGACACTCATTTGCGGGGCCCTGTACTAAGCGAGAGAACGATCGATGGCGGTTCACGTCTCCATCCACGATGTCTCACCCAGCTGCGCCCACGAAGTCGAAGCGGCGATCGAGCTCTGCGCCGCGGTCGGCGCTTTTCCTGCACTGCTCGTCGTGCCGGACTTCCACGGCCGCTCGCCGCTCCTCGGCGATCCCCGCTTCTGCGAGCGGCTCCGCGAGCTGCAGGCCTTGGGTCACGAAGTGTACTTGCACGGCCTTCTTCACCAGAGCGGCGACGCGTATGCGACGAGCGAGGCCGGCTCGGGGCGGGTCGCGTGGCTCTTCGCGCAGCGGATCGTCTCCGCCGGGGAGGCCGAGATGGCGGACGTCTCGCCGGAAGAGGGAACGAGGAGGCTCGAAGAAGGCGAGCGGGTCCTCGGCGCCGCCAATCTTCGCATCGACGGCTTCGTCGCCCCCGCCTGGTCGATGCCATCCTGGCTGCTCCCGGTTCTCGCCGCGCGCGGCTATCGGTTCACCGAGGATCACCTCCGGATCTACGACCCGGCGGGCCAGCGGACGCGCGCGAGCGTCGTGCTCAACTGGGCGAGCCGGTCACCCGCGCGGCTCCTTTCTTCGGTCGCCTGGTGCCGGGCCGCCAAGCACGCCCGCGGGCTCGTGCCGGCGCGCATCGCGATTCACCCGGGGGACATGAAATTTCTACTGCTACGTCGCGAGATCGCGAACCTTCTCGCGTGGGCCAAGGAGGACATCGTCACGCGCTCGGCGGATTTATTCTAGCCGCGGCGCCCAAAGGTTGGACGCCCGGGCCCAGTCCGGACGCGAGGACGATCTCGTTCTGGATTCGGGCCGCGTGCGCCCGGGCATCGAAGTCGCGCTCCACACGGTCACGGGCGGCGCGTCCCTGCAGCGCCCGCCTTTCGGGGTCGCGCAGATACCGGAGAATGACGCCGGCCAGTCGCAGCACGCTCCCGTCCGCGTCGCCCGGGTCGAAGTGCACGAGCCCACCGGTGACGCCGTCGTCGACCATTTCGGCGACCCCACCCACGTCGAAGGCGATGACCGGCTTGCGCATGGCCATCGACTCGATGACGGCGCGCGGGAGCGGGTCGGGATAGACGCTCGGTACGACGGCGACATCGAAGTCCGCCACGAGGGGCCTCACGTCGTCGCGAAACCCGAGCATATGGAACCTCGAGCCAATCCCGAGTTCGGATGCGAGCGCCCGACATTCTTCCACGTGGTCGGGGCGGAAGTCCTCCGGCGTATCGCCGACGACGACGAACGCGACGCGGTCTCTCTCCCTCTCGGTCATTTCGTCGAGCGCCAAGCGCGCGGCTCGCACCATTTCGACGTAGCCCTTTCGCCGAAGCACCCGGCCGTGGCTTCCGAAGACGATCACGTCCGGGGCCAAGCCGAGCTCCGCCCGGAGAGTTCCCCGCACGCGTGCGGGGTCGAAGTCGGCGACGTCGAGCGCGTTGTGGATCACCGCCACCTTCTGGGGACAATGCGGAAAGAGCGCCGCGGCGGCGCGCGACACACAGACGATCCGTCGGACCCCATCTTGAACGCTCAATCTTCGGTGCAAAGCAGCCGCCCCGCGCGGCAGCGACGTGTAGCGCACGTGCCAGAGAGCCGGCACCTTCGTGAGCGCCACGAGCGCACCCCCGGCGAAGTCAGCGCTGCTGCCATTGCAATAGACGAGGTCGAAGCCGCCGGCCCGCACGAGCTGCGAAAGGCGCAAGATGGCGCGCCCCGCTTTTACGGCGTTTCCCCCGAGTCGGGCGACCTTCCAAGCGACGGGCGCGTCGAAGTCGCGCCGCTCCATCGCGCGCGTCCACGGCTCGATGGGGTTCTCGACCAGGTCGGGCACATAGTGCAGTTCGTCGACGACCCCGTCAGTCGAGAGGAGTCGGGCGACCGGACCCTCCCGGGGAAGAACGACGGCCCGGTGGACGACCGCCGGGTCCAGAAACTTGAGGATCGAGTGAAGGCTCCGCCCCGGACCGCCGTTGCGCGCCGTATCGTTGATGAAGAGGACGCGAACCCGGCGGTTCGGTTCGAGGGCGACCGTCGCGGAAGGCTGCCGCGCCCTGGGAGAAGTGGCCAACGTCATAAGCAATTCAAGTCTAGAAGCGGCTTCTACTTGAAGAGATCTTCGAGGTCCGCCTTCGTTAGCTTCTTCGCGCCCCCGAGATCTTCCGCGAGCACGGCGCCGACGAGCTCGCGCTTCTTCTCCGCCAGTTCGAGGATCTTCTCTTCGATGGTGCCCTTCGCGATGAGTCGATACGTCGTCACCACCCTGGTTTGCCCGATTCGGTGGGCACGGTCGGTCGCCTGGTCTTCCACCGCGGGATTCCACCAGGGGTCGAAGTGAATGACCGTGTCGGCAGCGGTCAAATTCAGCCCACTCCCACCCGCCTTCAGCGAGATGAGAAACACCGGCGGGCCGTCGTCCTGCTGGAAGTGGTCGACACGGTCGGAACGATCTTTGGTCGACCCGTCCAGGTACTCGTAGGCGACGTGGTCCTCTTCCATCGCTCGCCGGACGAGCTGCAGCATGCTGACGAACTGGCTGAAGACGAGAACCTTGTGCCCGCCCTCGATCGAAGTCTGCACGAGCTCCCGCAGCGCGACGAGCTTGCCCGAGTCCTCGTCGCCGAACTGACGAGGCAGCCCGAGAAGCCGAGGGTCGCACGCGGCCTGACGCAGCCTCGTCAGACCAGCCAGGATCTGGATGTGACTGCGCGCCATTCCCTGGCGCTCGACTTCGCCCATGACCTGAGCGCGGACTTCTTTCAAGACGGCGGCGTAGAGCGCCGCTTGCTCGCCCGTGAGCTCGCAGAACTGGTCGGTCTCGATCTTCTCGGGCAGGTCGCGCGCCACTTCCGACTTGGTGCGGCGCAGGATGAACGGGTGAATGGTCGCGCGGAGACGCTCTGCGGCGCCCTTGTCGCCTCCGTCGATCGGCCGCGAGTAGCGCTCTTCGAATTTGTCGAGTGGGCCTAGGAGTCCCGGCGACACGAAATCGAAAATGGACCAGATCTCGCTGAGCCGGTTCTCGATCGGCGTGCCGGACAGCGCGAGCCGCCGATCGGACCGAAGGCGTTTCGCCGCGCGCGCGGTCGCACTCAGCGGGTTCTTGATCTGCTGCGCCTCGTCGAGAATGACGTAGCGCCAGTCGATTTCCTTCAAGAGCTCTTCGTCCCGTCGCAAAAGGGCGTAGCTCGTGACCACGACGTCCGCGTCTTCCAGTTCGTCTTGCCTTTCCTTGCGCTCGGCCCCGTGCCAAAGGGCGTGCCGCAGCGATGGCGCGAACTTGTCCATCTCGCGGAGCCAGTTCGTCACGACGCTCGTCGGCGCCACGATGAGCGCCTTGAACTGCTTGCGCTTACCCTCGATTTTGGCGTCCTCGCTCTTGACCGCAAGCAGCAGCGCAATCGCCTGGACCGTCTTCCCGAGCCCCATGTCGTCGGCGAGCACGCCGCCGCTGCCAATCTCGTGCAAGAACCAGAGCCAGTGGAAGCCCTGCTCCTGGTACGGACGGAGTTGGGCCCGCAGGTTGCGGGGCTTTCGCGTCCCTTTGATCTCGTCGATGTCGCGCAGCTTGTGGAAGAGCTCCTTCGCGTCGACGGAGACGTTCGATCGCCCGACCTGCGCCAGGAGGTCCTCCACGCGTCCGACTTGCGACAGGGGGAGGCGCCCGCCGTTGCCGCCGCCCGTGGCCAGAATCTCGGCCTGTCGCTGCAACACTTCGCGGACCTTCTGCGGATCGAGACGCGCGAACGTCCCGTCGGCGAGGCGCACGTAGCGACGGCCCTCCGAAAGACAGCGCGCGAGCTCCTCCTGGGTGACCGCAACGCCTTCGCTCTCGAAGTTGAGCCGGAGCGAAAGCCAGTCGACTCCGCTCGATACCCGGGCATTCGCCGTCAACGGCTCGGGACGAAGCTGCACGTCGACGAGGTCGTCGGGCACGAAGAGGTCCCATTCGTCGGGGAGCGTGCCGATGCCTTCGGTCCAGAACCGAATGGCGTCGTCGCCGAGGGCGACGAACTTGTTGCCGTCCTCGGCAGGAATGAGCCCGAGGTCGCGGAGCCGGGTGGCGGCATCCTGCTGCGCGGCGATGTCGCAGCGGATGCACTTCGCCCGCTTGTTGCTTCCGGGCTCGGGGGCCTTGACGATCACGGGAACGGTCATCCCATCGGCGCGCACGTCGACTTCGACGTCCTCGTACGCGGCTCGGAGGCTGACTTGCGCTTCGATGAGCGTGCCGCCCGCGGCGACGCGGAACGTCGGCACCAGATCGACGACATCGGCCACCTGCGAGAGCTCGGGCAGCTCGGCGCCCAATTCGAGCGCGACTTTCGGCAGTCCTTGCGTGATGAGGGCGGCGAGGTTCTCGACTGGTTCGGCAATCACCGGCAGCCGGAGGAGCCGGCGCAACGCCGCCGGCGAGGCGCGCCGGTCGACCGGGCGCGCCCAGCCCTCCTGCGCGTCGACGTACCAGCCAGGACTTCCCTCGAACCATGCCCCGCTCGTCAGCGTGAACTTGCGCGGGTCGCCCGGCCGCTGAAAAGACGTGCGGACGAGGATTTGCGTCCCGTCCTGGGAGAGCTCGAGATCGAAGCGCGGGCGCAACGCCTCGTCGCCGAAGCGAAGCTCCATCATCTGCGGCTCGACGATGACACGCCGGCCCTTGAGCAGGGGGAGCAGATCGCTCGCGTCATCCCCGCGCACGTCGATACCGACACGGCGTGGCCCCTGATTTTCGAATCGCGCGAGCAGACGGATGGCTTCGCGATCCGGCGTTGGTCGCTGGTCTTGTCCGACGAGCAACGTGCTCGGCAAGAGCGGCACGCGCGCGTCGGGATCGAGCAGCGTGATGGTCAGCGAGCCACCGATGCTGCCCGAGCCATGGCCCACCGACTTGACCTGGAGTCGGTATTCGATGTGTTTGGGCGCGGGCGGCATCGGCTCGGGCAGCCACGCATCCACGCCGGAACCGCTGGGAACGAAGCCGCGCGCCGTTAGGCCCGTACTCTGCGAGGCTTTCATCGCACGGGCGCGAGCGCGCTTGCTTCGCCTGCCCTCCCCCTCGACTCCAGCGACGTGCACCGTCCCGCCGTGTACGGTGTAGTGCACCCCGTTCGACGACGGCTGCGCAGCCCGCTGCTGAGCCCCGCGCGCTTGATCGCGTAGCGCGATGAGTAGCGCCGCGACGTGTTTGCAGTGACCGCCGTTGCTCGACGCGAAGGCCGGACACGTACAGCTCGACGTGAAGCCCGAAGGAGTGAGCTGCAGCGTCACCCGGTAAGGGTCCGCGTCGTTACCGCGTACGTGCCCCCGCGCCCCGGCATCCTCGACCACGATGCCCTCGACGGCGCGGCGCCGCACGTAGTCGTAGCCACGGAGGTAGGCGCGCGCTCCCAGCAGACGCCGGAGAGCGCGGTCATTAAGCGTGGAGAGTGCTTCGTTGAAAGGTGACGCCAATGATGTGACGCACGCGCGAGGCGTGCCCTTTCCATGGATTCGGTGCTTGGGTCTGTGAGTTGGCCGTTGGCCCTAAGTGGACATGGATGTCGAGAAGCCTGGCCGCGATGGCCTGCGCGGTAGGGGCCGACATCCGCCTCGGACCCGTCCGCGACTCGAGGCTCGGGCACGGCGCGGTGTGGAACACCGACGCCGCGATCGCGCGACCTCTCCTTTGGTCCGTAGCACCCCCCATCTCGTTTCGCAACCGTTTCGCGAACATTGAGCTTAGGTCTCGCTGGCCGCCGAGCCTCGTGGCGTGCGCGCCCGGCCGTGGCGTCCTTGCTTTGGCCCCGACAGCGGGCGCCTCAGCGTCGAATGATGCACATGGCACGCCCAAGAACCGTGAGCGCGCAAAGGCCGGGGCTCGACGTGGAGCGGCTGGCCGACAGCGCGAACGTGATCTAGCCCTCGCGCGGACTCGAGTCCATTGCCGATGTGTCGATTGTCCGCGAATCGCCGAGGCCTACCCGCCCCTACGTGCGAAGGCTCGGTACCACGGCAATCATCGTGTCCTTGAGCCCCCGGCCGTTCGGCGATACGACCAGCGGCGCCCATGCAAAGACGAGCGCCACTCGCGCCCGCGCTGCTGCTCCTGCTTCTTACAGCGGCATGTTCCGTCTCCATAGCCGGGGGGCTGGACGACGCAGAGTCGAACCGGGTTGTGGTCGCTCTCGAACGCGCAAGCATCGAGGCGACGAAAGCGCCCGATCCCACAGCCGACGGAAAGTGGCGAGTCGACGTGGCGAGCGACGACGTTCCGCACGCTCTCGCGGCGCTCCGCGACGAGGAACTTCCGCGTAGCCCTCACGAGGGCGTTCTCGACGCAGTGGGAAAGGGCTCCCTCGTGCCGAGCGAAGCCGCGGAACATGCCCAGCTCGTCGCGGGAATGGCCGGTGATCTGGAGCGATCGCTGGAGGGGGTCGACGGCGTCCTCAGCGCACGCGTTCACTTGAACGTGCCCACCCCGAGCCCGCTCCGCGATATTGCGCCGCCCCACGGCAGCGCCAGCGTTCTCCTCGAGCACCGGGGGTCGACCCCGCCCCTCAGCGCCGACTCGGTACAGCGGCTCGTCGCGGGAGGTGTCGCCGGCCTTCTGCCGCCCGATGTCGCCGTCGTGATGGTTTCGCGCTCTTCACCGGCTGCGTTCGCCGGCAGTCAGTTCGGCCACGTCGGCCCGATTTCCGTGGCGCGCGCGTCCATGCGAAAGCTCCAGGCCGCGCTGGTCGCGCTCGTCGCGATCGTCGCGCTCCTCGCGAGCGCGACGCTCGTTCTCTATGGGCGACTGACCCGGCTTCGCGCGGAGGCGCTTGCCCAGTCGAAGCCCGGGGGACGACCGCAATGACCCGTTCTGCCGGCTCGCCGCGCCGCCTTCGCGACGTCGCGGTGGCGCTCTGGTCTCTGGCCGCCGCAGGCGAAGCCTGCAAGGAGGGCCCCAAGACAAACAGCTTTCCCGAGGGCAGCGCGCCGCCGGTCGCCTCTTCGGCCACGCCCGCCGTCGAACTGCCCAGCGCGACCGGCGAACCGCCCGCGGCGACTGCGGCGAAGCCCTCCGCGCCGCGTGCTTCCCCCGGCTCGACGCTGAAGCTGCTCGACGCGGGGCAAGCGCCGAGAAGAAAGCTTCGATACGCGTGGCGGCTCGATCAGAAGGAGCGCCTCACCATGGACCTTCGCACCACAGCGTCCACGGGCGCAGCAGGAACGACCGAAGTTCCCCTTCCGTCGGTCCACATTGCGATGGACATCGACCCCAAGAGCGTCACCACCGACGGCGACCTGCAGTACACGTGGCGCGTAGCATCCGCGACGACAGACGCCCGGGACGAGACCCCGTCGGACGTCAAGGAAGGAATGCGCGTCGAGGTCGCCGGCATCGCTCGCCTTTCGGGCGGAGCGGTGGTCACGTCCCGCGGCCTCTCGAAAGATGTGACCCTGGATCCGGGCTCCGGTGTGGACGCGGTGGCGGGCAGCCAGATGGCCGAGCAGGTCATTCAAACGCTCCGTGACGTTGCCGCGCCGCTGCCCGACGAAGAGATCGGCGTGGGGGCGCGCTGGCGGAAGCTATCGCAGCTCGACGAGCGCGACGCGCGCGTGACGCAAACGGAAACCTTCCGCCTCGCCGATCTGCAGGGAGACAAGGGGACGCTCTCCGACACTCTGGCGCAGACCGCGCCGCCGCAGGCGCTTCGCGCCCCAGCCGCGTCGCCGGGAGCGCGCGCGCGCATGGAATCGATGCTGGCTTCCGGCGAAGCCAAGGTGCGATTCGATGTGTCGCGTCTGGTGCCGCAGACGACCTTCGACGGGACGACCACCATGGTGCTCTCCGGTCCATCGACCGGCGACGCGGCGCGCGCCACGAAGATGGTCATGCGCGTCTTCATCGCCATCGCCGGTTCGAGGCAGTGAAGGCCGGAGATCTGGAGCTCTTGCAAGTCGTCGCCTCGTGGGCGGTAACGCTGCCGGCGGTGACCGGGGTCATCGTCATCGACGAGCGGCGACTGCCGGCCGAAAAGCTCGCGCGCGCCTGGCCTCCTTCATCGCGCGACGCGGCCGTCTTCGGCCTGTGGAACCTCGGGGTCCACCCGCTGTGCGTGTTCATCCATTTCGTGCGGACGCGCCGCGGTTTTGCAGGAGTCGACCTCGGCCTCCTTTGGCTCGCGGCGGTTGCGGCGCTCGACATTGGCGCCCAGCTGGGCACGGTCGCCGCGGTCGATTGGTTGGGGTGGTAGATTGGCGACTTTTGGGCAGCCAGCGCCTCATGATATGAGGCGGCCCATGAAGGCTTCATTTTCCATCCTCGCAGCCGCGGTCGCGATCAGCGCTTGCTCGAAGGCCCAATCCGAGCCCGCGTCCGGCTCGTCGGCCGAGTCCACGTCCGCCGCCGCCGCCGCCCCGAAGCCCTCTCAGCTGGCTTCGATCGCCCATCCGGACCTGCTCGACCCGTCGAAGGCCACGGCAAAGGCGCCGGAGACGTTCAAGGCGAAGTTCACGACGGCGAAGGGGGACTTCGTGATTCAAGTCCACCGGGACTGGTCGCCGAACGGTGCGGATCGATTCTACAACCTCGTGAGAATGGGGTTCTTCGACGATACCCGCTTCTTCCGCGCGATCGACGGCTTCATGGTTCAATTCGGGATCAGCGGGGACCCGGCGGTCGCGAAGAAGTGGCAGGAGCAGAACATCGCCGACGATCCGGTAAAGCAGTCGAACAAGCGCGGCTACGTCACCTTCGCCCAGCGCGGCACTCCCAACACGCGCGGCACGCAAGTCTTCATCAATTACGGAGACAACGCGAGGCTCGACGCGAACTTCGCGCCCTTCGGCCAAGTCGTCCAGGGTATGGAGGTCGTCGACTCGCTTTACAAGGGGTACGGCGAGGGGGCCCCGATGGGGGCCGGACCGGATCAGGGGCTCATCCAGGCCCAGGGGAACGCCTACCTCGACGCAAGGTTCCCAAAGCTCGACGGGATCAAGCACGCCGAGGTGATCCCATGACGAGACAGGCATGCCGACGGATCCCGTAACGGGAGGCGTCGCCCGGCATGCGGACCCCGTCCTCACCCTCGTCCCTCCGCGGGCGTGAGCGGGGAACCCATCGGGCGCGACCGCTCGTCTGGCTCGTGGCGGGGCTCGTTCGGGAAGTCGGCGCGGCGTAGCCGGCGCACTCCCGCGCTCGCGCCCGCCATCGCCAGCACGCCAGCCACGAGCCAAGTGCCGAACCAGGACCAGCCCAACCCCGCGACGTAGTTGAGCGCGGTACGCCCGGTCGCGTACGAGTCTCCACGACTGGGGTCGGCGCGCGGTGCGGTCCCCGCGCTCTCGGGGGCACCCTCGTCGGGGGCACCCCTGGCGGCTTCCAGAGCGACGCCCGTCTCGATCGCAGTGTTCGTGGCGGCCACCAGCGTCGCCCGCAAGATGAAGATCTGGAAGCCGAGCGCTACGACCAACGCCAACGCCCAGGAAAGAAAACCGTGGACTACTCCGAGTCCTGGGCGCGTGCTGCCCGGCAGGTAGCCGGCCAGCCAGCCGCCCGCGAACGCCCCGAGAATCGTGGCCGCCATGCCGCACACCCAGAGGGCGATCACACTCCCCTTGAGTGAGGCGAGCGTGGGGTGCGATAGGATCGAGACGATCCCCAGCGCCAGCGCCAAGATCATCGCCGACACGGCGAGAAGCGTCACCGTTCCTGCCAGCACCGATCCCCAGCTCACCCGCAGCCCGGACAGCGGCTCCGCGTACGTGCCCAACGCCGGCCGACGATAGTCCTTCACGATATCTTGCATGGGTTTCCTCCGGGACAGCGTCCGATCTTTCCAAGGGTGCTCTGCGCGTTTCGTGCCGAGACGGACTCGTCGGCCAACGGTCCGTGACCGGACTCACGCGAAACGGCCGCCTCGCCCGGCAGCGCGTGGCTCGCCGCCTCGCTGCCACGCGGCGCACGCGTCTGGATTAGGCGAAAGGAAAGGCCAGGGAAGCTCGAGCCGATGCTCGCGACGAGCGGCACGCCGCTTGCGCCTTTCTCGAAGACGCGCCCTCGAATGGAGGAGCTCGATGCCGAG
>Ga0265318_10000807_pt1 | contig 20764 bp, 10 predicted proteins | sample 4821metaG_FD_192431 | JGI IMG/M metagenome (GOLD analysis project Ga0265318, IMG submission 192431) | Rhizosphere microbial communities from Carex aquatilis grown in University of Washington, Seatle, WA, United States - 4-8-21 metaG | ecosystem: Host-associated > Plants > Roots > Rhizosphere >... | reverse complement strand
CATGTAATTATATATCCGTATGTCATCCAGCACTCCGGTGAAGCTGTAATTGTATTCTCCAGGAAGATCCTCGCCGATCGTGAGATTGGTTGACGTCGTATTGATAGACCCGGAAAATGAAGTGAAGGCGTCGAGCTGGCCGTTCAGGTAAAGCTCAAAATCAGACCCATTGTAGGCTCCGGTAACATTGTATAGACTGTCGATAGAAAGTTTAGTCTGCGAATCGAGGTCTTTCGGCACTCCCTGAGAATTTCTCACGGTCCAACGAAGAGTATTGGTGTTCGGTGAGATGGAAAACTTCCATCGGTTCTGCCAGCTGCCGTGAGAAATTGGATATTGTTCCCGCGTACCATTAAAGGCTTGCACGGTCATCCAGAAATTGACGGTGATGCCGTTTTGAAAATTCAAGATCGAATCATTGGGAATAGTCACCACTGTGTGACCATCGAAAGAGTAAGCTCTTGCCGGATTGCCGAACCGATCGTTGACAAATGATCCGCCGCCTGCCGTCCCATCGTTATGAAATCCGCTCGCGTCTTTCGTGTCGCCGCTAAAAGGATAATACGCGACCAGGCTTCCTGTCTGCCCTTTGGAGAAATCTCTCACTTCCAATCCTGCGCTGTCCGTTGCTGTTCCGCCGTGTCCGTCATCAACGGTGCACTGTATGTAATAGTTGCCCGCGGCTTGAGGAGCTTGCCACGAAACCGCGGATCCCGCGCCGGTCAGTACACCGTTCGCAGTCGACCAGTGATATGTTAATGCGTTGGTATCCGGGTCCGTCGCGAAACAACTGATCATGCTCGTTCCTCCGAAGTCAATTTTTCCCGGCGTTGCTTTCATTCTTGAAATAACCGGGGCATGATTGATTGATTGCACTACGGCAATGGTGTCAAGAGCGGTCACCTGCGCTCCGTGAGTATCGCTGACAATACACCGGACGACAAACGTCCCGACTGTATCCGGCGCGCTCCACGTAACAAAAGCTCCGCTTCCCAATACGGAACCTCCGGAAGCGCTCCACGAATAAGAAAGAGTGTCATTATCAATGTCCGTTGCGGTGCAGTAGATAAACGTTGAATGTTTCCTGAGAACGGTGCTGCTGTCGGCCGTGAGGCTCTTGATTCTCGGTGGATAGTTCACGACCGTATGGCCGGAATGGTAATCGACGACAATGCCGTTGATGAGCATCTGATCAAGGTAGTACACGGGAATAACCGATGCAGGCGTGTTCACGACGAGTACGGCGCTGTTCGCATTGATCGGCAGTGCGGCCACTCCGGATATATTTGTGAGGATGTATGAATGAGAGACGGCATCGTACAAATCATGCTGGCCGGATCCCGCATCAAAACTGATGGAATGTTGTATCGAATCCGGATTGAACAAAAGGAACGTCGGGTACGCAGCAGTATGGAAATAATCTGTTTTCAATACATCCAATCGGAGGATCATGGGAACATCGGTCGTGTCGATGATGCCGCCAAATATTCCGGCATGTGAAGAACCGTAGAGTGCAAAGTTGGTCGGCGCGTTGCCGTCCCCCGTCGCATATGGTGTGATGCTGCCGCTCGACTGATGCATCGATTCGTGTGCTATGAGAGACTGGGGATCGTATTGATGCGACCATGTGATTCCGTCCTGGTTGCCGTCCGGTAAATAGTTCGTGTAAAAAAGACGCGCGGCATTCGATGCATTCAACATCCACTTTCCAATCGCTCTGGCAAACCGCGGGTCGTACCGAACCATCGGAACGAGAGCCCCCGCCTCTTCGAACGTGTTCATCACAAATGGATAGCCATTGCCGCTGCCGTATCCTGTCTCGCCGATGAGTCCGTCGCAATCGTATCCCCCCCAATTACCTACCGTCACTCCCCATAATCTGGAATTATCGCTCCCGTCAGAAAAACACCAGTTCACAATTTTCACCATGTCGTACGTTGTACCCAGTTCGGCATTCATCCGTGCTCCAATGTAAGCGCCATATGGCAGTTGAAGCTCGTACGACGGATTTGGGTCCGCCGCATTTTGATAGGCAAACAACGACTCCATTGCCAATTCCGCGCCGACTCTGTACTGTGCATTGCCGGTTTGAACATAGGCAGAGTAGAGCAGCCATGCAATCGTACCTCCTGCTTCCGGCTCAACCCATCCGGAGTTTGTCGGAGTCATCGTGGAGAGGTTCCAGGCCGTGTGGCTGAGGTTGGCAAGCTTCCACGGCGTTGTGCCTGCGCCCATCGCATTCAGCGCCGCCAGCCATCGATTTGCGACCGTAACGAATTGGCTTCGAAAATTTCCTGTCGATGGATACATACTATAGAGCTGGTAGAAGAATACATTCGGCATCATGTCGTACCACCAATCGCTTCCGCTCGAGCCGCCGGGGTTATTAAGGTACACATTCTCGCCCGGATTCTGGTTGAACCAATCCTGACATGCCGAGACCCAGTTGAATCCAAACTGATTTGTCTTGTCCACGCCGACGAGCGAAGCGCTCACGACTGCCGGAATACAGTTAATCGCCTCTTGTGTTTGAGACGGCAGCTGCCCGACATAACTCGAAAGGCTGAAATTCTGGCTCACGGACACAAGCGGCAGATACGTACCGGTCAATTTCGAATTGAACACGAGCGAATCGTATCCGACGGTAACATGTTTCCAATTTCTCATTATATACGGCGACGGCTTATTCGGCATAAGGTCAATTCTCGCGATCGATATCTGCTGGGCGATACACGTGCACGAAACTGCAATCGAAGTGAAGAGAACAACTCCAGCATATCGATACACCAATGTGTTATCCGTGCGATTCATCGCGCATATTTCCCGTCACGTGCCGTGAGCGTTCCAGTCGTCTCGTCTAACGCAAGGGTCAATTCGTCACCGGTCTCATTTCTGAACAATCCCATAATTGAGTGTTCATTCGACGTTTCGCTGATCTTCTTGTAGGCCAGATATTTTTTGGCGACCGGATACTGGTCGATCTCCACAAGTGTATGCAGAGCTTCGATCGTTGATTCGGCGCCGGAGTTCCTGTTGAAGGTGAGTGAATCCATAATGCCGTCGAAGCAAATGCCGGATTGTGCATCATACATTTGCTGATGCGCGATATTATTTCCAAACAGCCACGACGCAGCGAGCCCTGCCATTTTCAGGTACGACTCGTTTTGGGTCGCATCGTATAATCGAAGAAGCCCCACGGCGATCGGACGAATGCCGTAGGCGATTTGTTCGCGATTGAAATTGCTGTCCGGATGGGCAACATTCAGCTCTTTCATGTACCCTTGAATAAGAAGCCGGCTGTAGAAATCTTTTGCTTCACGCTCGCCCGAGCGGATCATAGCACTGTCCTTGAGAAGCATCCCCGCGATGGCGAGTGCTTGTGTCTGACCATTCCCCCACATATGCCACATGGTTTCCCAAGATCGATGAAGGCCATATGGATAAGTCGATGCATTTCCATCCTGCATCGCCACCAAGCCCTGAGCAATTTTTTGAATATACACTTTAATCGCCGGGTCACCGGTGACACGGTAATATTCCGACAATCCAAGCAATAATTCCGAGCTTACATCCGCGCCCGATTCATAAATCAGCCATTGCGGCACTCGAAACCTCCCGCTGTCCCTTGTGTCCCCGTATCTTTTCAGGAGCGCTTCGATATGCGGAAACGTACGTTCGATCCCACTCTTAAGACGGGCTGCGAACGTCGTGTCTATCCCCTTGAAGATCCTGTATCCGAGCGACATGGACCAGACGCCGCGCGCAGCCCACCAGCCGAACGATTTATAGCTTGTCTTCCCCGTGCGGTTGATGCTATGGTCGGCCAAAACAAAATTGTAGAACTCGCCGTCACTTGTCTCCATCGCCGCGACAAATTTCAGAAGCGACAGTGCTGGTGCCAGTTTTGAGCTGTCGCCGGTAAGCTCGAAGCAGCGGAGTGTGACGACCGCAGCGCGGGCGGCGTCGTCGACGCAGGCAATGCCTTCCGGACCGGACTCTTTCGCATCAACCCACTCGTATGCGGGATAGTTCGAATAAATATGAGCGATACTTACCGTATCGCCGTAGAGTTCTATTTTCTCGGTAAGGTGTCCGAGATGTTTGAAATTCACGAGCGAAGATTGCTCCTGAGCCGAAACAGCGGATAATGAGGCAATAAAGAGGAAGACAATCTTCAGAATTCTTTTCATTGGCGGTGGACTTTCTGCGATCTCAAGAATTTTTTCAGCAACGAAGCATTGGGGAGCGCCGGGATGGCGCCCTGTTTAGCAGCCGTCAGCGCGCCAACGGCATTCGCAGCACGGCAATTCCAAACAAGGTCGGCAAGCGTCAACTCAGCAATGCTCTTTCCGCTTCGAACGAGGCCGTGGAGCAGCGCCGCATAGAACCCGTCTCCGCACCCCGTCGTGTCGGCGCCCTTTACGCGAAAGCCGTTTACGAAACCGGAATGTTGAGCCGACTTGAAATAGCACCCTTTTTCGCCGCGCGTCACCACCACCAGCTCCGGTCCCATCAAAAGAAACTCTGCTGCGGCCATCTCGATATCTTCGAACCCGGAGAGGAATGCCGATTCCTCGTCATTCATCCTTAGTACATGAGACAGGCGAATTGTCTTAATAATATTCCTGCGCGCTTCATCCGGAGAGCCCCAGAGTGCGAGCCGCAAATTCGGATCGAACGCGATCGTGCACCCCTCACGTCTCAGCCTTTTGACGATCCGGAAGAGCGATGTCCTCGCAGGCTCATGCAACAACAAGAAAGAACTGACCGCTGCTATTTTGGATTTTGATACTTGCTCGATGTCGACATCGCGGGGAAGAAGCTGTTCGTCCGCAGGACTTTTTTCCCAGAATTCAAAATCGCGTCCGCCTGATTTCGTGAGCGACACAAACGCGAGCCGTGTTTTATGCTCATCGTCGAAACTCATCCCGGCCGTGTCGACACCGTAGCGGGCGAGTTCCGTGCGCAAAAATTTTCCGAACGGATCAGCACCGACCTTGCCCACAAATGCGGAGCGGGTTCCGAGTTTTGCAAGGCCAACGGCAACATTTGCGGGAGCCCCTCCGGCAAGCTTCAAAAAACTTTCCGATTCCGAAAGGGTTATCCCTTTTTTGATGGAGACAAAGTCGATGAGCGCCTCGCCGATGCATGTTACTTCAGGGTATGATTTCATCTGTTCGGCTCGATGATGCTCTTAAGAGTTTTGCCTTCCCGTTGGTACGCAAGCGCGTTGTTCACCTCGTCCAGCGGGAATCTGTCGATCTGAAACCTGTCGACGCGGACTCTTCCTGAATGCAGCAAAGCGATCGACCGCGAAAAAGTGTTCGGATTCACATACGACCCGACAATCGTGAGTTCTTTGAAATAGACCTGGTTCGGTTCGACCTGGATTTTTTCTCCAATAGGAGAGACGCCGAAGAATTCAACCGTACCTCCCCGCCGTACGAGCTCCAGCGCGAGGTGGGCTGTCTGAGGCCTGCCTGCACATTCGATGACCACGTCGGCGCCGACATGCGTCATATCCATGACGGCGGTTTTCGCGTCGCTCTCCGACGGATCAACGGCCGCATCCGCACCCAATTCAATTGCGATTCGTCTTTTGTGCTGCAGCGGTTCAATAACAATTGTGCGGCTTGCGCCGGCGTTCCTGGCAAGCTGCAGCATGATCAATCCGATCGTTCCGCCCCCGATGATAACAACGGTATCACCCGCGCAAATATTGGCTCTGTCAATTCCGTGGACAGCGCACGAGACGGGCTCGACAAACGCAGCGGCCTCCATCAGCATCCCTTCCGGCAGAAGATAGATTTGCTCTGACGGAACAAAACAATACTCAGCCATCCCTCCGTCATGATCAACGCCCAGAGCCTTCAGATTTGCGCAGAGATGCACGAGACCGCGCCGGCAATAATAGCAAACGCCGCAGGAAATATTCGGATCGACGGCAGCGCGCTGCCCCGGCGCTATTCCGTGAACAGCGATTCCGACATCTTCAACAATGCCGGTAAACTCATGTCCGAGCACAACCGGCGGAGTAGAGCGTGAAGTTCCTTCCACAATATGCACATCCGTTCCGCAAACGCCGCACGCTTTGACCTTTAAAAGTACTTCGTTCGGCATCAGCGTGCGCAGCGGCGTTGACCGGACAGTGAGAGAATGGGGTTTTTCAAAAAGTGCGACTTTCATAGCCTTCTTTAATAGACAATACTGAGATGTTGTTTCTTATCCGACCCTGCGAAGTTCACTTCAATTGTTTCATTTTTAGCTGCATTCCTGCTGCGAACAACGTTTTTCACCTGCTTGCCGTCCAGCAAAACCTTCGCTGCTTTTCTTGCACCGACAATCGTTGCCGTAACGGCATGCCCTTTGAACGAAGAGATTTCGCATTCAAGAGAGTTTGATTTTGATACATATTGAGCGCTGTAAAGGATCGCGTTAATACTTTCAAGATATGGATTTGCGATGCCGCCAAATTCAATTTTGCTTTGCGTGGATTGGACTTCGTCGAGCGGGAAGACCAATGATGAAACATTTACATCACCATCTGTCCATGAACGGAGCGTTTCCCCTTTCCCTTGTATAAGAATATTTTTTTGCACACCAAACGCAAGGGAGAAATCGGCAGAATCATAGTGAGACGGACGGGGTCTTGAGACCGAGAGATTCCATTCGTTGTCGGTGACACCGAACAGGCGATACAAAACGTTGAGATAAAAACCTCCCGCCCAGAGAAATGACGGTTTGTCGATCTTCCCAAACTCCGGCGACGATGTGTCGGCAAAACGGTATTCATACATTGCCGGCTGCCCCTTGGGGCTCTGAGCGATCCCATCCAGTGAGAGTGTCCTTTTCAAATACTCGACAGCTTCATCTGTCCTTCCGCACGACTGCAGGGCAAAGATGTACCAGGCGGTGGAATGGGGCCAAACGCCGCCGTTCGCGTAGGCATATGGAGCTCCTGCCTCATTCCCCAGCAATTTATAGTACGAAATAACAGAGTCGGTATTAAAATCTGTCGGCGCGACAATGCGCACGCCGATGCGGGGGTCGACGATCTCCTTCTCGGCGGTGGCGAGCAGCCGCAATGATCGTTCTTTGTTCAACGCACCGTACATCGGCGCAAGCAATGAGCCCGCGTAGAAGTGGTAGTCGCGGTCCGTTCCATTGTAGTTCGTCAGAAATTGCTGGCCGTTATCCCACAAACGATCGTTCAACATTTTCTGCATGCTGTTTGCGGAAGTTTCAAGTTCAAGCAAATATTTCCCGTCTCTCCTCCCGAGCGCGGCGCTGACGTATGCAAAATCCCTGAGCGCCCGGATCGTAAGGATCGTCAAATACGATCGGGGACCTTCACGATTGCCGATGTCCCACCAATCAGGATGTTTTGCATACATCAAACCGTCGGCTTTGCGCTGGGTCAATATCAGCTCAATGCTCTTGCTCATCAGCGGATAGAGCGCGCCAAGCGTAGCGGAGTCGACGGAGTGCCGGTAATAGCTCGCAGCGGCGAGAATGAACCAGAGATGATTCCAGTTATCGGGGGCGCAATACTCGGTCTTGAAGCCGTCGTCGCGCCAGTAGTACGCATGCGGGATGACACTCTCTTTCGAGAGCGATGCAACATAAAATAGATCTCTTTTTACCCGCTGAAGGTCGAAATTGACCGCTCCAAGATCGGTCAACAGCACGTCGTGCGTGAAGAAAAAATTATATTCTGCCGGGCAGGGCATCGGAACAATTTGTCCGTCAATAAAATGGGCGTTCGAGGCAATAAGCCCGCGAGCCCAAATCGCCGACCGGTCCAGCCATCGGTCTCCGGTTATGAATTGCGATTCTTTCTCCGCTTTTTGAACGACATAATCATTGTATTCCTCGACTTCCTTCTTCGATACGCCGGCGAGGAAGCTCGTTCGTTTTCTGACCTCATCGCGGGGACAGCTGCCGACGATCTGCACGATCACCATCGAATCACCCGCAGCAATTTCGCTGCGGTATAAGAATGCCGCAATCGGCTGCCCGGGATTCGACTGCGACATCACGAGCTTATTCAAGCGCGATGTCGAATCGTTTACCCATCTCGAAGTGCCGCTGTCTGCGGCCGCAAGCTCGTTCGCGCTCGTCGACCAGCTTCTCGGAGAAGCGCCGGCATTCTCGACAAATACGCTCGCCTGTTTTGTTTGAGGATCGTCAAAATTGGCTGCGATGGTAGCTGTAGTTTCGTCGTATTCAGTCCAGGCCGAATCTTTTCGCGAATACGTCTGACACGTCCGCAGACTTAAAAGGAGATGCGTATATACTTCAACAGGGATCGCGCGAGTGGAAATATTTTTGACGCTGAATGATACCACCATCGCCGGTTGGTTCATGCAAAATTCGTACGAGAGAGAATACTCGAGATCCGATTCCCGCCGATGAAATGACGCTTTGTGCGGACTTAGTGTATAATCCCATGATTCTCTCCCGAGCCATCGTCTGGATTCCTTCCCTTCGCGAATTCCGAGTGCAAACGGAAGGGAATTTCCCCGTTTCCAGTAGTCGGTGCTGACGTCGATGCTGTTCGCGACCGGATAATAAAAACTGATGCGTGAGGGAATGGGGCGGCTCTCATGAAACTCGGCGCCGGCAAACCTTCCACCCACCTCAACCTGGCCGTAATGGCGGTCGAAAGAATATTTGAGCGGATCGTCGGAGGTTTGAGCGAAGACATTGTTCCATGCAAGAATGACGGAGACAATGAGCATCGGCATAAAGTAATTCACGTGCAGCCTCTTTCGGGTCGATCGATAAGAAGACGATAATTCCATGTCTGTATTGTTCATAAAACCACATGATGAAAGAGAATGGTGAGATCGTATCTATTCGGCCTTCATGAGCTGTTGAAGACCAAAAACAAAAGTTCCCCGCCAAAAAAATATTCCTACGGCGTCACCCTTTTATCCCTGTGTAGGCCATCCCTTCAATGAAGTAACGCTGGAAGAACGCGTATGCGATCACGACCGGAAGTGCCAGCAGCGTTGCAGCCGCAAGCTGCATCCCCAGCTGTGATTCCGCTTCACCGCCGATCACGAAGATCGTGACAAGCTGCGGCATCGTCATGAGCGTACGCTCGCGCACGACGATGAGAGGCCACAGAACGTCATTCCAACTTGCCATGAAAGTTAAAATTGCGACCGTCACGATCACCGCCCGCGACAGGGGCCAGATCAGGAGAAACAGGATCCGGAGTTCCGAACAGCCGTCGATGCGAGCGGCGTCTATCAGCGCCTGCGGCAGACTCATGAAGAACTGGCGGAATACGATTATGCTGAACGCACTCATCATCGTGGGGGCGATCAACGAGGCGTAGGTATCCGTCAACCCGAGCTTTACCATCAAAATATATTGAGGGATCAACGTGATCTGAAACGGAATCATCATCGTAAAAAGTATCAGGGCGTACAAAGTTTTACTCCCGAAGAACCGAAGCCGGGCCAGGGCGTAACCGACCATCGATCCGAACAATACCACCGACGCCGTCGTTGAAAGGGAGACAAGAACGCTGTTAAGAAATGCCCTGCCGATCGGGATCTTTGTCAGCACCTGCTGGTAGCTGTGAAGCGAGGCCTGCGACGACCAGAGCGAAAGGTTGCTGATTTCCAGTTCCGGCTTGATCGAACCGGCGAGCATCCAGAGAAACGGATACGCAAAGACCGCCGCACCCGCAGCGAGAAAGAAATAACGCAACGACGATTTGATCATGACGGCTCCGCTTCAACGACTTTGCGCTGCAAAAGAACCACCGCAAGAATAACGAGGGCAAAAACGAATCCCAGCGCAGCGGCATAGCCCATGTGGCCGAAATAGAACGCCTGATTGTAGATGTACAACATGCCGGACATAGTGCTTTGCATCGGGCCGCCGCCGGTCAGCACGTACGGCTCGATGAAAAGAGAGAATCCTCCGATCGTTGATAGGGCGACGATGAGCACCATCGTGGAGTTGAGCATCGGGAGGGTGATCTTAAAGAACTGGCTGTACTTATCAGCTCCGTCGAGGCTTGCCGATTCATAAATTTCTTTCGGAATATTTTGCAGCCCGACGAGAAAAAGAACGATATAGATGCCGACATTTTTCCATGTCGCCATGATCGCTATCGACGGCATGGCCAGTCCCGGGTCGATGAGCCACGGTATCTTCCGTATGCCGACGATACTTAACAGGGAGTTCAGCACGCCGGAATCGAACGAATACAGGTTTTGCCAGAGAATCGTAACGACAACACCCGAAACGACGACGGGCAGAAAATAGACCGCGCGGAAAAATCCCCGGAACATCCCTCTGGAATACAGAAGCAGCGAGAACCCCAATGCTACCGCGATCTGCAGCGGAATGTGGATCAGAAGAAATACGAATGTATTGAACATCGCCCTGAAAAACTGAGGGTCGGAAGCGAGGCGCTGAAAATTTTTCATGCCGACCCACTCCATCGGCGTCACAATATTCCAGCGGTGGAAGATCAGGATAAAAGAGAAGACGAGCGGGTACGCGACGAACAGGAGAAAAAAAATGACATACGGGAGAATGAACCAGTAACCGTTTCTTTCGCTTTCCCGGATAGCCCTGAGTATGTTCACTTTCCGGGTCATTGATTCCACTCCATGATGGCACGACACCTTCGTGCGGCATCGCCGACCGCTTCGGCGGGAGTTTTGCGGCCGTACACGGCGCATATTTCATACTCCTGTGAGATCGCGTCGAAAATTTCCTTCAAGTCGGCAACCGTGTCCATCCCGCGCGTGTGGACTGCCTGCTCGGCAAATTTCACCATCATCGGATTCTTCGAGAAGTATCGGGCGTATAATGGATTCGTGAGGAGGTCACCCCGGACAGGAACCTGGTTTGTGATCTCCAGCATCAGCAAGTCGTGCTCGGCGGTAACAAGAAATTTTACGAACTCCCATGCTTCTTTCGGATGCTCGGAGGTGCTGAAGATCGCGATATTTTTGTAATCTCCCGATGTGTAGACCGCCCCCTGGTGATCATCGGGCACCGGGAGAGGAGCTACGTCGAAATGGATGTTGGGCGCAAATTTTGAGAGCGTGGCAATTTCCCAGGGGCCGGCAAAGTGTGTCGCCTTCTTCTCAAGAAGGAAGGGATCTCCTCCCTGGAAGAACGTTCTGGGAAAATATCCTTTGTCATAACAGTGCTGGAAAAAGCCGAACACTTTTTCCGCATCAACGTTCTGGAAGGCGACGCTGTCGTTCTTGAACAGCGTCTCTCCGTTCGTCGCCCCGATATAGAACGGATAGACGTCGAACAGCCTTTCCCACCATATCGGGCGAATGTCGCGCTCCCCCATCCAGATGTCGAACTGTCCGTCATTGTCGGTGTCCCGGGTCACCTTCTTTGCAGCAGCGTAATATTCCGAATATGTCCGGGGAACATTTTCTACGCCCGCCGCTTTCAGCATGCCGATATTATAGAACATCATCACCGGGTTTGTCTTCCACGGCATTTGATAAAAATGTCCGTTGCTGTTCTTGAATATCGGGAGGAGGTCCTTCGGGATCCGCGCTGCCGCAATCGAATCGAAATCGGAAAATTTATCGAGCGCCACCAAACCGCCTGCCTGCGTGTATTCTCGCAAAGCAACCGGATTGATATTCGAGCAGACGTCGGGCGTGGTTTTCCCTGCAATCGCGGCGAGAAGAACTTCTTCGGTCGATTGGCTGACGGGAATCGGCTGCATGCGCACCTGGATGAGAGGGTGCATGCGGTTCCACATTTTTACGATGCTGTCGGCAAGCTGAATTTCTTCCGGGTTCGGCGCCGGCCAGTAGGTGAGAGTGATAGCGGCAGCGTCATGAGGCGCCGAAGAGTCGCGGCGCTCTGAACACGCCGACAGACAGACCAGCAGAAGAAGTCCAATAGTACTCTTTCGAAAAAGTGTGATCATCGGCGCTCAATCCCACGTCTGCCATTCATAGTCAATGGAAGGAAAGGCGGTGTGGGGAAAGATCCCCCCTTTTTTCACCGTGTACACGTCTATTGCTTTCGGCGAGTTCTCAACGTCAACATAAAGCTTCTTGAGCGTCTCGTCGTTCACTTTTACCGCAAACTTCTGCTTGAGTTTCAGAATTTGATGGAGCATCCTGCTCGTCGATTGGTACATGAACTCGTCGCGGCGGACGTCGTCTTTAACCTCCACAAACGGGCGGACGTCGCCTTTATCGTTCCGGTAATCCATTGCGTGAGAAGCATAATAACTCTGCAGCGTGTTGTCGTTCTGCGTTATGCTATTCTCGATCTCAAGTTTCGCCGCGCGGTACACCAGTTTCTCCTCCCACCACTGTGTCTGCTTCACAACACTCTCTCTTTTCTGCAGGCCTCTCCGGTATGCTTCCGCCGTCAACATTCTGTCGCGGACCATGCGCCAGACAAGTTGTTCTACTGAAGCATAATACGCACGCGGAGATTTCGTATCAAGACGGATGTAGGGATCTCTTGTCTTTTCCCAATCCAAAAAATCACCAAATAGATACTTCGCCTTCTTCATCCTTACCAGAACATCGGACCTTTCGACGTCGATTGAATCGAGATTCGGGGGGCGCGCGTGCGACCGAAGCTTCTTTTCCATCTCCCACGCAGAATATTTTTCGGCGGAGAGGAACTTCCTGCCGAGATGCGCCTGCAGCAGTTCAAACGATTCTTTATCGATGACAGGATCTTGAGCAAGCAGCATCCGATGAACGTACTCGTCCGACAACGAATCTGACCGATGCTGCAGCAGCGCCCGGCGGACGTCCTCGTGGAGCTTTGAGTTTTCGGATTCGGTGATGATCGGGTTTTTCCATACGTCGGCGATCTTTACGAGATACCAGCCGTCGGGAGCATGAATCGGCGGCGTCACCGTTCCGGCAGTCAGCGATTCGACGGCCGCTGCGAGGGCTCCATTCTTCATTTCCAATTTGAAACGCGTCGTCTGCATCGAACGATTATCCGCCGAAGCAGAATCCGGGTATCGCGCGGAGAATAACGAATCGAACGAGGCACCGTTTCGCAGCAGCTTTGCGTCGCAAAATATATCGTTTTGTACCGGCGAGAAGAACCATTTCAGGCCGAGCTGGATATTCTCCCCGGAGACACCGCGCTCTATTTCTTTGTCGGAGATGCGGACAGAATCGAGAACATCGTCTTTGTAGAGCTCTTCGGTAGCAAGGTCGGCTTCCACATCATTGAGCACTTCCTTTACCATGGATGAGGATTGCAGCCCGCGATCGTACCCGTCCAGCGCGAGAAGTTTTTCGTAGATCATGTACGTGAGGTAATGTTTCTTCGAATCAGATTCGCGTTTCGTAAAAGCAGGGCCGTACTCATAGCTTAGCATGAACTCCTGGGCCGTAACATTCCAGGGGCCGACCTTGGCAAGGATGATGGAACTGAATTTAGGATCGTCCAGGAGGGAATTCGACGGCACGTCCGGGGTGTATTGAGCGAAGATGAAAGGCGAAGCGAGGCCTTGCAGCAAACTTATCAGCGCTCCGATGAGCCAACTTCGTCCAAAACTTCTGGGGTTCACAATTCACACCTAGCAGGTTGCTGAAATACACTTTTATGAGCCACTAAGTCACGAAGACACGAAATAATTTTAAGTAAATCGCTATCTCAACCGGTGATGATATCGGCGACAATAGTTTATCACTTTCATTTCTTAGTGACGTTGTGTCTTCTGCCAACGGCATCCCTTTGGGAGTGGCAAGCCGTATGGACCTTTTCATCATCCTGCTAGAATCGGATAGCGACGGAAAATGAATGCACGCCTTCAAGCCTTCCGTAATCCCGATAAGCGTAATCGAACTTCACCGTCGAGCTGCTTGAGATCAGGCTGGAGGTAACGCCGATGCCGAGTGAGAGCCCTCCTTCGCTGTCGCTCAGGAAGAGAGATTGGAATCCTCCGCGGAGATAGATAAAATCGCGAATGGCCAGCTCGGTTCCCACGTTTACGCTCTCATAGTTGTCGTTCGGATGTATTGCATCGAAGGCGACGGTCCAGCGATACACATCGTTTTCAATGACATTTGTTGAGAAGCCGATCTGAAACCTTAGCGGCAGGTCCCATGAATCCATCTCTATGTCGGCCGGGATCTGGTCATTAGATCCCTGCTTCGTCGGGTCGATCCGAAGAAACTCGCGTGTATCGCTCCCCGCCAGCGTCATCGGTGTTCCGAAATTCGAGAGGGACGCTCCGATGACCATCCCGCCAAAAAGGTCCGTCTTGAATATTGTTCCTACGTCGATTGCAAATGCGTCGGCTGTTTCATGCCAAATCGCTTCCTGGATGAACTTTGCGGTAAACCCGATCGAGAAACGATCTGTCAGCGGGCGGGCATAGGAAAGACCCGCCGCGAGATCGCTGGCGCTGAAGTATTCGCCCGTGCCTTCCGGCATTTCCACGGTCCTCACCGCCATGTCTGCCATGGTGAGAGAGGTAAGGCTGAACCCGAGCGTTCCAAAACTGCCCAGAGGAAGCGCGAGGCCGGCGAAATCGAATTTCGTATCGGCGATCCAATCGGTGTGTGAGAGTATTGCGTCGGTAGTCGTTATCGTAGCGATGCCTGCGGGATTCCAGTACAGCGCAGTGGGATCGTTCGCGAGACTCACAAACGCTCCGCCCATCCCGATCGCAGGCGCGCCGACCGAGATTTCCAGGAATGTTGCCGCGGTGGTTCCCGTCTTCGAGACATCATTAGCCCCCTGCGCAAACATCGCGACCGGGACCAATGCACCCGCAAGTATGATCCGCAAGCATTTCTTCTTCAATATAAGCTCCGGCTTCATTATTTCATAATAGCAAATTTGCCGATGAACGACCCGACACCGGGTGCATCAATATGGAAAACGTAAATGCCGTAGGCGATGTTCATTCCGTCGCGCGAGACAAGATTCCATGGTTCCTGGCCGTTATCAATGTTGCTGTCGTGGTAGAGCGTTTGAACAAGCTGTGCGCTCATCGTATAGATGCGGATCGTGCACTTGCTCGGCAGATGGATAAAATAGATCAATCTATTTCCCCGCCCAACGGATGTCGTTGCCGGCTCCCACGAGTCTGCGCCGACGTACGGGTTGGGCACAACGGCAACTTTTTTGATGTCATATTTGGCTTGCTGCACATTCAACGACGGCGAGGTTGCGGTGAACTCAAAATATTCTCCCGTCCGGAATGGTTTCAATGTAGAAATCCGATAGACGTCACCCGGCTGCGGCGCTTGTTGTTTCGATGCAGCAATCGTCGTATCCATAACCAACGTCATCGACCACGTTTTTCTCGAGCTGGGAAAATCTAATCCAGGCTTGCCCGCCGAATCGCCGCACACTATGAAAATCGCATCTCCGGCATCGAACACCTGGTTATTGTTAACATCCTGGAAAATGAACTGCACGTGATCGATGTGCTCTGTCAGGTTCTTAATGATGATATTGGATGGATGTGGACCGCTGAAGGGGCCGGACGGGAACGAAATATCTCCTTGACTTTTTTTGGTAAACGTTACCTCAAAATCGGCAGGATAGTCGATCCGGCTCACCGCATACGCGGGGTAACTGCTCGAGTTGAATCCAACCAGCACAACAAAGTTGCTGTTTCCCTGCTCCCACTTCGTGTTCGCAGGATCGATCACAACGTCTTGACTATTGACAATGTTTAGATCAAAGCCGTGGACGATTGGCGATTGCTGCAGCGTCGTTTGCAATTGTGTCAGTTTGATCGCGGTATCTAACGAAGTCTTATCGATCAACTGGTACCACGGATGAGGATTATCGTGAAATGCCGAGGAATCAACAAACTCGAGTCTGTATGTATGATTGTTGCGAATCGAATCCGGGTCGAGAATGCTCACCGAAAGGGAACCGGTACCAGGCCCGGTGGCCGTGTTCACTTTTATGTTCGGCGCAACATAGCCGGCAGCCGGAGCGTGCGGCGTCACCACCGCAGTGTTGATATCCGTTTTCGCAATGCCGTTGATGTCTACTTTTATAGTGCTCGTTGTCTCCGAAGGGGGAATACCGACCAACTCCCCCGTAATAGTCGTGGTGGTAAAACCTGCGTCGTACGCGGTCACTGCGTAATAGTACGTCTGCCCGTTCTGCACCGTTGAATCGACAAAAGAGTGCTGCAAGCCGGAATTGCTGCCGAGATAAAAGTACGCTCCGTTGATGCCGATGGGTGCCAAGCCGGAGAATTCGTCGACGAGGTCATACTGCGCAATGGGGATACGATATGTCGGCTGTCCATTCGCATCGGTGACGGTTTTGTCTTCCACAAAGTTTGGTTCGGTACTCCGATAGACACGATATCCTTCGAAACTGTATCTTTGATAGAAGGCGTCGAACGTCAGCTCGGAGCGATTGTCCCAGTAGAGTGTCACCTTGTGATCTCCGGCAACGGCTTTGATCGTCGGTTTGTCGGGAGGTTTTGCAAACTGGTAGTTTGCATTATAGATCGATTGAACGGTCTTTTTTCTCAGGAATAAATCGGGGGCGTTCAAGCCGAAAATCAGAGCCATCGAGAAGCGTTCTGTTTCCCCTGTTTGCTGATTCGTGCCCGTTGCGGCACCGTATGTCGTCCGACCGTTCAGATGAAAGAAATAACTCGAGAAATCGTTCCCGAGATTAACGCCGACGAGCGATTGTCCGTGCGGCTGCGGCAAGGAAGAAAAGGCCGCCCAATTCCTCTCGTCGTTGTTCAAGTCGTACGTATGGACCGCCGCGATAATGAAGCCCGTCAATCCAATTTGATCTGATTCATCTTTGTCGAGAACGCCAAAATGCGGTTCGCCCTGATCCGGCTTTCCGTTTCCCTCCGTTCCGTCCGGATCGGGCCCGGGATAGCCTTCATCCAACGGTCCAAGCCCGTCGGTACCGACGTCATCGTTTAATGGTTCGCCCGGATCCCATTTTCCATTATTGTTCAGGTCCGTATAGGACACCCAATTCTGATTTTCATCTGCGTCCCAATGCCCGCCATTATGCCCCCATGAATAGCCGTAGAATTTATGAAAGGCGACTGTATCTTGCTGGACATTAACGATGAAGGGATCCTGGTTGACATTGGTGATGAATGTCTTCGCCACGTTATCCCGCCGTTCATCCGTGAGACCATCGTGATCGTTATCGATGTGATCGTCGGAGATGCCGGGGCTCTCAAGAAATGCATATCCAGCATAACCGATAGGGCTCCAGTTTCCCGGGCTCCCCAAAGGCTGGGTGCACCAGGCGTAGGAGAGGTTCAGACCAAGGTCGTAATCGCCGGCGTTATTCGAATCGTTGCCGGGGCCGCCGATTCCCCAATCGACATACTGCGCAAAAAGAGTCTTCGGGTAATCGGTTGTCCCCACATTGGTAATATCGTACAGCCAGAAGATGACATCTTCGGCGAGCACTTGGGACCATTGGAATCCGCGCGCGTGAACCTGCATTCCCAATCCGCCGCGTGTTGCGTCAGCAGCGTCGGGATGGAAGTGGTTGCTGAGAATGTACTGCCGGTCCTCGTTATCGTCCATTACAAAATATGTTTCGAGGTCAGCGTTCAGTACTCCGTTTCCAAAAAAGCCGTTCCATCTGCCATCCCACGTGCTGGGACGGTCGGGCCAATGGGCGGGCCATGTCGTCGGGTCGTCGCTCCGAGCGGGACTTGATTGATAGACGTTTGCATAATCTGGAAGCGGCCACCAGCCGTAGGTAACTCCGGTCGATACGTTGTAGCGGGTATATTCGTAGTAGTTCGTTTCAAGCGGATGGATGATGTTTCCGCTCGAGTCTTTCGCTTCTGCCTGAACAATCATCGCAATGCCATCTATATATGTGTGCGTCGTACCTTTCGGCCAGACGCCGCTGAGGATTTGTTCGTTCTTCCAATCGCCTATCTCGCCAAAATTATAAAAACAGGTCTCGACAAGGTTGCCGTCCATGAGCCCCAGCTTTGTCCAATTATGATTTCCTTTGCTCCCGTCGAAAATCTGCTGGGCAGACGCCTGCAAGTGCAGTACGCCGAATAACAGCGCCGTGGTAAACAGTTTGTTCAAAAGAGTTCTTTCCCTGCCTTTGGTGCGATCAGAGTGGTTCATAAAGTTAAAATATTAAGGACATACCGATTTCAACTTCGCGCGGTGCCGAATAGAAATCCGGGCGCGAGAAGTATTGCTGCAGGGTATTGGCGCCCCGCACGGGTCCGGCAACCTGCTCGGCCTGCGTTAATGCCAGCGTATAGCCTGCTCGCCCGGTATCGTTGTACACATTGTCCTCGTTCGCGGTATCGAAGACGTTGTAAATTTTCAGGAACACAGAAAGCGGTAGATTGAACAAGTCAAAATACTGCGTAATATACATATCGGTGTTGAAAAACATCGGCCTGTTGCCGCTGTTCTCCAGACCGGTCCGCTGGTTCTGCAGTGCGGGCGTGTACGGGAGGCCGGAACCGAGCCGCACGATGAAACTGGCAAGCAGGCTCTTCGAGTCTCCTGCCGTAATCGTGAGGTTGAGAGAATGGCGCCGATCCCAATTCAACGGAACGAGCTCTTGATTGATCGCGATGGGAGGATTCGCCGTCGCCTTGTTGAAATCATCTTCGGGGTCAGAAGTATTTCCCTTGGCAACCTGATACGTGTAGTCAAGATTCGCGCCGAGGCCGTTCGTCAAACGCCTGTCCAGTGAGATCGTGAAACCTTGTACTGCACCATAATCGACGTTCACGTACTCGCCGAACTTCACAAAATTGTTCTTGAGGAAAAGCTGGAGGCCGAGGAGGTTTCGAATGTCTTTGTAATACCCGGTGACCGTAAGGCCGAGGTTCGAAGCAAGCTCTTGCTGCAATCCGATCTCATACATCGTCGTGCGCTGCGGCTGCAGGTTTGCATTGCCGATGATATTTCCGATAAAGTCGGGATAATTCCCAGTGAGCGGAATGCGGAAGTTTGGATTTTTGTATAAGTCTTCGAATGGAGGCATCTGAAAGAAATGCCCGTACGAAATATGCACGGCTCCCTGGTCGGTGATAGGATACGAAATGCCTATGCGAGGACTAACCTGATATTTTGGCGACGCCTTGGATACAAGTGAGTCTGGGAACGGCGACTGGAGCACGTCCAGTTCCGCGATATTGTTAGGGTTCTTTAACCCAGATCCGTCGGGTTCAAAATAGTCAAAACGCAGTCCTATGTTGACCACGAGGTACGATAATTCGATTTTATCCTGAATGTACGCCGCCAGTTGGTACGGTGCGTTGTCGTACGTGTTGAAATCGAAAGAGCCGGGAGTCGGCAGTGCTGGCACGAATCCGCTCGAAGCGTCGACGTGCACCTGGTAATCCCTGTAATTCAGGAAATGCAAATCACCTTCGACGCCCGCCTTTATCTGATGAACGTTCGTGAGCTGAGAAGTGAAGTCCATCTTGCCGGTGTATGTGTTCGTGTGATGGTAGAAATGCCAATTTTGTGTCCCGCCTGTGAGGAACGCGTTGGCCCCGGCATCCTGCAGCCGGACCGGATTTACATAATTTGTATCGAGCGGATTTTGATAGACATACTCTTTGTACTCTGAGTCGAATCCAGACGCATTGAAATCCATGAACGATGAATTGTTGAAGACAAGCGTATAGCTTGCAATGAGAAGGAGGCTCTTCTGGAACTGAGTATAGTTGCCGTCGGGATCAAGAACAAACTGGTGGTCATAGTCGTTAAACTTGCTGTCCAGATAGATTCCTTGAAGGGTCAATGCTTTCGAACCGCCGATGTCAAACGAGAGCTTCCCCTGCATACTGAATCGTTCCTGGTAATTCATCGGGACATACTTTCCATCGCCCGTTGCGCCAATATGCCACTGTGACGGGTCGTTCGCGGAAAAGTTTGAAGAATCTTTCGGATTGAACACTCTCTTGCCGTAAAGGTAACCGTCATTATAATAGTAACGGCCGGAAAGGACGAATTTCATGAACTTTTCCGTTCCCGGTATCGGGCCGCTAAGCAAACCTTCGTAGTCCTGGAGGTCGGAGGGGGAAATGTGGTTGATGTTTTGGAACAGGCCTTTTCGCGTGCTGAGGTAGTCGCCGGTATACGCAGAAAAATTGCCTGAGTAATTATCGTGGGCGGTCTTGGTCACTTCGTTAACAACTCCCGAAAGCGCTTCCCCGTACTCTGCGTTGAACGTTCCGCTCAGTACTTGAATTTCCTGTACGGCATTGATCTCGGATTCAAGTTCAAAATCTCCTGAAAAGACGTCATTGACCGACATACCGTCGACCAGGTATTTCACTTCATTGCTTCGGCCGCCGCGGAAATGTCCGTCGACAACGCCGGCCTGAAGGTTGACGGCCGAAGCTACGTCCTCGATCGGAAGCGCTGAAATTTGGTCGCTCGTAACGGTTGCCGTTGTCGAAGTTAGATCTTTTTGTACGATGGGGCGGGAAGCAACGACATCTACCCCGGCCAGTTCAACACCTTGCGGCACGAGATTAAATGTGATCTGGGTAGTGCGGTCTGCAGAGACGGTAACATTAGTGATGGTTTGCGGCGCGTAACCGACGGCTGACGCACGCAGCTGATACGTCCCCGGAGGGATATTGATAATAAAATATTCTCCGTTCAGATCAGTCGAAGCTCCGAGGGTCGTCCCGATGATGACTACGTTGACGCCGATCGGAAGTTCCTTCGTTTGGGCGTCGATAACCTTCCCGGAAATCTTGCCGGTAGTGCCTCCGTAGGCGGCAGGCATGAAGAGTATCAGAAGGAAGGCG
>Ga0265318_10000805_pt1 | contig 20783 bp, 18 predicted proteins | sample 4821metaG_FD_192431 | JGI IMG/M metagenome (GOLD analysis project Ga0265318, IMG submission 192431) | Rhizosphere microbial communities from Carex aquatilis grown in University of Washington, Seatle, WA, United States - 4-8-21 metaG | ecosystem: Host-associated > Plants > Roots > Rhizosphere >... | reverse complement strand
GATCCGCTCTCGCCCGCGCCGGCCGTTGCCACTGCTACTGCCAGTGCTGCTTCCACTGCCACTGCCGCTGCCGCCGCCACAGCCACAGCGACGGCTGCGCCATCGATGGCGGCTGACGGGAGCAGCGCCGCGACCGGCGTGCCCGCTGCATCGCGCGCCGAGGGCGCGCGCGCGGGGAGCGGCGACGGTGGCTCGATTCGCGTCGGCATCGAAAAGATAGACGAGTTGCTCAATGCCGTCGGTGAACTGGTCATTACGCAGTCGGTATTGAGCCAGCTGGCGGCGGTACTCGAGGGCCGCCAGGCCGAGGAGCTGCGCAACGCCCTGGTGCAGCTCGAGCGCCACATGCGTTCCCTGCAGGAGAGCGTCATGCGGGTCCGCATGCTGCCGATCAGCTCGGTGTTCAATCGCTTTCCGCGCATGATCCGCGACTTGGGCCAGCGCCTAGGCAAGAAGGTGGAGCTGCGCATGAGCGGGGATCACACAGAGCTGGACAAGACCGTACTCGAAAAGATCGGTGATCCGCTGGTCCACCTGGTGCGCAATGCGATCGATCACGGTATCGAGACGCCCGAGCGGCGCCGCGCCGCCGGCAAGAGCGAGCACGGCACGATCGAGCTCAATGCCTACCATAAGGGCGGCAACGTGATCGTCGAGGTGACCGACGATGGTGGCGGCCTGAACCGCGACCGTATCCTCGCCAAGGCGCGCGAGCGCGGGCTGGTAGCCGCCGACGAGGAGCCCACGGAGGAGAAGATCCTGAACCTGATCTTCGCGCCGGGCTTCTCGACCGCCGAGCAGCTCAGCGACGTGTCCGGCCGCGGTGTGGGCATGGACGTCGTGCGCCGGAACATCAACGAGATCGGCGGCCACGTGCAGATCCATTCCAACGCGGGACATGGCAGTACGGTGCGCATCCGGCTGCCGCTGACGCTCGCGATTCTCGACGGGCAGCTTGCCCGGGTCGGCAGCGAGATCTACATCGTGCCGATCGTCTCGATCGTCGAGACCATCCAGATCAAGCGCGAGCAGCTCAATACGGTCGCGCAGCAGGCTGAACTCTACCGGCTGCGCGAGGAGTACCTCCCGATCATCCGCCTGCACGAGCTGTTCGACATCCCCGCTGAGCGTACCGAGCTGCTGGACGGGCTGCTGATGATCGTCGAGGCCGATGGCAAGCGCGTCGGACTGTTCGTCGATGAACTGCTCTCGCAGCAGCAGGTCGTCATCAAGAGTCTCGAGACCAACTTCCGCCAGATCACCGCACTGGCGGGCGCGACCATGCTGGGGGACGGGCGGGTCGCGCTGATCCTGGACATCCCGGGGATCATCGTGCGCTTCAAGGACCACGAAAGGCGCCGCAAGCCGGCGCAGGAGGCCGCGTGATACCACAGACAGGCGCCACGGGGGCGCCGATCGATCGCGCCGGCTCGCAGCAGGTACTGACCTTCAAGCTCGCCGGGGAGGAATACGGCGTCGGCATCCTGAAGGTGCAGGAGATCCGCGGCTGGTCCGCAGTGACAGCGATACCGCATGCGCCGGCGTGGATACTCGGTGTCATCGACCTGCGCGGCGTCGTCGTGCCGGTCATCGACCTGCGTCGGCGCTTCGAGCTCGAGCCGGCCCAGTTCGGACCGGCCACGGTCGTGATCGTGATCCGGGTGGCCGGTGCAGGCGGCGAGCGCACGATCGGCCTGGTCGTAGACGCGGTTTCCGAGGTCTATGACATCGATGATTCGACATTCCGCGCGCTGCCGGAAATTGGCAGCACTGCGGCCAGCGAAGTGGTGCACGGGCTCGCGCACGCCGACGGCAAGACCATCATTCTGCTGGACGCCGAACGCCTCGCGGCCGGCGCCATCCACTGAAGAACCGTTCCCCCTCGCGCACCGGCACCCAGCGGCCGCCTGCGCGCAATTGGCATCAGAATTTCCGAGGAAGCAATCCATGGTGATGAGAAAAGTGACGAAGAAGCCGCGGTCGGCCGGCAAAGGCCGGAAGGTGGCCGTCGACGCGCGTGAGCTCGACGACATGCGCGGCCAGCTCGCCGCGATCGGCAAGGCCCAGGCGGTCATCGAGTTCGACCTCGACGGCACCATCCGCACCGCCAATCCCAACTTCCTGAGCGCGCTCGGCTACACGCTCGAGGAAGTGGTCGGTCGCCACCACAGCATGTTCGTCGAACCCTCTTATCGCGATAGCGCTGAGTACCACGCGTTCTGGGCCAAGCTCGGACGCGGCGAGTACGACGCGGCGCAGTACAAGCGCATCGGCAAGGGCGGGCGGGAAGTGTGGATTCAGGCATCCTACAATCCGATCTTCGATGCGGCCGGCAAGCCCTTCAAGGTCGTGAAGTACGCGACCGACGTGACGGCGCAGAAGACGCGTACCGCGGACTACGAAGGTCAGCTCGCCGCGATCAGCAAGGCCCAGGCGGTCATCGAGTTCGACCTGGACGGCACAATCCGCACCGCGAACGCCAATTTCCTGAACACCCTGGGCTACACGCTCGATGAGGTGCGTGGACACCATCACAGCATGTTTGTCGAGCCGTCCTATCGCGACACCGCTGAGTACCGCGAGTTCTGGGCCAAGCTCGGCCGCGGCGAGTACGACGCTGCGCAGTACAAGCGTATCGGCAAGGGTGGCAGGGAGGTCTGGATCCAGGCGTCCTACAACCCGATCATGGATGCCAACGGCAAGCCCTTCAAGGTCGTCAAATATGCGACCGACGTGACCGCCCAGGTCGTGCTCGCCCAGATGATGCAGGATGCGGTACGCGAGACGCAGGAAGTCGTGAAATCGGCGCTCGCCGGCGACCTGAAGCGCCAGATCCCGCTGCAGGGCAAGACTGGTCAGGTCGAGGCATTGTGCGTCAGCGTCAATGACCTGCTCGGCACGATGAGCCGCCTGATCGACGAGGTCAATGCGGTAGTCGAGCGCGGCAAGCAGCGCGACCTCACCGGCCGCATCGACACGCAGGGCAAACTCGGTGCCTTCGGGGCGCTGTCCGGCGGCATCAATGCGCTGCTCGAGAACATGATGGCAGTCGTGCGCCAGATCAAGTTGGCATCGCAGGAAGTGCAGAGCGGTGCGGAGGAGATTTCCAAGGGCAACACCAACCTCTCCCAGCGCACCGAGGAGCAGGCCTCGAGCCTGGAGGAGACTGCCTCGTCGATGGAGCAGATGACCGCGACTGTCAAACAGACCGCGGACAACGCCGGTCAGGCGAACCAGCTCGCCATGGCCGCGCGCCAGCAGGCCGAGAAGGGCGGCGCGGTCGTTGGCTCCGCAGTCGCCTCGATGGGCGGCATCAACTCGGCGTCGAAGAAGATCGCTGACATCATCGGCGTGATCGACGAGATCGCGTTCCAGACCAACCTGCTGGCGCTCAACGCCGCCGTCGAGGCGGCACGGGCCGGCGAGCAGGGTCGCGGCTTCGCAGTGGTGGCCACCGAGGTGCGCAACCTCGCGGGGCGCAGTGCGACTGCGGCCAAGGAGATCAAGGCGCTGATCCAGGACAGCGTCGCGAAGGTCGACGAGGGCAGCAAGCTGGTCGACGAATCCGGTCGCACGCTCGAGGAAATCGTGAACGCGGTCAAGAAGGTCACCGACATCGTGGCCGAGATCGCAGCGGCGAGCCGCGAGCAATCCTCCGGTATCGAGCAGGTCAACAAGGCTGTGATGCAGATGGACGAGACCACGCAGCAGAATGCCGCGCTGGTGGAAGAGGCCGCTTCGGCCAGCCAGGCGATCGTCGAGCAGGCACAGGCGCTCACGACGATGATCGCCCAGTATCAGGTCACCGGGGACGAGTCGTCGTCGACGGTCGGGGCGCTCGAGCGGCGCACGCCGGTACGACCCTGGGTAGCCGGCGCGGCGAAGCCGAAGGCCGCGGCCGCTGCTCCCAGAACGGCTACGGTGCGCAAGGCGGCAGTGGCTTCAGGTGGCGACGCCGAGTGGCAGGAGTTCTGACATGAGCCAGGTCATGAGCGCGCCGGCCGAATCGCCGGCCGGCCCGAACGCCGAGAGCGGCACGCAGTACCTGACTTTCGTCTGCGCCGGAGAGGAATACGGGGTCGGTATCCTGCGGGTGCAGGAGATCAAAGGCTGGGACAGCGTGACCCGCGTGCCGTACGCACCGCATTACGTGCTGGGAGTGATGAACCTGCGCGGTGTGATCGTGCCAGTAATCAACCTGCGCGCGCGCTTCGGGCTCGAGACACGTCCCTTCAATGCCTCGACCGTGGTGATCGTGGTACGTGTCGCGAGTGCGCGCGGCGAGAAGACGGTCGGCATCGTCGTCGACGGCGTGTCCGAGGTCTATTCGGTCGCCAGCGACATGATCAAGCCGGTGCCTGAACTGGGCGGCGTGATCGAGGCCGCCTGGGTCAGCGGCATCGCGACGGTGGATGGCAAGATGATCATGCTGCTCGACATCGATGCGCTGGTCATCGCATGTGTTGAAACCGGCGCCGCCGGCCAGCTCGACTCCTGAGCCGGCAGCGGAGCAGCTAGGCGTGGACCAGCCTGTCGCGGCGGCACCGGTCGGCGGACCGTCCGATTTCGTGCTCTCGGACCGGGAGTTCACCCGTATCCGTGAGCTGGTGCGTGAGCACACCGGAATCGCGCTGTCCGAGGCCAAGCGCCAGCTCGTCTATGGCCGACTGGTTCGGCGGCTGCGCGCGCTGCGGCTGTCCGGATTCGCGGACTATCTGATGCTGCTCGAACAGGCCGACCCCGTGGAACTCGAGGAGTTCACGAATGCCATCACGACCAACCTGACCGCGTTCTTCCGCGAGCCGCATCATTTCGACTACCTGGCCGGGCAGGCACTGCCGGCCATCGCCGCACGCGGCACGGGCAGGCTGCGCATCTGGTCGTGCGCATGTTCCACGGGCGAGGAGCCGTACAGCATCGCGATCGTGCTGCGCGAGCAGCGCAGCCTGCTCGCCGGCCTCGACGTCCGTATCCTGGCGACGGACCTGGATTCCAATGTACTCGCCACCGGCGCGGCGGGCGTCTATCCGGCCGATCGGCTGCAGACGATGGCGAGCGCGCGGGCCAGCAGCTTTTTCCGCGCGGGTACCGGCAGCCAGGCCGGCCGGGTACGCGTGGACCCGGCGTTGCGCGAGCTGATCACCTTCAAGCAGCTCAACCTGATGCACGACTGGCCGATGCGCGGACCGTTCGACGTGATCTTCTGCCGCAACGTGGTGATCTACTTCGACAAGGCGACGCAGCGGGCGCTGTTCGAGCGCATGGCGCTGCTGCAGCGACCCGGGGACCTGCTGTTTCTTGGACATTCCGAGAGCCTCTACCGGGTAACCGAGCGCTACCAGCTGCTCGGCCATACGATGTACCGGCGGGTCGAGGACTAGCCATGCCGAACAAGATCCGCGTGCTGATCGTCGATGATTCCTCGCTGGTGCGTCAGATGCTCTCCGAGATCCTGAACGCGGCGCCCGACATCGAGGTGGTCGGGACGGCCGGGGATCCGCTGATCGCGCGCGAGCGGATCAAGGCGCTGAATCCTGACGTGCTGACGCTCGACGTCGAGATGCCGCGCATGGATGGGATCACCTTTCTGAGCAATCTGATGCGACTGCGGCCGATGCCGGTCGTGATGGTCTCCTCGCTGACCGAGCAGGGTGCCGAGATCACGCTCAAGGCACTGGAACTGGGCGCCGTGGACTTCGTGTCGAAGCCCAAGCTCGACCTGGCGGGCACTTTGAATGAATTCTCCGACGACATCCTGGCGAAGGTGCGCATTGCCGCCTCGGCGCGCGTACGTGCGCACGCCGGCAGCAGCGCTCTGCCCCGGGTGCAACCCAAGTACTCCGCTGACGCGGTGCTGCCGGCGCTCACGCAGCAGCGCCTGTTCCGCACTACCGATCGCATCATCGCCATCGGCGCGTCGACCGGCGGCACCGAGGCGATCCGCGAAGTCCTGAGCGGGCTGCCGGCCGACAGTCCGGCGGTCGTGATTGCGCAGCACATCCCCGCCGCCTTCAGCGGCCCGTTCACACGCCGCATGGACTCGATCTGCGCGCTGTCGGTCTGCGAACCGCGGGACGGCCAGCAGATCATGCCCGGCCACGTGTACATCGCACCTGGCGGCCTGCACCTGATGGTCGAGCGCGACGGTGCGCGCTACCTGTGCCGCCTCTCCGAGGGGCCGCTGGTGAACCGGCACCGGCCCAGCGTCGATGTGCTGTTCCGTTCGGTGGCCCAGAACGTCGGTCCCAATGCCGTCGGCGCGATCCTGACCGGAATGGGTGATGACGGCGCGCGCGGGCTGAAGGAAATGCTCGAGGCCGGCGCCCAGACGGTGGCGCAGGATGAGGCGAGCAGCGTGGTATGGGGCATGCCGGGCGCGGCGGTCCGGCTCGGCGGCGCGGCGGAAGTGCTGCCACTGGAGCGGATCGCGTCGGCACTGCTGCGGCTGGCCTCGCGGGCGGGCGCGCCGCTGGAGCGGGCGGCACAGTCCGGGGCCAGGCAGTGAGGAGATGCAGATGACACACGTAGTCATGGCGGTGGACGACTCGGCTTCGATGCGGCAGATGGTGCGGGCCACGCTGCAGCAGGCCGGCTATAAAGTGATCGAGGCCGCCGACGGCCTCGAGGCACTCGACTATGCGCGCGACCATGCGGTGGATCTGGTGATCACCGACGTGAACATGCCGCGCATGGACGGCATCACGCTGGTCAGCGAGCTGCGCGCTCTGCCCGGCTATCGGCTCACGCCGCTGCTGCTGCTGACCACCGAGTCCAGCCAGGAGCGCAAGCTCGAGGGCAAGCGCGCCGGCGCGACCGGCTGGATCGTCAAGCCCTTCAACCCCGACCAGCTGCTCGCCACCATGGCGCGCGTGCTCTAGGAGGCGGCCATGCGCCCCCACCCGCCGCATCGGCGCGGCACCAGCGCGGCCTCACCGGCCGCGGAGGGCGTGCTGCCCCCGACCATGGCGCAGTTCGCGCACGTCAATCGCTACTGGGACCGCGTGCACGGCGTCAGCGCGGCAAAACTGCTGCCCGGCGAGTATTACGTGTCAACCGCCGGCGAGATGATCGTGACCGTCCTCGGCTCATGCGTGTCCGCCTGCGTGCGCGATGTGCGGCTGGGCGTCGGGGGCATGAATCATTTCATGCTGCCGCTGGATGCCTCTCACGGCAATAGCGTCTGGGGCTCGGCGGTGAGCGCCGCGACCCGCTACGGCAATGTCGCGATGGAACGGCTGATCAACGATATCCTGAAGCTCGGCGGCCAGCGCCAGAGCCTCGAGTTCAAGCTGGTCGGCGGCGGCAAGGTGCTGCGCACGATGTCGATGGATATCGGCGCACGCAATATCAGCTTCGTCCGCCGCTACGTGGCCGACGAGGGCTTCACGGTAGCCGGCGAGGACCTGGGCGACATCTATCCGCGCAAGGTCTGCTACTTTCCGGACAGCGGCAAGATCCGCGTCAAGAAGCTCACCTCGCAGCACAACGACACGCTGATCGAGCGCGAACGGCACTACATGGACGATCTCGACCACGATCCGGTCAGCAGCGAGATCGAGCTGTTCTAGGCGTGCCGGGACCTCAAGTTGCCGGTCACACGGCCGATACAGGGGCCGTGAGTCAGCATGCACCATCGGAAAGCGCGGGCACCCGCCAGGCCAGTACGGCGGCGTTCGAGTTCGTACGCGAGCTCGCCTCGGAGCTCTCCTCGAGCACGATCGAGCTGCCGAGCTTCCCGAAGGTGGCGGCCCAGGTGCAGAAGGTCCTGGCGGAGGACAGCACCAGCGCCGAGCGCGTGGTGCGGGTGCTCGGCGCCGAACCGATGCTGGCCGCACGCGTACTCTCGATGGCGAACTCCGTGGCGCTGGCGCCGGGCGGCAAGGCGGTCAGCGAGCTGCGGACGGCTGTCACGCGCCTGGGATTCGATGCACTGCGCACCGCCGTGATCGGTTACGCGCTTGCCCAGCTGCGCTCGGCTCCGGCCTTCAAGGCCATCGAGCGACCGCTCAACGCATTCTGGCAGCACAGCGTGCTGGTCGCAGCGCTCAGCTTCGTGCTCGCACGGCGCAGTGGGCGCTGCAGTGCCGATACTGCGATGCTCGCCGGGATCGTGCACGGGGTCGGCAAGCTCTACATCCTGACCCGGGCGATGCGGCATCCGGCGCTGTTCGCCGACCGGGTGAGCTACCAGCGCATCGAGCGCGACTGGCACGGTGGCATCGCCAAGGCGTTGCTCGAGAACTGGCGCATGGCCGATGAGATCGTCGTCGCAGTCTCGATGTACAGCGATCCGGATCGCGAGCTGCGGGGTACCGGGGCGGCGCTGGCCGATATTCTCGAAGTGGCCGATGCGGTCGCCCGGTGGCGGGATGCGCCCGAGTTGCTTGGCCGGCAGCTCGAAGAACTGCCCGGCGCGCAACGCATGGCGCTGGACACGGCGACCTGTCATGCACTGCTGGACGAATCCGCGATCGAGCTGACCGCACTGCGCGCCGCGCTCGGGAGCTGAGCGCGACGAGAAGCGTGGATTGAGCTGCACCGTCCGGTGCGGGTACGATACCGCCTGCCCGTCGCAGCGGCGGTTCGTCTGACAGGGGAAGAACAATGAGTTTTCTCGAGGGCCTCCTGGGCGGTGCCGTGGGCGCCGAACTCACCTCCATGGTTGCCGGTGCGATCGAACGCCGGGGTGGCCTCGCCGCTGTGACCGCGCAGTTCGAGCAGCAGGGGCTCGGTCACCTGGTGCAGTCCTGGGTCGGACCCGGCGCCAACCTGCCCGTGACGGCCGAACAGCTCCACCAGGTACTCGGCAGCGCGACGGTGCAGGAGATGGCCGCGAAGTTCGGCATCAATCCGCAACAGTTCGCGCAGAAGCTGTCCGAGATCCTGCCGCAGGCAGTGAGCCAGATGGCTTCCGGCTCCGCGGCGCCCAAGACCTGATTTCTGACCCGCAACCTTATTCATCTGTCATTGCTAGGGGGCTCTATGCATTCATGGAAAATCATCGTGCCGCTGCTGTTCGGTCTGTCCGGCGCGGGCTACGCGCTGGCGCAGGCGCCGGCCGGCGCACCGGCCGGAACCAACGGACTGTGCAACGACGGTAGCTATTCTTCAGCGGCCCACAAGCAGGGCGCCTGCCACGGGCACAAGGGCGTCAAGCAGTGGTACGGGGCCGATGCTTCCGGCGCGGGCGCCGCGGCGCCGACGGCCGCCGCCGCTCCAGCCGCAGCTCCGGCGGCGGCAGCTCCTGCGGCACCGGCCGCGGCGCCCAAGGTCAGCACGGGCGAAGGCGCGCCGCTGACGGTAGCGAAGCCTGGCGGCGGCGCCGGGCTCGTCTGGCTCAATACCAGCAGCAATGTCTACCATTGCTCCGGGGACCGTTGGTACGGCAAGACCAAGCAGGGCCAGTACCTGAGCGAGTCGGATGCCAAGGCCAAGGGTGCACGCGCGGATCACGGCAAGGCCTGCTCCTAGAACTTCGGTAGCCCGCGGGTCAGCGAAAGTCGCGCGACTCGCGGGCCATTCCGGACAGCCATCCGGAGCCATCGTGCAGCGTGCGTGCGATCACGTGCGCGACGCGGTCGCGGCGCTGCAGCGTGCCCTCGACCACCAGCAGACTGGATTCGAGTGCGCAGCGCCGCTGGGCCGCGAATACCCCGGGCCAGAGAATCACGTTGACGATCCCGGTCTCGTCCTCCAGCGATGCGAACACGACGCCGGAGGCGGTCGCGGGCTGCTGCATGTGCGTGACCAGTCCACCCACGCGCACGGTCTGGCCATCGGCGAGCCGCTGCAGGTCCTGGCTGCTCTGAAATCCGCGGCGCACGAGGCCGGGACGCAGCAGCGCCAGCGGATGGCGGCCGGTCGTGAGCCAGAGATGGCGGTAGTCGGCGAGCACTTCCTGGGCTTCGCTGGGTAAAGGCAACGCGACGCTGCGTTCCGTGGCCGACAGGCCGGCCAGCAGGCCCGGCAGCCGCTCGACGCCGAGCGCGCGCCAGTTCGCCTCGTGGCGGTGCGCACTGAGGGCGCCGAGCGCTCCGGCGGCCGCGAGCGAGCGCACCGCGCGGGCCGACAGCAGTGCGCGCGCGGCGAGATCGTCGATGCCGCCGAAGGCTCCGAGGTCGCGTGCAGCCTCGATGCGCGCGCCATCGGCCTGCGCGAGTCCGCGCACCAGCCGCAGCCCGAGGCGCAGGGCCGGCCCCGCCGCGACAGCGCCCGTGTCCACCGCGGCGCCCGTGTCCACCACTTCGAGCGTGCAATCCCACGCGCTGCGGGTCACGTCGACCGGCAGCACCGTTACGCCGCTGCGCCGTGCCTCCTGCGTGATCTGGGCCGGTGCGTAGAATCCCATCGGCTGGCTGTTGATCAGCGCGGCAGCGAAGGCGGCCGGTTCGTGGCACTTGAGCCACGCGGACAGGTAGGTCAGCAGCGCGAACGAGGCGGCGTGCGATTCGGGGAATCCGTATTCGCCGAAGCCGAGGATCTGCCGGTAGATCGCCTCGGCGAATTCCGGCTCGTAGCCGTTGCGGGCCATCCCTGAGAGCAGCCGCTCCCGGTACGGCTCGAGTCCGCCGCGACGCTTCCAGGCCGCCATCGCCCGACGCAGCCCGTCGGCTTCACCCGGAGAGAAGCCCGCGGCGACGATCGCGATCTGCATGACCTGCTCCTGGAAGATCGGCACTCCGAGCGTGCGCTGCAGGACGGCCTTGAGCGCGGGGCTCGGATAGCTGACCGCTTCCGGGTTCTCGCGACGCTGCAGGTAGGGATGCACCATGTCGCCCTGGATCGGCCCCGGGCGCACGATCGCGACCTGGATCACGAGGTCGTAGAAGTTGCGCGGCTGCAGGCGCGGCAGCATGCTCATCTGCGCGCGTGATTCGATCTGGAACACGCCGATGGTCTCGGCCCGGCGGATCATCGCGAAGGTTGCCGCGTCCTGCGGCGGGATGTCCTGCACGCGCAGCCTCCTGCCGCTGTAGCCGCGGATCAGGTCGAGGCAGCGGTGCAGCGCGGTGAGCATCCCGAGCGCGAGTACGTCGACCTTGAGCAGTCCTAAGGATTCCAGATCGTCCTTGTCCCACTGGATGACGGTGCGCTCGCTCATCGCAGCGTTCTCTACCGGAACCAGCTCGCTCAAGGCGGCACCCGAGATCACGAATCCGCCGACGTGCTGCGAGAGGTGGCGCGGGAAGCCGATCAGATCGCGCACCAGGCGCACCAGCCGCTGCAGCCGCGCCTGCTCCCACTGCAGCGCCTCGCGCGCGAAGGACTGCTGGATCTCGCCCGGCTGGTCCCACCAGACGTGCAGCCGCGTGAGCCGGTGGATCTGCGGATCCGGAATGCCGAATGCCCGGGCGACGTCGCGGATCGCGCTGCGCGTGCGGTAGCAGATCACCGTGGCTGCGAGCGCGGCGCGCTCACGGCCGTACTTGCGGTAGATGTACTGGATGACCTCCTCGCGCCGCTCATGCTCGAAATCCACGTCGATGTCCGGCGGTTCATTGCGCTCGCGGCTGATGAAACGCTCGAACAGCAGCTGGGTGCGCGCCGGATCGATCTCGGTGATGCCCAGGGCATAGCAGACCGCGGAATTGGCGGCCGAACCACGGCCCTGGCACAGGATGCCTTCCCGGCGCGCGAACTCGACCAGATCGTGCACTGTCAGGAAGAAGTGCTCGTAGCGCAGCTCGCTGATCAGCGCGAGTTCCCGCTCCACCAGCGCGCTCACCGCGCTCGGTGTCCCGCCGGGCCAGCGGCGCGCGAGGCCCGCCTCGGTCAACGCCCGCAGCTGGGCGTCGGCCGTGCGTCCCTCCGGCACGATCTCCGGCGGATACTCGTAGTGCAGCTGCGCGAGCGAGAACGTACAGCGCTCCGCGATCGCGAGGCTCTCCTCGAGCAGCGCACGCGGGTAGATCGAGCGCAGTTCCGCGAGCGTGCGCAGGCGGCGCTCGGCGTTCGGATACAGGCGCGTGCCCGCCGCATCGATGGTGCAGCCGTGGCGTATCGCGGTGAGCACGTCCTGCAGCGCACGGCGGCCGCGCGTGTGCATGTGTACATCGCCGGCGGCCACTACGGGCAGGCCGCTATGCCGGCCGAGCGCACACAGCTGCGCGAGCCGGGCCGCATCATCGGGGCCGCGGTGCAGCCCGATGGCGATCCAGGCGCGCGTGGGAAAGCACGCGCGCAGCCAGGCGGCCTGGCGGGTGAGCTCCGCCTCGTCGGCGGCGATTCCCGGCGCGGGTATCCACAGCGCCAGGCAGTCGCCAAGGCCGTCCTCGAAATCCGCCCGGCGCAGCCGGTACGTCCCTTTCGGCGAGCGCCGCCGTCCGAGCGTGATCAGCCGGCAGAGCTGCGCGTAGGCCGGCTGCGAGGGCGCGAGCAGCACCAGCTTGAGAGCGCCGGTGATGGAGAACTCGGCACCGATGATCAGCCGGAGCCGGCCTCCGGGGGCCTCGGGGAGCGCGCGCGCGGCCTCGTGCGCCCGCACCGCGCCTGCGAGCGAGCACTCATCGGTCAGCGCGAGCGCGCGATAGCCGAGCGCCTGCGCACGCGTGACCAGCTCCGCGGGGTGCGAAGCTCCGCGCAGGAAGCTGAAGTTGCTTAAGCTGTGCAGCTCGGCGTAGCCCGGCGCGTGCATCTTAAGGCTCATGCCCACAGGCCGTGCAGATACCACGCCCCGGCGCGCAGATCCCGGAACACCCAGAGCCGTGCGCCTTCCGGCGTGCGCGCGACATAGTAATCGCGTGCGGCATCGGCGCCGTCCCACCAGCCGCTCTCGATGCGCTCGGGCCCCGCGAGCAGCTTAGCTGGCACCCCGATCGGCTGCGGTTCGGGCAGCAGGTAGCAGGGCCGTGCGTCGCCGCCCGCCTGCTGCGGCGTACCCGTCACGGCAGGCGCGGGCTCGACGTAGCACCAGCCGTGCTCCGGCCGGTAATCGGCGCAGGTACGCAGGCCGCGCACGTTCATGGTCCCGAGCCGTGCCTGCAGCCGATCGAGCAGCAGCTGCAGCTGCGCCAGGCGCTGGGCATCGCTGCCGAACAGGTCCGTCTGCACGATCGCAGGGGCCGTGAATTCGAGGGCCTGCAGTCGCAGCGCCCGCACGGGTGCGGGCAGCTCGAGCACCGCGAGGCGCTCGCGCACCAGCGCCAGCAGTTCGCGTGCCTCGCGTCCCGGCGCGGACAGGCCGATCGCGAGGCTGCTGGCGGCGCCGCGCTCGTGCTCGAGTTCGAGCGTGAAGCGCTGCACCGCGCAGTCGCGGGCTCGCAGATAGCCCTGGAATTCCAGCAGCAGCCGCTGCAGCGGGAACAGCAGTGCGCCTGCTGAGGCGATCGGCGCTTCGAATTCATAGCGTACGCCATAGGTGTCGGGCAGGCGCCAGGCTGGCCGCGGATCGTCCGCACGGCAGCACAACCGGCGCAGATACCGCGTGGCCTCCGGCCCGAAACGGCGCGCCAGTGCCGCATCGGGCAGCGCCAGCACCTGTCCGATGCATGTCAGCCCGGCGGACTGCAGCGCCGAGTGCGTTGCCTCGGGCAGTTCCAGTAGCGAGAGGGGCAGCGGATCGAGTCGCGGCCGCAGTTGCGAGCGCGTGAGCACGTGGCGCGGCGGCGGTGCGCGGGTGAGCAGTGCCGCGGCGGTGGGTGAGGGCGCCAGCGCGCAGCAGTACGCACAGCCGAGTTGGGCCAGCCCGTGCTCGATCCTGCCGAGCAGTGCCGCACGGCCACCGAACAGGCTGCGGCTGGCATCGAATTCCAGCCACAGCAGCTCCGGCACGTTGAAGCTGACGTGGCTGCTCCACTGATAGGCCCATGCCGCCAGGCGCTCGAGCGCGGCGTGCGCGGCGGAGGACTCAGGGGCGAGCCGCGGCAGGCGTATGCAGAGCCAGAGCATCATTGATCCCATCGACAGCATCAGCGTCGACGGCGACAACCCCGGCAGGCTGCGGCCGGTTCGAGGTCAGCGACAGCCGCAACTGCATGCCGGCCCGGCCACCGCGCACCTTCTGGATTTCCACCGCCAGGCCATCGACCAGCGGCGAGAGGCGCAGTCGCAATGCTGCCGGGGAGAGTTCGCGGGCCGCCTGCGGCGGGCGGTACAGGATGCCGAGGCTGCCTCCCGCCTCGGCGGCGAGCTGCAGCCGACGCACGTTCCGGTCGGTGATCGTGGCCGGCCAGCCGAGCACCGCGCCGAACAGCGGACAGCGCAGCGTCTGCTCCGCCGCCCAGAGCGACTCCTTCGGATCGCGGGTGCGGATCAGCAGTACGCGCTCTAGTGGCAGCCCGGCCCCGGCCAGTGCCGGGGCGTACGGCAGCAGCGGCGGCGCAATCCATGCGATGTATCGACCGGCGTGCGCGAATGCGACGAGGGCCGGAGCCACCAGGCGCAGCTCACCGATGCCCGCAAGCTCCGGCATCAGTTCCGCGATCGCTCCGGTCGGCCAGCCCCCGCCGGGCAGCTGTGCATCGAGCGCAGCAAAGCCCGTAGGCTGCACCGGCCTGGGATCGCCGCGCCATGCACCGCGCTGGCAGAGCTGCGCGAGCTGTTCGCGTGTCGTGCAGTGCACCATGCACTAGGGCCGGCGCGGCAATCCGGCATGCGTGTGTGTAACACAGATACTGTACATATAAACAGTATACTAGCGTCACTGATCGAACGGGAACAGAGAACCGCTCCGCCGCGGCCTGAAGACCACGACCGTGGAGGGCAATGGAGGTCAGTCAGACCAGCTGCTTCATGATCTGCGTATACGTTCCGGCCCCTTCCTGTACCGCTTCCTCCGCGGTGACCGCCCCAGGCGCGGCCACGAACGGACAGCCGGCGAACCAGCGCGGGATCTCCTGGCGCGGCATCGGCCGGCCATACAGATACCCCTGGAAGATGCTGGCCCCGAGCCCCGTGAGCTGCCGGCGCTCATCCTCGGTTTCGACCCCCTCGACGACGACTTCCATGCCGAAGCTGCGGCCGATTGACAGCGCGGCTGAAATGATCGTCTCGCCGCCCTGACCGAGCGTCGCGACGAAGGAGCGGTCCAGCTTGATCGTATCGGCCGCGAAGCGCTGCAGGTAGGCCAGAGAGGAGTAACCGGTGCCGAAGTCATCGATCGCCACCGATATGCCGCGCTGGCGCAATGCGGTCACGCGCTCGAGTGCCCGGTCGGCATCGCGCGAGAACACCGACTCGGTCAGCTCGATCGCCAGTTCCCGCGGGTCGAGCGAGCCGGCACGCAGCGCCGCGTCCAGATGCGAGAGGAACTCGTCGTGCAGCAGTTGCTGCATCGACACATTGACGGCCACGCGGGCGCAGTACTTGCCGACCAGCGAGCGTCCTTCGCGACAGACCTGTCGCAGGATCCACAGTCCCAGCCGCGGCATGTCGCCGCTCTCTTCTGCGAGGTGGATGAACTTCGCCGGCGGCACCAGGCCGAGCGTCGGATGCTGCCAGCGTGCCAGCGCCTCGAGCGTGCGTACCGAGCCGGCGGTCAGGTCGATGATGGGCTGGAAGTGCAGGTGCAGCGCGTCGGCCTCGATGGCCTCGCGCAGCGCGACCAGCAACTGGTAGCGGTACTCGACGCGCTGTGCCCAGTCCGATCGGAACAGGCAGGCCACGCCCCCGCCCTTGAGGCGCGCCTGGCGCAGCGCGATGTCGGCGAACTTCATCGCGGTGGCAGCATCCGTCGCATGCACCGGAATCCCCGCAATGCCGATACAGGCGCGGATGCGCTGCGCCGTTGCAGCGAGCGCGATCGGCACGGCGAGCTGTGCGATCAACGCCTCGGCGGTCTTGCTGACCACCGCCTCGTCTACGAAATCGGTCGGCAGCACGAGCGCGAACTCATCATCGCCCCAGCGGGCGATGCCGCGCGCGGCCGGACAGAGCTCGCGCAGGCGGCGCGCCGTGACCTGCAGCACCTGGTCGCCGGCGGCATGGCCCTGCACGGTGTTGATGTCGTGCAGGTTCTCGAGATGGATCAGCAGCACCGCGCAGGTACGGCCCTCATCGAGGTTGTCGAGCTCGCCGCAGATGCCTTGCAGGATCTCGTTGAAGCGCGTACGGCTCGCGAGCCCGGTCACCGCGTCCTGGCTGGTGATCTGCGCCTTGAGCGCGCGGCGCAGGCCCGTGTGCTCGCTGCGCTCACGTCGATGGAACTCGATCGCGGCATCGATCGCGGAGTACAGTTCGCGTGTCGGGCACGGCTTGGTCAGGAAGCGCAGCACCTGGGCCTCGTTGAAGGCCGTGATCGCGGAATTCAGGTCGGTGTGGCCGGTGAGCAGGATGCGTCCGGCATTCGGCGCGACCTGGCGCGCCCGGGTCAGGAACGTCGCGCCATCCCGGGTACGCAGGCCGAGGTCCGCGATGACCGCGGCAATGTCGGCATCGCTGCGCAACAGATCGAGTCCGTCGTTCGCGTTCCCGGCCACCAGCACCTCGTAGCGCCCCCGCAGCTGTAGCTGCAGGCTCTCGAGCAGGCGCGCATCGGTATCGACGCACAACACTTTGCCTGGAACGGAGTCGACCATGGTGGGTGGCTCGCCTCGATCCTACGCCGCCGGGTCCTGCGCCAGGCCGGACTCAGGCTCGGGATTGAGCATCCAGGATTTCAGGCACTGTGCGATCTCCGGGCGCTCGACGAACTCCGGATCGAGGCGGTCCATCAGGTTGCCGGGGTTCTCCGGATTGATCCGCGTGACCGCGTCGGCGACGTGGACCGCGAGCAGCACTTCGGTCTGCCGGTGCGCGACGCGGCTCGGACGGTGGTGGTAGGCGACGGCCTCGATCAGCTCGATCGGCAGGCCCCACAGTCCCAGCAGGTAGGCACCGACCTCCGGATGTGCTGCACCGAAGATCTCCGGTTCGATTTCGTACCACGGCTGGGCGCGCGACTGGGCGAGCGCGATCATCTGCTGGAACTGCTCCGGGGAGCCGAGCGCGAGCACCGCCTCGCCGATATCCAGCAGCAGCGCAGCGGTGAAGCCTTCCTGTGCGTAGCGCGATCCTTCGAGCAGCATGCGTGCGAACTGTGCGCGCCGCATCGAGCGCACCTGCAGATCCTTGAGCAGGCGGCTGGCAGCCGGCGCGGCTTCGAGCGCGCTGAACATGCACGCGGAGAGCGCGAGCGACTTGATCATCTCGAGTCCGACGAACGCCACCGCCGCGTGGATCGAGCTGATGGGCGAGCGGCGCCGGAACAGTGCGGAATTCACGATCTGCAGCGTCTTGACGCTCAGGGCCTGGTCCTGGCTCACGATCTCCGCGATGCGGTCGCTGTGTGCATTGGGCTCGGCGATCGCTTCTGACAGCGCCTTGAAGGTATCGGGCGTGGAGGGCAGTTGCTGCAGTCTTCCTACCAGTGCGCGGATCGCCGGCCGTCCGAGAATTTCACGCACTGCGCAGGTGCGTTCGACGACCTCGAACAGCGTGTCTGCATTGCCGGGCTTGTCCAGAAACTGGTGGGCGAACGGCACGGCGCGCAGGAACGCATCGCCCTCGAGCGAATCCGACAGGCACAAGCGCACCATGTTCGGATAGAGCTGTTGCGCGCGCGCAAGCAGCTCCGCCGCGTCGCTGCCGGGCATCGACAGGTCGCAGATCATCGCGTCGAACTCCGCGCCCTCGAGCAGAGCGTTCGCGGCGGCTGCGTCCGTCACGTGCTCCATGTGCCAGCGCGCACGCTGCGGAGCCAGCTGAGCGCGCACGGCATCGGGCAGCGCGGTGCCTGTCGCCACGAACAGGATGCGTTTCATGACCACAGGTCCTTCTCTGCAATCGGGTTCTGCATGCCTGGGGTATCGGCGGCGGCACGGCGGACTTGAGGGTCGGAGGAGACCCAAGTCCTCGCCCCGGCACGGAAAATGGCCAGAATGGGGTACGAGTCGCGTGGTACGCTAAAAGCGTGGACTGGATCAGGATTTGGAGTGTGATGGCGCGGTATTGTCGGGTCGAGAGCGTTTTTGCAGTGCTGGCGGCCCTGATTGCCATGGCGGCGTCCACCGCGGCACAGGCCACGAGCTATACGCTCCTGAGCCCCGACCAGCTCGTAGTCGGCGAGGACCGGACGGTCACGACGGTCTACGAAGATACCCTGTACGACCTCGCCCGAACCTACAGCCTGGGGTCCGAGGAACTCATCCGCGTCAATCCCGGTATCGACCCCTGGCTGCCCGGGGCCGGCAGGCAACTGCTGATCCCAAGCCGGCACATCCTGCCGCCGGGCCCCCACGTCGGCATCGTCGTGAACCTGCCGGAACACCGACTTTACTATTTCCCCAAGCCGCGCCGTGGGGCGCCGCAGTTGGTCATCTCCTATCCGGTCAGCATCGGCAAGATGGACTGGCGCACGCCGCTGGGGGTGACACACGTGATCTCCAAGGAGAAGGATCCGGTCTGGACACCGACCGCATCGGTACGCGCCGAGCACGCGGCCGACGGTGATCCCTTGCCGGCGCGGGTACCCCCGGGCCCGAATAATCCGCTCGGCGCGTTTGCGATGCGTCTCGCTGCAGGCAACGGCACCTACCTGATCCATGGCACCAACAACCCGATTGCAGTCGGCCTCGCGGTCACCCACGGCTGCATCCGGATGTATCCGGAGGATGTGGCCGCACTGTTCCCGCAGATTCCGGTCGGCACGCCGGTGCGGATCATCAACGAACCGGTCAAGGTGGCATGGGTGGACGGCGAGCTGCTGGTCGAGGCGCATCCGCCCGTGGACGCCCAGGGGCAGAGTTTCGAGCCCGACGTGGACCAGTTCGCCGATCTGCTGCGGACCGCGGTCGGTGACAGCACGGTCGCGATCCACTGGGACTACGCACGCGAAGTACTGCAGAAGGCGGACGGCGTGCTCGCCACGGTCGGGCTCGAGGCCGACCTTACGAACTGACGTGACGATCCTGACGCTGACCAGTGATTTTGGTCTGCACGACCCGTATGTCGGGATCATGAAGAGCCGCATCGTGCAGCGTGCGCCGCAGCTGCAGGTCATCGATCTGACCCATCAGCTCGAGCCTTTCGCGATTTCCGCGGCCGGCTACTGGCTCTACTGCGTGCAACCGCAGTTCCCGCCTGGCACGGTGCACCTGGCGGTCGTCGATCCCGGTGTCGGCGGCGAGCGCGCGGTCGTGGTACTCGAGGCCGGCGGCCAGTGCTTCGTCGCACCCGACAACGGGCTGCTCGGCCTGCTCGCACAGGCGTGGCCCGCGTCCGTTGCCTACCGCGTCGGATCGGCCGTCGGTGCACGCCTGGCGCTCCCCACGCTCAGCGCGACCTTCCACGGACGCGACCTGATGGCGCCGCTGGCCGCGGAGCTGGCCGCTGGTCGCATCACTCCGGCGGAGCTGGGACCCATCCACCGGCTTGGCAGCGGCGCGCTGCGTCCCGGTCAATTCCAGCCGGACGGGACGCTGCTGGGCGTCGTCGGCGTGATCGATCGCTACGGCAACCTGCTCACGACCATCGCGGCCAGCGCATTAGGTGAAATCGCGAACCCTCGAATCCAGTTCGGCGGGCAGTGCGTAAGGTTGGTACGGACCTATCTCGATGGCGCGCGCGACGAGCCCATCGCGCTGATCAACTCCGCGGGCATGCTCGAGCTGGCGGTGCGCGAGGGCAGTGCCGCGCGGAAGTTGAACGCACGGGCCGGTGATCCGGTCGTAGTCAATATGCCGGCTGGCTGACCCGCGGCGCTCGGCGTTGCTACGGGAAAGTTGAACGGGCGCGCAAATCAGCTATAGTTCGCTGCTTGATTGAGCCGCTTGTCATTTAAGTCATTGATTTTCTTATCATTGTTTGACGAAGTCTGGCGAAAATACCGATGTCTGAACGCGATAACGAAAGCTTCGATCTGGACGAGGAATTCATCGCCGAGTCAGAGGACAGCACTGACTACGACGGTCTGCTGGCGCGCGTGGACAAGCGCGTGCGTCAGCAGGGCAAGCGCGGCAAGGCCGCGTGGAGCCGCCTCGAGGAAGTGCTGGCGGACCGCAAACTCGAAAAAGATCTGCGCGAAGTCTTCGACGACGAAGACCTCTAGGCGCGGCCGCGCGCGGCGACCGCCGACGCGGTGCCTGTTTCGCTGCCTCAACCTCCGGGCCGTACGTGAGTAGTTCATGGCGTCAAGCGCGCAGCTTCCCTGGGTCGTGCTCAAGTTCGGTGGCACGAGCGTCTCCTCGCCAGGCAATTGGCACAACATCGCCGGGGTAGTGCGCGCGCGCCTCGCCGCCGGCACGCGCGTGCTGGTCGTGCACTCGGCGGTCAGCGGCATCACCGACCGGCTCGAAGCGCTGCTGCAGGCCGCGCTGCGCGGCGCACACGAACCGGTGCTCGATGCGATCGAGCAGCGGCACCAGCTGCTGGGGGCCGAGCTGGGCGTCGGTGTCAGCGAGCAGCTCGAACGCTATTTCGCGGAGCTGCGCCAGCTGGCCGCCGGCGTCGCGCTGACGGCGGAGATCAGCGACCGGACCCGCGCTCGTGTGCTCTCCGCAGGGGAGCTGATGGCAACCGAGCTCGGCGCACGCTACCTGCAGGCGGTCGGGATCGATGCGCACTGGTGGGACGTGCGCAGCGGGATGAAATCCGAGCAGCGCGCGGGGGCGACGTCGCGCGCCAACTACCTGTCCGCGACCTGCGACTTCGCGCCGGACGGCGCGCTGCAGGCGCAGCTCGCGGCACTGCCTGGCGTGATCGTCACGCAGGGATTCATCGCGAGCGACGGTGCCGGGGACACCGTGCTGCTGGGCCGCGGTGGCTCTGACACCTCGGCCGCCTACCTCGCGGCCAAGCTGCATGCGCTG
>Ga0265318_10000804_pt1 | contig 20812 bp, 25 predicted proteins | sample 4821metaG_FD_192431 | JGI IMG/M metagenome (GOLD analysis project Ga0265318, IMG submission 192431) | Rhizosphere microbial communities from Carex aquatilis grown in University of Washington, Seatle, WA, United States - 4-8-21 metaG | ecosystem: Host-associated > Plants > Roots > Rhizosphere >... | reverse complement strand
CGCCGAGGAGCTGCAGCGGTGACGCTCCGATCCCCGCAAGCGGCGCGGCTGCACCAGCCGTCTTTTTGGCCTCGATTGATCAGGGCCTATGCGGAGCTGGTGCGCATCGCGCGCCTGCTGGGTTGGCCGAAGCTCGACCTGCTGGTGCGGTTAGGCCTGGCCCAGGGCTTCTTCGTATCCGGCGTGCTCAAGGTCACGAACTGGGAGTCTGCGCTGTACCTGGCCGCGCATGAGTATCCGGTGCGCTGGATGGATCCGGTGCTGGCCGCCTGGCTCGGCGCAGCGATCGAACTGGTGTGCCCGGTGCTGCTCGCCGCGGGATTGCTGACGCGCTACACGGCGCTGCCGATGCTGGGCCTGATACTGGTAGAGCAATGCAGTTACAACGCGACCGACGGACAATTGTTCACGGCAGCGCTACTCGGCTGGTATGTCGTGCAGGGCGCCGGCGGATTCTCACTCGACGCGCTGCTGCGCCGGGGCCTGGCCGACAGCGCACTGCCGCTCGCGCCGCGGCTGCTGCGCGCTTCGGGCTGGGTGCGTACCCAGGTCACGCCCTACTACCTGGCACTGGCGCGTGCGTGGATCGGGCTCTCGCTGCTGCTCGGTCGCGGCCACGCGATCGCATTCATGGACTTGCCGGTGCATCAGCTCGCGCTTTGGCTCCCCGTGCACACTGCGTCCGCGTGGTCCGCGCCCGTGGCGCTCGCCGCAGGAGGGCTGCTGCTGACCGGACTCGCCACCCGCTGCACCGCGATCGCGTTGCTGCTGCTCGCCGCCGGAGCCGTCATGATGCGTTCGCCCTTCGCCGAGGACCAGTACCTGTTCTGGGCGCTGGTGCTGCTCGCGGTCCACGGCGGCGGGCGGATATCCGTCGATGCGCTGATCGGCCGCCTCGCCCGCGAGCGCTATCCGGAGCTCGCTGGCAAGCCGGCGTTTGCGCTCGATGGCCTGCCGCGCGTCGTGATCGTGGGCGCAGGCTTCGGGGGCTTGCGCTGCGCGGCGGCGCTGCGGCGGGTGCGAGCCGCCGTGACCCTGATCGACCGGGACAACTACCATCTGTTCCAGCCGCTGCTCTATCAGGTCGCGACCGCGGCGCTGTCGCCCGGGGATATCGCGAGTCCGGTGCGAACGCTGTTCCGCGAAGCCTTCAATACCCAGGTGCTGCGCGCCACGGTGACTGGCATCGACACCGCGCGGCAGCGTGTTCTGCTCGGCGAGCGCGAGCTGCCGTACGATTTCCTGGTGCTCGCGACCGGAGCTGCGCATAGCTATTTCGGCAAGGACCAGTGGCAACCCTACGCGCCAGGACTCAAGCGCATCGAGGATGCGACCGCGATCCGGCGCCGGCTGCTGCTCGCCTTCGAGCAGGCCGAAGCCAGTGAGGACGCCGAGGAACGCCGCCGGCTGCTCACCTTCCTGATCGTCGGCGGCGGTCCGACCGGCGTCGAGCTCGCCGGTGCGATCGCCGAGCTGGCACGCTTTGGGCTCGAGAAGGAATTCCGGCGCTTCGATCCGGCCAGTGCGCGCATCGTACTGGTGCAATCCGCTCCGCGGGTGCTCCCGACCTTCGACGAGAGACTCAGCGCGATCGCGCAGCGCAGCCTGCAGCGGCTCGGTGTCGAAGTACTGACCGGCAGCCGTGTCGAGGAGATCGATGCCCTGGGTGTCGTCGTCAGCGGTCGGCGCATCGATGCGCGCACCGTGCTGTGGGCAGCGGGCGTGATGGCTTCGCCCGCCGCCCGATGGCTCGGTGCCGAAGCCGACGGCGCCGGCCGGGTGAAGGTGGGACCCGATCTGCGTGTCGCCGGACTGCCGCAGGTATTCGTGATCGGGGATACCGCACTCAGTCTCGGCTGGGAGGGCAAGCCCGTGCCCGGACTCGCTCCGGCCGCACAGCAGGCGGGACAGTACGTCGCGCGATGCATTGCATCGCAGCTGGCTGGCGCGGCGGCACCGGAACCCTTTGCGTACCGCCATCGCGGCAGCCTCGCAACCATCGGTCGCAAGGCCGCGGTTGCGGACTTCGGCGCTCTGCGCCTCTGGGGCGCGCCGGCGTGGTGGCTCTGGGGCCTCGTGCACGTCGGTTTCCTGGTCGGTGTGCGCAATCGCATTGCGACGATGACCAACTGGTTCTGGGCCTACCTGACCTTCGGCGGGGGCATCCGGCTGATCATCGGGGAAGACGCTCCGGCGTCGCCGGCGCCGGATGCGGCACCGGCGCCGGCCGGCGCGGCGACGACAACCGGCAGCGGCGCGTAGAATCGAGCGCATCACCGGAGTTTCATCGCGCATGCCCTCTTTCGATACCGTGTCCAAGGTCGATACACACGAGCTCACTAACGCGGTGGATCAGGCCAGACGTGAACTGGAAAAGCGCTACGACCTGCGCGGCACCAGCGCGCGTTTCGAACTCGAGGGTTTCGTGATCACTCAGTTCGCTCCGAGCGAGTACCAGCTCGAGCAACTGCTGGACATCCTGCGCCTGCGCCTCGCGGCGCGCGGCATCGATGCGCGCTGCCTTGAGCTCGGCGAGGTCGAGACCAATCTCGCGGGATCGCGGCGCAAGCTCACGATCCGGCAGGGTATTGAGCAGATGCAGGCCAAGAAGCTCATCGCCTCCCTGAAGGAAGCGAAGCTGAAGGTCGAGGCCCAGATCCAGGGCGACAAGCTGCGGGTCACCGGCAAGAAGCGCGATGATCTGCAGCTCGCCATCGCGCTGCTGCGCAAGGCCGACGTGGACCTGCCGTTGCAGTTCGAGAATTTCCGCGACTGAGCGGCAAGCTACGACGGGGCGCCAGGCCCGTTACGTTCCCTGGCGCACCGAAGGAACTCCCGCCCGCCCGCTAGACTCCGGCCCCACGTTGCGCAGTGCGCATTCACGGAGTGACAGCCATGCAGAATCTCGACGAGATCAAAGGTGTGTGGAAGCAGCAGGTCGGAGCCGCCAAGATCGCCTGGGGCAAACTGACGGAAGATGAGCTGCTGCAGGTGCAGGGCCGGCGCGACCGGCTGGCGGGACTGGTCCAGGAGCGCTACGGACTGGCGCGCGCCGATGCAGATCGCCAGGTCAAGGAATTCTTCGAGAAGCTCAAGCGCTGACGAGCGCTGCCGGCGCCGTCCCGGGGCGCCTGACCCGTTACAGGCGCCGGCCCTGGACGAGCTGCAGGATAATCATGACGATCGCGATCACGAGCAGCACGTGAATGAACCCGCCCATCGTGTAGGAACTCACGAGGCCGAGCAGCCAGAGGATGACCAGAATGACGGCGATGGTGTAAAGCATGATCGTTTTCCTTCTTCCGAGCGCCGGCCTTCAGCCGGCAGTCAAACCCCCGCGCCGGATACTCTGTGCGTGTATCCGCCCCACGGTCGGTGCGCTTTCGCACATAGGGGCCGTCAGCTGGGGTAGGGCCGTCAGCTGAGCGCGCGCGAATACGCCGTCTTCGCGGTCCGGTAGCAGCTGCAGGCGGCCTTTTCGAGGCCCCGCGCGTCGAGGACATCGACCCGACCGCGGCTGTAGTGGATCAGACCGCGCGCCTGCAGGGCGCCAGCCGCCCGCGTGACGCCAGCGCGGCGCACGCCCAGGATGCTCGCCAGGAATTCGTGAGTGACCCGGAAAACGTCGGAATGCGCGCGGTCGCGCGTCATCAGCAGCCAGCGCGCCAGTCGGGCTTCGACCCGGTGAAAATGCGTACAGGCGACGAGCTGCGAGGTCTGGCTCAGGCGCACGCACGCATAGAGGTTGAGCCGCGCCCGCAGTGCGGCGCTGCGCGCGAGTTCCTGCTGGAACCCCGCCGCTTCGATGCGCCAGGCCGATCCCGCTCCCTGTACCTGCGCGCGCAGCGGCGATCGGGTCACGCCGAGCATCAGGGACAGACCCAGCATCCCTTCATCGCCTACCAGCGCGACCTCGAGGCTGTCCTGATCGTCGGTCCGGGCGACGACCGACACGAAGCTGCGGGTCGGAAAAAATGCGTGGCGCATCGGCTCGCCCGGGGTGAAGAGCACCTCGGCCAGCGCGAGCTCCACGGGCTCGCAGCGTGCCAGCAGGTGCTTTCGATCGCGCTCAGGAAGCGGCGCCAGTAGCCGGTTACCGGCTATCGCGCTGGATACCTGGGGCATGTGGACTCTCCTGCCATCGGTACGGTTGAGTACGACCAGGAGGCGAGCATGCGTAGCGAAAGTCCCGGCGTCCGTACGCTGCACCACGCTGCAGCAGGGAGGCAAGCCGCAATGGGGCTCACTGCGGCAACAGGCGATCGGTCTCCCGCTTGACTACCGCATAGCATTCGCAGGAAAGGCGCTCGAGCGCAGGCCGATCCAGAACCGTGATCTGTCCGCGGCTGTAGCGGATGACCCCAAGCTTCTGCAGCTTGCCGGCCGCTTCAGTCACGCCCTCGCGCCGCACGCCGAGCATGTTGGCGATGAGTTCCTGCGTCATGGTCAGCTGATTGATGTTCAGCCGGTCGAGCGAGAGCAGCAGCCAGCGACAGAGCTGCTGATCCACCGAGTGATGGCGGTTGCAGACGGCGGTCTGTGCCATCTGGGTGAGCAGTGCCTGGGTGTAGCGCAGCAGCAGGACCTGAAATGCACCGTTGCGATGAAACTCGTCCTTCAGTCGTTGCCCCGGGAGCCGGTACGCACTGCCTGCGCTCTGCACGATCGCGCGGCTTGGAGTCGTCTCGCCGCCCATGAACAGCGCCACTCCGACCAAGCCTTCGTTTCCGACCACGGAAATCTCTGCCGACGCGCCGTCCTCCATGACATAGAGCAGCGACACGATGCTGTCGGTCGGAAAGTACACGTGGCGCAGCGTGTCACCGGATTCGTACAGCACTTTGCCCAGTGGCATTTCGACGGGCTGCAGCTGTGCATACAGCTGCTCCTGTTCCGCCGGCGGCAGTGCGGCCAGCAAGTGGTTCTGCCCAGGAGAGATCGAATCGGGTTTAGCGGCTTTCATCGGGATTCCCGCGGCAGACGGATAGCATAAAGGATCGGCGGGACCGTTGCGCGCACCCAGAATACACGATAACCGGAATTGACAGATGGCGATCGTGTGTCCTTGCGTACGCAACGCAGCGAGCGAGCGCGGCGTGTCTGTGCGCTGCCGCACAGTCCATCAGCGTGCTCCTTCGGCTTTATCAATGGGCGCGAACAAGACTGCGTCCGAGACGTTCCACGCCGTAGCCGTCAGTCCGGAAGCGCGACGCCCGACAGCCGCGCACACTCCGCAATCAACCGATCCTGCAGCGTCGCATCGTGAGCCGCCGGGTCCGCCGGCCGCGGGCGTTGATGATAGAAGTACTGGCCGCTCACGAGCGCCGCAGGCTCATCGCTTGACGCCAGCCATACCTGGGTCTCGGCGCCGGCAGCCAGATCATCGGGCGCGCTCGGCCCGCCCATCTTGGTCGCGACCCAGCCCGGTTCCAGCGCGTTCGAGAGCACGTCAGGCCAGCGGCGCGCAATGGCGAACGCGAGCATCGCATCGTGCAGCTTGGAATCGGAATAGGCTCGTGAACCCTGCCAGGCGCGCCGCTCCCAGTTCAGGTCCTCGAGGCTTGCATCGGCGCCGCGATGCAGCCCGGAGCTCAGGTACACCAGCCGTCGGGGCCGTTGGATCAGCGCGGTGAGCAGATAGGGCGCCAGCGTATTGATCGCGAAGACCTGGGCGAGGCCGTCGACGGTCACGATGCGCGCTCGTTCCTGGTACCCGACGGCCGCGTTGTGGATCACGGCATCGAAACGGCCGGACTGGTTGGCCTGTTCGGCAACATGACGCATCTGCGCGATGCTGGCCAGATCGCCCACCAGCGCCGCTTCCGCACCCGGGGCCGCGCCGAGGGCATGTGCCGCTCGCTCGGCATTGCGGGCGTGCAGCACGACTTGATGTCCGGTCTGGATCAGCCGCCGGGCCGCCAGCAGGCCGAGGCCGTCGGCCGATCCGGTGATGAATACGCGCGCCATGCGGGCCTGCGCCTTCAGGAACCGGGTGTGTGCGGCAGCAGTGACTGAATGCGCGATTCCATGCGCTTGAGATCCGGTTCGCCCTCGAAGCGCTGAACGATATGGCCGCGGCCATCGATCAGGTAGCTGCAAGGCAGTCCGAGTACACCGCCGAACAGCTCACCGAGCTGCGCATCGCCCATCACGACCGGATAGTCCAGATGGAACTTCTGGTAGGCCGCCCGCACCGGCGCCGGGCCGTCGTCCATCGAGACCCCGAGGACCTGCAGTCCGGCCGGCCCGTAGCGTCGCTGCCAGTCCGCGAAGCGCGGTATCTCGGACAGGCAGGGCCCGCACCAGGTAGCCCAGAAATTCAGCAGCACCAGCTTGCCGCGGTACGTGTGCAGCGCGATGGAGTGGCCGTCGAGGTCCGCACGCGTGAAGTCCGGCGCGTCGCGCAGCGCGGCGCCCGCGCTGCCCGCGAGCGCCAGCGGCATGCTGCCCGGCGCTGCCAGCAGCGCGCCGAGCAGCAGCGTGCGGCACAGGCGGCTAATTGGCATGGGGGGCCGCCGGTGAGGCGTTGCCGCTGACCGGATAGCCGGCCCGGACCCAGTCGTCGCCGAAGTTGTGCGCCAGGTGCAGCACCTGAAGCTGCGTGAATCCGAGGGCGTGCAGCGCATCGTAGGCGGCAGCAATGTTCGGGCAGTGGCTCCACGGGCAGCAGCCGCAGTAGATGACGATGGGTGACTCGCGCGGCAGTGGCGCGACACGTGCGCGCAGCAGCGCCAGGCCGTCATCCTGCCCCGCGGGACCTGCGAATTCGGCGCCCCGGATGTGGGCCTGATCGAACAGCATGCGGAATCCCACCTGCAGGATCAGCGGGGCCGGTGCGGACGCATCGTTGAGGCGCGCGGCGAGCTTCGCCGGCGCGATCCGCGCAGCCGACGGGATCGAAGCGGCGGGGGCAGAGCGAGCCCACACCGGGACGGCCGCGCCGAGCATACCGAGCGCGCCCGCGCGGGCGAGAAACAGCGACATCGCCCTCCGGTTCATGCGCAGGCCTCCAGCCATCGGTGCAGCGATCCGGCAGTCAGTCTACCGGCTTCCGCGCTGGGAGAATATGCGCAGCGCGGTTAACCTTGAGGTTCGAAGTGAACAGCGAATCTCCAGACCCGCTCGTCGTGCCGCACACGGAGCTCTCGGCCGAGGCTCTGCGGGGCGTGGTCGAAGCCTTCGTGCTGCGCGAGGGGACGGACTATGGCGCGACGGAATTCTCGCTCGGACAAAAGGTTGCCCATGTGCTCACGCAGCTCGAGCGGGGCGAGGCGCGCATCGTATTCGATCCGGCCAGTGAGAGTGTCGACATCGTTCCGGTCCGGGCGCTGACGCCAGTCCTCAAGCCATGAAGCGCTTCGTACTGGCCCTCGACCAGGGCACGACCAGTTCGCGCTCGGTGCTGTTCGACCACGCGGGCACACCCGTCGCGTTCGCGAGCCAAGAGTTTCCGCAGCACTTCCCGCAGCCTGGATGGGTGGAGCACGATCCGGAGCAGATCTGGGAGAGCCAGCTCGCGACGATCGTTGAGGTGCTCGAGCAGGCCCGGGCCAGTGCCGCCGAGCTGGCCGCGATCGGGATCGCGAATCAGCGCGAGACCTGCGTGCTCTGGGATCGCGCCAGCGGACGCGCGCTCGCGCCGGCAATCGTGTGGCAGGACCGTCGCACTGCGCAGCAGTGCGAACAACTGATCGCCGCGGGCCATGAGCCGGCCATCGCCCGCCTGACCGGTCTGCGGCTGGATCCGTACTTCTCGGCCACCAAGCTCTGCTGGCTGCTCGATCAGCTGCCTGGCGTGCGCGCGCGCGCCGAACGCGGTGAACTGGCCTGCGGCACGATCGACAGCTGGCTCGTGCACAAGCTCACGGGCGGCCGGAGCCACGTCACCGACGTCACGAATGCGAGCCGCACCCTGCTGCTGGATCTGCACACGGCGGATTGGTCGCCGCCGATGCTGGACCTGTTCCGGATCCCGCGTGCGTGCCTGCCCACGCTCCTGCGCTCATCGATGCCCGCGGCCGAGGCGCCAAGGGCGCAGCTTGGCGGCCAGAGCATTCCGATCACCGGCATCGTGGGAGACCAGCAGGCAGCGCTGTTCGGCCAGGCATGCTTCGCGCCAGGGACCGCGAAGAATACCTATGGTACCGGGTGCTTCGTGCTGCTGAACACGGGGGCCGCGCCGACCCCGTCACGGCACCGCCTGCTCTCGACGGTGGCCTGGGACCTCGGGGTCCGCTGCTACGCACTGGAGGGCAGCGTGTTCGTCGCCGGCGCGGTGGTGCAATGGCTGCGCGACGGGCTGGGGCTGATCCGCGCTGCGCGGGACATCGAAGCGCTCGCGGCTGCGGAGCCGGATGCGGGGGGCGTGTTCCTGGTGCCGGCGTTCACCGGGCTCGGCGCGCCGTACTGGGATCCTCGTGCGCGCGGCACGATCGTTGGCATCACGCGCGGCACCAACCGCTCCCACCTGGCCCGTGCCGCGCTCGAGGCGATTGCGTTCCAGAGCGCCGACGTGCTGTACGCGATGCAGCAGGACAGTGCGCAGCCCCTGACGGAGCTACGGGTGGACGGTGGCGCCAGCGAGAACAACCTGCTGATGCAGTTTCAGGCCGATCTGCTCGGCGTGCCGGTGGTGCGCCCGACCGTCACCCAGACGACAGCTGTCGGGGCGGCCTACCTCGCCGGGCTCGGTGCCGGGTACTGGAGGTCGATCGAGGAGCTCGGTGCGAACTGGCGCGTCGAGCGGCGCTTCGAGCCGCAACGCAGCCGCGACTGGGCAGCCATGCGCCTGGCCGGCTGGGCACAGGCGGTCGCGCGCGCGGCCGGGGATCTGGAGCGGCAGGGTTGAGACATCGGCGGGCGCATCAGTGCCCACCCTGCACGAACAACCCGGCGGCGCGCAGCGCGTCGGCCAGCTCACCCTCGATGCGCGCGGCCTCCGAGCGTGCGATGTGCTGCAGGTGCAGGGCCGGACCCGCGAGCAGCTCCAGTCCGCGCCGCAACACGCTGCCCGCGGCGCGGATGCCGGCCTTGTGCTGATCGAAGCGCTGCGCCGGACGGTAGTGCGTCATGCCGACGTAGATGCCGTAAGGCTCCGGCCGGCTGTCGGCGTAGTCGAGCAACACGAGGTAAAGGTTGCTGCGGCCGCGCGCTGCCGCGCGCATCGTGAGCGCGACTTCGTAGCACAACGGCAGCCATTCGACATGGCGCATCGGCAGCCAGTCGGGAATCGACGACGCGGCATGGGTCCAGAGCCGCTCGAGCGCGCGCTCCACATTGGCGGCGAATTCACCGCGCATCCACAGTTCGTGCACGCAGTGGGCGCCGTACACTCCGTCGGCGCTCGCGAGCGCCTGATCGAAGCCGGCCTGCAGCGCACCTGCGCTCCAGCCGCGCAGCGGCCGGGCCGCGGGTGGCGCGTGCGGATCGGGCTTCGAAACCTGCGGCAGCATGGGCGCAGGCTCGGCTCAGCCCGGAAACAGCACCCGCGCGAGTGCCCATGCGATGAGCGCCCCGGCGAATTGGGCCACGATGAACCACGGCGCGTCGACGGGCCGGATTCCCGAGAACGTACTGGTCAGCGAGCGAGCAATCGTGATCGCGGGATTCGCGAACGACGTCGAGGCCGTGAACCAGTAGGCGGCGCCAATCCACCCGGCCACCATCCACGGAGCGTTCTCGGAGCGAGGAGCCCCCAGCACTACCAGCAGCAGGCCGAACGTGGCGACCCCTTCCGCCAGCCATTGCGCGTGGCCGGTGCGGACATGCGCGGAAACCTGCAGCAGCGGCAACTCGAACATCGCATGCGCCAGCAGCGCGCCGCCGCAGCATCCCGCCACCTGCAGCAGCGCGTACGCGGCACCGCGGCTCCAGCTGAGCCTGCCGCGCAGCGCTTCGATCAGGGACACGGCTGGATTGAAGTGCGCGCCGCTCACCGGGCCGAGCAGCGCTATCAGCGTGGCGAGCACGGCTACCGTGGCGGCAGTGTTGGCCAGCAGTGCAAGCGCCAGATTTCCGTTCGCGAGGCGCTCCGCCATGATCCCTGAGCCGACCACGGTCGCCGCGAGCAGCAGCGAACCGAGCGCCTCGGCCAGCAGCGGCCGGAGCGGCGGATCAGGGTGCATCATGCGGCGGTGCCGGGCTCTGGCCGATCTCGCGCAGCCGCTGCGTCATCTGCAGGCGCTGCAGCTGGCGGGTCGGCAGCGCGACGAACAGCTTGATGCGGCTCTCGAGCCAGAGGTAGGTGTGCCGGAACGCGCGCAGCCGCTCCCCGTGGGTGCCAGCGACGGCAGCGGGGTCGGGCAAGCCCCAATGTGCAGTGACCGGCTGGCCAGGCCACACCGGACAGATTTCCGCGGCCGCGCTGTCGCAGACCGTGAACACGAAATCCAGCCGTGGCGCCTCCGGCACGGCGAACTCGTCCCAGCTCTTGCTGCGCAGCCCTTCCGTGGGCAATTCGCGCGAGCGCAGCAGTTCGAGCGCCAGCGGGTGCACTTCGCCCTTCGGGTGACTGCCCGCACTGAAGGCGAGAAACCGGTCCTTGCCCCAGTGGCGGAGCAGCGCTTCGGCCAGGATGCTGCGCGCTGAATTGCCCGTGCACAGGAACAGAACGTTCTGGATCGGTGCCGACATCGAAGCTCCGGGTGACTAATCGATACCAACGCGCACGCTGCGTCGCTCTAGCAGCAGCACATCGCGCCAGCGACCGGACAGGGGTCCGAAGGCCATTCTTCCGAGCGCACGCCTCACGCCGACGGCGGTGAATCCGAGCCGGGAGTGCAGTGCCAGGCTCGCGGCGTTCTCGGGGAAGATTCCGGCCTGCATGGTCCACAGGTTCCGCGCTTCCGATTGCTCGATCAGGGAGCGCAGCAGCAGCTGGCCTATGCCGCGCCCCTGAGCATCCGGAGCCACGTAGATGCTGAGCTCGGCAACGCCGGCGTAGACACACCGGTCCGATACGGGCGCAAGCGCGGCCCAGCCGCGAACCGCACCGCCCTGCGTCGCGACGATGGCAAGCTCAGGCAGGTGATCGCGCTGCCAGGCTTCCCAGTTCGCGGGCGGCTCGCTGGCGAACGTGGCGTGACCGGTATCGATGCCCGCCTGGTAGATCGCACGCACGCTCGGCCAGTGTTGCTCGAGCATCAAAGCGACCGAAATCCGCTGCGTGGCGACGGCTGGCTCAGCTGGCACAGCAAGCCTCTTGGTCCGGGGCGGCGCGCGGGACGCAGCAGGCCGCCTTTCCCGGCGCAGCCACCGCCGTTTCGCCGAACACCGGGATCGTCGAGAGCGTATGGAAGGTCTCCCACGCTATGCCCTGCGGGTCCGTGATCCAATGCTTGTCGGACTTCGCATAGCAGCAAGCCTGACCGATCTGTTCGACCACACTCGCCTCAGCGCGCTCGAGGCGTGAGCGCATCTGCGTGAGTTCACCGTGGTGCTCGACCTGAATTCCCAGGTGATCGAGGCCTGCCGCATGCCCGCGCGTAGAGATCGCAAAATTGACACGCGGATCCTCGAGCATCCACTTCGCGTAATCTTCGCGCAGCATCGAGGGAGCCGCGTCGAACAGCGCGGAATAGAAGTGGACGCTCGCAGCCAGGTCCTTGACGGCCACGTGTACATGGAAGCGTTTCATGCGGATTTCCTCTTTGGGGTGGGACGCGAACTGGCGCTCTGCGGCCCTGGGCTGCAGGCGGGCACTGCGCACACGCCCGAAGTCTCCCCGGCGCAGCAGTTCTCCGTCAGATAGGACACGAGCGCATTCATGGTGGTGAAATTTGCCGCATAGATGAGCTGGCGGCCCACGCGGCGCTGCGTGACGAGGCCCGCGCGCAGCAGCAGCTGCAGGTGAAAGCTCAGCGATGAGGGGGGGACAGCGAGACGCAGGGCGAGCGCCCCGGCGGTACGCCCCGGCGGTCCGGCCATGACCAGGTGCCGGTAGGCTGCCAGGCGATGCTCATGCGCGAGCGCGTTGAAGGCGGCGATGCTTTGTTCGGGGTTCACGATATAATTCGATATTTCGAATATTATCGAATATATCACGACTTAACCCCATCCGGTCAATGGCGACGTTTAACCCTTCAGCACGTCACTACTGGAGGAAACGACGCCATGAAACGCCTCTGCATTGCTGCATTGCTGGCCGGGACCAGTCTCGGCGCGCACGCGCTGGGCCGCCTGGCCGACGTCTCGATCATCGATGCTGCGAGCGGCGCGGTGCTCACACCGCATTACTACCAGGGCGAATACTGGATTGCCGGCGCGCCAGGTGCGCGCTACAGCATCGAGGTCCGCAACCGTCTCGGTGAGCGCATGCTGGCGGTGACCGCGGTCGACGGCGTCAACGTGATCTCCGGCGACACGGCCAGCTGGGAGCAGACCGGTTACGTATTCGGGGCGGGCGAGGGCTACCGGATCGATGGCTGGCGCAAGAGCGACGCCGAGGTCGCTGCGTTCGAATTCACGGCGGCTCCGGCTTCGTATGCGGCGCGTACGGGCCGGCCCGCAAACGTCGGAGTGATCGGTGTGGCGCTGTTCCGCGAGCGCATCGCGCCGCCGGTGCTCGCGTCCGAGTCCGCCCCGGCCGGGCTGGCTGCGCCGGCTGCGGCGCCGGACTCCGCGGGTTCCGCCGCCGCGCAGGAATCCCGGGATTCCGCCGCGCGCCCGGAGCTGCGGGAGCGGCTCGGCACCGGACATGGCCCGCGCGAGTACTCCTACGTCGCGCATACCGAGTTCGAACGGCTGCAGCCGGCGCCCAATGAAGTGATACGGATCCGCTATGACAGCCTCGCGAACCTGATTGCCATGGGGGTGCTGCCACGGCCACGCGCCTGGCCCGCGCCCAATCCCTTCCCCGAGGCGCCGCTCGCGCATTACGCGCCCGACCCGCCCGGATAGCGGCGGCAGTTGCGGCGCGGACGCGAACAACTGCGAGAATACCGGGCATGGCTGACGCCGCCGGGAATGAGGAGTCGGACGAGGCATTGATGCAGCGCTACGCGGCGGGCGACGTGCGCGCCTTCGAGACCCTCTATGCGCGTCACGAGCTGAAGATCTGGCGCTATCTGTATCGCAGCGTCGGCAACCAGGCAACGGCCGATGAGCTGATGCAGGAAGTCTGGTTCGCAGTCTGCCGCGCCGCGGCCCGCTATGCGCCGAGCGCGCGGTTCACGACCTGGCTGTTCACGCTGGCGCACCATCGGCTCATCGACAGCCATCGCCAAGCGCGACCCCTACGCAGCCTCGATGCGGCGCACGAGGACGGCGAACCCTGGGTGGAAGCACTGGCGGATGATGGCAGCCCCGACCCGGAGCGGCAGGCCGAGGCGCGGCAGGGAAATGATGCGCTGCTCCGGGCTGTGGAGCGGCTGCCGCCGGCGCAGCGCGACGCGTTCCTGCTGCAGGCGGAGGGGACCCTCAGCGTCGAGGAGATCGCGGCCACGACCGGCGTGAGCTTCGAGACCGCCAAGAGCCGACTGCGCTATGCCCGCGCGGCACTCCGACAGGCATTGCAGGACTACGCATGAACGGACCGCCGAGCGAACCGGAAGCGGGAACGGGGCTGGAACACGGACCAGGGCCGGATCCGCTCGACCGCGCCTATAGCCAAGCCAGTGCGCGCGACACCGCGCGGCCGGCGCCGCGCGTCCGCGCCGCGATCCTCGCTCAGGCGCGCACCAGCGCGCGATCCACCGCGAATGATTCACGCTGGCACTGGCAGGCGGCGGCCGGCATCGCCGCAGTCGGCCTGGTGGGCGTGCTGTCGTGGCATTTCATTCGGGTCGCGCCGCCGGAACTGGTGGCGAGTACGGCCACCCGCGCGCCGGAACCGCCGACCGCTACGGCGCTGCAGGCCGCGTCAGCGCCACCGGTAGTGTCACCGGCAGTGCTACCGGCAGCGCCGGCGGCAGCGTCACCATCGGCGGCGGGGGCCCCCGCCCGGCTTGCGGAGCAAAGCGAGTCGCGCAGTGCTCCCGCGGCGCTGCGCGCGGCTGACGCCGTGGTCGGTGATGCTGCGGAGCGCGAATCCGACCGGGTGCTGCACGCGGTTCGGGCGCAGTACCCGGAGCTGTTTGATCAAACCTCGCATTCCAGCGGCCAATCTGCCGCGACTGTGACGATCGCGCTGAATGCCGACGGCACGGTCTACGCAAGTACGCGCTCTGTAGCGACGCGCTCTGTCGCTGCGGCGCGCGCACTGGCGCCCGGTGATGCCGCGGCGCTGATCGCGCAGGCCTTCGGCAGCGACATCGGTGCGCTCGCGCACGCCGGCGTCACGACTACCGAGGAAGGCGTGACCGTCATCTACGGCATTCGGGCGGCCGGACGCTGAGCGCCGCTCAGCCGGGCAGTGGAACCGCAGGCGCGTCGGCGACGAATTGCCCCTGCCGGTTGAGCTCGGCGAACAGGCCCCCCTGCTGCACCAGGTCGTCGTACTTTCCCTGCTCGACCAGTCTGCCGTCACGTAGTACCAGGATCTGATCCGCATCGCGCACGGTCGAGAGGCGGTGCGCGATCACGAACGTGGTCCGGCCGCGGGTCAATTCCTGAAGTGCGCGCTGCACGCGCGCCTCGGTCGCATTGTCGAGCGCACTGGTTGCTTCATCGAGAATCAGGATCGGAGCATCCTTGAGCATTGCACGGGCAATCGCGAGGCGCTGGCGCTCGCCGCCCGAGAGCGAGCGGCCACGCTCTGCCACCAGAGTCGCATAGCCGTCGGGTTTGACGATGATGAAGTCGTGGGCCTCGGCGGCGCGGGCCGTGCGCTCGAGCTGCTCCTGCGTCGCGGACGGATTGCCAAGGCGGATGTTGTCGGCGATCGAGCGGTACAGCAGGCCCGGATCCTGGAACACGACAGCGATCTGCCGCCGCAGCGAATCCAGGCCGACGGTGCGGATATCGACACCGTCGACCGTGATCCGGCCGCAGGTCGGGTCATAGGCGCGGTACAGCAGGCTCAATGCCGTCGTCTTGCCCGCACCAGTCGGACCGACCAGCGCGACGGTGGTGCCGGCCGCCGCGCGGAAGTTCAAGCCTCGCAACGCCGCCCCGGAGCCGCCGTAGGAGAACGAGACGTCCTCGAACGCGACCTCGCCGGCGATGGGCGGGAGGGACGGCGTGCCAGGAGCTTGCTGCAGGGCCGAGGGCGAATCGAGCACCGAGAAGAAGTCGCGCAGCGCCGGGGTCTGGAAGAACAGCCCGGAGATGAATCCCGCGAACTGCTCGAGGCGGCCGATCAGATTCATCGCAAAGCCGGAGAAGGTCACGATGCTGCCGACCGTGACCTCACCGGTACCGTGCAGGGACGCACCGAGCAGGATGATCGCGACGATCGTGAGCGTGCTGGCGGAGCGGTTGGCGACGGCCAGCCAGGCCCAGCCCCGCAGCACCGGATACTGCGCGGCCAGTACCCGCTGGGTGAGTGACTGGATGTCCGCCGCCTCGGCCGCGTGGCGGTTGTACGCCTGGATGACCAGCGCGTTGCTGAGCACGTCCCCGGCGCGTTCCGCGATCTCGTGGTGCAGTTCCTCGACCCGGTGCTGTGCCCGGCTGGTGCGGCGCATCGCCACGGTGTTGGACACCGCAAAGCTGATCATGAGGCCGAGCATCAGCAGCGCGAGCTTCCAGTTCATGCTGAGCGCGAGCGGCAGCATCACCAGTATCGAGAGCAGCGTCGCGAGGTGATCGCGCAGGAAGCCGAGCCAGATCGTGAACAGGCTCGAGCTGCCCGTGTGCATGATGCGCAGCAGCCTGCTGGTATGGTGCTCGCCATGGAACGCGATCGGCAGCGCTACCGCATGTTCGAAGAACTGCGCGATCACTGCCAGGCGCCGGCGATGAGCGAGCCTGTCGGCATGCAGCGAGACCCAGACACCGGCGCCGATGCCGATCAGGCCGAACACCGTCCACAGCAGGATGTAGTGCCACGCGTCGCGGCGCGCAAGCCGTACCAGCGCGTCGATCACGTGACCGAACAGCCATGGCTCGAGCAGCAGGATCGCCGCCACCGCGAGGTTCGCAACCGCGAGCATCAGCGCGAGCGTGCGCTCCGGCCCGAGCAGCGATATCACGCGCAGGTAGACCTTCCACATGAAAGCCCGATCGCCCCGCGGCGCCCCGCTCAGCCCTTCTGGCGCAGTGATTCGTTGAGCGTCTGCGCGAGCGACACGAAATCGGACGGGATCATCATGACCGTCGTGCTGTTGTTCTCGGCCCCGACCTCGGAAATCATCTGCATGCGCCGCAGCTCGAGCGCGGCCGGATTCGCCATGATCTGCGCCGCCGCAGCCGACAGCTTCACCGACGCCTCCAGCTCGGCTTCGGCCTTGATGATGCGCGCACGCTTCTCGCGGATCGCCTCGGCCTGCATCGCCATGACCTGCTGCATCGCGACCGGCAGCTCTACGTCCTTCATCTCGAAGCGTTGCACTTCCAGGCCCCAGGCGGCTGTTGCACCCGCGACGCTCTCGCCCAGCAGCGCGTTGATCTTGTTGCGCTCCTGCAGCACCTCGTCCAGGTCATGCTGCCCGATGATGTTGCGCAGGCCGGTCAGTGCGAGCTGATACACGGCCGCTGGCGCGTCGGCGACCTCGATCACGGAGCGGGCAGCGTCGACGATCCGATACCAGAGCACGGCATTGACCTTGATCGTGACGCTGTCACGCGTGATCGTCTCCTGCTGCTCGGCCGAGACGGTGCGCGTGCGGATGTCGATGCTGATGGAGCGCTCGATGTTGAGCGGAATGATCCAGTACAGACCTGGACCGCGCAGGCCCACATAGCGGCCCAGGCGGAACACGACGCCGCGCTGGTATTCCTGAGCGACACGCAGACCCGACAGGCCCACGATCACGACGATGGCGAAGAGCAGCAGCATGGACGCCCGGATCCTACCCTATGCCGGAGGTGCCAGGGTATCGAGCCCGCGTTCGTGGCACAGGTAGCCAAGCAGACCGTGCGCTGCCTCCTCAGCCAGGGAGTACACCCGCTCGAAATCGGCTCGTCCGCCGTAGTACGGATCCGGCACTTCCCGTAGCGGCTGTTCGGGTGCGAAATCCAGCAGCAGCCGCACGCGCTCGCGCCTGCCGTGCGGTGCCATCGCACGGGCAAATTCCAGATTGTCCCGGTCCATGACCAATAGCAGGTCGAAGGCATCGAAATCTGCCACGGTCAGCTGGCGAGCGCGCAGCCCGGACAGCTCCACGCCATGCGCGCGCGCGACCTGCGCTGAGCGCTCATCCGGCGCGTGACCCACGTGGTAGCCGTGCGTGCCCGCGGAATCGATCTCGAGCCCGAGCTCAGGCGCCAGCCGCGCGGCGAGCCCACGGAATACCGCCTCGGCGGTCGGGGAGCGGCAGATATTGCCCATGCAGACGAACAGGATGCGCACGTGCACCATAATACGGCCCGCGCCCGGATCCTGGGCTGGTGCGCCGCAGTAACGTGCGCTGCGTCGCAGTCCGGTACGCCCATGCGCAGGACAGCCAGCCAGTGCGGGTACAGGACCTCAACAGCGCGCGGAATCGGCCGATACGCTCCTCACGCGTGAAAAGCTCCGCAGCCTCGCAGAAGACCCCGGCCGGTGTCCTGCGACGACACAGGCCGTTGATACTATTCTGCGCAGGCACGCTGACCGTGCTCTGCGCAGGGATCGTGGTCGGGTCACGCTCGTTGATCGGCAGTTTCGAGCAGGTCGAGTCCACGGCGGTCGCGCAGAAGGCGCAGCAGGTGTTTCGCGCCTTCGACGCTGACCTCAATCAGCTCGCGATCAGCGATCGCGACTACGCGGAATTCGACGATGCGGCCGATTTCGTGCGCGACCGCACTCCGAAGTTCGTCGCGACCAACCTCGTACCCGAGACCCTGAGCGGACTGCACGTGGACCTGGTGTGGATCGTCGATGCACGCGGTCAGGAGATCTATTCCGGCTACCTGGACCGCGGCAATGGGCAACTGGTCTCGCCGGCGCCCCACGAGCGCCTGGCCGGACTGCAGCGCTTCCTGACGGCCGATGAGCGGATGCGGGCCACGAATCCCACCGAGCGGCTGGTGCTGACGGCTGGCGGCCTGACTGCGGTCGCGGCGCTCGAGATCAAGCGCAGCGACCGCTCGGAGCCCACCGGCGCGGTGATGCTGTTTGCGCGCTACATCCAGGATGCCGAGATCCAGCGGATGCGCGCCACCAGCCAGCTGCCGGTATCGGTGGCCTACCTGGGCGGCGGGCAGGCGGAACTGGCGAGCCTGCCCCCCGATGTGCGCGACTGGGCGCTCAGGCCTGGCGGCAGCGGACGCACGCTGGTGCGCGCGGATGACGAGCAACGTATCACCGGCTACACGCTGATCCGGAACCTGGACCACACGCCACTGGCATTGTTCGTGACGCCCGGACCGCGTGAGATCTCGGCCCTCGGCAAGCGCGCGACCTGGTCGCTGCTCGGCAGCCTCGCCGCGCTGTTCATCGTTTTCGGCGCTGCCGTCGTCTGGCTACTGCTGCGCCTGCAGCGCAGCTTCGAGGCCCGGCAGTCGGCTGAGGCGCGCCATCGTTACATCGGCGCGCAGCTGCACGAATCGATCGTGCTGCTCGACGCGGAAAGCCACGAGATCGTCGAGGTCAATGAGCGCGTGCGCAATGCACTCGGGTGGACGCCCGAGGACCTGGCGCGCCACCGGGTACAGGAGATCTTCCCGGATATCACGGCCGACGCCATCGATCAGGCGATACGCAGTGGCGTGCGCACGGTGCTCACCTCACGCGCCGCCAGCGGCGGCGGCCAGGACAGCGACACCGAAGTCGCGATCACCGGCATGGAGCTGCAGGGACGCGCGCTGATCACCCTGGTCGGACACGACATCAGTCACCGCCGTCAGGCCGAGGAACGAGAGCGCTCGGGCCGCCGCAAGCTGCTCAAGCTCGCGCAGCATGATCCGCTGACCGGCCTGCCCAACCGCATGTACCTGCAGAGCCGCCTGCCGCAGGTGCTCAAGAAGGTCGCGGCGAGCGACCGGCTGCTGGCAGTGATCTACGTGGATATCGATCACTTCAAGGACATCAACGACTCGCGCGGTCATGGCAGCGGCGACCAGCTGTTGCAGATCGTCGCGCAGCGCCTGCGCGCCGCGATCGGCGCGCACGACCTGGTTGCGCGCATGGGCGGGGACGAATTCGTCGTAGTAGGATCGCTGCTGCCGGACCTTGACGCGGTCAACCATCTGGCCGCACTGCTGCGCGCTGCGGTGCGCGCTCCCGTCATCATCGATGGCGAGCCGCTGACCGTGACCGCCAGTCTCGGGCTGGCGCTGTGCCCGCGGGACGGCCAAGACCTCGAGACGCTGCTCAAGCGCGCCGACATCGCTCTGTACAGCGCCAAGGAGGCCGGCCGCGACTGCTATCGTGTGTTCGCCGGCGACATGGACGTGCGTGTGAACGAAGGAGTGGCGCTGGAGCAGGCGCTGCGACACTCGCTCGGCACGGATCAGTTCTACATGGTCTACCAGCCGGTCGTGGACCTGCGCACCGGACGCTTGGGCTCGCTGGAGGCGCTGATGCGCTGGCGCCATCCTGAGCTTGGCATGATCATGCCCGCGCATTTCATTCCAGCGGCAGAGAAGACCGGCCTGATCGTGGAGCTGGGACTGCAGGCGCTGCGGATGGTGCTCGCGCAGATGCGCGAATGGCTGGACGCCGGGGTGCCGATCGTGCCGGTCGCGATCAACGTCTCGACCATGCAGTTCGACCGCACCGATTTCGCCGCCCTGGTCGCGCAGCTCGCGGCGGAGGCCGACGTCGACCCGCGCTGGTTGCGCTTCGAGATCACCGAATCGGCCGTGATCAAGGAGACGCAGAAGCTCATCGCGACGCTGCAGACGCTGCGTGCGCTGGGCTCGCAGGTGCTGATCGATGATTTCGGCACCGGCTACTCGAGCCTGAGCTACCTCAATGAACTGCCGATCAGCGCGCTCAAGATCGATCGAGCCTTCGTGCGCGATCTGAGCCCGGAGACGGCCCGCCGCTCGGTGATCAACGCGGTGGTGGACATGGCCCGGCGACTCGGCCTGTTCACCGTGGCGGAGGGCGTGGAGACCGCGGAACAGCAGTCCGTGCTGCGCCGGCTGGGCTGCGACTTCGGGCAGGGATACTTCTACAGCAAGCCGGTGATCGCGCGTGACTGCCGAGCGCTGCTTGAAGATCTGCGCTGCGAGCGTGCGCTGACCCCGACCACGCTGATGCGCACTGTCTCGAGTGAGCTGACGATCTGAGCGGGATGCCTTTCAAGCCGGCGAGGCGAGCCGCGTGCGCGGGCCATCGACGGTCATCGAGAGAACCAGCACCACCCCATCGGCGCTGAGTTCGATTTCCTTGCGCGCCCCGCGCGGCATCGGTATGCGCAGCGAGTGGCAGTAATGGATGATGGCCGCGCCGATATGCTGGCGCTCGAACCGCACGGTCTCCGGCTCGGCGCCAGCGGTGCGGCGTGCCTGCACCACGAGCGCCTGCGCCTCGTCGGTAGCGAGGCGCACCGCGTGTCCTGTGCCCCGCCACAGCCACCCCCCGGTCTGCCGGTCCAGCGACAGCAGCGCCTCGAGGGCGTCGCCGAGAGTGAGACTGAGGCGGCGGTTGTCCTCGACCTTCACCCGCGAGTCGGGTGCGGCGACCGCTGCGTCGGGTGCGGCGACCGGTGCGTCGGGTGCGGCGACCGCTGCTGCTTCCGGGCTGTTCATCCAGTAACTGTAGGATCGCGCGCGCCGATTACCAACGTCGGCTGCGCGAATTTGTGAACGCCGTCGCCAGGCCGCGCGCGGCGCAGGTGCGGCC
>Ga0265318_10000803_pt1 | contig 20832 bp, 14 predicted proteins | sample 4821metaG_FD_192431 | JGI IMG/M metagenome (GOLD analysis project Ga0265318, IMG submission 192431) | Rhizosphere microbial communities from Carex aquatilis grown in University of Washington, Seatle, WA, United States - 4-8-21 metaG | ecosystem: Host-associated > Plants > Roots > Rhizosphere >... | reverse complement strand
GGGCCGACAGGCTGGCGGTCTCGGCCTTGCCAATCACACCCACCAGGCAGTCGAAGAGGCGCGATTGTTTGACGGGCTTGCTGAGCGCGGCGTCGATGCCGGCGGCTTGCAGCGCCCGGTCGGCGCGCGCATGACCGAGGAGCAGAAAAAAGGGGTCAGGTTGCAAATGTTATAATCTGCCACGCTCGCGACATTCTCCAATCCACCAGCCCCCTCTTCCGCAGGCGGTCCGGCCGGCGGGCGAGCGATCCAACCACCACCCGCACTCTCCAAAAAAATTTGTTTTTGCTCTTCCGGACTACCGATGCCCAGAACTGCACTTCTGGGCATACACAAGGGTGTAACGCGTTGCCTCCAGCGCTTTGACTTTGCGGCTCTCAAACCAACTGCATTGGGCTCATGCGCGCTCCACCTTCCAATAGCATTGGCTGGGGGAACAGGAGGCCAGATCTCATCGACGGTTTATGGATGGGTGACAGCAGACCACGGCTCATTCCGTCAGCGCATAGACGGCGAAGGAAACGAGCCAGTGGGTGTGGTTGAAATCATCCAGGCTCAACAAAGGCAGGGCGGCGTGCAGGTGCCGGTCGGCGGCCATCCGGGCGCGGGCGTGGCGGGGATCATGCTCCCAAAGCGCCCGCGCAATCCGCCGCCAACACCAAGCGCGGTTTAAATTCAGGCCGATGAGGTGCGCGATCTTTGGATCCGCAGGATCGCTGACTTCGACCGGCGTGAACAAATTGGCGGGCTGGCCATCCACAAGGCGCGGCAGAAAGCGGCCGAGCCAGGCCGAGAAATTTTCCGGCGGCAACACGGCGGCCATCACTTCCGCCTCGGTCAGGGCGGGGGAAAGAAAATCTTCCCCCGAGGGTTCCCAGCGCGCGCCATAATCATCATCGCGCCCGTACCAATAGGCCATCCGGCTGGTGCAAAAAAGTTTCAGCTCCTGGTCGTCCACCGCGCGCGTGTAATCGATCACCAGTTTCACGGCAAAAGCCGTGTTGTTGTGCATGCCGTGCCGGACCGGGTGGAGGAGGGAGGGCAGGTACGCAAACAGACCCTCGCGAACCACGGCGACGATCGGCCGCAGGTTATCCGCAAGGTCGCGGTCGTAAGCGTGCAGCTCCTCGGCGAGCTTTAGCAGCCAGGCCCAACCGTAGGGCCGCTCAAAGAAATTGCGACCGGGCGCTTCCAGATAAACCGCCTCCTCCTCCAGATGGTCGGTGGTAAGATGTTTGCGCAGTACCCGGTCGATCTCGGGTTTCTCCGGCAAGCCGGGAAAAATTCGCGCCAACCGGACCAGCATACAGTGTTGATGAACGCAGGAATGCCAGTCGTAGCTGCCATAAAAAGCCGGATGCAGCGCCCGCGGGGCTTGGGCATCAGCCGGACCATTCAGCACATGTTGCAGATGGTGAGGATATTCGCGGCAAACATTGGCCAGCCCAAGCCGGGCGAACTCAGAGGCTTGGGCAAAAGAGAGAGCAGCGAAGGGGACCGACACGGGATTGACCACAGTACAAAGTTTCAGTTGAAGAAGAGAGGCTTGCACATATCTTGCTTGAGATCACGACAGATATTAGCACATACACGCCACCACATTCTCTTCTATGAAAATTAAAGCTTACTTGAAACCACATTGCGGCTGGTCGAATGGCGTGCGCGCCATCATGGGCAAATACAACCTCAAGTTTGAGGACATGGACATCATCAATCAGCGCAGCAACTACGAGGAGATGGTTCGCAAATCCGGCCAGCCGCTTTCTCCCTGCGTTGAGATCGACGGCGTGATGCTGGCCGATATCTCAGGCGAAGAGGTGGAAAACTACCTGCTCGCCAACAATCTTGTGAAAGCAGCGAGCGGCTCCACGCATGTCGCCACCAATGCCGGTTGCTCCGACGAGGAACACGCCCGCATGCAGGCCAAGCCGGTGCGCTTCTTTTAACCGGAAATCCCGGCTGTATTTCAGGCTGAAGGCCGGACCAAAATGGTCCGGTCTTTTTTGTCGAATGCCCCGCGCTTGCCAGCAAACGGACAAACCGGTTGCCTGTCGCCGATGCCCTCGAAACCCATTCCCGGATCTTCAGGTGAAGTGCTGACCGGTCTGCCCTCGGCCTACCAGCCTCATGCCGGCACCGGCCTGTTGCATCTGCCCCGATTTTTGGCGAAGTGCAAATATGTGAAACAGCATGGCGCGTTGCCGGCGAGTTATGCGAAGAACTACAAACGCGGCATGGACCGGTTTCTCAGCCTGCACCTGGGCATTGATCCGGCCGCCGTGGAAAAAATTGTTTTCGAATCCACCACGGACGAAGAGATCGACGCCAAGCTGAAGGCCCTGTTTCCGGCTGATGTTCGCCCAGCCAAATGGAACCGGGAATATGTGCAGAAGGGCATGACACCGGCTGGACGGGAATTTTTGAAAGAGGCGCTGGCCAACATGGGCTGCTCCGACCGCGCGGAGCAAATTGTCAGCGTGGTGGACCTGATCGAATTCGACGAAGGCCGGATCGAGTGACGCACGCTGTCACCGCCGCCCTTCGAATGGAGCAACGGTCTCCAAAACCGGCCGGGGCTTGCGCGGCAGCCAGCGGGGCACGGCGCGTTTGTAATCTTCGTAGATCGCGCCGAACTGGTAACTCAGGGCGGATTCCTCATAGAGCGCCACAAACAGATGCACGGCGCAGACCAGGCACACGCCATAGATCACAATGTGGATCGACCAAAAGAAAAGGGCTTCGCTGCCGACAATCGCAAAGATGCCCAGATACATGGGATTCCTCACCCAGCGGTAAAGCCCGCGGTGCACGAGCCGTTTGGGCGGGTCGATGGGAGCGGGAGTGCCCCGGCCCTTGGTGGCAAAAAGCCAGAGGCAATGCAGGTAGATGGCCGTGCCGACGGAAAAAATAATGATGCCGGAAAAATGATGCGCCCGCCAGATTTCCGGCCAGTGCGGCCGTTGTTCAAACCAGTGCAGCGGCACCCACCCGGCGACGAACCCGGGCACGAGCAGGGTGAAAAGCAGATTTTTTATGAAGAGGCTCACACGCGCTGTCTGGACTGATTGCGATCAAGCCCCACCAAAACCCAGAGGGTCAAGCCGCGCAAGCGCACAACGCGTGGTGGTGTGCCGCCGCGTTTAGCAGAGCGTGTTTGCCAGTTTAACTGGCAACGGGCAGTTCAAACCAGAAAATCGATCCGCCGGCAGCGGGAAACTCTGCACCCACGGCACCGCCTTGCGACTCGATCAATTGCTTCACAATGGAAAGACCAAGGCCGGTGCTCTCTTCCCCCGCAGTTGGCCGGACGGAGAGTTTCCCATATTCAGTAAAGAGGGCGGGGCGTTCGACCGGCGGCACGCCGGGGCCGCTGTCCTGCACCTCCACGCGAACGGATTTTCCCGGGGAACGCGTGCGCACCGTGATCTGCCCTCCGGGAGCAAGAAACTTTACGGCGTTGCTCACATAATTGGTCAGGGCCTGGTAGGCGTGGCCGGCCTCGGTGCTGACGACGGGCAGGGGCTCGGCGGTTTCCAACCGGAGGCTGATGTTTTTGTTTTGCGCGGCCGGTTCGTTCTGGCTGACAACCGCCTGGACCAGCACATTCAGGTTTACGCGACCGGTGCCGGGTTTTTGGACGTTCAGAAAAGTGTCGATGATGCTCTGCATCTGCCGCGCGGAGAAATCGATGTTTTCCAATTTCTCGGCGATGGCGGGTGGCGCGCCATTCTTCCGCGCCTGAGCCCCGGACATCAGGATCAGGCAGAGCGGATTGCGCAGATCGTGGGCGGCGATGCGCATGAATTTTTGTTTGAGCGCCAGCTCCTTCTCCAACTCGCGGCGGAGCTGGCAAAGCGTGAGGTGGGTGTTGATGCGGGCGAGGGCCTCGGCGTGCTGGATGGGCTTGGTGATGTAGTCAACCGCGCCGGCGTTGAAAGCCCTCACCTTTTCCGTGGTGTCGGCGAGGGCGGTCATGAAAATGATGGGGATATCGCGGGTGGCCTCGGCGGCTTTGAGCCGGCGGCAGGTTTCGAAGCCGTCGATCCCCGGCATCATCACATCCAGCAGGATGAGGCTGGGGCGAGAGAGCTGGGTTTGCGAAAGCGCCTCCTCGCCGTCTTCGGCCACCATCAGGGAGTAGCCCGCGGACGAAAGACATTCGGCCAGCACGCTGAGATTGGCGGGAGTATCATCGACGATGAGAATGGTGTCGGGCATGTCAGGTCTGTGGTGGGGGCGTGCGGTATCGTGTCACGTAGGTGCGGATCGCTTTCATGCGAAAATTCGTGGCGAGTTCGATGATGTGTTGGGCGAAATCCGCATGCTCGGGTATGCGCTGGGCGAGATCCTGCGCGTAGGAGCGTACGCCCATGACATCGCCTTTCGTCGCGAGTTCAAAAATGGCGTTGGCTTCCCCGGCGGCCGGAGCATTGCGGAGAATGGGGAAGGGATCGCGGGATTCTCCGGTCGTCGAGCGGATGTTTGTGCGCCAGATGATGCCGATATGCCGTTCCATGAGGGTGAAGAGGTCTTCCTCAAAAAATGGTTTGGAAAGAAAGGCCGAACAGCCGGCGGCCAGCGCCGCATTTTGCGGTCCTTCCAACGTGCTGGCGGAAACGGCGATGATGCAGGGCGGATTTTCGCGGTAATGGCTCAGAATTGTCTGGGCGGCGGCCATGCCGTCAACCCGGGGCATGCGGAGATCCATCAGCACCACATCGGGCCGCTGCCGCAAGGCGATCTCGACCGCCTGCTGTCCATCATGCGCGGCGAGCAGATCGAAACCCAATGGCTGCAACAGATCGATCAGCACGGTGCGGTTCGGCGCGTGATCGTCGGCCACCAAAACGCGCAAACGGGGCCCTTCGTAGCCGATCACGCGACGAGTGACCGCAGGAGGACGGTTGGCCAGCACATCACCGAGCACCTCCGGCAGGGCGATCTCAAACCAGAAGCGGGCACCCCAACCCGGACGGCTTTGCACGCGCAAGGTGCCGCCCATCTGACTGACGATGTTGCGGCTGACGTTCAAGCCGAGGCCCGTGCCACCGGCGCGCTGGCTCTGACTACCCACTTGGGAAAAGGGCTCAAAAAGCCGGGCTTGATCCTCGGTTGAAATGCCCGGACCCGTATCGCTCACGGAAAAAAGAAACAGGTCGCCCGAACGTTCGACCGTGAAAATCACCGCACCCTGCTCGGTGAATTTCATGGCATTGCCCAGCAGGTTGAACAGGACCTGGCGCAGGCGCTGGGAATCGCCCCAGACAATCCGGGGCAGGTCGGGAGCGATCGAGCTCTCGAGCCGCAGGTTTTTTTCCCGGGCCCGGGGTGCGAAAAACTCCACCGCGTTGTGCGCGAATTCCGGCAGGTTGAATTCCACCGCGTGCAGTTCGAGTTTGCCGGCTTCGATTTTCGCCAGATCCAGCACGTCGTTGATCAGGGCGAGCAGATGCTCGGCGGATTGATGAATGACTTCCACGCCATCACGCTGCTTGGCGGTCAGCGTCTGGTCGCGATCAAGAATCTGCGTGTAACCCAGAATACCATTGAGGGGAGTGCGCAACTCATGGCTCATGCTCGCGAGAAATTGTGATTTGGCGCGATTGGCGGTGTCCGCCACTTCCTTGGCGTGCTGCAGCGTGCGGGCGACCTCGCGCTTGCTGGTGATGTCGGCCATCACCCCCTCGAAATGCTTGATGGCCCCGGAGGTATCACGGATTGCGCGCACGGATTCACTCACCCAGGCCCGCGTCCCGTCGGGACGGACGATCTCCGATTCAAAATCCGTGATCTCGTCCGAATCATGGATCAGCTGCAGAAACTGCGACCGGCGGTTGATGTCGGCGTACATCTGCCGGCTCACGTCATTGACCGAGGCGATCAAGGACTCGGGGGAGGCATAGCCAAGAATCCGCGCCAGCGCGGGATTCGCGCGGATGAACCGGCCTTCCAGGCTCGAAACATAGAGTCCTTCCAGGGCGTTTTCAAAGATACCGCGATATTGCCGCTCAGCGCGGCGCAGCGCCTCACCGGTCTCGCGGCGCTGCACGGCGCTGGCCGCCTGGCCGGCAACAAAGGTAAGCAGACGTTTTTCCTCTTCACCGTAGGCATCGGGATTATGGTAATCCTGCACGGCGATCACTCCGATCGCCCGGCCCTCGATCAAAAGCGGAACCCCGAGCCAGAGCGACTCCGCGGGATCTGCCGGAACATACGGTGGATGTTCGCGCCGTAAGACGGCCAGTTCCGCAGCGGATGTCAAAAGGGGCTGACCGCCAAGCAAAACGTATTCGGCAAGCCCGAAACCTAATTGACGGGGAGCAGGAACAGACAGCCTCTCGTCCACAAAATACGGAAAATGAAGAGCCGAGCCATCCGCACTGAGCAAAGCCACTGACATGTTTCGCGCCGACATCAGGCCACCGATGATACGATGCAGCTCGGCGAAAAGCACGGGCAGCTCGGCATCGCTTAACAGGACGCGGGAAATCTGGTAGGTCGCCTCCTGCACCTGCTCCCGCCGGCGCCGCTCGGTGATATTCATGCCGATTGTGAGCATGCACTTGACCCCATTCAGCTCGATCACATCGGCATTCAGCAGCAGATTCAGATGGGATTTTGACTTGGCGTAGAACATGCCTTCAAAGTCACGCACGCGGCCATTCTGACCCATCGTTCTGATAAACAGGTCGCGCTGCACCCTATCAACCCAGAGACCGAGATCCAGTGTGCTGTGGCCGATCACCTCTTCGCGGCTGTAGCCGGAATTGCTCACGAAGGCCGCGTTTACATCCAGGATGATCCCGTTGTCCAACTGGGCCACGATCGCCACCACCGGAATCGTTTGCAGCGATTTCGCGAAATAAGCCTGTGACTCGCGCTGACGGATTTCACTCTGTTGCCGGCGGATCGCCGCGGCAGCTTGCGCCGCAACGAACAGGAGCAGGCGTTTCTCCTCCTCACCGTAGGCCCGAGGGTTTTCGTAATCCCGCACGGCAATCACCCCCACGGTCTGTCCGTCGATCTGAAACGGCACCGCCAGACTGACCGCGGCAGGCCTTTCCTCCGGAGTAACGGGGCCGTTCCGACTGAGAATTTCCCGCAGTTCGGCCTGTCGGGCCATAAGCGGCCTGCCCGTGCGCCACACTTCCTCAATCAAGCCATTGCCGGCAGCCCGCGGCTCGGCGGAAGCGACTGACTCGTCGGCAAAATAGGGGAAGTGGATCAATCCGTCCTTCTCCCCCTTCATGGCGATGAAGAAATTTCTTGCCGGCATCAGTTGACCGAGGATGCCCTGCACCTCGGCAAACATCACCCCGTTTTCCCCTCCGGTGAGCAGCACCCGGGAAATCTGGTAGGTGGCTTCCTGCACCTGCTCCCGGCGCCGACGCTCCGAAAGATCAAAGGCGGTGAGCAACATGCACGACTCGCCCTGATGGGTGATCAGGTTGGCGTTGAGCAGCACATAGCGCGGTTCCCGCTGCTTGGTGAAAAACAACGCCTCGAAATCCCGCACCAGACCATCGCGCTGCAAAAGCTGAAACATTCTGGCGCGTTGGTCCGGATCCTTCCAGATCCCGAGTTCCAGCGCCGTATGCCCGATGACTTCCTGCCGGCTGAACCCCGAGGAGCGGAGAAAGGAATCGTTGATCTCCATAAAGGTTCCCTCTGGCAGCCGGCCGATCATGAGAAACGCCGGACTGGCGTGGAATGCCTGCTCAAAATGATTTATGGAGACGCCCTTCTCCAAGCCCGGCTTCTGCTTCTTTTTGTTCGGCTGGGTTGAGGTCTTTTTGCGGGGAGCGGCGGACATGGCAGAATGGTACTGGAACACCTTACGGAAAAAGGGAAATAGGGCGCAGGCAACGGCAGATTACGCCGACCTGCGCCCTATTATTTACCCCTTACACCAGTGGCCACACAATGCCGCCGGCAAAATATTGAAACAAAGCGCGGTGTATTTCTGTTTTGGAAATGGGATTCACGCCACAGCGCGTTTTTGCCGGGCCAAGCCGTCCCTGGCCCCGGTCTTGATCGTTTCGGCCAGCAGCCAATACCCCTTGGCCCAAGCCTCGCGCGTTTCCGGCGTGAATTCCTCCCTCAGACACTTGTTCATCGTCCACAGCAGGGCTTCGCAAAAAACTTCATATTGCTCTTCTGTCAGATGGTAATCCAGATGCCGCAGGCCCATCTGGCGCAGCACGGGCAAAATGACATCCAGTTGATCCAGGCTGAAGACAATGAACCCCACGCTCTGCATTAGGTTGCTGCCCTGGGCCCCGATATCGCCATGAAAGGTCGTCCGCAACGAGGGATCGAGTTCGAAAAGCCGGGCATAAAATATCACTCCGGCATGATCGGCGATCGGGCTGATCTGGCGGAATGAATTTTTGATGAGGGAGATTTCGCGGGGAGTCACGGGAAGGAAGAGTTGCTGGCGTCGAGATGCTGGCAGAAACCGAATATGCCAGAGTTCCCGGCGTGTTGCTATTGACCGGAGGACGCTAGCCGTTCGGCTAAAGAGGCCGGCCCAATCGGGATCAATCCCGCCACTCCACTCAGAATCTGGGGATAAACCAACGGACGAAACACCACAACCGCTAGGGTGAATCATTCAGGACCGCATTCCGCGCAGGGTGGGCTTTACTTCCCGGCCGGTGCCGGTCAGTTTCCCCTTGTGGAAAAAATTCTGGTGATCGACGACGAATCCCGCATGCGCAAGCTTGTGGTGGAAGCATTGGCAGGAGAAGGCTACCTCACGATTGAAGCGCAAAATGGCCGGGAAGGGGTTGCTCTGGCGGGACGCGAGTCGCCCGCCCTGATTGTCTGCGATATCACCATGCCGGAAATGAATGGGCACCGCGTGTTGCAGACCCTGCGCGATCAACCGGCCACCGCCCAGATCCCGTTTATATTTCTGACTGGTTGGAGTGAACGCGAGGATGTCCGCGCCGGCATGAATCTGGGAGCTGATGATTATCTGGTTAAACCCGTTGACCCCGCTGAGCTGCTTGCTGCCGTCAGGTCGCGCCTCCGCCGGCAAAAACAGACCGGCGGCGCCCGCAGTCATGCCAAAGTTGAAGCGACCCCCGAGGCCTTGGCCAGCGCACTCGGGCTCACCGCCCGCGAGGCGGAAATCCTGTCATGGGTGGTCCAAGGCAAAACCAATCCTGAGACAGGCATCATTTTGGGTATCCAGCTCACAACGGTCAAAAAACACTTGGAAAGCATCTTCGCCAAGCTCGGTGTGGAAAACCGGACTGCCGCAGTCACCTTGGCATTGGAGAAACTGGGCCAGCAGTCCTGAAGCGTTATGGCCGCGAATTTCTGGCTTCGGGCTCGCGGATGATGGTCATTTTGCCCTTGTGCCCAGCATAAGCGCCATCGGCTGGGACTGATTTATTTGGAACGAAGGCGGCAGACAGCAGAAAGGCCGCTCACCCCTGAGCGGCCTCACTACCCTAACAAACACCTAACAAACTATGAACTACAGGGAAAGACGCAGCCGGCGCGAAAACGTTCAAAGTTTGCCCCTAATTCGGGCCTTCACAAATTTGCGGCTGATTTGCCCTGAAAGGCGCAGGCTATTTTCCAAGAGGAACCTGTTTCTCCCCATGCACATGCGATAAAAGACCGCCTTAAGCCCATGCTGCAATTCAACACAGCTCAGTCTTTGGCGCGCGACTGAGCAAACCATGCAGCATCGTCACGGTTCGCGGATGACGAGGGTGCGGTTGATCGCTTCCGGGCGGATTTCCTGCCGCTGGCCCGAGGGCCAGTAGATCACGATTTTTCTCACCCGCGCATCGTCGCCCAGGCCGAAGGTCAGCACCGACTCCGATTGAGCCATATAGCCCATCGCCGGAGCGACCGTTTGGGCGAGGATGCGGCGCGGCGTGCGCACCTCGACGCGCGCGCCGCCGGCTTCCGGCTGACTGCGCGTGGCGATCAGTTGCAGCCGGAGCCACGGCAGGGCAAGCCGCTGGTCGTTGCGCAGCAGCAGCGGCGGGCCGTCATGCTGCGCGATCACCACATCCAAATCGCCATCTCCGTCGAAGTCCGCCGTGGCCACACCCCGGGCGGTGAGCGGTTGCATCCATGCATTGCTGCTTTCGGAAACCGTAGCGCCGGCAACTTGCCAGCCTTGGGAGCTTTTCCAATACAAGCGCGGCACCGACTGAAATTCCCGGCCCTGCTCAAACTTGTTGATGTCCGGCTCGGCCAAACCCTGGCCGGAAAAAAACTCGATCTGGCCGTCCAGATTAAAATCCCCGGCGGCCACGGCAAACTTGGCGGGCAGATGCAAGCGGGCCTCCGTTTGCGACGCAGAATCAAGAAGAGTCACGGATTGCAGGGCGCTGAAGCGTTCGTCGAATCCCGGCATTTGGGCGAAGGGCAGGGCGCTGGCCGAGGCGAGGCCGGCCGAGGCGCCTTCATGCCGGTCGTCGCGACCGGCGGACCAGCGACGGAAAGTACCGTTGCCCTGATTGAGGAAGAGGGCGTTTTCGGCCGTGTGGTAGGAAAACAGCAGGTCGAGTTTACCATCGCCGTTGGCATCCACGGGCACGACGGCGAGCGGCTTGGCTACGGGCAACTGGGTTTGCGGATCGATGTCACGCAAGCCGGCGGATTGGGGCACCAGCGCGAAACGGCCGTCGCCCAGATTGTGATACACCGAGGGAAACGCGCTCACGAAACCTGTCGGCGTGCCGTAGGAGCGGCCCACATCCGCGATGGTAAACGCGAGCCCGAGGCCCACGTCGCGCGGCCAGCGGGCGTAGTGCGCGACCACCAGATCGAGCCGGCCATCGTTGTCATAATCAATCCAAGTGGCCCCGGTGCTCCAGGTGTTTTCTTCGCCGCCGACCCCGGCGGTTTCCGTCACATCCTCAAACCGGCCGTCGCCCCGGTTGTGAAAGAGATGATTGGTGCCAACACAGGTGACGAAAATATCGGGCCGCCCATCGTTGTCAAAATCACCCACGGCCACGCTCATGCCCTGGAGTTCCACGTTCAGGGCCGCCCGCGCGGTGACATCGCTGAAGTGCCCATGTCCGTCATTGCGAAAAAGCGCGAGACTGCCCCGGCTCATGCGTTTCCCCATCGGTTCTTCCCATGGCCACGGTGCCCCGTTGACAAACAGCAGATCGGGCGCCCCGTCGCCGTCGTAGTCCAGCACGGCCACCGCGCCACCGAGCGTGGTGGGTGAGTTCGCGGCATCCGGAAACGCCGGGAGCTTAAGGCCGGCCTCCGCGGTGATATCGGTGAACCGGACCGTCGGTGCCTTCTGCGCCGCGCCGGCCGGAAACAGCCGGGCAAAAACCACGCTGAGAATAATTGCCGTGATTACGAGCGGAAGCACCACTTTCAAAATCGGCGGTACAGCAGAAATCCCGGTCTGTGGCGCGGGGACCGGAACGGAGCGGGTGCTGGTGGTAGGCGCGGGGTTCACGACAAAATCCTGAAAGGTATGTGGACAGGTATTGGCTTCCTCCCCTACAAACATGCAATCCCTTTTGCACGATGACCGCTGCCCGGCCATTTTCCCGTTCCCTGCTCCGCCTGTCCGGTGTCGGAGCATTCTGGACTTTGGTCGGCCTGGCCTTTGCGAGTCAGTTTTATCTTTCCAGCACCTTGCTGGGCCGGACGGTTTCGTGGGGACAGGCCATCACCTATTCACTGGGAGATTGGTATGTCTGGGCCTTCCTCTCGGTGCCCATCCTCTGGCTGGCCCGGCGTTTTCCGCCGGAAAGTCTGCATCCCTGGCGCACGGCGGGCATTCATCTGGCAGGGGCGCTTTTCTTTTCGCTGCTCTACGTCACGTTGCGCGCCCTGGTCGGCCAGATCCATAGCGCGCTCCTGGATGATCCGGTGACTTTTCTGGAAGTTTTCCGGCCGCTGCTGGTGAAAACCTTTCCGTTCAACCTGCTCATCTACGGCGTCATCATTTCCGCCAGCCACGCGATTGAGTACTACCGCAAATATCACGAACGCACCGTGCACGCGCTCGAACTGGAAAAACACCTGACCGAAGCCCGGCTCCAGGCACTGCTTCGTCAGCTCAAACCCCACTTCCTTTTCAACACCCTCAACGGCATCGCGTCGCTCATGCACAGCGATGTGGATGCCGCCGACCGCATGCTCGTGCGCCTGAGCGAACTGCTGCGTCTCACCATGAGCCATCCCGGCCAGCCGCTCACCAAGCTGCGCGAAGAAATCGCCTTCATCGAAAAATACCTGGAGATCGAACGCATCCGCTTTCGCGACCGACTCACTGTCGCCATCGACGTCGATCCGGCCGCCCTGGATATCGATGTCCCGAGCCTGATTTTGCAACCGCTGGTGGAAAATTCCATCCGCCACGGCCTCGAGCCCCACGCGCGACCCGGGCATCTCGAAATCACGGTACGCCGTGAAACGAACAATCTCGTCCTGATCGTACGCGACAACGGTACGGGCCAGCCGCCCGGCGGTTTCACGCGCGAAGGCATCGGCCTAGGCAACACGCGCGCCCGCCTGCGCGAGCTCTATGGCGAACGCCACCGTTTCGAACTGGCCAACCATCCCGCCGGCGGCCTGGAAATCCGTCTCACGATTCCCGTCTCATGAGCACCGGCGTCAAACTTCGTACCCTGATCGTCGACGACGAGCCTCTCGCCCGCGAGCGGTTGCAGGGCCTGTTGCGCACGGAAGCTTCCGTCGAGGTGGTCGGACAATGCGGCAGCGGCACGGAAGCCATCGCCGCCATCAAGAATGCACCGCTCGACCTCGTGTTTCTCGACATGCAGATGCCCGGATGCGACGGCTTGCAGGTACTGGCAGGAATTCCTGTCGAGAACCGGCCGGGAATAATCTTTGCCACTGCCCACGAAAAATTTGCCGTCGACGCGTTCGACGTGCAGGCCATCGACTACCTTTTAAAACCCTTCGACCGCGAGCGCCTGCAGACCGCTCTGCGCCGGGCCCATGATTTCATCCGCATGCGTCGCCAAAGCGATGCCGCGCCGAAGCCTGTCGACGTACCGGCAATTCCTCCCTCACCCGTGCAGAAAAACGAGCGCCTGACGGTAAAAGCCGATGGCCGGCTCGTATTTCTCAAGCCCGATGAAATTGTTTGGGTGGAAGCCGCGGATAACTACGTCGTGCTGCATCTCACCACCGGCCGGCTGATGCTGCGCGAGACGATGGCGGCGATCGAAGCGAGGCTCGGCACGGTCAGTTTTGTGCGCATCAACCGCTCCGCCATCGTACACTACGACCAGATCCGCGAAATTCAGCCCGCCCTGCACGGAGATTACACCGTGGTCCTGCGCGACGGTACCGAAATTCCTCTCAGCCGCAGCCTCCGCGGCCAGTTGAGCCGGTTCGTGACCAATTAAGTCAGCCAACTTGGTTCGACGTAACTTCACCCATTCCTCTGCCGCACCGCTTCGAACAACGTGATGATTGTCGCCATCGCGACGTTGAGTGAATCGGCCTGGCCGGCCATCGGGATGCGGACGAGGAGATTGCTTTCCTTCAGCCAGAAATCGCTCAGCCCGTATTGCTCACTGCCCATCACGATCGCCAGCGGGCCACATAGATCGGCCTTGGAATAATTATTCGGCGTGTCCGGCGTTGTGGCGACAATGCGAACCCCTTTTTCGCGCAAGAAAGCATGCACCGTAGCGCTGTCCGCCACGACAATTGGCACTGAAAACAATACGCCCGTTGAAGACCGGACCACGTTGGGATTAAAAACATCGGTCACGGCATCGCAGACGATCACGCCATCAACCCCCGCCGCATCGGCGCTGCGCAAAATCGTGCCGAGGTTGCCGGGTTTCTCGATGGATTCGACCACCAGCAGAAAGGGGGATGGACTCAATTTGAGATCGCCCAACGCGTGCTTCCACTGCGGCGCCACCGCCAGCAATCCGTCAGGCCGGTCGCGATAGGCACACTTGGCAAAAGCCTCTTTCGACAACTCAAACAACTGCGCGCCGGCCTGCCGGGCCTGTTCGATCAAGGCGGGTTCGTTTTCACCCAAAAACCAATCCGGGCTGAAATAGAGTTCGTGCAGCCTGATATTCTTTTCAAGGGCCCGGCGCACCTCGCGGTAGCCTTCGACCAGAAACAGCCCCGCATCATCGCGTTCACGGCGGTCCCGCAGCTTCACGAGCTGTTTGATCCGGGGATTCTGCAAACTGGTGATTTTTTCGGGCGGCATGCCCGGAAGTTCACCACGAAATACACGAAACACACGAAAGAAATCTCAAAGCCGTTTCCAAACAATTGAAACCACAGATGACACCGATGAACACGGATCAATCCGAATTAACGGAGCGCAAGGGTTCTTCCTTTCTTGATCCGTGTTTGTCCGGGTAATCCGTGGTCAATTCCGATTGGATCGTGCTGCCTGAGCGAAATATCTCTTCTTTTTTCCCCTTTCGTGTGTTTCGTGTGTTCCGTGGGCAAAAAGAAATTCAACGACCAACCCTTTCCCTATCACACCGAGATCGAGCTGGAGATCTCCACGCTCACCAACCTCGGCGTGGGCCTCGGCCGCGTGCCACTGCCAGAGTCGCCAGTTGACTTGCCGCGCCATAGCTCCGCGGAGCGGAGCGACGGCGGGTGGGTTGTGATGGTCCCGTTCACTCTCCCGGGCGAGAAAGTCCGCGCCCGCGTCTATCGCAACCACAAGAATTTCTCCGAAGCCGACCTCATTTCCGTCCTGACGCCTTCGCCGCACCGAATCGAAGCGCGGTGTCCGCTGTTTGGCACCTGTGGAGGCTGTCAGTATCAGCACCTGACCTATGCCGAACAACTCAAGTGGAAACGGCAGCAGGTGGAAGAGGTCTTGAAATTTATGGCGGGGGTTGAGTTCCCGGTATCACCGGTCATCCCTTCGCCCCGCGAGTTCGGCTATCGCTCGAAGATCACGCCGCACTTTTCCGCGCAGCCCCGCAGAAAAGAAGGACCAGGTATCAAGGACCAAGTATCAGGAGCGAATCCAACCCTGGCGGCGACCGATTTCCCTATCGGCTTCCTCAAACAGGGCTCCCGTTTCGACCTGATCGACGTGCCGCAGTGCCCCATCGCCACGCCTGAGATCAATGCCAAGCTTCCCGAAGTCCGTGCCAAAACCCAGCAACGTCTCGCCGCCGGGGAATACAAGCGGGATGCCACGCTGCTGCTCCGACACGCGCAGGAAGGCGTCGTCACCGACTACGACGCCGTGATCCACGAGCAGATTGGCGATTTGAAGCTCCATTTCCTCGCTCGTGATTTCTTCCAGAACAACCCGTTCATTTTGCCCGCCTTCACCGGCTATGTGCGCGAACAGGCCGCCGGCTCAGGCGCGCGCTTCCTGGTCGATGCGTATTGTGGCAGCGGTCTTTTTGCTCTCACCGCCGCGCCCGCTTTCGAAAAAGTCGCCGGCATCGAGCTCAGCGCCTCCTCGATCAAGTTCGCCACCGAAAACGCCCAGGCCAACGGCATCACCAATGTGACCTTCCAAGCCGGCGACGCTGTCCAGATTTTCGCCGGATTGACTTTTCCGCCTGCCGAAACGGCCGTCGTCATCGATCCGCCACGCAAAGGCTGCGACGAGTCGTTTCTCCACCAGTTGTTCAATTTTGCTCCGCGCGCCGTCGTCTACGTTTCCTGCGATCCTGCCACCCAGATGCGCGATCTGAAGGGTTTTCTCGCCGCCGGCTATAAACTGACCGCCGTGCAGCCTTTCGATCTTTTCCCACAAACCCGCCATCTGGAGTGCGTGATCACACTGGTTCGTGCGGGTGGTTAGCGGGAAGTCTTTTGCTATTGTCTGATGTAAGCGGCTTCGCGCTTAGTCCTCGTTGAACCAAGCGCCATGTCATAAACGCGCGGCGGCATTCTTTTCCTTTGTGTCTGTCAGAAAATTAGCTAACGGGTTCTATAAGTATAACGAATAGGGACCGCCTTCAGGCTTTGTCTTTCGGAAATCCAACACTCCTCGTTTTCCCAAATCATGAGTATCCCCACCGCCGGCACTTCTCACCCCGTCTCGCCCTCGCCAGCCACCAGCGCAAAGCCGCGCTATCCGGGGTTCCGCGTGACGTGCAACGGCAACCAGCTCGTCACCCAATACGTCGAGACCCGCATCACCGAGGGCGGCGTGTTCTACCCGATCACTCCCTCCACCGAGGGCGGCGAAATTTACCAGCAGTCCTTCGCGCAGGGCGAACTCAACGTCTGGGGTCAGCAAAAGATCGCCGCCGAAACCGAAGGCGAACACGCCGCCCAGGGCGGTGCCACCGCTTACGCCGTGCAGGGCCGCCGCACCGTCAACTTCACATCCGGCCAAGGCATCGTCTACGCAATGGAGCAATACTACCACGCGCCGGGCAAACTCTCGACCATGGTCCTCGAGGTCGGCGCGCGTGCGCTCACCAAGCACGCCCTCAACGTCCACTGCGGCCACGATGATATTTACGCCGCCCTCGACACCGGCTGGACCATGCTGATGGGCAAGGACGCCCAGCAAGCCGCCGACCAGGCGATCATTCTCCGCAAGGCCAACGAGCTCTCGCTCAACCCGGGCATGAACATCCAGGACGGCATGCTCACCACCCATTCCGAGCGCATGTACCTCGCGCCCGAGGCGGAGATGCTCCGGGAATTCCTCGGCGATCCCAACGACCAGATCGATTGCCCCACGCCGGCCCAACGCGAAATCTTCGGCCCCAAGCGCCGCCGCGTCCCGCAGATGATGGACCTGAAAAACCCGGTTCTTCTCGGCCCGGTCCAGAACCAGGAGCATCACATGAACGGTGTGGTCGCCCGCCGGAATAATTTCAACGAACCCATCCTCGGTTTCCTCGAGCAATGCTATGCCGAGTTCGGTCAGCTCACTGGCCGCCACTACGGTTTTATTTCCGAATACAAGACCGCCGACGCCGACACGGTCTTCGTTTCGCTGGGCTGTGCCGCCGAAAATATCGAGGCCGCCTGCGATTACCTGCGCGAACAACGCAACGCCAAGGTCGGCTCGATCCACATCAACGTGATCCGCCCCTTCCCTGAAACGGCGGTCATCAACGCTCTCCGCTGCAAGAAAAACGCCATCATCCTCGAGCGCACTGACGAAGGTCTTTCCGGTGACAATCCGCTCGCCCGCGACATCCGTGTCGCCTTCGGCAAAGCCCACGAGGTCACCCAATTTGGCGGCAAACTCCCAGCGCTCGCGCCCTCGGAAACACCGCGTCTTTTCCGCGGCGCGTACGGCATCGGCTCCCGCGATTTCCGTCCCGAGCACACGCTCGGCGCCTACGAATTCGCCACCGGCTCCACCGCGCGCCAGGACGGTCGCACGGCCGCTTCCGGCGAATCGTTCTTCGTCCTCGGCGTCAACCACCCCTACGCCGTCATCAGCAAGGACACGCCCTCGCTCCTGCCCGAGGGTGCCATCGCTGTTCGTTTCCACTCCATCGGCGGCTGGGGCATGATCACCACCGGGAAAAATCTCGGCTCCATCATCGGCGACTTCGGCTCTTTCATCTCGGAACAAAGTCCGAGCTACGACGCCGACGGCACGCTCCAGGAAAAGCTGTTCGTGATGGCCAACCCGAAATATGGCTCCGAGAAAAAGGGCGCGCCGACGAACTACTACCTCACCGTCGCCCCGTCGCAGATCAAGGTGAACTGCGAGCTGAACCACGTTGACGTTGTCCTTTGCTGCGACCCGAAAGCATTCACGCACACCAATCCCCTCGAAGGCCTGAAGAAAGGCGGTTCGCTCGTTTGGGAATCCAGCGAATCCCCCGAGGTCGCCTGGCAACGGATCCCGGCGAAGCACCGCCAGTTTGTGCAGGACAACAAAATCCGCGTCTTCATTCTCCCAGGCTTCGATATCGCCCGGAAAGCGACGAACCAAACCGAGCTGCAGCTCCGCATGCAGGGCAATTCCTTTCTCGGCGCGTTCTTCCGCGTCTCACCCTTTTTGAAGACCTTCGGTATTTCCGAGGAGCAGTTCCACAAGGTCGTCCACAAGCAGTACGAGAAGAAGTTCGCCCGCTTCGGCGCCGCCGTCGTCGCCTCGAATATGACGGTAATGACCGAAGGCTTCTCCCTCGTGCAGGAAATCAAGATCGGTCAGAGCAACGATCCCGACCGTTCCTCGATGCGGAATCCACTGCTCGCGCCCTTCGGTGAACATCATTTCGCACCGACCGCCGGCTGTGGTCCGGCGGGTTGCGGCAGCATTCCCATGCCCGCCGCGCAAACCGCCCGCGCGCCCTTCCAGACGATAGCGAAGTTTGATTCCGAATTTCGCGCCGGTCTTGGCTACCACCAACCCGCCGGCGCGCTCGCATCTGTCGGCGTCATGGGCGCCAGCACCGGCGCAACCCAGTCGAAGTACGTCGCCCGCCGCGAAACCCCCGTCTTCATCGCCGAGAATTGCACGCAGTGCATGGCGTGCATCACCGCCTGCCCCGACACCGCGTTGCCCAACATGGCGCAGGAAGTGACGACAGTCCTCAAGACCGCGGTAAACAATTACGTGAGCGATATCGCCGATCGTAGGGCCTTCGGCACCGAGATTGTTGGCATCGAACAGCGCGCCCGCATCAAGATGAACGAATCGGTGAAGGCCAAGTCCGGCGTACCGTTCAAGGATATCATCAGCTCGGAAGTCACCGCACTCACCACGATCTCCGCCCAAGCCAAGGCCGAATTCAACGGCATCATCGCGAAACTCCCACTGGCTTACAATAACGTCCCCGCGATATTCCGCTCGCTCGAAACCAAAACGCCCGGCGCCGGCGGCCTGTTCTCCATCTACGTCTCCGATCTCTGCAAAGGCTGCGGCGAATGTGTGCAGGTTTGCGGCGATCACGATGCGCTGCGCATGACACGCGAGACCGAGGAACTGAACGCCGATCTCACCACCGCCCAGGTCTTCTCGCGCCTCCTGCCCGATACACCGCAGAAATTCCTCGGCCTCTACAACGACGAGGATGCCGCCGGTTCCCGCGAAGCCGCGCTGCGCAACCACCTCATGGTGCGCCGAAACTACGAGGCGCTCGTCTCGGGCGACGGCGCCTGCGCCGGTTGCGGTGAGAAAAGTATTCTCCGCTCGGTCGCCTCGGTCACCGAAGCCTACATGCGTCCGCTCTATCACAAGAAAGCCGACCGCCTCCGCGCCAAAGCCGCGCGCCTCGCCAAGGAAGGCGCTGAGAAACTCGCCGCGATCAAGGCCCGCAGTGAAAAGGAATATCAACTCTTCCGCACCACCTACGCCCACGTCATTGTCGGCCTCGGCGGCGAGAACGATGCCGATACGGCCAAACGCATCGCCGATTACGAAAAGAAAAACGGACCGATCACCGATGCCCGGCTCCTCGGCGGTCTGGCCGCCGTCCTCGAACAGGACGCCTTCAACCACAAGGAGCTCCAATCCGTCGATGGTCGCCGGGCAAACGGCATGTCCGTGATGATGATGGGCGCGAGCACCGGCTGTAACACCGTGTACGGCTCCACTCCGCCCGCGAATCCCCATCCGTATCCGTGGATGAACTCGCTCTTCCAGGACGGCGCCACAATTTCCTGGCTCATGGCGGAATCCGTCATCGTCAACCACGCCCGCCGCTCCTGCTCGCCCGAACGCCTCGTTGACGCGCTGCTCGATCGCACCGAAAACGTCGCGACCGAAGCCGACTATTTCACGCTCACGCATCTCGACGACGCGCTGATGACCGAGCAGGAAATCCGCGAACTGCCGAAGGTGTGGGTCATCGGCGGAGACGGCGCGCTCGGCGACATCGGTTTCCAGAATGTTTCCAAGGTGATTCTACAAAACCGGCCCAACGTGAAGATACTCATGCTTGACACGCAGGTTTACTCCAACACCGGCGGACAGAATTCCGATTCCTCCACGATGCTCGGCGGCTACGACATGAACCAGTTCGGCGTCGCCTCACAGGGCAAGCTGATCGAAAAGAAGAATGTCGCCGAGGCGTTCACCAGCGGCCATGGTTCGCCATTCGTCGCGCAGGTCTCGATGGCCAACTCCGCCAAGCTCTACAAGGCGATGCTCGATGGTCTCGAGTATCGCGGCACCGCGTTCTTCCAAGCGTACACCACCTGCCAGCCCGAGCACGGCGTCGGCGACAACATGAGCGCCGAACAGGCCAAGCTCGTGCGCGACTGCCGCGGCATGCCCGAATTCGTCTTCAATCCGCGCAAAGGCGAAAACGCCCAGGATGCCTTCGATCTCAAGGGCAACCCCAGCATCGATCGCGATTGGTGGCATACGAAATTCGCCAGCACGGGCGAGGACTACATCTTCGGCGTCGCCCACTGGGCGACCACGGAAAACCGTTTTCGCAAACACGTGAAGTCCGTCAAGCCCGAGGAAGCCGCCAAGCTCACGCCGCTCGATGATCAACTGCTTTTCATCACCCAGGACGATGTCATTCACCGCCGCGTCTTCGATCCTGCGCACCGCAGTTTCGTGAAAAACTTCGGCTGCTACATCAAGACCGAGGAAGAAGGCAAGATGGCCTACTACGCCGTGACCCGCCAGATGGTCCTCTTCGCCATCGAGCGCCGCAAAGCCTGGCGCATGCTCCAGAGCAAGGCCGGAGTTGTGAACAAAGATTACGCCGCCCAAAAAGTATTCTTGGCGAAACTGGATAAGGGAGAGATTGCCCTCCCTGACGCAAAAGCCCGTGCTCGAGAACTAAGGCGGTGGTAATAAATAAACGTGGCAACTAGTGGAGGAATCTATTAGGGTTCGGGTCCATGAGTCATCTAATGGAATTGCGCCGAAAGTTTAAATCCGTTTGGCCACTCTTGAATGAGCGAACC
>Ga0265318_10000802_pt1 | contig 20838 bp, 20 predicted proteins | sample 4821metaG_FD_192431 | JGI IMG/M metagenome (GOLD analysis project Ga0265318, IMG submission 192431) | Rhizosphere microbial communities from Carex aquatilis grown in University of Washington, Seatle, WA, United States - 4-8-21 metaG | ecosystem: Host-associated > Plants > Roots > Rhizosphere >... | reverse complement strand
CGCGAAGCTGGTTGTGGCTTGAACCATTGACCCACAACCCATTACCCGTGAATGCTTCGCCCATGACAGCCTCCCTCTCGACCGGAACCGTACCCGTTGCCGCTGCCAAGCCGCGCCGCAAGTCCAAGCTCAAATGGTACGTCATCGGTGCGACCGTTCTCCTCGCGCTGCTCGTCGCCGTCGGCGTCGCCAAGAAGCGCGGGGCCAACACGGGCATCGCGATCACCACCGAGAAGGCCGTCAAGAAGACCATCGTGCAGGTCGTCACCGCCACGGGGAAGGTCCAGTCCGAGGTCGAGGTGAAGATCACCTCCGAGGTCTTCGGCGAGATCACGGAGCTTCCCTACCGGGAGGGCGCCCCCGTCAAGAAGGGCGAGCTCATCGTGAAGATAAAGCCCGACCTCTACCAGGCCCAGGTCGACCAGCAGACGGCGGCCGTCGCCGTCGCGCACTCGGCTGCGGTGAACAGCGAGGTGCAGCTCGTGAAGGCCGAGGCCGACCTCAAGAAATACCAGGACCTCTTCGACCGGAAGCTTGTCTCCGACTTTGACTACGGGACCTACAAGACCGCCTACGAGGCGGCGAAGGCCAACCGCCAGACGGCGCTCGCGCAGGTCGACGAGTCCGAGGGCTTCCTGAAGCAGGCCAAGGATTCGCTCTCCAAGACGATCCTTTACTCGCCCATGGACGGCACCGTGAGCTCCAGGACCTCCGAGGTCGGCGAGCGCGTCCAGGCGTCATCCGAGTTCAGCGGGACGGAGATCATGCGCGTTGCGGACCTCAGCAAGATGGAGGTTCGCGTGAACGTGAACGAGAACGACATCGTGAACGTGAAGGTTGGCAACACGGTGAAGATCAGCGTCGACGCCTATCCGGACCGCAAGTTCAACGGCATCGTCCGCGAGATCGCGGCCTCCGCTGCCAACACCGGCGCCACGGGCCAGGCGACGGCCACGACCGACCAGGTCACGAACTTCGTCGTGAAGATCCGCATCGCGGACAAGGACCTCGCGCTGCGCCCCGGCATGAGCGCCACCGCCGACATCGAGACCCAGACGGTCAAGGACGTCGTGGCCGTGCCGATCCAGAGCGTCACGGTCCGCGCCCAGGGCGGGATGACCGCCGAGGAGCTTGCCAAGAAGAACGAGAAGGACGCCAAGGAGCGCTCCGGCAACGACCAGGACGTCGCCTCCGAGAAGGCTGACGCCCTGCGCGACCGCGAGAAGCTCCTGAAGGTCGTGTTCGTGAAGGACGGCGACAAGGTGAAGATGAAGCGCGTCGAGACCGGCATCGCCGACAACTCCATGATCGAGGTGAAGTCGGGGATCAGCCCCGGCGACGAGGTCGTCGCCGGGACCTACGCCGCGATCAGCCGCCTCCTCAAGGACGGCTCGGCCGTCCGCATCGAGAAACCCAAGGTCGAGGGCTCCGAGTCCAAGTAAGGCCGGCCGCCGATGATTCCCCTGGCCCCTGCTGAATCGCGCGCGGTGCGCCCCGTAGGCCCGCTCGTCATCTCCATAGCCGGGGTGACGAAGCTCTACCAGATGGGCGCGGAGACGATCCACGCCTTGAGGGGCGTGTCCCTCGACATCCACCGAAACGAGTACCTGGCCATCATGGGCCCGTCGGGCTCCGGCAAGTCGACCCTGATGAACATGCTGGGCTGCCTGGACACCCCCACCTCGGGGAAGTACGAGTTCAACGGCCAGGACGTCGCGTCGATGGTGGACGACGAGCTCGCCGAGATCCGCAACCGCGAGATCGGCTTCGTGTTCCAGACCTTCAACCTCCTGGCCCGCTCCGACGCCCTGAAGAACGTCGAACTTCCCCTCATCTACGCCGGGGTTCCCCCCGCCGTGCGCCGCCAGCGCGCCCGGGAGACGCTGGAGAGCGTCGGCCTGGGCGAGCGGCTCCACCACAAGCCGAACGAGCTGTCGGGCGGGCAGCGCCAGCGCGTCGCCATCGCGCGCGCCCTCGTGAACCGGCCGTCGATCATCCTCGCGGACGAGCCGACGGGAAACCTGGATTCCAAGACGGGAGTCGAGATCATGGGCCTCTTCGAGGATCTCTACGAGCGGGGCAACACCCTCATCGTCGTCACCCACGAGGAGTCCATCGCCCGGCACGCCCGCCGGATCATACGCCTTCACGACGGCCTGATCGAGAGCGACGGGCCCGTCGACTGACAAACCCACGCCCGCCATGGACAGAATCCTCTATGAGTTCACGGAGTCGATAAGGATAGCGATGGCCCAGATCCGGGCGAACAAGCTTCGCTCGGCGCTGACCGCGCTCGGGGTCATCATCGGCATCGTGGCCGTCACCCTGATGGGGACCGCGATCCACGGCATCGACATCGGCTTCGACAGGAGCCTCGCGATGCTGGGCGACGACATGCTCTACGTCCAGAAGTGGCCCTGGCACAACGTCGAGGACTGGTGGAACTACGCGAACCGGCCCCCGTTCCACGCGGAGGACGCGGACGCCCTGAACAGGATCTTCGCGGGCTCCCCCTCGTCCCTCCTCGAGGTGGCCGTCCCGGAGGCGAACCGCTCCTCGACCATCAAGTCCGCGCAGAACCAGGTGTCCGGCGTGTTCACGATAGGGTCGACGGCGGACTACGGCCGCACGATCTCCGTCGACTTCCAGGACGGCCGCCTCTTCAACGACACCGAGGCCAAGGCGGGCACCCAGGTGTGCGTCCTCGGGATAGACGTCGCCGAGAAACTCTTCCCCGGGCGCTCCGCCCTGGACAACACGGTGAAGATCGAGGGCCAGCCGTTCCGCGTCATCGGCGTCCTGGCGAAGCAGGGGTCGTTCCTCGGGCTCTTCAGCATGGACAACCAGACGGTCATCCCGCTCGCGGCCTACAGGAAGTTCTTCGACACGCGCGACGGGCAGGTCCAGCTGCGGGTCAAGATGAAGGACAAGCTGCAGGCCAACGACGCCCAGGAGGAGCTCATCGGGGCCATGCGCCGGGTTCGCGGCCTGCTCCCGGCCGAGCGCGACAACTTCTCGGTCGAGCAGCAGCAGGCCTTCAAGGAGCAGCTCGACCCGATCAAGAAGGGGATCGCCTTCGCCGGCCTCTTCGTGACCGGGCTCTCCCTCTTCGTCGGGGCCATCGGGATCATGAACATCACGTTTGTCAGCGTCCGGGAGCGCACGAAGGAGATCGGCACCCGCAAGGCCCTCGGCGCCCGCCGCCGCACGATCCTGCTGCAGTTCCTGATCGAGGCCGTCGCTATCTGCTTCGTCGGCGGCCTCGTCGGCCTCGCGTTCACCTACGTGCTCGGCGTCACGGTCAAGTCGGCCATGCCCTCGTTCCCGCTCGAGTTCTCCTTCTCCCTTATCCTTGTCTCGCTGTTCGTCTCCGTCGCGACCGGGATCATCTCGGGCTTTGTGCCCGCTTGGGGCGCCTCGCGCCTCGATCCCGTCGTCGCGCTGCGCTATGAATGAGGTGATCAAGATGGCGTTCGGCGCGCTCGGGGTGAACAAGCTCCGGTCTTTCCTGACGATGTCCGGGATCACGATCGGGGTGTTCTCCGTCATCGGGGTGATGACCGCGGTGTCCGCGCTTCGCGGCTCGATCGAGACGGGGCTCAGCTTCCTCGGCTCGAACATGTTCCAGTTCGCGAAGTTCCCGACCGGCCTGACCGTCGACGGTAACGACCGGCACAAGTACGAGGTCCGCAAGAACATCAGCCTCACCCAGGCCCAGCGCTACATCGAGCTCATGCACGGGTACGCCGACGTGATCTGCCTGAAGTCGTTCGAGAACGACAGGCCCGTGCAGGCGACCGCCGGCGGGCACAAGACCACGCCGGGCGTGACGTTTGGGGGGACGAACGAGTATTTCCTGCAGGCCAACCAGTACTCGATCGGAGCCGGGCGCAATTTCACGGCGGCCGACGTCGACCTCGTGCGGCCGGTGGCGATCATTGGCCAGGACCTCGTCACCAAGCTCTTTCCCTCCGAGGACCCCCTGGGGAAGCTCGTGAAGGCGAACGGAAGGACCTACACGGTCATCGGAACCTTCGCGACGAAGGGGTCCATGTTCGGGATGAGCGAGGACGACATCCTCATGGTCCCGATCACCCGATTCCTGATGGACTTCGGGGCGGAGCACTACTCGATCAACGTGGCGACCCAGGCCCCGTCGCAGATCCTGTACAACGAGACGATGGACCGGGGTATCGGCGCCATGCGCATCGTCCGCGGCCTGCGCCCCGAGCAGGAGGATGACTTCGAGCTCTACTCCAACGACTCGCTGATCGCGGCCTTCGCGAAGATCGCGGACGTCGTGAGCGGCGGCGCGTTCATCATCAGCGCGATTGCCCTCCTCGCGGCGGGCGTCGGCATCATGAACATCATGCTGGTGAGCGTGACCGAGCGCACGCGGGAGATCGGCGTCCGCAAGGCCGTGGGCGCCAGGAAGATACTCATCCTCACCCAGTTTCTCGTGGAGTCCGTGGTCCTCTCCGTGACGGGCGGCCTGTTCGGCATCGTCCTCGGCACGGTCGCCGGCGACGGCCTCGCGATGTTCCTCTCCGTTTCGGTCGTGTTCCCGTGGGGCTGGGCCATCGCGGGCGTCCTTGTCTGCTCGCTCATCGGCGTGGCCTTCGGCATGTACCCGGCGTGGAAGGCCGCATCCCTCGACCCGATCGAGGCGCTTCGCTTCGAGTAGGCCTAGCCCCGGCGGATCTCGGAGCCGGTGAAGCGGATCTGGATCCGGTAGACCTTCTTCAGGCGGCAGCGGACGGCGCCTGTCTTCAGGTCGACGTGCTCTGGGATCTCGATGCGGTGCAGGTCCACGGCGGCGTGGTAGCCGCGCTCCGAGAAGATGTCGATCAGCATGGCCAGGGCGCGCGGGTCGTCGAGAAGCGTGTCCTCCGTGTTGACGAGCGCGGTCCCGGAGATCGCGTGGCGCAGCACGATCGGCACGATCTTCCTCTCGATGAACGCCGCGACCTGGCCGAAGAGCTCCTCGTGCTCGAGCTCGTAGGCGTCGAGGCGCCTGACAAGCTCCTGCCTGGCGTGGACCACGATCTCGCTCGCCACCGGGATGGCCCTCAGCCGGTCGACCGTCCTCGGGTCCAGCTCCAGAGTGCTCTGGTACTCGAGCTCCTTCAGGATGTTGGCCTCGACCTCGGGGTACGTCCCCTGGGCGTTCACGAAGTGGTAGTGGAAGATCTCCTTCAGCTCCTGGAGGGCGTCCCAGGTCTGCTCCTTGAACACCCGGTAGCGGCGCTGCGCGAGCGCCTTGTCGAAGTCCGTCGAGCGCTCCTCCTGGAGCACCCCGATCCCGGTGCGGCGCACCTCCTTGTTGTGGGCGCGCACCTCGACCCCGCGCCTGAGCTGGCGGGCGACGCTCGTGGCCTCGTCGACGAACAGGACCATGATGTGGATCGTCGGCTGGCGGAAATGGATGCCGAGCGGTGTCCGGTAGAACTCCCGGCGAAGCGCGTGCATCTTGTCCACCAGGAGCTTGAGGCACTCGACCTGGACCTTCGTCCGGGGGAAGCCGTCCAGGATGACGCCGTCCCTGTACTGCGGCTGGAGGAGGCGGTGGAACAGCAGGTCCATCACCTCGCGGTCGCCGACAAGGCTCCCGGCGTCCTTGAATCGCCGCGCCTCGGGCGAGTCGAGGAGCGCGCTGATCACGATGGGGCCGCAGGTCAGGCCCCGGGCCTTGGCGATGAAGCGGGTGTTGGTGCCTTTTCCGGCGCCCGGGGCGCCCCCCAGCAGGATTATCTCCTTGGGAAACCGCAGGTTCTCAAGCCCCACCTCGGCCTCGAGGCCCTGCCAGACCGCCCCGAAGATGATCTGGGCGTCCTTGATCTCGAGGTCCGTGATCCGCGCGGCGGACGGCGCGGCCGGGGCGGCTTCGGGGGCGGTCTTTGGGGTTTCCGGGGTCATCGGGCCTTTGCCGGACCCTCAGAGGGGGCCTCACTTCTGGCAAGCTTTCTATGGGAACCCGAATGCGCACGCGCGGTCGAAGGGGGTGTGCCATCTCAGCGGGCGAAAGCCCGTGGGAGCACTTAGTTGAAGCTGGACCTGGCGGGGTCGCGCAAGCGACCCCGCCTTGGCTTTTTTGGCCCCGAGACAATGGGCTCGCGCAGGCCCGCCCCGGCTGGCAGGACATCGCCCATGAGGCCGTTTGCCCCGCTTGCCCTCCTTGTCCTGGCCGCCGCCTTCCCCTGCCGTGCCGACGCGACCGACGCCGGGGCGCCGGCGCGTGAGCTGCGCTACATCGTGTTTCTTCGGCCTGATCCCAACCGGGTCCCCATGTCCCTCGAGGGCCGCCAGCACATCATGGACGAGCACATGGCGAACATTAAGAAGATGGCGGACGACGGCGTCCTGGCTGCCGCGGGCCCCATGGACGACACGCCGAGGACCATCAGCGGCATCTTTGTCCTCAACGCCCCCTCGCTGGAGGAGGCGCGCAGGATCGCGGCCCTCGACGCCACGGTCGCGAGGAAGCGCAACACGGCGGACGTGCACCCGTGGTGGGGCCCCGCTGGGATCGGCGCCGCGTATTTCAAGTGGAAGAAGGAGAACCCGCAGGCCAAGGACGAGATGGCGACCCACGTGCTCTGCCTCGTGATGCGCGGCCGTCCCGCGCCGGGCTCGGCGGCGCCGGACGCGGACCACGCGGCCTATGTCGAGTCCCTGCGCCGCGCCGGGGCGCTCGCCGCCGCCGGCCCGGTCGAGGGCGACCCCGACCTCCTCGGGGTCGTCATCTTCAAGACCTCCTCGCTGGACGAGGCCCGCGCTGCCATGGCCCGGGATCCCGCGGTGCTGGCGGGGCGGATCGCGATCGAGTACCACGCGTGGTGGACGGCCAACAGGGTCCTGCCGTGGTGAGGGGACCGGGCGGGGCGGCACGCGGGCAGGAACCAGACCGGCCTTTCTTTGTCATTGGCCCGTAGCCGCGGGCGGATCAGGCTTCCGCGGCCAAACCCATGCGCGTCCTAATCGTTGATGACGAGCCCTCGATACGCAGGACGACGCGGGTCGCCGTCGAATCCTCCGGACACACCGCCCTCGAGGTCCCGAACGCCGCCAAGGCGCTCAAGGCCGCCGAGGCCGAGGACTTTGACGTCGTCTTCCTGGACCTGAAGCTGGGCGCGGACGACGGCATGGAGGTCCTCGGCCGGCTGATGAAGCTGCGGCCGGCCCCGGCCGTGGTCCTCTTCACGGCGTATGCCAACATCGCGACGGCGGTGGAGGCCATGCGCCGCGGGGCCTTCGACTTCATCCCCAAGCCGTTCACCCCGGACCAGATCCGCGCGGTCCTCTCGAAGGTCGGCAAGACCCACGCCATGGAGCGCCGGGTCGAGGCTCTGGAGAGCGACCTTGTGTCCGGGGCCCCGGCCGTGGACCTCGAGTCGGACGAGCCCGCGATGCAGCGCTGCCTCCAGGTCGCCTTCCGGGCGGCCGAGACCCACGCGAACATCCTGATCCTAGGGCTCAACGGCACGGGGAAGAGCGTGCTCGCCCGCGAGATCCACAAGCGCAGCACCCGGCGCGAGGCCGCGTTCGTCACCGTCAACTGCCCGAGCCTCTCGCGCGAGCTTCTGGAGAGCGAGCTCTTCGGGCACGCAAAGGGATCCTTCACGGGGGCCGTGGCCGAGACCTCGGGCAAGGTCGCCGCGGCCGACGGCGGAACCCTCTTCCTGGACGAGATCGGCGAGATGCCGCTGGAGATCCAGCCCAAGCTCCTGAGGCTCCTCCAGGAGCGCGAGTACGAGCGCGTCGGCGAGGCCGTCCCGCGCAGGGCCGACGTGCGCGTCATTGCCGCGACGAACCGCGATCTCGCGGCCGAGGTCAAGGCGGGGCGCTTCCGCGAGGACCTTTTCTACAGGCTCAACGTCATCGCCGTGACGGTCCCCGGCCTGCGCGACCGCCCGGCCGACCTGAGGCGCCTCGCCGAGGGCGCCCGCAAGTATTTCGCATCCCGCGCGGGCAAGGGCGGCATCACCTTCTCCAAGGCCGTGTCTGAGGCCTTCGCCGCGTATCCCTGGCCGGGCAACCTGCGCGAGCTGCGCAACGTCATCGAGAGGGCCGTGATCCTCGCGCCCGGGGAGACGATCGAGCTCGCGGACCTGCCCGAGGAGTTCTCGGCCGAGCGCCAGAGGACGTCCGCCGTGGGGGCCCGCGTGACGCTCGACGAGCTCGAGGCCGAGCACATCCGGCGGATCCTCGCCGCCTCGCGCAACCTGGACGAGGCCGCCAAGACGCTCGGGATCGATCCCGCGACGCTCTACCGCAAGCGGAGCAAGCTGGGGCTGCTCTAGGGGCGCCGCACCGGGCATGCTCAGAACCCGCCTCTTCCTGGGCCTCCTGCCGCTGGTCCTGGTGATCGTCGCTACGGGCGCCTACGCCATCCGCGTGTGCCACCAGCTCTCGGGCCCTCTGCAGAGGGACCTGGTGGCCGACTACCGGGCCGCTCTCGCGTGCCAGAACATGCGCGCCTCGGCGACGCTCATGTCGCACGCGCTCGCGTTCGCCACCCCGGCCGACCCGATCGGGGCCCGCCGCGCTCTCGACGGGCAGCGGGAGGCGTTCACGCGCGAGCTCATGGGCCAGTCGGAGGCGACGGCCGGGACGCCGCGGGCGAAGCTCGTGCTCGAGCTCGACGCTGCTTTCCAGGACTTCTCCGCGCTCTGCTACCGCACGCTGGCGGGGGGCGGGGGCGGGTCCCTCGGCGACCTGCGCGTGAGCGAGGATGCGCTCTTCCGGGTCTTCAACGCGCTGGACCACCTCACCGCGAGCGACTACTCCCAGTCGCGGGAGACGGAGCGCCAGGCCGAGAGGCTCGCCTCCAGGGCGGTGGGGATCCTCTGGGTGACGATCGGGGCCGCCGTGGCGCTCTCGGCCGCGATCGCCTGGATGCTGGCGTCGTCGCTCCTGACCCCGATCAAGGCGCTGACCGCGTCGGCGACGTCGCTCGGCGAGGGAAACCTCGACATCCAGGTGCCCGAGTTCTCGGGCGACGAGCTCGGGAGCCTCGCTCGCTCGTTCAACACGATGGCCGGCCGCCTGCGGGCCTACAGGGACTCCACGCTCGCCAAGGTCCTGAGGACCCAGCGCACGATGGAGGCCACGCTCACCTCGGCTCCGGACCCCCTTTTCGTGGTCTCGAGGGAGGGCGCCATCGAGGTGAGGAATCCCGCGGGGGAGGAGCTCTCGAAGCTCCCGGAATTCTCCGGGGGGCTGCCGGCGGAGCTTTCCGGCCCGCTGGGGCAGGTGCTGGCGACCGGCGAGCACTACCTGCCGACGGACTACGCCCGCGTGGTGTCGTTCCGGGTAGGCCGCGAGGACCGCCATTTCCTCCCGCGTATCCTCGCGATCGGCGACAAGCTGACGGAGTTCAAGGGCGCCGCGATCATCCTGCAGGACGTGACGAAATTCCGCCTGCTGGACGACGCGAAGACGAACCTGGTCGGAACGGTGAGCCACGAGCTCAAGACCCCGCTCACGGGCCTGCGGATGGCCGTCTACCTGCTCCTGGAGGAGACCCTCGGGCCGCTCGGGGCCGCCCAGCGCGAGATGCTCGAGTCGGCCCGCGACGACGCGGACCGCCTGCTGAGGATCCTGGACTCGCTGCTCGACCTCACCCGCCTGGAGGCGGGCGCCTCCGAGCTGGAGCGAAGGCCGGTCGGCGTCGGCACGCTGCTGCGCGGGATCGCCGACGAGGCGCGCACATTCATCTCGGCCGCGGGCCACTCGCTTGTCGTCGACGAGGAGCCCGGGCTGGGGCAGGTCAACGTCGACGCGGCGCGCCTGAGGCACGTGTTCATCAACCTCCTCTCAAACGCCTCGAAGTACTCGCTCGAGCGGGGGGCCATAGTGCTCAGCGCATCCTCGGCGCCCCTTGGCTTCGTGCGCTTCGCCGTGCGCAACCGGGGGCCGGCAATCCCCCCCGAGGCCGTGCCGCGCCTGTTCGACCGGTTCTACCGGGTTCCCGGCGAATCCCGGCCGGGCGTCGGGATCGGCCTCACGATCGCCCGCGAGGTCGTGGTCGCCCACGGCGGGAGCATCGCGTGCACCAGCGCGGAGGACGCGACCGAGTTCTATTTTCTTGTGCCTTCGGCCTGAACGCGCGGCCTAGGACTTCGCCTTGCGCCTCGCGGCCGGCTTGCCCTCAAGGGCGGCGATGCGGGCCTCCAGGGCCTCGATCCGGCTCTTGTGCTTGCCGTCGGCGTAGGCCAGCAGCTCGCGCGCCTTCTCGCCGACCTTCGCGCTCGCCTTTTCAAACTCAACGCGGCCCTCCTCGGCGATCTTATCCGCCATCGCGCGGGCGTCGGCCGCGGTGATCTTTCCCTGCTTCACGAAGACCTCGAGGCGCTCGTGGACCCTGTCCTTGGTGACGACCGCGGCACCGAGTCCCGCGAGTATCGTCTTTTTGAGTGATTCGATCATGGGAGTGAGGTTACGCGCGCATTGGGAAGTAAGCAACCGGCGTCACGGCTTGCCCGGCTCGCCCGGCCCCTCCCTGACAAGGGCGAGGAACTGCTCGGCCCCCCGGCTTTGGTAGCGCTGCATGTGCTTTAAGACAGCGATTTCCCGGGTCGGTTCGGCGTCCGAGAGCGCGACGTAGGTCAGGGAGGACTGGTCCTCGGCGGACCTGGCGCCGGCGGGAAGGATCGAGATGCCGGCGCCCGTCGCGACAAGCGCCTTCACGGTCGCGACCTGGGCGCACCGGGAGCCGATCCTCGGCTCGATGTGGTGGTCGCCGCAAAACCGCCGCACCTGAGCGGCCAGGGAGCTGGAGGAGCCCAGGAGGACAAAGGTCTCCTGGGCTAGGTCGGCGGCGGTCACGCCCGGCTTGGAGGCCAGGGCGTGGTCCTTGGCAACGACCAGCAGGAGCGGCTCCTTCCAGAGGACCTCCACCTGGATGCTCGATTCCTCGACCGGCAGCGCCACAAGGGCGAGGTCGAGCTCCCCGTCCAGCATCTCCCGGATGAGGGTGGACTTGAAATCCTCGCGGATGTTGACCTGCAGGTTGGGGTGGCGCCTGCGGCATCGGGCAATCAGGGTCGGCAGGAGGTAGGGGGCGAGGGTCGGAATGGCCCCCACCGTTATCCTCCGGTCAAAGGTGGGGCTGTCCCCCAGCTCCTTTGTGGCATCCTCGACCTCGAAGAGGATCCGGCGCGCCCGCTCTACAAACGCGACGCCGGCCTCGGTGAGGACGGCCTTGCGGCCCAGGCGGTGGAAAAGTTTGTGACCCAACTCCCTTTCAAGTTTTATAATTTGTTGGCTTAAAGACGGTTGGGCTATATTTGCTTGCGCTGCGGCCCGGGTGAAATTCCCGGCCTCAGCCACGGCCAGCACATACCGAAGTTGGCTCAATTCCATAGATAATGCCTATGACAATCATAGATAACTGCAACTACCATAATCGCAGGGAGGGTGTATGATCCTCGTCCCCATCTCATGGGAGCTGGGGACAAACCAAGAATACATCATATGAAAACAACCATACTCAGCGCGGTAACCCCGGCGATCCTCGCCACAGCCGCAATTTTGCTTTCTTTCCGTTCGTTGAACGCGAGTTCCCTGTTCGCAGCTTACTTCTGCGCACTGGGGGTCGGCGCCATCCTGGCGCTCGAGTACCGCTCGAACTAAGACGAAGGCCCGGCCGCTTGCGGCCGGGTTTGTCCCGAATCCAAGGGCCCGGAGCAATCCGGGCCCTTTTTCGTGCCTACACGGCGGCGACCTTCGCTGGGGCGGGCCGCTTCAGGAAGGCGGCGATGATGAGCGCAAGGACCACCCCGAAGATGAACCCGAAGATGAGCGCAAAGATGGATTCCCAGACGGGCGTGAAGATGAAGCGGTTGAAGCCCTCGATCTTCTCAAGCTGCGGGCCGCTGATCCCCTTCGCCTCGACCTTGGCCATGGCATCCTGGATGAGAATCTCGGAGAATCCCGGGTTGATGAAAGCGTAGTAGACGTAGCTGAAGAGCGCGCTCAGGAACGACGCGACAAAGGCGATGACCACCCCCGCCCACAGCGCGGACCCGTATCCGAACTCCTCGGACGCAGGCAACTCGTCCCTCCTGGCCCTCACGCCAAGCGAGGTGATCACGACGGCGCAGGCGATGCCGCCAAACCCGCCGATGGCCTTCGCGGCCCCCAGCTTGGCCTGGTCGGAATGGAAGCCGAGGAAGTAGAGGGCGAGGATTATGAACGCTCCGGCGAGCGAGGAGATGAAACCGTACAGGGCGCAGGTCTTCATGGGGTTGGGGTGGGTTGATGCTGGGGGAAGCGTCAGGCGTCTATCCCGTGGCCCGCCGAGGGCTCGTCGGGCGAGGCCGGCCGGTCGCCGGGCTGGTGCGAGGGGGAGGGCGGGGCCGCGACCGGCGCCGGGGCGGCCGGGGCGGGGAGCACGGGCGAGTTGAGCTTCAGCGAGGCCATCGAGGGCTTCTCGGGGATCTCGTCGATGGCCCGCTTGAACTCCTGCTCGACGTCGCCCGCCGCCTTCTTGAACTCGCGGATCGCCTTGCCGAGGCCGCGGGCGAACTCCGGCATCTTCTCGCCGCCGAAGAAGATCAGGACGACGACGAGGACCAGCATAAGCTCCGGCCCCCCAAGGGAGTCGAGGAGGGCGAGCGTGGCTTGGGTCGGCATCATGGGATTCGTGGCTCCTTGGAACGTAGGGGAAACGACGGGAGCCGCAACCCTATCCCACGGCGACGCTCACGGTGAAGGTCTCCCGGCCGCCGGGCGGGACGACATGCAGGCCCACCTTGTGCTCGGGCGCGTTGGGCGGGCCCATCCATGGCTCCACGCAGTAGAAGGGCGAGTCGGGCGCCTGGGTCCAGGTCACGTAGGTCGATCCCTCGGGAGGGACGGCCTCGGACCCCAGGCGGATCGTCACGTCGCCGGGGTGGCCCCGCTCGCCGAAGACCGCCTCGGGCGCGCGGAGCGCGGTGTGCAGGGTGTCGAGGAGCGCCGGGTTGTCCATCCGCTCGTCGGCCGAGAGCCTCGGGCCGGCGACCAGCTGGCCCGTCGCGTCCTGGCGAAGGCGGGCGTCGGCCGGTATGCGGATCAGGTAGTCGCCGCGCGCGGACCCCTCGCTCCAGGGAAGCTTGAAGTAGAAGTGGTGCCCCCCGCTCCACGGCAGGGGCTCGTCGCCGAGGTTCTCGAGCGTGAGGTTGCACGTGAGCCCGAAGGGGGCGAAGCGGTAGGCGACCCGAAACTCGTATTCAAAAGGGTAGCACATCCTGGCCTCGTCGCCCGGGACGAGCACGGCCTCGAAGCCGCCCGCGTCGACGCGCGTGGTGCGGAACTCGCCCTGGCGGGCGAAGCCGTGCATCGGCATGGGCCGCCGGATCCCCCGGGCGTCGCGCCAGAAGCCCGGCTCGCCCCGGTCAAACGTGCGTGCGCAGAAGGGGAAGAGGATGGGGTTCCCCCCGCGGGCCTTGTGGAACTCGTCCAGCGAGGCGATCTCCGGCCAGTGGATCACGTCGCGAACCGAGCCGTCGCCCATCGTGATGTTCCAGTTCATCAGGCGCGCGCCCTTCTCGGGGAGCGCCATGAACGTCGAGCCCCCCACGCTCCAGCGGATCAGCGTCTTTCCGAAATAGGGAATCTTCTCCATGCCGCCCGTGAGTACCCGCTGCGTTCAGTGCGACCCCCCGCGGGCGCGGTCACCGGCTCGAGAAATCAAACTGGATCCGGTCGTGGCCCGAGTGCCCGGTGGGGTAGCGGTGGCCCTTGTACTCGATCTCGACCGCCGACAGCTCGGAGGCCGTGAGGTAGATCGGCACGTTCGGGTACTCGCGGCGCTCGCCCGCCTGGAGCGGTCCCTGGAAGAGCTCAACGCCGTCGGACTTGCGCACCAGCTTCACCTTGACGGCCTGGGCCGCGACGATGGTGACCGACGGCGCCGGGGCCGCGGACGGGGCCTCGGAGATCTCGCTCGGGGCCCGGGTGGTCTCGCGCGCCGCCGCCGGCGCGGCCCCGCTGCCGGCGAGCGACTTGATGATCCAGAAGACGCCGAGGAGGAGCAGGATCCCGACGAGGGCGATCCCTCCCTTGAACACGAGGGCCGGGTCGATCGCGGGACCCTTCGGAAGGTTGTCGCCGGGGCGCTGGAACCTCGCCTGCTGTGTGCGCTGCACGGGTTCGCCCGAGGCGGCGTCGCTCTGGGGCTCGCCCCGGTCGTCGGCGGACGAGATCGCCAAGTCCATGCGCCCGTACACCTCGCGGCTCGGCTGGCGCGGGCGCGGCTCGCCGCCCCTGAGCGAGGTGTAGTCGTTCAGCAGCCGGTCCGACGGGATGCGCAGGTAGTTCGCGTACCCGCGCAGGAAGCCGCGCGTGTAGATGTCCGTGAGGCCGATCTCAAACTGGTTGCCCTCGAATTTCTGAAGGTACTCGCCGCGTATCTTCGTCGCCTCGGCCGCCTCGCGGATGGAAATGCCCTTCTTCTTGCGGGCTTCCTCTAGGCGTTCGCCGATGGATTGCATGGTCGATCAGTTGCAGGTTTTGCGGGGCAGGGAAAGAAGGATTTGTCCGGTGCGGGGCGCCGCGGCCCCTACGCGTCGAGGTCGCCCAGGATCTCGCGGGGGCTGGACCCGTTCTCGGGGCCGACGACCCCCTTCTCCTCCATCATCTCCATGATGCGCGCCGCCCGGTTGTAGCCGATCCTGAGGCGGCGCTGCAGCATGGACGTGCTCGCCCGCCGCGTGGACTTGAGCACGTCGAGCGCCTTGGCGTACAGGTCCTCGTCGCTGCCGAGGTCCGCGTCGTCGATGTCGTCCGCGTCCTCGTCGTCGTCCTCGCTTGCGACGCGGTCGATCTGCTGCTGCACCGCGTGCGCGTACTGCGGGGGACCGTTGACCTTCAGGAACTCGACGATCGAGTGGACCTCCTCGTCGCTGACGAAGGCGCCCTGCGCGCGGACGAGCCGCGAGGTGCCGGGGGGCGAGAAGAGCATGTCGCCGCGCCCGATCAGCGTCTCGGCGCCCTTGCCGTCGAGGATCGTGCGCGAGTCGACCTGCGAGGCGACCTGGAACGCGATGCGGGAGGGCAGGTTGGCCTTGATGACGCCGGTGATGACGTTCACCGAGGGGCGCTGGGTGGCGAGGATCAGGTGGATGCCGGCGGCGCGGGCGAGCTGGGCCAGGCGCGCGATCGACGTCTCGATCTCCGCCGGGGCCAGGATCATGAGGTCGGCGAGCTCGTCTATGATCGCGACGATGTACGGCATGTGCTCGGGCAGCTCGAGCGTGTCCCCCAGGGAGTCCATGCCCTGGAGCGACGACTGGCTGTTCGGCGCGGGCTTGGCCTCCTTCTTGCGCGTGTTGTAGCCGACGATGTTCCTCACGTTCGCCTTCGCGAAGATCTGGTAGCGCTGCTCCATCTCGCTCAGGAGCCACTTGAGGGCCGCGGGGACCTTCTTCGGCTCCGTCACGACCGGGATGTACATGTGCGGGAGCGTGTTGAAGATCTTAAGCTCCACCACCTTGGGATCCACCATGATGAGCCGCACGTCCTTCGGGCTCTTCGAGTAGACGATGGAGGCGATGATCGAGTTGATGCAGACCGACTTGCCGGAGCCCGTGGCGCCGGCGATCATGAGGTGGGGCATCTTCGCCAGGTCCGAGATGAGCGGCTTGCCCGAGACGTCGCGCCCCAGCGCGATGGGCAGCTCGGCCTTCGCGGATCCCCAGTCCTCGCTCTCGAGGAGCTCGCGCATGCCGACCGGCGTCGGGTGGAGGTTGGGGACCTCGATGCCGACGGCCGCCTTGCCGGGGATGGGCGCCAGGATGCGCACGGACTGGGCGCGCATCCCGAGGGCGATGTTCTTGTCGAGGCCCGAGATCTTCTCCACGCGCACTCCCGGGGCGGGCACGACCTCGTAGCAGGTGATCACGGGCCCGACGTGGATCTCGCCCGGCGTCACCTCCACGCCGAACTCGCCCAGGATCCGTATGAGCGCGTCGGAATTCTTCTGGTGCTCCTCGTCGCTGTTGCCCGAGACGGCCCGGACCTGCTCCTTGAGAAGGGAGGTGGGCGGGGCCTTGTAGCTCGCGTCGAAGAGGAACGGCTGCACGGCCTTGGCCTTCTTCGGCTCCTCGGGCTTCACGATTGTGAGGGGCGCCTTGGGCTGCGCCTTCGCGGCCGGGGCCTTCGCCTCAAGCTTCGGCGCCGGCTCGGCCTGGGGGGGCACGGGCACCCTGACGACCGGCGGCCGGGCCAGCGGCTCATCGGGCGCCTTGGCCAGGATGATCTTCTTCGCGCCCGTGGGGCCCACGGGCCCCGGCGCCGGGGCGATCGCCTGCGTGAGCGCGCTCCGCTGCTTCGCCCTGTCCTCCTTCTGCTTCGCCCTCGCCTCGATGAGCGCGGCCTTGCGCGCCGACCGCTCCGCCCGCCACTCCGTGAAGTTGGTCAGGATCTTCTCGATCTCGGAGCCGATGTCCTTCGTCGCCACGAAGAGCAGCGCGAAGCAGTAGATCGTCACGAGGAGGAGCCCGGAGCCGAACGGCCCGAGCGCGTCCGCAAGCAGGCGCTGGTAGATTGTCTTTCCGACCCACCCGCCCCAGGCATTTGGGTACATGTCGTTCGACTTCACGCTCTCGAACATGGAGAGGAGGCCCGACATCGAAACGATGCCTATCACGATCGCCGTGATGCGCGTGCCGACCAGGTGCCTGGAGTTGCGGATCGCTACGAAAAACATCCAGAAGAGCGCCACGGGGAGCAGCCACGTGCCGACGCCGATGGAATAGAAGAGGACCCAGACGGTGTTGGCGCCCCAGCCGCCGGCCCAGTTCTTGGTCACCAGCGCCGTCGAGTGGAACGAGGTCTGGTTCGGGTCGTAGTCCAGGAGGGCGGCCGACAGGTAGGTCCCGGCTATGAAACAGAGGGCCGCCGCCGGCCAATTGGGGCGGTAACGGGGTCCCTGGAACGACGGTCCGCCGTTTGGATTTGAACTATCTGATTTGGGCATCTGTGCTACTGCGCGCAGCGTACTGCGGATTGGACGTTAGTATCCGGGTCGGCTAAATGTAAACCCCTCCCGACCTTTTTTACAATAATCTCGATAACGGCCCCCATGCGAGAAGTTCTTCAATTCCAGCCTATTTACCAGCAGCGCGTGTGGGGCGGACGCAGGCTTGAGACGCTGCTCGGCCGCGAGCTTCCGCCCGGGCCGCCGATCGGCGAAAGCTGGGAGATCGTCGACAGGCCTGAGGCCCAGTCCCGGGTGCGCGGCGGCCGCTTCGGTGGGACCACGCTTCGCGAGCTGATCGAGCACCACACGGCCGACATGATGGGGCCGGGCTGGAAGCCGGCGTCCGCATTTCCGCTCCTCGTCAAGTGGCTCGACTGCTCGGACCGCCTGAGCCTGCAGGTCCATCCCCCGGCCGCGGTCGCGCAGGCCCTGGGCGGCGAGCCGAAGACCGAGAACTGGTACGTGGCGCACTCGGCTCCGGGCGCCTCGCTCTTCGTCGGCCTGAAGCCCGGGGTGACGCGCGCCAAGTTCGCGAGGGCGGTCGCCAACCACACGGCCGAGACGTGCGTCAACAAGGTCTCGGTCGCCGCGGGCGACAGCGTCCTCGTCCAGAGCGGGCAGGTCCACGCGATCGACGCCGGCAACCTGATCCTCGAGATCCAGCAGAACTCGGACACGACCTACCGCCTCTACGACTGGGGGCGCGTGGGCCTCGACGGCGTGCCGCGCACGCTCCACATCGAGGAGTCGCTGCGCTCCATCCTCTGGAAAGAGGGCGCGCCGCAGCTGGTCCGCGCCGCACCCACGTCGGGGACGATCGCCTCGTGCGACGAGTTCTCGATACGGCGCATCGTGCTCGGCAGGGGAGAGAAGGTGCGGTTCGCCGCCGGCGAGCAGCCGAGGCTCCTCAGCGCCGCCGCGGGAGGTGTTACCCTGTCGGGTGCAACCTCTTCGCCCAGGGCGCTGTCCATGGGGGACAATGCACTCATCCCATGGTCGGCGGAACTAGAGCTGGAGGCGCCGGAGCCGGCGATCGTCCTCGTGACCGAGGACTTTGTTTGAGGGTCTTGGCCAGGGTGGGCCTCGGCCTGGGCGCGCTCGCGCTCCTCATGTCGCTCGCGTGGATCTTCTTCCTGCCCGCAATCGTCCGGCGCGAGCTCCGGGGGGCCACCGGCTTCGACTATCGCGTCTCGGTCCTGAAGGTGAATCCGTTCACGGGAAGCGTGGTTGTCAGGGGCCTGTCCGCGATGAACCCGGCGGGGTTCCCCTCGCCGGAGTTCGTGGAGCTGCGCGAGCTCCACGCCGAGGTGAACGTGTTCTCTTGGATGTTCTCGGAGCACGTCGTGATCGACGAGCTCGACGTGGACACGGAGAGGATCGAGATCATCCGCCAGCACGACGGGACGACGAACGCGGGCGACTTCTACACCGCGGTGTCCCGCGGCGGGGCGACGGCCCCCGCCGGGAGGCACAGGGACTACCTCGTCAGGAGGCTGCGCGTCCGCCTCGGGGAGCTGTGCATCGACGACTTCTCGGGCTCGAAGGAGGACAAGAAGGTGTACACGCTCAACATCGACCAGAGCTACACGGACGTGAGAGACCCGAAGCAGCTCCTCGTGCCCGAGGTCGTCAAGGCGCTGCATTCCTTCGGCCTCCACCACGACATCGCCCGGCTCTTGCCGGGCGAGTTCGGGCAGGCGCTGGCGCTCGCCGTGGGCGGCGTCGCCCAGGTGGGGACGGGCCTCAAGGACGCAATACAGAAGACGGGGGAAACTTTGAAGGGGGCTCTCGACAAACTTGATCAATCGAAGAAGCCGTAGTTGATTGGGGGCTTGCCATGACCAGCCCAGAAACAGAGGACGCCAGGGAGAACCCGCTCGCCGACCCGGCCCAGGCCGCGCCGGCGGCCGCCGACGCGCTCGCCGCCGCGAAGAGGGAGGCCGCGGAGAACCACGACCGCTACCTGCGCGCGGTCGCCGACCTGGAGAACTTCCGCCGCAGGACCGTGAGGGAGAAGGAGGAGCTGCGCCTCTACTCCGCATCGCGCCTGCTGGAGGACCTCCTTCCCGCGCTCGACAACCTCGGCCTCGGGCTCGCCGCGGCGCGCCAGCCGAAGGCCGACCTGAAGTCGCTGGCGGGCGGCGTCGAGCTCGTGCAGCAGCAGCTCAAGGGGGCGCTCGCCGCGCACGGCCTGAAGGAGATCAACCCGGCGGGCCAGCCCTTCGACCCCCACCAGCACGAGGCGCTCTCGCACCAGGCGAGCGCCGACGTGAAGGCCGAGCATGTCCTCTCGGTCGTGCGCACGGGCTACACCCTCAACGGGCGCCTGCTTCGCCCCGCCTCCGTGGTGGTCTCAAGCGGCAAACCGGCAGAGGAGCCGGCACGCTGACGCATGGCCAAGGAGGACTACTACGACCTTCTCGGAGTCACCAAGAAGGCGACCGAGGAGGAGCTCAAGAAAGCCTACCGAAAGAAGGCGGTCCAGTACCATCCCGACAAGAACCCCGGCAACAAGGAGTCGGAGGAGATGTTCAAGAAGGTGTCGGAGGCCTACGAGGCCCTGAAGGACCCCGAGAAGCGGGCCGCCTACGACCGCTTCGGGCACGCCGCGTTCCAGGGCCCGGGCGCCCGGGGCCCGTCCGGCGGCGCCGGCGGCTTCCACGACCCGTACGACATCTTCCGCGAGGTCTTCGGCCAGCGCGGCGGCGGCGGCGGGGGCGGGATCTTTGACGAGATGTTCGGGGGAGGGGGCGGCGCCGAGTCGGGCCGCGACGGCTCCGACCTGCGCTACGACCTAGAGATCACGCTCGAGGAGGCCGCGAAGGGCGTCGAGAAGGAGATCTCCTTCCGCAAGCTCGTCAGCTGCGAGCACTGCCACGGGTCGGGCGCCGAGCCCGGCACGAAGAGCGTCACGTGCCCCACGTGCCGCGGCGCCGGCCAGGTCCGCCGCTCGGGCGGGATCATCGTCTTCACGCAGACCTGCCCCACGTGCGGGGGATCGGGCGTCAAGATCGAGAAGCCGTGCGCGGTCTGCCGCGGCGAGGGCCGCGTGGCCAAGACGACCAAGCTGAACGTCAAGATCCCCCCCGGCGTGGACACGGGCTCGCGCCTGCGCTCGGCCGGCAACGGCGAGGCCGCGGCCGCCGGCGGCACGCCCGGCGACCTCTACATCGTCCTGTCCGTCAAGGAGCACGAGCTCTTCGAGCGCCAGGGGGACGACCTCTTCTGCGAAATCCCGATCAAGTTCACGCTGGCGACGCTCGGCGGGTCGATCGAGGTGCCGACGCTCACGGGCAAGGCGAGCCTCAAGATACCGGCGGGGACCCAGAGCGGCACGACATTCCGCCTGCGCGACCGCGGGATGCCGTCCCTGCGCGGCGGCCGCCACGGGGACGAGCTGATCCGCGTCCACGTCGAGGTCCCGGCGTCGCTCTCGTCCGAGCAGCGCAAGATTCTGGAGGACTTCGCGAGGATCAGCGGCGACGCCCAGGAGCCGACGTCGAGGAAGTTCTTCGAGAAGGCCAAGAAGTTCTTCTGACGTGGCCGCCCCCGCCGTCATCGCCTCGAACCCCCGGCTCCTGTCGCTCAGGCGCGCGGTCGCCGTCCGCAAGAGGCTCGCCCGCAGCGGCGGCACCTTCGTCCTCACGAACGGCGTCTTCGACCTCCTCCACCCGGGGCATGCGTCCTACCTCGAGGCTGCCCGCGGGCTCGCGGGCAGCAAGGGCAAGCTCTTCGTCGCCCTCAACGCCGACGCGAGCGTCAGGAGGCTGAAGGGACCGACACGCCCCATCATGGACGAGCGCTCGCGAGCCTACACGCTCGCGCAGCTTCGCTCGGTCGACGGCGTCGTGATCTTCCGCGGCAAGCGCCTC
>Ga0265318_10000798_pt1 | contig 20858 bp, 14 predicted proteins | sample 4821metaG_FD_192431 | JGI IMG/M metagenome (GOLD analysis project Ga0265318, IMG submission 192431) | Rhizosphere microbial communities from Carex aquatilis grown in University of Washington, Seatle, WA, United States - 4-8-21 metaG | ecosystem: Host-associated > Plants > Roots > Rhizosphere >... | reverse complement strand
CCTTCCGGGTCGGCGCCGTCCTCGTCCTCGTCCTCGTCCTCGGCTTCGGTATCGTCTTCGTGCTCGGCCTCGGCGGTCGCAGCGTCGTCTCGTTCCCGGTGCCGGTCGTCGTCGTCCTCTGGCTCATGCCCTTGCCCCTCCCCGTCCTCCGGAGGCGTCGCGCTCTGCTCGCCGGAGCCGGTCAGGGCCTGGAGCTCCTCGAGCTTGCCGCTGCCGATCACCGTGCCGGCGTGCAGGGTTCGCCGCTTCTGCGTGATGGTGGCCGCCACCGTGATCCCGAGCGTACGCGCCAGCCGGTGCATCTCGGCGATCGACGAGCGGAAGGCTCCGTCGTCGGCGTCGGGTAGCTGGACGGCAATCAGGACGGCGCGCGGAGGCTCGGCGTCCGGGTCGGACAGGGTGGACATGGACCGATCAGTATAGCCGGCCCGTCCCGATTCACCGTCCCATCGCTCGAGCTCAGCCTTCCGGGCCCAGCCAGTGTCGATCCAGCCAGTCGAGAGAGACGGGGGTCGTTCGCAGCGTGAGATCGAGCGCCCGCGCCGCCGCTTCGGACGCGTCTGGCTCCGGGGTGGGGCTGGCCGGCGCATAGGCGCGCGCGTAGAGCACCCAGTTCGAGAGCTGAAAATGGTGCAGCAACGGCTCGAAGCGCCGCCCCACGTAGCTCTCGAGGACGGCCTGGGCCTCGTCGGTCCCGGGACAGGCGGTGAGCGCCACGGCCGCCTCGAACAGGAGCGCGCGCAATTCCTCGAAGGCGCGCTCCGGGTCGGCCGACACGCTCGCCAGCAACGCCTCGAAGCCTGCGGGCGACAGCCCGGCCTGCTCGGCCGCCTCGGCCATGATCGGGACCTGCGAGACGATGAAGTCCGACTCGGGCACGACCGAGATCAGGCGCCCCACCAGGTAGAGATCGAAGGCGCTCGCGATGGCCTCCCCGAGCAGCAGCGCACGGGTAGAGAGCGGTCCGGGGCCGGCGCCGAGGAACTTGCCCGCGAGGTGGTGCCACGCGGTGTGGGCCACCACGTCGGGGGTGATGTGCGCGTCGCACAGCACGCTGGATTCGGCGGTCTGTGACCAGTAGGTGAGGTTGAGGAACAGCGCCCGATCCCAGCTCGCCCGCTCGCCCGCCTCGGGGACCTGGAAGCGATGCTGCGCCTTCCGGACCGCCGCGCGCAGCCGCGCATAGATGCCGACGTGGCGGAACGAGGCCTCATCCCCGATCGTGAGCTGGTCGAGACCGAGGGTGCGAAACTTCATGCCCCCGCCAACCGTCGGCGCCAGCCGGCCCTGCACATGGGGCTCACCCTACGCCGACGGACCCCGCGGGGGCAAGCGGGCCGGCACCTGGGAGCCGGGTCGATGGATCAGGCCTCGGTCAGCGCGGCGATCTCGCGTTCGACCGTCTCCCACTCCGCGATGAGGGCCTCGATGCGCGGGCCGAGCGCCGCCTCCTCCTGCTCGAGGGCCGTGCGCTCGGCCGGGCTCCTGGAGCCGTAGAACGCCGGGTCGGCGAAGCTCGCCATCAGCGCATGCTTGCGGGCCTCGGCGAGCTCGATGTCCCGGAGCAGCTGATCGCGTCGCTTCGGTAGCTGGGCGGCCCGGTTGCGGCGGCGCTTCTGTTCCTCCCAGCTGTCGCCGGTCTTGTTCTCGCCGGCTTTGTTCTGGCCGGCTTTGCCGGGGAGGCTGGCTGCGCGCGCGCCGCCGACGTCCGGATCGGCCGCGACGGCGCGCCTGGCCCGCCCGATCACGGCGTCGGCGTCGAGGTGATCGTCCCCGCAGCGCGCGAGGTATTCGAGGTAGGTACCGGGAAAATCGCGCGGCCCGCCGGCGGTGAGCTCGATGATCCGGGTGGCCAGCCGCGAGACGAACCAGCGATCGTGCGACACGAAGATCACCGTGCCGGCAAAGGCCTCGAGCGCTTCCACCAGCGCGTGGATGGCCTCGAGATCCAGGTGGTTGGTGGGCTCGTCCAGCACCAGCACGTTCGGCCGTTGCACCACGAGCAGGGCGAAGATCAGGCGCGCCGCCTCGCCTCCCGACAGGAGGCCCACCGGCTTGTTCGCCTCGTCGCCCGAGAACAGCACCCGCCCGAGGTGCCCGCGCACGAAGGTCGGCCCCTCGCTGGGGCAGACGGCGGCCAGCGTCTCGAAGGGGGTTGCCGTCGGATCCTGCAGGACCTCCCGGTGATCCTGCGGAAAATACCCGACCCGCACCTCGTGTCCCCAGCGGGCCTGCCCCTGGTCCGGGGGCAGCCGGTCGACCAGGATCTTGAGCAGGGTCGACTTGCCGAGGCCGTTCGGCCCGATGATGGCAATCCGCTCCTGGCGGCGCACGACCAGCGACACATCGCGCAGGACCGCCTTGTCCCCGAAGGACTTCCCGACCCCGCGGATCTCGAGGACCTCACGTCCGCTCGGTCGCTCGGGGGCGATCTGGAAGACCGGCGTGCGCCGGGAGGTCGCCGCCAGCTCTTCCACCTCGATGCGCTCGATCTGCTTGAGGCGACTTTGCGCCTGGCTGGCCTTGGTGTTCTTGGCCCCGAAGCGATCGACGAAGGCCCGCTTGCGGGCAATCTCCTCCTCCGCGCGCTCCACCGAGGCTTCCTTCCGGCCCCGGGCCGCCTGCTTCTCGAGCACGGCGGTGGAGTAGTTGCCGGTGTAGGCGGTGATGGTCCCGTAGTCGACGTCGAGGGTGTGGGTGGTCACGTTGTCGAGGAAGCGCTGATCGTGCGAGATGACCACCGCGCACCCCGCATAACGCCCCAGGAACTTCTCGAGCCAGCGGATGGTGAGGATGTCGAGGTGGTTGGTGGGCTCGTCGAGCAGCAAGATGTCGGCGCCGCCGATCAGCACCTGCGCCAGCAGGACCCGCAGCTTGAAGCCCCCCGACAGGGTCCCGAGCGGCGCCCGGTGCACGGCGATCGGGATGCCGAGGCCCTCGAGCACCTCGCTGGCGCGCGCCTCGAGGGTGTAGCCGTCGTGCGCCGCGATGAGGTCCTCCAGATCGCCGAGCCGGCCGGCATCGAGGAGGACGCCGGCGCCGCCGCTCGTCGGCCCATCCGCGTCCGCGCTCGCGCTCGCGAGGCGGCGTTGCTCCTCGAAGGCATTCCACACGATGGGATCCCCGCGCATCGCGAGATCGAGGATCACCGATTGGTCGTCGAGAAACCGATCCTGGCGCAGCACCCCCACCCGGGCCCTCTTCGGCAGGCTGAAGGTGCCGCCGCTGGCCGCCTCGTCCCCGGCCAGGATGCGCAGGAAGGTGGTCTTGCCGGACCCATTCGCACCGACCAGCCCGTAGCGCGCCCCGGCATTGAGCTGCAACGCCACACCCTCGAAGAGGGTGCGTGCGCCATATTCCTTGGCCAGGCCGAGCGTCGCGATCATGGACGGGCGAAAGCTAACCCGCCGCGCCCGGTCGGGCACCAGCATTTGCGGTGACGCTCCGTCGCCGGGCTCGGATCGTCGGCCGAATATGATGCTATTTCGAAGGCGGTGCACTAGTCTTCCCAGACACCCCCTTCTCTGACCGAAGCCGCCATGATCCAGCGCACCTACGCGCCCGTCGCTCTCGCGGCGTGGCTCATCGCTCCGGGCTGCACCGGTCACATCGGTGGATCTTCGGGGCCGGTGGCAGGCCCGGCGGGGGCGGGCGGCGCAAGCTCAGCCGGCGCAGGGACCGCCCCGGCGACCTTCGCCTTGCCCCCGTCGCCCACCAGCATCCCGGCGGCCGATCCCTGCCGGAGTGGCGTCCCGGGACCGCGCCGGATGCGACGCCTCAGCGCCGCCGAGTTCGCCGCCAGCGTTCGGGCCATCTTCAATGACCCGACCACCCCCGTGGCCACCGTCTTCAGCGATCCATCGGTCCTCGGCTTCTCGGTCGACGCCAACGCGCTCCTGGTGCAGGGCCTCAACGCCTCCCAGCTCATGGACAACGCCGAGGCGGTGGCGAGCTGGGCGGTCGCGAACGGCAAGCTGTCGCAGTTCGCGACCTGCACCAGCGTGGATGCCGCCTGCGCCCAGCAGTTCATCCAGGCCTTCGGTCGCCGCGCCTTCCGGACCACCCTTGCCGACTCCGACCCTCGCATCGCGACCTACGGCAAATTGTTCCTGGCTGAAAGCTCGTTCGAGGGGGCGGCCGAATCGGTGATCTCGGCCATGCTGCAATCCCCGTATTTCCTCTACCGCAGCGAGCGCGGGACCCTCGGGACGCCCGGAGCATTCGCCCTCACGCCCTTCGAGGTGGCGAGCGCGCTCGGCTACCTGCTGACGGGCAGCATGCCGGACGATCCGCTGCTGGCCGCGGCCGACGCGGTGGCCTCGGGGAGCCTCGGGCTCGGCGCGATGCTCGACGCGCAGGCTTCGCGCTTGCTCGCGGCGGAGAGCCCGAGCCACAGCACGGCGATCCTCGGCTTCATGGGTGGCTGGCTCGGGCTCGATCGCCTCTACACGACGGCCAAGGACGACACCGTCGCGACGTTGACCACCGCCATGCGCGACGACATGGCGGCCGAGACCCGTAACTTGATCCTCGAGGCGTTCGATGGGCCGATCTCCGGAGGGTCCGCAGCGTCCGCGGGGTCCTTCGCGAGCCTGCTCACCGCGGATCATTCGTACCTCAACCAGGATCTCGCGGGCTACTACGGGCTCGATCCCACCGGCCTCACGTCGGCGTTCACCCGGGTCGTGTTCACCTCGAGCACCCGGCGGGACCGAGGCCTGCTGGCGCACGGCACGTTGCTCAACGGTTATGCCCGCCCCGACGCGTCCTCGCCGACCCAGCGCGGGCACCTGGTGCGTTCGCGGCTGCTGTGTCAGCCGGTTCCCCCCCCACCCGCCAACGTCAACACGACCTTGCAGCCGGCGGCCACCGCGCGCACCACCCGTCAGCGCATCGAGAACGAGCACTCCCTCGGCGCGTGTGACAGCTGCCATCGGCTGATGGACCCGATTGGCTTCGGCTTCGAGCACTACGACGGCTTCGGGCGTTACCGCGACGACGAGAACGGCGTGGCCATCGACGCCACCGGGACGGTCTTCGACACCAACCCGCGGGATGGCAGCCCCACCTTCGATGGCCTCGGTGGTCCGGGCGGCCTTGCCGCCTACCTGGCGAGCGATCCCGACGTGAACCAGTGCCTCGTGCGGTACTGGACCTACTATGCCTTCGGCTCGAGCGGATGGGCGGAGGATGCGTGCACCTACGATGCGATCGCCACCGAGGCGACCGCCCAGGGTTTTTCGCTGCGCGGGGTGCTGATGGGCATCTTGCATGCCCCGAATTTCACGACCCGGGTTCAAGATCCGTGAGCCAGATCCAGGCGGACGAGGGTCCGCGAAGCGCCTTCGTGAATCGGCCCGTGAGACGACCATGACGCCCACCCGCCGGCGGTTCGCGGGCAGCCTGGGCGCGGGGCTCCTGCTCGCGCCGTTTCTCTCGTTCGATCCGCGCCATCAGGGCGGCCTCGGGGCGCGTGCCGCCGTGGCCGCCGCGGCCCCCAGGGCCAAGCGGATCCTGCTCTTCTGCACCATGGGGACGTACCCACCCATCTGGACCCCCACCGGCCTCGACGGTGAGAGCATCACCACCTGGAGCGCGAGCACCTCTCCCCTCGCCGCCGTGAAGGACAGCGTGGTGCTGATCGAGGGGCTGCCGAGCGGCAACCCCGGCGACAACCACGGCAGCCCCGACGGCATCACCGGGCTCGGCTTCGGGTACTACGACGGCCAGCTCAAGATCTCGGTGGACCAGTTCGTCGCGAGCAAGCTGGTGGCCTCGGGGGTCAAGCGCCCCATCGCCTCCCTGCTCCTCGGGGCGGAGACCAACGCCTCCGGAGGGCGCACCATGTTCTACGGGGGAAGCGGCGGCAACAACCTGCCCACCATCGGCTCGCCCCTGTCCGCCTTCACCACCGTCTTCGGCGGGGCCATGCCAGCCGGCGTGACCTCCCAGGCGCTGCTCCAGCGTCGCAAGAGCATCCTCGACCTGGTGGCTGCCGAGGCGACCTCCCTCAAGGCCACCCTCGGGACCCTGGAGGGAGCCAAGCTCGACATTCACCTCGACTCCATCCGCCAGCTCGAAGGGAAGCTGTCCCAGGCGGTGGCACCAGCAGGCGGGTGCGTACGACCCGCCGAGCCGCCGGGCGATGGCACGTACACGTACATGAACGCCATGGACGCGATCGCGGCCAACGCGATCCACCAGGACATCATCGTGAGCGCCTTCGCGTGCGACATCACCCGGGTGGCGGCGCTGGAGTACGGGAACGACCAGATGCTGAAGGTCAACCTGCCCGGTCGGGTCCCCTACGACGACGAGCACGGCGGCTTCATCCACAGCGGCGCCGCCTCCGGCTACAAGAACCTGATCGAATTCGAGAAGTACCTGGCCGAGCAGTTCGTGGCCCTGATCGGCAAGCTCAAGAGCTTCCAGGACCCGGATGACGCGTCGAAGACCCTGTTCGACACGACCCTCCTCGCCTGGTGTCGGGACATGGGGGATGCGCAGAACCACGACCAGAAGTCCATGCGCTTCGTGCTGGCGAGCGGGGACCGCGGGTACCTGAAGACGGCGCCGGGCGGGCGCTACCTGACCTCGTCCGAGCGCCACGAGCGCGTCCTCTTGAACCTGTGCGAGGCGGTGGGGATCACCAGCTACGCGGGCTTCGGCGATCCGGGGCTGACCGGCGCCATGAAGCAGCCCTTGCCCGGTCTGGCCGCGGTTTGACGCGCGCGCGGCGACCATGACCTTGCGATCGGCGCTGCTGGCTCTGGCGGTGGCCATCGCGGCCGGTGGGCTGGTGGGCGCCGAGCGCCAGCAGGCCCACGCCGGCCGCCCAGGCTCGGATTTCGGTGGGGTCCGCACCTTCCCTCTCGTCGCGCTGGCCGGAGCGCTCGGCGCCTTGCTGCGCCCGGTCTTCGGTGCCTGGCTCCTCGGGTCCATCTTGCTCGGGGTGGTGGGCCTGCTGGCGGTCGCGCACGCCCGGGCCCGCGACGCCGCCGAGGCCGGCGTGTCCTCCGAGATGGCCGCCATCGTCACCCTGGTCCTCGGGGCGCTGGCGGGGAGCCACGAGCTCCTGCCCGATGGCCCGCGCTTCCTGCTGGTGGCAGCCGGGGCCGCCACGACCATGGGGCTGCTCGCCCTCAAGCGCCCGCTGCATGGCTTCGTGGCCCGGCTCTCCGAGGACGACGTCTACGCGACGGCGAAGTTCGTCCTGCTGGCGCTGGTGGCCATCCCGCTGCTCCCGAACCGCACTTACGGCCCGCTCGACGTCCTCAATCCCTTCAAGATCGGCTTGATGATCGTGCTGGTGGCGGGCATCAGCTTCGCGGGGTACGTCGCGGCCCGGGTGGTCGGCAGCCGGCGTGGGCTGCTGGTCTCGGGGCTGCTCGGCGGCCTGGTCTCCTCGACGGCCGTGACGCTGACCTTCGCCGGGCGTGCCCGCGAGACCCCCCCGCTCGTGCCCTTGTCGGCGGTGGCCATCGTGGCCGCCTCTTCGGTGATGTTCGCGCGCATGCTGACGGTGGTTGGCCTGGTCGATCGCTCCCTCGTCGGGGCCGTCGCGGTGCCGCTCGGGGGCATGGCCGTCATCGGGGTGGCGCTGTCGGTGGTGCTCTACCGGCGGGAGCTGCGCCAGGGCGGCGCGGGTGAGGATCTGCCCCTGCAGAACCCCTTTCAGCTGCGTCGGTCGGTGGCGTTCGGTCTCTTCTATGGCCTGGTCCTCTTCGTGGCCAAGGCCGCCCAGGTCTACGTCGGCCGCTGGGGGATCTACGCGTCGGCGGTCGTGGCTGGCCTGGCCGACGTGGATGCCATCACCATCTCGCTCGCGGAGCTCCACCGAGCCGGAGCCACCGCCCGGGCGGCCGCGGCCTCGGGCATCACCCTCGCCGCGCTGACCAACACCCTCGCCAAGGGGATGATGGCCCTCGTCGTCGGGGGATGGCCGCTCGGCCGGCGCGTTGGACTTTGCTTCGTGGTGGTCCTGGGCGGAGGAGCCGCGGCGCTCCTCCTCTGGTAACGAGGGCTCGAGGGTGCTGCTGCCGGTGCCGCTGAGCCGGTGCCGCTGCTGCCGGCGAAATGTGTTGCGCCGAGGGTGCCCCGCGTCCATGCCTTCGCCCGTGGCGATGCGCGAGCCCAAACCACCGGTCAGCACCCTCAAGACCGGCGCCATGGCCCGGGGGCTTTCCCTGGCGCGCATGTCGGTCGCCGCCGGGGTGCGGGCCGCCCGCTTCAACGTCGGAAGCTTGTTCGCCACCGAGGAGGTCCGCGCCGCCCGCTTCAAGACCCTGCTCACCGAGCAGACCGCCGCGGTGGTTCGAGAGCTCGGCCTGTTGAAGGGCAGCGCGATGAAGGTGGGGCAGATGCTCTCGATGGTGGGGGATGGCGTGCTGCCACCCCAGGCCACCCTGCTCCTGAAGACGCTGCAGAGCCAGGCCCCCCCCGTGCCCTGGCCCAGCATCGCGCAGGTCCTGCGGGCCGAGCTCGGCTCCGAACGGCTGGCCACCGTCGACATCGACCCCGTCGCGGTGGCCAGCGCCTCGCTCGGGCAAGTCCACCGGGCGATCCGGCGCGCCGACGGGGCGGTGCTGGCCATGAAGGTGCAGTACCCGGGCGTCGGTGCGGCCGTCGACTCCGATCTGCGGGTGCTGCGCCGCCTGCTCGGCATCGCACGGCTGCTGCCAGGCGACCTGTCCGTGGACGGTCTCTTCGACGAGGTGCGGGTCATGATGACGCAGGAGCTCGACTACGTCCGCGAGCTCGCGCTCACCGACCAGCACCGCGCCCTGGTCGGCGACGATCCACGCTACGTCCTGCCCCGCACCTTCCCCGAGCTCAGCAGTCCACGGGTCCTCACCACCGGGTTCGAGGAGGGGCTGGCGGTGGACGGCCCCGAGGTGGCGGCGCTGCCCCAGGAGCGACGTGACGCCCTCGGCCTCGCGGCGTTCGAGTTCACGCTGAAGGAGCTCACCCGCTGGCGACGGGTCCAGACCGACCCGCATTTCGGCAATTACCGCGTCAGGCTGGGGGTCGACGGCGCGCCCGACCGCATCGTCATGCTGGATTTCGGTGCGGTGCGGATCTTCGAGGGAGATGATTTCCTGCCGCGCTACCTCGATCTCGCGCGAGGCGCCGCCCGGCGAGATCCCGCGCACATCGAGCGGGCGGCGGGCGGGCTCGGGTTGGTCCTGCCCGAGGACTCCGCCGCGGTCCGCACCGGTCTCGTCCGGCTGGCCCTCCGCATCGCGGAGCCACTCGGACCGCCGACCTCCGAGGACGCGCATCTCTTCACCGGGGATGGTCGCTACCGCTGGGGGCAGAGCGACCTTCCCCGCCGCGTGCTCCGTCAGGGGAGCGAGCTCGCCCTTCGCGCCCGGCTGCGGACGCCTCCGCGGGAGATGATCTTCCTCGACCGCAAGCTCGGCGGCCTGTTCTTCTTCCTCGCGACCCTCCGGGCCACGGTCGAGGTGCGACCGCTCGTCGAGCAGTACCTCGAGGAGAAATGACGAGGCGGGACCGCCCGCTTCGTCAGCTGATGGGCCTTGGCCCGAGCGAGCCGAGCCCGCTACACGCCGATCCGTACCCGCGCGCGCGGGCGATGGAACGACAGCTGAATGGCCGCGTGCGCCAGGCTGGCCCAGGCGATGTAGCCGAGGCCCTGGGGCGCGATCGGGTACGCCGCATTGAAGTCCGAGAAGGCCGGGAAGGTTCCCGTCCACAGGCTGAAGTAGACGAGCACGACGTAGGCCCCCCCGGCGAGGGCATAGGCGGCCGCGCGCGCTGGGCTGGCCGCGAAGAGCACCAGGACCGGATACACCGTGTACTGAATTCCGAAGCCCGGGGTGAGGACCAGGAAGAGCGCGTAGACGATGGCCGCCATCTGTCGCGCCGACCACCGGCGCTGCCGGGTGGTCCAGTTCCAGTTGAAGAGGCCCAGCACGACGGGAGCCGCCAGGATCAATCGCACGCCGAGCTTCGTGTAGTCCGACGCCAGCCAAGGGCCGACCGATGCCCACCGTGCCGTCTGCTGAAGGCCGGTGAGAAACAGGGTGATTCCCCAGTAATTGGGCATCGGGCGATAGCCAATCACATGGGAGCTGAAGGTGGCCCAGTGAAACAGAATGAAGGGCAGGAACGGGATGACTCCGAGCGCGAGGCCCGCGAGCAAGCGCTGGACATCCCTCCAGGTGCGGACCGAGGACAGCAACACCGGGATCATGAGCAGACCGATCAGCTTGACGTTGATGCTCCCGGCCAGCGCGAGGCCGCCGAGGAAGGCGCGACCTCGATCGACCAGCAAGGCCGAAAGCAGGATCAGCATCGCGCAGAGGCAGTCGGTGTTGCCGTGGTAGGCGGACACGAACATCGAGACAGGATTCCAGCAGAACAGGCAGAACACCAGGGCCGCGTAGGCGGGGCCTTTCTGGCTCCTCCAGGTTCGATAGACGAGCAGACCACCCACGCCGTCCGCCGCGATCGCCGGTAGCTTGAAGAGGATGTCGAAGCGCAGGTGCAACCCGGTGGAGATCTGGTTGGCCAGGGCCGCCATCCAGCCCATGAGCGGGGGATGATTGAAGAGTGGGATGGTATCGTAGACGTGGCCGAGTCCCTTGGTCCGGATCGAGTACCCGAAGACGGCCCAGGTCATGATGTCGTTGGAACCGATCGAGCGCACGGCCAGGGCCACGCGGCCGAGCAAGCCCAGCAAGCCGATGCCAATCAGGAGATCCGCGCGGCTGATGGACTCGATTCGAAGCCAGGGCCTTCGCAGCAGGTGCAGAAGCACCATGACCGGCGCGCTCGCCGTCTGGGTGGATGGGGTCGGGGTCGAGTCTTCCTCGAGGGTGGTCGTTCCGTTCACGGTGGCCTGCTCGTTACCAAGTCATGGGAGGAAAAGTCCTGAGGACGAAGGGTGCTTCGTGACAATAGACACTCGCCCTCCCGGCGTCCAGACCGAAGGTCTGCTCGGATCGGGCTTGGCCCGTCGATTGCCAGGCCCTTGTAACCGAGCGTGCCGCATTCGTGTAAACGGACACCGGCTGGACACATGAGGGGCCGGAACCGGGCGGCCGACCTCATGCAGGATTGCCGGCCCACGACGGCTCCCGGGTCAGGGCTCGCGGGTCGCCGCGCTGGCCGCGGCCGGGGCCGGGACGGGAGCCAGGTAACGCTTCCGAAAGCCCATGAAGGGCCTCTCGATCACGTTGTACGTGACAATGGAAACCACCACGGTCAAAGGCCAGGCCTCGAGCGCGGTGCAGAGCAGAGCGTTCCGGACCGGGTCGGAGGACGGGTGCACCAGCCATTTGAGGTGCATGAGCAAACTGATCATCGTGAAATGGAGCAGGTAGGTCGAGAAGCTGATCTGCCCGAGCCTGGCCACCAGCAGCGACAACCGGTTCGCGGGCTGGCCGGTGCCCCGATCGAAGGCCACGTACGTCACGATCACCAGCGCCCACACGCCGCCTTCAACGGTGGGCCAGAAGATGCGATTGAGCTTGTCGGCCTGCCACCCCCCGTCCTGGTTGAACCACCAGAGCCAGCCGACGGCCAGGCTGGCCGCGAGCGCGAACGACCAGCGCAGGGCCTGCCGGTGGCGTTCGAGGCGCCAGAAGAGCGTGGCGGCCGCCATCCCGATCACGAACTGATCGAGCCGGCCGACGATGGTCATGTACGACAGGTCCCGGACCGTATGGAAGCTGATGAAGTGCAAGGTCCGGAAGCCGAACGTGACGGCCAGGATGCCGGCATGGTAGCGCAGCCCGTATCGCTCCCCGAGGCGAAACAGGAAGGGAAAGACCAGGTAGCACCGGAACTCGACCGCGATGGCCCAGGCGATCCCGAGCAACGGCCCGCCCCCGAGGGCACCCGGCAGATCGCCGAGGAAGGCCAGGGTCTGGACCAGGGCCAGCAGGCTGAAATCCTGCTCGAAGGTGTGAATGCCGAAGATGACCACCAGGTAGAAGAGGGGGGCGATGCGCCACATCCGGTTGGTGATGAACTGCCGGTACGAGATCTCGCGGCCGGTCGCGCCGTACGTGAAGATGAAGCCGCTCAGCACGATGAAGAGCGAGACGGCGGAGTGACCCTCTTCGATCAGGGTCAAGAGGGGGTTGCGGGAGAAGATCCACTGGCCGTCGAAGTCCTCCGCCCCCGTGCGGAAGTACCCTCCGAACAGCTGGAGGCCGTGGTAAAAAACGATCAGCGTCGCGGCGAAGGCCCGCAGGTGATCCACCGCCGGAACGTAGCGGATATTCGGGCTCTTCACGCCCGGGGAACTATGGAACCAAAATCAACGCGACGATAGAGGCGAAGGTCTCACTGGGCCGCCGCGCTGCGGGAGTCCGGGCAGCTCTCGCGGGCGCTGCGCAGCAGGAACTCGAGGTCGGGGGTCCCTTCGGCCTCCACGTAGATCTGGTACGAAAAGAGGGGCTTCGAGAGCCGGATCAGGCCCTGGTTCAGCCGCAGCAGTCCCCGGGCGAGGGGACCGTCGCCCAGCGCCTTCGGGAAGGGGGCAGGCACGCCGCGCACCTCCTTGATCTTGAAGCCCGCGTCCCGCAGCAGCCGCAGAAGCCCCCGGAAGTTGAACAGGCGCCGGTGCGTGAAGTCGAGGATCCCGGTGTGATTGTAGTTGAACTGCCCCAGCGCCAGCTGCAACCGCTGCACGGCGAAGGCGATGTTCGGCGTCGTGATGATGAAGGTCTGCTTCTGATGGGTGATCTGCGCGCGAACCTTCTCGAGGAAGATCTCGGGGTCGACCAGGTGCTCGATGATGTCCAGCATCATCACGTGGGAGAATCCCCGGATGTCCGGGGTCTCGAGGTCGAGGTCCTTGACCTGGCAGGTGATCCGGGGAGATTTGTGGACTGGCTCGAACTGGTCGACGATGCAGACCTCGCAGTCCTTCCGGGTGAGCTCCCGCGCGATCCCGCCCGAGCCCCCGCCCACGTCGATGACCTTGGCCCCGGGCGGCACGGCCCCGATGGCGTAGGTGTGGCTGCTCGGGTACCCGAGCTTGAGCTCGTAGGGCTCGCGCTCGAGCCGGGTGTCGAACCGGCGCTGGTAGAGGACACCGGCTCGATGCGCGGTGTTTCGCAGGGTCGCCATCACCACGTCCCTCGCGTACCTCATGCCATTGACCCGGCAGATCTCGTCGCCGTAGTAGGTGGGGATCGGCAGCTCGGTGATCCGGGCGCCCGAATTCAGCAGCTGGATGATGATCTCGGTGTCGAAGTGGAAGTCGTTCGAGTTCAAGCGGAACGGCAGCCGGGACAGGGTGGGCACCGAGTACACCCGGAAGCCACTGTGAAACTCGGAGAGCTTGGTGCGCAGGAGCGTGTTCTGGATGCGGGTCAGCACCTTGTTGCCGACGAACTTGTAGAAGGGCATGCCGCCGGCACGGGCCGCCCCGGGCACCATCATCCGGCTGCCGAAGACCGCCTCCGCCTGGCCGCTGGCGATGGGGGCGACCAGCCGCGGCAGCTCCTCCGGCGCGTACTGAGCGTCCCCGTGCAGCAGCGCCACGATGTCGAAGCCCTCCGCGCTGGCATACGCGTAGCCGACCTTCTGGTTGCCACCGTATCCCTGGTTGAGCTCGTTGCGGAGCACGGTGAGGGGGATGTCGGGATGGGTCCGGCGGTACTCCTGGCCGATGGCGAAGGTCCGGTCGTCCGAGCCGTCATCGATGACCAGGATCTCGCAGTCGTAGTCGCGAAAGAGGGTCGCCGGCACCCGGGCCAGCACCTCACTCAACGTGGACTCGGCGTAATAGGCGACGACGAACACGAGCAGACGCTTCTTCGGAGCGGGCTTGGCCATGACCAGCAGAGTGTATCCGGCGGGCCGTCTCGCAGCTACCCCGGTCGGGGACCGGGAGAAGATCGGGTCGTTGTGATAGAAAGCCGACGCCTCTGTAAACAATTCCCCCGGGCCAAAGTCTTGAAATCACGTGAATCACCCGGTTCGAGGGCGTCTGCATGATCCAGCTTCCCCAACCTAGCCGGCCTGCCCGGCCTCGGCCACTCTCGGGCGCGGACAAGCTTCGCCGCGCGTACGTCCTGGTCGCGTCATTCGTGGGCCTGGCCCTGCTCTTTCGAGCCGTGCCGCAGCTCGACGAAGCAATGGGCGACATGCACTGGGATCTCAACGTCGACCAGCTCACGGCACGGGCATTCCTCGATGGCTACAACCCGTTCACGCGGTCCGGGGCGGTTCGGTCCGGTCTGTCCCTTTCGGGACCCGCGGGCACCGGACATCCCCCGACCACTTGCTTCTGGTTCATCCCGCTCGCGCGCATGAGCCTGCACGCCGCCGGCGCGATCCTCGCCTGGACGACCATCCTGCTCCTGCTGGTCGAGCTCGCGACCACCTTCCGCCTGCTGCGCTACCCGGCGCCCATGGCCAGCGCCTGGCTGGTGCTGTGTTACGTGTTGAGCTGCTCCTTCATGAAGTATCACGTCGGGGTCGGACAGATCTCCGGGTTGATAGGCTTCCTCTATTTCGTCGGTTGGGCAGCCGGGCGCGACGGGGGTGATTGGCTAGCAGGCGCCGCGCTGGGCGTCGCCTGCACATTGAAGGCCTTTCCGGGCCTGATGGTGGTGCTGTTCCTGGTGGCCATGCGTTGGAGGGCCGTGCTGGCCGCGGTGCTGGTGTACACGACGGTGGCGGCATACATGACCGCGCAGCTGGGGTTCGCGAGCTGGCGGTTCTTCCTGGCCCAGCAGGCCCCCGTCGCCGACCTGTGGATGGGGAGCATCCAGAACCAGAGCATCCACGGGATCGTCTTGCGGATGTTCCGCCCGGTCTGCGAGTGGCACGGCCCGGTCCTGCGGCAGGCGACCATCATCTCGTCGGTGCTGGGGTTACTGCTGGTGGTGGCCGGCGTCTGGCTGGTGCGTCGGATCGTTCGCGGCGGCGGATTCGACCTGGCCTACGCGCTGTTCGTGGTGCTGTCGATGGTCACCTCCCAGTGGACCTGGGAGCACTACACCGTCATCTACGTCCTGCCAGTCTCGATCCTGGGCTCGACCCTCGTGGCCTGGTGGAAGGCCCGCCGACACAGGGCCGGGGTGGCCGCGATGCTGCTCCTGCTCGCAGGGATCGTAGGGTCGTGGGCCATCAGCATGAACACCAAGGTCCAGCTCCAGGGCGAGGTCCACCGCGGGTCGTCTGGCCTTCACCTGCGGCTCCACGTCTTTGACGTGCTCAACTGGGCCCCGGGGCTCGTGTTGCTGGCGATGCTGCTGGTGGTTTGCCGGTGGACCGACCGCGCCCGGCGCTCCCCGGCGATCTGATGGCCCTCGCCGGGCCAGGCGCCCGGTCCCGGCAGCCGCTCACACGAAGCGCAGCTTCTGGGCCGCCACCGCCGACATGCGCAGGAGCAGGAGGCCATGCTTCCAGCGCGAGATGTTGGTCTCCCCGTAGGTGCGGTCCCGGTAGCGCACCGGGATCTCCACGATCTTGAGGTTGAGGCGAGCCGCCCCGAAGATGAGATCGAAGTCTCCGAACGGGTCGAAGTCCCCGAAGTAGTGGCGGGCCGCCGCCAGCCGCTGGTAGTCGTGGCGCCAGAGCACCTTGGTGCCGCAGAGGGTGTCGCGGATGGGCTGGCGCAAGAGGTAGGTGAAGAGCTGGGAGAAGGCCACGTTTCCCAGCTTGTTCAGGAAGCGCATCGCATTCTTCTCCATCGGGTAGACCAGGCGGGTGCCTTGCACGTAGTCGGCCTGCCCCCGGACGGCGACCTCGTAGAACGCCGGCAGGTCCTCCGGCGGCACCGTCAGGTCGGCATCGAGGATCATGAGCAGATCCCCGGTGGCCTGCTCGAAGCCCAGGCGAACCGCGTCCCCTTTTCCCTTGCCGGACTGCTGGTACGCGGACAGCCGCAGCCGGCCCCGGTAGCGGGCCAGGCATTCCTGGATGGTCTGCCAGGTTCCGTCCGTCGAGCCGCCTTCGACGAAGATGAGCTCGGTGGAATCGCCCATCACCGGCGTCCTCTGGATGGCGGCCTCCACGTTGCCGGCCTCGTTGCGGGTCGGCACGATCACGCTCACCGACGCGGCCCGCCGCACCGACGGCAAGCCGCGATCGCGCAGCACGTAGATCCGGTAGAGCGACAGGGTCTGCACCCCCGGCAGGCGGGCCACGTACCGGTTGAGCCAGGGCGACACCCCCGGAATTTCCATCGGAAGCAGCAGGCGGTCCTCGTAGCGGACGACCTCGAGGCCTGCGATGTCGAACAGGTTCTTGAAGTCGTGGTCCGAGAGCCAGTTCGCCTCGGGGGCCGCCTGCTTCCAGCCGGCCCGCTCGGCCAGGCGCGACGGGAGCTCCCACAGGAAGTTGAAGGCGGACAGGTAGATGCGCCCCCCCGGGTTCAGCCGGGCCCGCAAGCTCTCGAGCAGCGCGCGGATGTCGGTGACGCTGTGGCACAGCCGATCGCAGACGATGGCGTCGAAGCGGGCCGGCTGTTCGGAGCCCCGAGGCAATCCTGCGCGGCTGCCCGCGCCGAGGGCGGCGGCTGCCGCCGTCGCGGGCCGGGTGGCGTCCGCGACGGTGAACGCGATGTCCGGGTAGGCCGCGCGGGCCTCCTCGACCGCCTCGGGCAGGTAGTCGATCCCCGCCTTGCGGAGGTTCGGCAGCGCGGCCAGCAGGCGGCCGGAGCCAGAGCCGGCCTCGAGCACCGTCGCATCGTCGGGGATCAGCCGCCTCAGGGCCTCGATCAGATCCGCGTGCAAGAAGTCGCGTGCCTGGGGATGGGCGGGGGGCATGCGGGCGCGCCGGTAGTATTCGCGCCAGGCGCGGGCATTCGGGTCATCCTCGGCCGCGGGGGGAGCCGCGCCGGCTGGCTCGGAGGCGGGTGACTTCATGCCATGGGGCTTCTACTCCGGCCCGGTTGGGATGCACAATCGACCGAGATGACGATCGATTCGACCGGAGTGCCCCGACGCGGATCCCTGCGGTTCGTGGAGCTCGAGGCGGCCCGAACGGCGCGCGGGCTGCGGCTCGTGCTGATCACCGCGCTGCCTTCTCCATGGTCCGAGGGGGCCCGCGCGCTCTTCGCCCTGAAGGGGGTGGACGCGCTCGGAGTGGCCTTTCGCCCTGGGGATGCCGCGCTGGCCGCCTGGACGGGCGTTCCGAACGCGCCGGCGGTGCTGCTCGATGACGAGCCACCGGCGTGTGGCTGGGAGGACATCCTGGCGCTCGCCGAACGACTGCGTGCCGAGCCGGCGCTGGTTCCGGTGGAGCTGCCGACCCGCGCTCGCTTCTTCGCCTGGATGCACGCGCTCCTCGATCCGTCCGGCCTTGCCGCGTGCCGTCGCCAGCTCGTGCTGCACGAATCCCTCCGCCCCGACGAGCCAGGCCATCTCCGGAGGGGCTTTCCGCCCGGGCTCGCCCGCCTGCTCGCGGCGCGTTACGGATACCACGCCGACCGGGTCCCCGAGGCCCGCGACCGCCTGATCGCGGGCCTCGCCGAGCTCGACGCCGCGCTCACCGTCAGCGCCCGCAGGGGCAGCCCGTACATCCTCGGGGAGCTCACCGCCCTCGATCTCTATGTCGCGGCCACCATCGCCATCCTGGCCCCGCTCCCCGACGAGCTGCACCCCATTGCGCCGACGCTCCGTCCCGCCCTCGAGTACCTCGACCCCGCCGTCGCCGCCTCCCTCACTCCGGCCATCCGGGCCCACCGCGACCTCGTCTACGCGGCCCACATCCACGACCCGCGCCCGGCGGGGGCGGCTCCTCAGAAGTAGCCCGCGGCGACCAGGGCGTTGTAGGACGCCGTCGCCATCTTCATCGCGCCCACGGGGTTCGGGTGCACCCCGTCCATGGTGTCGGTGGAGGCGTCGAAGCCGGTCCAGTGGTCGATGATGTACACCGGCGAGGTCGGGGTCGCGTTGGCGGCGGCCCAGGCCGGCGTGACGGCGGCGTTCAGCGCAATGGCGTTCTGTGGCGCGGGAATCAGCGGAATGATCTTGGAGATGAAGAAGATCACGTTGGGGTTGTTCTTGCGGAACTCGGCCAGGATCGCCTGCCAGGCCTGCAAGATCAGCATTGTGGGCTCACCGTCCCAGACGTCGTTGGTCGCATAGTGCATGAGAACGATGTCGGGCTTCTCGGCCGCCCAGGTCATGAGCTCGGCGTAGCTCCCACAGCCCTGGGGCTGCTTGGTGCACTTGGGTCGCGTGCTCGTCATGGGCAGGTAGGTGGCGCCGTAACCGCCATGCCCCTCGGTCTTGACGCTCGGTGCCCCACTGCAACCATTGTTGTTGGTCACGGTCCCGATGAACTGGAAATTGGTATGACCTCCGGCGATCAGAGTCTTCGACAGGAGCTGCGGATAGCAGGTGCTGCCCGTGACCGAGTCACCGAGCATCATGACCTTCCAGACGCCCGTGTGGTTGGTGCCGCCCGCCCCCGTGGCTCCTCCCGAGGCTCCGCCGCCACCGGACCGACCGCCGGCGGCGGCCATCCCACCGGTGCCCGGGCTTGCACCCTGTCCGTTCTGTCCGGCGGTCGCGGTGGCGCCACCGCTACCCTGCGTATCCCCGCTGCCGCCCGATCCGGCCGGGTCCGGACCCGCGCCACCCGACGAGACCACCGAACCGCCCGAGCCGGTGGCGACCACGGCTCCGCCGCTGCCCGTCGCCCCCCCCGACGATGAGACCACCGCTTGTCCGCCGCTGCCGGAGGCCGTCGAGGCCCCCCCCGAGCCCGGTGGCGTGGTGCTCGCGGCGCCGCCGCTGCCGCATCCGCCAAGCGCCAGGCTTGCGGCGAGCACGCCGATGAGCTGAAACGCACGAGCTCGGTACCCCACCGTAGGGGGCATCGGCGGCTGGCGCGAGGGGCTGCAGCAGGTGGTCGGAGGGAGGAGTGAAGACGGTTGGCGAGGGCGTGTCACGGGCACAATGAGAGCATTCATCATCTCGAATGCAAAGGGCCCATGTGAGGCCAAAACCTTCAGGAATCGTGCGGGACGCGGGTCACGGGCTCGCGTCGGCCGGGGGCTCGGAGTGCAGCTCAATGACGCGGGCCAGGATACGGCGCTTGGGTGGCTCGAGCTCGTCGAAGGCGATGCCGACCAGGGCGCCGAGCTCGGCGTCGCTCGTGAGGCGCATGACCTTGCCCGAGCCGGACAGGATCTCGAAGCCCGTCTCGAGGAGGAACTTGAAGTCCATGGTCGTCCCGATGGGCGGGGGGGCAGCACACCGCACCAGCATGCCGCTCTGACTGATGTTGAGGGTCGTGAGCTCGGCGAAGTCGACCGCGTCGGCGAAACGGCACATGGCGGCGTGGACCAGCGGCGCTCGGGGCGCCCGCGGCTGCAGAGTTGGTTGCTCGGGATGACCTGGTGCGACCTTGGCTGACACGGTTCCCATGGCTTCCTCATCGTCAGCTCGCCGCGCGAGTTGAGTCGAAAAGCGAGCCTGGAATCGGGACTCGACCTCAGGCGCGCAGGCCGACCCAGGGCTTCCCGAAGCTCGCGGTCCCGAAGGACGTGACGGGGACGCCCATCGCATTGCTCACGTCCGCCAGCACCCCGTTGATGGGATTGCCCGTGCTGAGCGCCGTCTGGCCCGTCTTGAAGTACCCCTGACAGTTCCCAGCCAGCATCCACGGAAGCTTCTGGGTGTCGTGGTTCGCGCCATCCTGCATGTGGTTGGTGATCAGGACCACGCTGTTGTCGAGCATGGTCCCGCCTGGCTCGGGGATCGCCTTGATGCTCGCGACCAGGTACGCGAACTGGGTCATGCACCACTTGTCCACGATGCTCTTCATGTCGACCCCGTTGGTGACGGGGTTGTGGGCGAGATCGTGCCAGCCGCGGAGGCCCGTTCCCCCCAGGGCTCCGCCCGAATCGCCCGGCCCGGCCACCCCGGGCAGGAAGTTGAAGGGGATGTGGCTTCCGCTCGCATCTACCATCTGCAAGGTCACGACCTGGGTCACGCCGCACTTGACCGCGACCACCGCCAGATCCATCTGGGCCTTGACGAGCGCGGCATACTGCATCGCATCGGTGGCGGTGACCGCCGCGCCGAGCGGAACCGCGCACTGCGCCTGCGTGCCCCCCGTGGTGGTCGCGAGGGCCTGCAGCTCCTTCTCGAGATCGCGGATGGCCTGGAGGTGCCCACCGATGAGGGCCTGATAGTCGGTCCCGACGCGGGCCGAGAACTTCTGCAGGTCCGTCCCGACGTAGTCGAGGATGCTCTGCTTGCGGGCCATCAGCTGGGTCACCGCGCTCTGCGTGCTCGACGCTGCCGGGGTGGTGGTGCCGGGTGTCGTGGCCATGGCCCCGCCGAAGATTTGCCCGTAGGTCTTCCACGGGTCCTGTTCCGGCATCACCGGCTGGTCCTTGCCCTTGAAGATGCACCACTTCGAGTTGTTGCCTTCGGGGGTGACGCCCTGGGCGGTCAGGACCCCGAGGTTGAGCGTGGCGCGCGACAGGCTCGGATTGGCCATCGCCAGCGCGTTCCCGATGGTCTGGTCGACCGTCGCCGTGTAAGGCTGCTGGTACTCCCCGACCCCGCTGTTCGCCCCGCAGGCCAGGTGGTTCGGAAACCCACCGTGGCGGGGACCGGCGAACGCCGGATTGGTCATGTCGGGCATGAAGATGAGGTCGGCCTTGTGCGGCTCCATCGGGCTCGACGAATCGGGCAGGGTCTGGGTCAAGAGCGACCCGTCCTTGGGCCGCCAGTTGGTCTGGCGGAAGCCCTCGGTCCCCGCGACGATGATCAGCTTCCTCGGCGCGGCGCCGGTGCCGGCGGCGAGGGCCTTGTGGCTGTGCAGGAAGGGCAGACACCCCATCCCGACCCCGAGGGTCTTCAGCAGGTCACGTCGACGGACTTCCCAGTCGTGCATCGGCTTCATTG
>Ga0265318_10000791_pt1 | contig 20943 bp, 12 predicted proteins | sample 4821metaG_FD_192431 | JGI IMG/M metagenome (GOLD analysis project Ga0265318, IMG submission 192431) | Rhizosphere microbial communities from Carex aquatilis grown in University of Washington, Seatle, WA, United States - 4-8-21 metaG | ecosystem: Host-associated > Plants > Roots > Rhizosphere >... | reverse complement strand
TGCGTAGGTCATTCTAAATGAGTAGTTGATTGGCAGCAATTCCATCGTTGCGACACCGTTGCTGGTCGTTCCGAGATTTCTCCATGCTCCGGCGTAGTATTGGACAGTTCCCGTATCCATCAAACGTCCTTGACTGTTCTGGAGTTTGACCTGGGCATTGACGGTTTGAAACACTACTGTATCGCTACCGACGGTAACGTTGGATTTTGTTTGAACGCCGTAGGCATAGGTCATCTGTAAACTAACGCTCTTAAGTGTGGTGTTGATGGCAAAGGTGCCATCATTGTTGTTTACCGCAGTTTTCCAACTACCATCGTAGTATTGAAGCGATCCACCTGTAAGTTTAGTGCCGGTGCTGTTGACAAGCTTCACATTCAGACCGGTTGGAGGCAGCGGTAATTGAGTCAATAGATATTGTGTGTTGAAATAAATCAGCGCGTATGCTTCACTACTAAGAGTGCTTGTACTGTCGGAGATCGCGTCGGTCAAGACTGTTTGGAGGGTTGTGCGAGCTCCGGATACATTATTTGATTGCATTTGAGCTTTAGCTGAAGAAAAATTACCGAGATATTTGTTAGCGGTACTTTGATTTTTGACCCAGCCTAGCGAATATGATTGAATAGTATATGCCGAAATGGAGTCGAGAAAGCTTAATGCAACAAAAGGATTGGGAGGATTAGCGGGTCCTATACTACTTCGTGAAACAAAACTATTAGCAGGCACTTTCTCAAGGCTATCTATTATTTTTTGAACTGCCGGAGTAGGTTCAAACTCAAAACTCAAGTCAAGAGTATCATTCTGTCCAACAAAGCGCCCTTCAATTATTTTCGGAATACCGACGCTGCTTTGAGAAAATTCAAGAGATTCACCCATGGCAATACTTGTCGCTCTTTTCGGTTTGAAGACAAATTGAGTAAAAGCTTGATAATCATAAGGCCGTGTAAACCAGCCGGTTGGAAGCATCAGTGAATCGCTACTCAGATATGTTTGGAGGTCAAATCTTCTTATTTTTTGAATTGAGTTCAGTTGATTGACAATAGTGTATTCATATAAGAACCTATTGTTGTTCTGAACAACACGAGCAGAGATAAGAGGCACAATTTTTATTGATGGAATGAAAACTGCGCTATACGTTCTAGTTGAATCCTGGCCATAAAAAATGGTGTAATTTTCAGTCCTTGGGTCATATGTAAAGTATGGCACAAAAGCATTTTGGCCCATCAACTCACTTGTTACGCTCAATAGGAAAATCGTAACGCCGATCTTCAAACGAATCATGGTATGACTCCTGTCAGAATTCTATATGAAAATGCTGATTGCGTTTATTGGGACTATGTATTTGAATTGTAGCTGACGGATCATGTACTCTAACCAAGTCTTGCAACTCGTCTTTCTCATTAATTGGTACTCCATCTCGATGATACGGATTGGTTCTTACATCAACGCTTCTTCCTAGTCGGTGCAATTGGTGACCACTCGAATCGGGAAGGAGATCCTGGTCCCAATGTCCGCCCACATCAAAACCTCCGCCCAATGGCAAGCTAATATCATTGTATTTTATTACGTTATCAGGTTCAAACTGCTCAAGATATTCTGCAGCTATTTCCGGCAGCCATTGTAGCAATGCTACATCTGCCCAATGATTAACTGGATGGGAGTCTTCACGTCCGATTAGTTCATAATTACTACCGTCGGGTAACAATCCGAGATGTGGCACTCGCACTACCACAGAATCAGAATCTGCAATCATGGGGAGGTTAAGTTTCGCTATCACGCGTTCTTGTCCGCCAAACCTGGAGGCTTGATAGGTCGAACGAATTGTATCTGGCCCTGTATCAAATTTTTGAATTTTCACTGTGTCTCCGTCCGCCGTAACTAAGTAGCCCGTGGGGCGACTTCCTGCATGTGAGTGCCCGCCAGAGCCATCCAAGACTGCGTTTGTAATCGTTACCTCATAAGGTGGACCACCATACAGAATTCCCGATACGGTCACAGCTACTTTGACTCTTACCCTACTACTATCCAATGGTATAAGCTCTGGATAAAACGGTTGTATCGAATCGGCAACAACGATGACCTTAATATCTGGACGCACATAAAAATTTCCCGTGGCAAACCTTGTTGCGTCTGTGGACATTACGACTCTAACGATCATTTGTGGATACTGGTCTAGGTACCCCTTTGTTGTTACGGTCGACTTAATCCCTTTTGCATGGAACAGAGATTTTGCTGATGCGAGTACCGCTGAAGAAGAGGTTCCGTGGGCAACCACTTTAATCAAACCCAAACGAAGTGTCCCATATGAAACGCCTGGCAGAGCCGTGACGGTATCGTTTGACAAGGTAATGAAACCAGCATATTCCTGCCCCTGATCATATGAGAGATTGATCGAAGTAGACGTGTCGAATGGGACTTCATTGCCATTGATATCTTCGGCTATTACAGTTAGAGGGGCAGTCTGCTTATTGGAAAGCGTATCCGGCGTTATATTGACGAGAAAATGATCAAAGGCCGGCGTATAGGTCACCACAACATGTCCGTTCCCAGTTCTATCATAGCCATCAGCTGACGTTACGGTAATCGTGACCGTCGTCGGAACCTGCGCCGGCTGCCCGTCAGCCACAAACTGCAAGTATTGAGCATCCCAATAAGTGCAGTTGAGCGAGCTCGTCGCTGTATTCGAGCGAGATCGTATTTCGTGCACTTTGTTCTTACTCGAATTACTTATTGGAAAATTCGTTATTGGCTTCCTTAGGGCAAAGTCTTTTTGAATATTCCCCGGTCGGATCTTTTGTGAGGTAACAGTACCATGAAGAGGAAGATGTTGCTTTCTTGAATCGTTCAACGCGAGGCCGTTGTTCCTTCTTGCAATGCTGGCCTGAGGCGGGACTTTCACCTCTCCGAGCGTGTCCGGATCCCAGCTGATTGTCAAAGGAATGTTGTACGGGTAATCATCGCCGGACTGGGGATTATAGAAGTTGTCGACGACGTTGCCGTAAATATCTAACGCTTGAACGGAGAAGTAAACGCTGCTACCATGGTCGACACTCTGACTGTCCGGCACAAGAGCAAAGTGGTCTATCCCCAGCATTGTTACCCAGATTGTATCAGTGGCTATGCCGGAAACATTGGTCGCCTTAACAGCAATTGGGATGGAAACGTGTCCCTGAGATCTTACTTGTTCAAGATAATCGCTTGTGTTGATGGTGTGTGTTGTAAGCCATTCGATCGTAGGTTCAAATCGTTCTGTTAAATTTGGGGTATGCTCTTCTGTAAATTCGATCGTAGGTTGATAATTATCGCTGATATACAATCTTCCGAGGTCGGGTGAATCGGGTGTGGTTGTAATAGCGACGGTCGGCAAGGGAGGCTTGAGGTAAGTGAAGTATCCTAAATACCGTACATTGGGTCCGACGCCAATCAAGTCGACACTTACACCTGTGGATCCTCCATACGGCGGGCTGAAATAGTCCGAATATATTAAGGATCCTCCTACATCATATCCGCCTGAAGCAAAGCAGAATCCACACCGGTGCATGGATCGGCAATCATGGTCCATTTCTTATCGGGCATTTGGATTTGGATGAGGGCTCCTGGGAAGAGGCTTTCCGACGAAGAGACAAAGGAGACGTCCACTACCTGCGGCTTAGCAACGACTCCTTTTGGCAAGAACATCGTGTTTCTTGGCGCGATTGTGACCGAATCGCGAATGATCACCTGAGAAGAAAGCGGGCTTGAGAGAAGTAACAGACATGCAACACTTATGATTTTCGTGAAATGATTTGACATGGTAAGACTCCCTGATTTTCCCCAAACTAGATTTGAACTCTGCGAATATCTAAGAAAATGCGGACAATGTCAAGATATTTCTTATTTCCAGCTATTTTTGAAGACTGAACTTTTAAGTATTGGAGTTGTCGTTTTCGTCGAATGACTTACAACGCAGTGAACGTATTGGATTGAGTTAACCTGTACAAGTCAAGACATCATCTGACATTTTTTATTTAGGCGGCTGCGGTGATGTCAGCCGAGTGTAAGCTATCGAGCATTTTGTTCTTTGCGGTGATCACTGTCCAACATTCAACGTGATCACGACTACCGGATTCGTGGATAGATCCTGTGTCTTATTCTGCAGCACGGAACCAGACTGTGCCCGGAATTGCAGGTTTGCAGGAAGGAGTTCTTTGGTTGTAGTTCCGTTCACGGTGTTCCCAAAGGATCTCCACGCACCGGAATAATAGGTAACGACGGCATTGTTTACCGGATTGTTCTGAGTATTTATGACGTTTACGTTTGCCAGGACGGTCGAGAATACTACTGTATTGTTACTCCCCACATCCTGTGTCTTGTCGTTACTTCCGAATGCGTATGTCATCCTGAATGCATAGCTGTTGGGCAGAAGCTCCTTCGTGGCGATCCCGCCTGAAGTTGTTCCGAAACTTCGCCATTCGCCGGAGTAATATTGCACGGTTCCCTGATCAATAAGGCTTCCTTGACTGTTCTTCAACTGAACTGCCGCATTAACTGTTTGGAATATGACCGTAGAATTCGCTCCAATGTTCTGCGCCTTGTCATTGCTTCCATAAGCGTAGGTCATCCGGAATGAGTAATTATTCGGCAGAAGCTCCATCGAGGCTACGCCGTTTACTGTTGTGCCGACCGTCCGCCACGCTCCCGAATAGTATTGCACTGTGCCGGTGTCCATCAAGTTTCCCTGGCTATTCTTTAGCTGGACAGAAGCATTAGTTGTTTGGAACATCACAACAGAGTTTGCACTCAGATCCTGCGCTTTATCGTTACTGCCGAATGCGTAGGTCATTCTAAACGAGTAATTGATCGGCAGCAGTTCCATCGTTGCGACGCCGTTGCTGGTCGTTCCGAAATTTCTCCACGCTCCGGCATAGTATTGGACAGTTCCGGTATCGATCAAACTTCCCTGACTGTTCTGGAGCTTGACCTGGGCGTTGACGGTTTGAAACACTACTGTATCGCTCCCGACTGCAACGTTCGATTTTGTTTGAACGCCATAGGCATACGTCATTTGCAAGCTTACGGTCTTGAGTGTGGTGTTGACGGTGAATGTTCCGTCGTTGTTGTGCGTGGCTGGTTTCCAACTCCCATCGTAATATTTGAGCGAGCCGCCAAGCAGCTTTGAGCCTATACTGTTCTTGAGAACAACGTTTAATTCCGGCGAGCTCGGTGGAGGAATTGGAATCTTGCTGATGAGATATTCCGTGTTAAATCTGAGAAGTGCGTACGCCTCACTTGTAATGTTACCTGCGCTGTCACCAATAATGTTCGTTACGACGGCTTGCAGTGTTTGACGTGCAGCAACTGGGTTATCTGATTGCAACTGTGTTTTAGCATTGTTAAACGAACTCAGATATTTGTCTGTTACGGATTCACTCCTAATCCAGCCAATCGCGGTTGATTGGCGGGTGTAGAATGTTAGTGTGTCGAGCCATGCTGAATTAACAAAGCTTACCGGCGGAGCAGTGGGACCAACAGTCCAGCCGTAGAATTTCACGGCATTGCGAACAGAATCGATTGGTGGTACGTAATATGTGATTGTCGTGTCGGCAGGATTGGGGAATAGTGCAATTTCATCGAAAAAAGGTGACACAATGCAATGACGGATTGTTGGGAGGCCCTCACTCATAACTTCAAAACCACCCAAACTGTGCCCCGGCTGAATTGCATAGCTCCTTGTTGTAAAAAAGGCACTCGTCAAGTAATCCGAGAGAACTGCAGTCCACTTAGGAGGCCTTTGAGTGAAACCCACCGGGACGATTCTCCCCTTCAAGTGCGCGAAATTCCTCCGAAAACTCTTTTCGGTAAATCCATCATTTATAAATTTCAGCCCAAGAGTATCGAGTTCAACCGTATTGGAATTCCTTGCTATATCAATCTCAAGCTCATCAATGTTACCAGTGCTCGAAATGCTGTTTGTCAGAATATAGTCATAAGAATACATTTGGTCATCTTTATTGGAAGTAACGTTTGCATGAGTCTGAACATAATATAACTTTGGATAAGGTTGTTGTTGAGCGGAAGCAAATACTAAGAAAGTAAGGTTGATCAGAATTGACATAGCTCTATTTCTTTTCATTTCAATTCCCTTTCGTAAAGCCAAAATGAATTTGCGGTCGTTCCCCATTTCGAAACAAATGATGTAACTCCATCAATTTCCCGAGTTGGTCCAGTTGATCGTTGTTTAGAACCCTGTTGTTTCCATCGTTAGGGTTCACATCGACGCTTGTACCTATTCGATGAAAGAGATGTTGTTGACTGTAGCGCAAATCCCACACTCCGCTAATATCAAACCGTCCTCCGAATTGCAAACTCATATCATTCAAACTCAGAATAACCGCAGGTTTTCCATCGGCTTGCGACATTGACCAGTCATAAAAATCGTCGATTCCCGCTTTTACACTATCTGCAAAATCCAAAGTGCACCAATTGTTATCAGAATGCCTCATTATTCCTTGATCAGATTGGAGTAGAGTCCACTCAGAGTATGGCGTAATGTTCCTGAAATTTAGCAACCCATTAACCTTTTCCACGACCGCGATCGAATCTTTGAGGAAGTTTTCTTTGTTTGGATCTGTTGATTTTAAATAGATTTTCATTGTATCTCCAAATATTGACGCGTGGTAGGTTACCTCACACTGTCCATTTGCGTCTGTTACACCATCCAAAGGGCGCATTTGCATCATGTCCTGACCGATCGTGAAATATCCAAAGTTGTCATCAGTATCTTGCCGTCGAACATTCCTCGTGTCTCCATGATCATGTCCACCCGATTGATCTACGTAATTGGTCCATAAACGAAACGGATGGTTAGAAACCGCCTCTTTATTTCTCGTCATTTGTACCTTGAAAAGTTTCTGACGAAGGTCGACCATCGCGTTGTCTCGATCCTCTGTCGGTATTGAGGGGCGAACTTCCAAGGGCACATCCATCACGATCTTGAGAGTCTGCTCAACAACGGTAATATCTTTTGTGCCTTGGACAGCATAATTGCTGTTTAATGCAACAACTATTTTGGGAGTGGCAAAATCCTTTGGGTTAGCGCCAATTGCAGAAAATTTTGCCAGGCCCTGCCTGGCGTTTCCATACGTAATGTAGAACGCTGACTGAGGATTTCTTATTATTTCACCGTTCTGTTCTCTGGGAATTCCGACTATCTCACCATTTGGCTTAATGAACGTTCCGTAAGCAAAATCTCCGTCCAATTGCATAACGAGCAGAGTAGAATTGTCCAGATTGATCTCAGTCCCCTCCTTACTCATTGCCTTGACATAAACCCTCGAGTCTTCAGTATACGCGACAGGATTTCTCTCAAGTGTAATATCAAAGTGATCGATATTAGTTATCGTTCCCTCGGCAACGGGCTCAGTACACGCGCCCCCGAGTTGTTCGACAAATGTCCGTTTCGGTGGTCGGACACTCTTGGGTGCTTTCATCGTTTTTTCCAACGACGATGGAGGTGCTGAGACAGGGACTGCGCGAATTGTGAACACTGCTGAGTCTCCGGAAATCGTATGCGCGGCAATAAAGCGAATCGGTAACGACGCAGCGGTCAACGTATCGGCCCTCGTGCCGGTTTGAACCTCGAGCAAATCGCCATATTCGCCTCCCGCAATAATGCGGACGTTGAACAACTGCCCGGAGGGATAATCTACATAATGGACATTCCCTAAATCACCTTCTATCTTTCCCCTAATAATGACATCAGAGGTATCACCAGGAACAATTGCTTGTGGTGAAAGAGTTACCACCGGACATGAGACTCCTTTTTTTATTATTATCGTCGCTGTCGCATCTCCACAAAAAGAAGTTTCTGCCATTTGCTTCACTTCTGCGTCCTTGCCCGCTTTGGCAGAAGGCGAGCGTGCTGTTTTTTCCGAAAGATTACGAGTCAGAACTGAGTCATGAGAACTGGTTTTTACAGCAACTTCCGCCCCACCCTGTGCGACTGCTGCGCGAAGATGAACGGTTACAGAATCCCCGGTTATCTGCTGTGCCGCAATAAATCGCATTGGGGGTTGAACGACGTTCAAATCGTTTCCCCGCCAATCATCGGTTTTGATCAGCGTGCCATAGCCGCTCTCGGAATCAGGAAAACTTATTTCGAAGTAATCATACAATCCATATGGAACCAGCCCCCCGCCGATTTTCCTCTGGAGTATATTGACAAAAGCCGTATCGCCAGGTGAAAGCACCGATGGAGTGACTATGATACTCATACACGTCGGATCTAACATCATTGTTCCTGTTCCCGTTTTGCTCTCATCATTTTGCCATTGGATTGTCAGGTTCAACGGCGTCGGCTGATCGGGATTACTTCCATCGGCAATAAAGTATAAATTGCCGGAACGGGCCTGGCCATAGGTAAGATTATAAGCAGCTAGGCTCTCTGTCGCTCCTTTCTTCAACAAGAGATTTCGTTGGAACGCAGGTTTCTCCAAAGCAGATTTCGCCTTTGTAGCAAGCTTTTCGGGGAATGCCATGTTTGCCGTTTCGCCACTTTTGATCTTAGAGCTCCTGTCTTGACTTCCTATCACCTTTTTCAGAACAATCTTTCCTGCGTCGGTCTTTAATGTGCTCTGCCTGCTCGACGAGCGACCTTCAGCGGGAGACACCTGGTCGACATAATACAGATCTCCAAGATATGTATCAACCGGCTGAATAGAATAGGAAAGTAATGCATTATCAGAAAACGGGATATCGTTTCCTTGGGCATCTTTCGCCTGAAGCATTACCCGCGCCGTGTCGGTGTGAGATATCGTATCCGGCAACATCGATATGGCAAAATGATCGGGAGAAGCGGCCACGATTATTGTTCCAGTCCCGCTCTTCTGAGGATTGTCTGCCTCATAAACTGTCAGCGGTATTTCAATCGCGGAGCTTGGCGATTCTCCCCATGCAAGAAAGGCGGCGCTTCCCGATTCCAGCGTAGAGTACGGCACCGTAATCTGGGTCCCGGTCACTACATCATCACCAGAAGGCGCCCAAAGCCATCCAGCATTTTGCGGTCCGGCCTGGAGCGTTACAGGCGTCGATCCAACAATGAAGACAGTATCACCGTCTGAACTTTTTGCGACGACATGAAGTGTGGCAACGTCACCTTGTTGCAGCGTATCCGGTGCTGCATAGACGTCAAAATGGTCAAACGCTTTTTGTCTGCGTAGCGTGATATGACGTGATACGGAATCCGTATTTCCGCACTTCGTTACGGCGATCGCTTGGACGGTAATGGTCAGTGCGTTTGCCGTCATTTGTGGTAGATAATCGGCAGTGTTAATTGTCTGACCCGGGAACCAAAAAATTGTCGTCGATGAATCTGAATGTGTTTCCTGCATTGTTATTGAGGGCGCCTGTGATTCACCCACGTCTACTGTTGTATCACCCAAAGGGTTCGTAATCATCAGATTGATAGACTCAGGGTCCATCACTATATGATACTCACCTATTTGCACGCGGCCCCGTGTACCTCCATAGTCAACCCAGAGTTCTTTGCCGTCAAGTTCACCCGGTTGAAGGGGGACAGAAACAGGTTCGACAAGCCATTCGCCGTCGGGGACGGCGCAAGACGTCATCGCGTGAAAGTGTCCCATTATTCCGTTGAACGATCCGTTGAAAACTCCTTCCCACTGCTCGGGACAGTCAAGGACTGTCACAAAAGTACTATCCGCTGTTTCAAAAAAGAGATGCGGCTTGGGGATAAGGATGGCATTGCCGTTGACAGACCAATATGTCGTGTAACACGATGGCGAAGGAGAAGAGCTCAATATATGAATGCGTTCTCGCGGAGTAGCTGGCTTAATCGCAACTGTATCTCTGATAACGACGCCCTGGGAAGACAAGAGCGATGACACTAAGAGCACGGCTGTGAAACTGCTCCGAACCCTCTGCTTAATAATAGTTCTGTTGTGAAAAAACTTCATGGAAAGATATAGCATGGTGAGACTCCCTGATTTTTCCCCTAAGCGACGTGAGTGCTTACGAATATCTCAGAAAAGGCGGGCAACGTCAAGATATTTTCCGGAGAGTATTCAATTATCAGGAAAAATTTTTCCTATGCGGGAACTTTTGAAAATAGGGTGTTGGAATGTTAACGTGAGATGAGAACCTATCACGGATATAATCTCACGTCGGAGTGAAATTGACCGGTCTCACCCGTTAGCAAAAAAAAGCAGCGCTGCACTGAAAATGATCTCGCGGAAGTTGCTTCAGAGGGCCATCGAGCATATTGGGGCGTTGCCAAACAGAGTTTGGGAACGAGTTGACGATTTACGAAGAGAATCGCGGCAAGCAAGGAACACGCGCAACACCGAAGCATCACACCGATAAAACAGAAGCGAGGCTAAGCGTTCTTTCTAACGCGCCACCGTCACCAGAATTTCGCTTTCGAATTCAGCAAAGATGGAATTCAGCCGCGCCCTCTCTTTCTCAACACACGGAGGAATTGACGCAAGGTTTTCACCTTCATACGGTTCTTTCGCAGCAAACTGAAGGCACAGGTCCATTCCGTTTTCCAGATTCGCCTTGAACTCACGAAGCTTCTTTACTTCCATGTCGGTGTAGCTGCAGCGCTGAACGACCTTTTCAAAATAATCGACGTACATCTGTATTTCTTTGGCGAACATGTGAGGGCGTTCTGCAGGAACGAGTGATTCGCCTCTTCCGTAAATGTGGTCCACCATTTCTTTCAGAGTGTACAGCTTATTGAACCACGCAATGTTCGGACCGGGGCAAATTGCCTGCGGTGAGTTCGTCGGCTGCACGATACCAAGAGCGATGAGAGCACCGTTGCCCAGATGTTCGCAAAGGCAGGCTTTGTCAATAATTGCACTGCGGGCTTTTCCCTTTTCGGCCGTTGTCAACTCTGAAGCATCGATCTCGCTGATCTTCTGTTTCTGGTACTCCCTCGATGCAACGCAAATTGGGAAGTCTGTGTATTCCGTATTGGAGATAAGAAATCCTTTGGGGCATGTCGATCCGGGCGCGCCTTCGTCGGCTTTCTTATGGATCGCCAGTTCCGACCCGCTTCGTCGTACGTTATTAAACGGAACGCCGAGGGGTGAGAAATCGCTCACGTACAGGTCGTCTTCTCCTGCCTGCCGCAGCAGCTCGCGTGTCGCATCGTCGACGCACGTCGCCTCCGGCACGAGCAAAAAGGGGCTCGCCCATCCGGTGCGGTCCATTCCGAAATCTTCCATCATCCTGCGCGCTTCGCCGTTTGTGCCGATCCCTCCTTGCACGGTGATCAGCGGGCGGGCGTTCTCCGCGGACTTCGGATATTCCCATCCCATCGTTTCATAGTATTTATGAATGAGCGGCTGGAATTCTGCAACAAGCTCATCCCGCTTCTCCCTGAATTCTTTCAACAGGCTTGGAAGAAGATGACCGTTCGAAGCGAATGCGTGCCCTCCGCAATTCAACCCCGATTCGATGCGAAACTCAAATACTTCAAGCCCCTTTTTGGCGAGGAGCCTTCCCTGGATGAGAGTAGAGCGAAAATCTGTTACCTTCAGAATGATCTTCTTCTTCATCTCGCCGGTCGCGTCCCGGTAGAAATCCTTGAACCGCGTAATGTACCCGAACAAACTCTGGTTGATCCCCGCAGAAAGAATGATGCTCGATCTGAGCGTGCTGTTCGCATACCCGCGGAAAGCGGCTTTCGCGTCGGTGAATTCTTCGCTCAGCGGCTTGCCATGTTTATCAAGGTTGATGCGGTCGAGTTTCACCATGATATTCACGTCGATGGAACCGGGAACCATGGCACGGGTCAATTCCTTCTCGACTGCGTCCCGTTCCGCTCCTGCCTTCATGCCGACGAGTTTTTCATACGCCTTTTTCGGAGCGGATTCGTCGGGGAGAAGGTCAAAATACTTTTTCTTGTCGTTGTCAACAAAGAACGGAAGCTTCTTCACCGCTTCCATTTTCCGTTCAACGATCTCGCTGACCGTTTCCAGGTACGCGGTGATCCTTCTCGCCCTTCCGTCCTCCGCATACCGGGGGATCTTTTCATAGGCGATATTGAACTTTTCGTTGTAGTGTTTGCGGATCCGTTCCAGCAGCAGATCATCGACGATCGAGATGACTGACGTGATGCCCAGAGGTGCGACACGGATCGGAGTATCGATCGAATGTCCCGTCCCCATGACCGGTATGTGGAAGGTATGATAAGAACTGCTCATCGGATTCCTTAGAATAAAAATTAATGGTGGAGTGATTTCTCCGGTTGCGCAAACCAAGAGAATACCAGTCGACGGTAGTTTATCGAATGGAGGCGCACGGCGACAGGTTGCATTTTCCAGTGGGGTGAGTGTTCAGGAGAGATCCAAGGAGTCTGACGACTGGAAGCCGGCAATGGTACAATACATGAACCATCATATTAATGTACGTCTTTTTCTTCCCCATATCAACACATATGTTGAGAATTAGCAAATTGAATTCAGGAACTCGTTAAATCATACCCGAAACGCCGCCGTTCGAATTTCTTCAAAAAAACGAGACAACTTGTCTTCATCCAGTTTTCCTTCTGTTCGAACGCCGCTACAGACGTCGAGACCAAACGGGGCAACATCCCGGATTGCTTTTGCGACATTGTCCGGTCTCAATCCGCCTGCGAGGAAAACCGGAATTGAAAGAACTTCACGTATGGTTCTGCTGACGCTCCAGTCGTGCACGCGCCCAGTTCCGCCGAGTTCCTTGACCGATGCTTTGGGATTTCCCGAATCGAGCAATACTGCGTTCACAAAGGGAGCGGCGGCTACCGCCTCGTCGATGGATTCCTTTCCATTGACGTGGATGACCTGGACAAGCGCAATGCCGGGCATCGAATCCCTCAGTTCACGGTACGTTTTCCTTCCGATCTTGTCGCAAAGCTGGATCGTGATCGTGAGGCATTTTTTCTGCTGGGCGATGATCGACGGTGCGTCTTGCCAGCTTGTCAACAAGAATGAAGAGACCCCCGGCGGAATCGAGGCAGCAATTTCCGCTATCGATTCTTCATCAATAACGCCGGGTCCGCTCGGCATGGAAGATACGAGTCCCAATGCAGAAGCCCCATAATGGATAGCAAGCCGGGCTTCTTCGACGGATGAAATGCAGCAAATCTTGACTCTCGGGTATCTAGTCGGTTGCACGGGGACTATGGCTAGAAGGAATGAATGGATTGTGTTGCCACTTCAAGTCACTGAGGGAAACCGGAGACTGGAGAAGGGAGGCCGAATATAACATTTTCGCGTCTCCAGCCTCCAGCATCCAGTCTCCTTTTTGAATATCGCAACAAAGTGAATAGCCATCGAAGACCTTCACTTAGCCCTGCGTTCCGCCGAACAACGACTGGAGATTGAGCGACGGCGCCTTTGTTTTGCTCGCCAGCGACACATACGTCCTCGCGAGCGTGTCCTTGCCTGCACCGAGCACCGTGCTGACGAGTCCCAACGCTACTGCAAGTTCGATCGGCGATAGATTTTTCAGGATCCGCATCCAGATCGCCTCCTCAAGCACGTTAAACGCCGTCTGCACTTCGGAAAGATCAAAGCCCGCTTCGAAGCGTTCGCGTCCGATTGTTTCAGCGTGTGCGATCATCGGACCGAGGTTCTTTTCCTTCACAGCGCGGGCAGTGAGAGTAAACAGCGCTTTCAAACGCTGGTGAGTGTGTTCTGCTCCGGACTTTTCGTAATGTGCAAGCCGCGCCCGAGCGATCGCCGCCTCGGCGTCCGAAAGAATTTCATTGGATTGATCGTGAAGAAGTTGATTGAGATCCATAGGAAGTGCAGATAAATTTCTGTGAGTTCCGTTTACTTTGTTTTATCCTTCGTCGGTGACGCACCCTTCCGAAGCGGACGAAACGTTCCTGATATATTTGTAGAGCATACCGTTCTTCACTCTCGGCGGCGGCGCTTTCCATTTTTTCAGCCGCTGCGCAATCGTCTTCTTCGGAACGTCGAGCGTGATCGTATTCTTTTCTCCATTGATGGTAATAACGTCGCCGGTTTTTATTACGGCCAGCACGCCGCCGACCTGCGCCTCGGGAGTGATATGTCCGACCACAAAGCCGTGCGTGCCCCCCGAGAACCGGCCGTCGGTGATAAGCGCAACGCTCTGGCCAAGCCCGGCGCCCATAATCGCGGACGTAACGGTGAGCATCTCCCTCATTCCGGGCCCTCCCTTCGGTCCTTCATAACGTATGACGACAACGTCGCCGGCCTTGATCCTGTTTTTTTCCAGCGCGAGAAGTGTCTCTTCCTCCGAATTAAAAACTTTCGCCGGTCCGGAAAAGCGCAATCCTTCTTTCCCGGTTATTTTTGCTACTGCTCCTTCTTTCGCGAGGTTTCCGTACAGGATCTGAATATGCCCTGTCTTCTTGATCGGATTAGAAAGCGGGAAAATTATTTTCTGCCCTTCTTTTAGTCCCGGCAGATCTTCGAGATTCTCACCAAGGGTCTTCCCGGTTACCGTCAGGCAATTTCCGTCGAGTAATTTTTCTTTCAGGAGCATTTTTTGAAGTCCCGGTACTCCGCCGATCGCCTGGACGTCTTCCATCACGTATTTCCCGCTCGGCTTCAAGTCTGCGAGGAACGGAACCCGGTTGCTGACGGTCTGAAAATCGTCGATTGTCAGTTTTACTCCGACAGACTTTGCTATCGCGATCATGTGCAGCACTGCATTCGTGGAACCGCCGAGGGCAATAACAACGCTGATCGCGTTGAGGAACGCTTTCCGCGTCATGATATCGCGCGGCTTGATATTTTTTTCAAGCAGATTCAGAATTGCTTTTCCCGCATTTTTGCACTCGCGGATCTTCTCTTCGCTCGACGCGGGGGTCGATGAACTGTACGGCAGGCTCATTCCGAGCGTTTCAATCGCCGAAGCCATGGTGTTGGCGGTGTACATTCCTCCGCATGCACCCTGGCCTGGGCAGGCGTGGTGGAGTACCTCGCTCAGTTCTTTCTCGCTCACTTTTCCCGCGATGAATTGTCCGTAGCATTCGAACGCTGAAACGATGTCGAGCGATTTGCCGTTAAGGTGGCCCGCGCGAATCGTTCCGCCGTAGATCATGATACTCGGGCGGTTCAATCGTCCCATCGCGATGAGGGAGCCGGGCAAGTTCTTATCGCAGCCCGGAAGTGAAATATTTGCATCGTACCACTGTGCGCGCATCACCGCCTCGATGGAATCGGCGATAATTTCGCGTGAAGGGAGCGACGATTTCATCCCCTCCGTTCCCATCGACATGCCGTCGCTGACGCCGATAGTGTGGAAGATAAGCCCAACCAGGCCTGCTTCCTGTACACCCTGCTTGACGACCTTCGCAAGGTCGTTCAAATGCATATTGCAGTTATTCCCTTCCCAGCCCATGCTCGCAATGCCGACCTGGGCTTTCTTCATATCCTCGTCCGTCAGGCCGATGCCGTACAACATTGCCTGCGAACCGACTTGCGACCGCTTCTGCGTTAATTGCGCGCTGTATTTATTCAGATCATTACCCATTCTTGCCTTGCTCCTGTCAGAATTTTTCACCGAATTTTTTGTAGGTGCAGGTACAAAGTATTGAAACTCTGGTTCAGCATCAAGTGGATTTATTAAAAGGAAGTGACTGTACATGAAAAAGGCCGTCACATCGCAGGCAACGGCCATTCCCGGGTCTTGCCTGCAAACATTTATAAAAAATACTTGCGCAAAAACGCCAGCATTTTCGGCCAGGCTTTTTCTGTCGCACGAAGATTTGCGCCGTCGCGCTCGCCTTGAGCGCGAAGGAATCCATGTCCAGCTCCCTCGAACATTTCGTATTGAAACGTCTTACCGAGTCTTTGGGTCAGGGCGGATGCAGGCGCAACGGTTGCTCCAACCCTTGCATCATCTCCGCCGTACAAACCGAGCACCGGCACAGAAAGCTTCACCAGATCGGCAGAGTCGGGAGAGGTTCCATAATAGACGATCGCCGATTTCAGCGCAGGATGGCTGCATGCGTACTCAAAACTGCGTCCCCCGCCCCAGCAGAATCCTACCGTCGCGCATTCTCCATTCGATGAAGGAAGCCGAACCGCAAGCGCCATAACAGCGTCCAGGCGCTTGTCCGCTTCATCCGCGGAAAGATTACGTATAAGCATCACGACAGAATCCCGGCTTGATACCGAAGCGGTGCCTCCGCCATTCGGTCCGAAACCGGAAATAAGGTCGGGCGCTACGGCAATGAAACCCTCTTTGGCAAACTGGTCGGCAACGGACCGCATCCAATCCGACAAGCCAAAGATTTCGTGAATCATGATGACGACGGGGGCTTTGTCCTTTCTTTCAGGATAGACGACCCATGTGCGAATCGGTGTTTTGCCGTCGTAGGCGATATCTATCCATTCGCCGTGCCTGGGCGATTTGTCGAGCGCCGCCCGCGCATTCTCTTCGCCCGGCGGGAAGAGATCATTTGAGGCTGATGTCTTCTCCTGGGCAAGAAGACCAGATGACAATCCGAACAGGAGAAACGAGATGAACAAATAATATGCATTTTTCATACGGCAACCCTTCCGATGATTCAATCTCAAAAAGACGGTTTGTTTGTGAGTGCTGGCAAAACAATATAATTGAAAACGTAAGAAGTTGTCAAGTTCATAACAGTAACACAACGCACAAAAAAAAATCCGGCAATATACTGCGCCGGAATTGCATATTGCCTGCGATCATTTAATGGTAGGCTGTTGCTTCCCCTCCAATGTATTTGCGCTTTCATCTATTTCTTTTCTTGATAAGTTACCCTTTTCTAATTCCTCATCCGATTTATTCTTTAATCGTCCATAGAAGAGCAGGCCTTCTTCCACAAAGCCCGGCTCCTTGTTCAGTATCTCATACAGCGTATCTTCTCCTTTGGCGTATTGTCCCGTCAGTTCATAAAAGTGAAACAGTTTCTTGTGGATATGTCCTGGAAGATCGTCGTGATTCAGTCTATCGGAAACAGCGCCGATCGCGGTTGCGTGATCGGGATTCTCTGCGGCGCCTCTTTCTATTGCTGCTTCGGTCAGCAGGCTCAGCGACTTCGTTCGTGCATCTATGCTCTCAGAGGTTTTTCCCTGGAGTTCGAAGATGTCAGCCTCCTCTTTGAGAAGCATTCCTGCGAGGTAACACTTCGGGCTGCCGAAATTTTTTACGAGCGTAAGGAGGTCGATAATTTGGACATCGGAGAGGCGGCGAATGACATCGAGCTCGACCCCAATGAGGGTCTTCGATGCATTTTGGATTTCAGTCAATGCTTTAGGATAGTCCTTTTTCTGTTTGTAGGAGAGAATCCTCAGCAGCGCCTGCACCAGCATTTGGATCATTCGCATTATGTAGTCGCGCTCGATCATGGTGTTGAGGATTCATTAATACGGGGCAGGTAAATGTAACAAGATCTGAATGTGGAAGCAACGTGCGGGAATTATCGGCAGAATGGAGATTGTGAAAGCCGTGCGACAACTTGAGCTGTTCCCGTTACATACTCTGGCTTTTTCCTTAAACCGCCAAGACGCTAAGCGCGCCAAGAAAGATCCAGAAATAAAATGTAAACTATACTCTTGGCGTTCTCTGCATCTTGGCGGTTTAACACAAAATTATCGATGAGAAACAGTTCTATATATTGAACCAATACGAAAACTTCACAAGAAAGATATTGTCGGCGACCGTATTGAACAAACGGTCGACCGAATTGCCGAACTGGAAATCGCCGTTATAATTGGTCTGGTTGTAGCGGCTTTGAGTCCACACGAAATAGACGATCGACCCCGGCACAAACTCCCACCGCAGCACGGCGTTGCCGCGCAGAGACTTCGTATTAAAATCGGGATTGCTGAATGCGATGGACCCAGCAGGGCCGCTCCCGTCGGGGTCGGCGGCATAAGAAACTGAACCGTCCGCTGATTTGGTTTCTGTCAGTGTCGATGAGCCGGTACCGTACACCATGAAATCAAACGAACGCGGACGGGTCAGTTCTTTGAAATTTCTATAGTCGCCGGATGAGATCAGCGGTTGCAGGAACAGCTGCAGGCTGAGCGTCGGCGTAAACGTCCAGTCTACCCTGATGTTTGCCGAAAGAGTCCTCTGGTCAAGGTCCGCAAAAATGTACCGGCCGCCGTACGTCGCGTTTGCCGTCGGGTCTGTCGCGGATGTCACCCACTGCGCCGCTTCGAAATCGTGGTCGAGCGTCGGAGCGATGCTTACCGAGATGTTTGCGGCCGGCCGCCATACGATGCTGACATACTCCTGAATGTCTCTCTCCCAACCCGATTGATACGTAAATCCGCTGACGTCTGCCTGGAATGTCTTCCGGCTGTCTGAGCTTGCGTCCAGGCCAACCTGGTAACCGGCAGGATTGAGGGTTAACGGGCCGCCCCGTGTTCTGAAATTATTGAATGTTTGCGGATTGTATGCGAGGTTCCAGTTAAAGCTGTAGTAATTAAGGAATTGGAGATTCCCGTATTCGTACGCGCCTCTCCACGTTACGTTCCCGCCGTAATCAAAATTTTGAAATACAGCACCTCCCATTTCAGCATACCGAAAAACTTCCCCCGGATCGCTCCATGAGTATCCTCCGCCAACATGCATGTTGATGATGTCTGACCGGGACTGAAAACCAAGATCGTCGACATCAAAGCTCGGACTGAGAATTCCGATCGCGGTATTTGAGAAAAACTTCCCTTTATTTTTATTCAACGAGAATCGTGCACCATAACCCGTCATCGCTGTCAGCGAACTATCGACGCCGAGGTACGGCGCGTCGGGGCGCTGGAAATAGTGCTGGGAATTGCTCTGCAGGGCGATCAATCGCGCGTGGTCTCCGGCAACCCGCGATAATCCCGTCCATCCGCTCACCACCCACACTTTGTCTTGGTCCAGAAAAGTCCACCCGTCGACGCCCAATACTTCGCTGCTGCTGTTCACGTCATCCCGAAGGCTGGCCTGGGAAAAGTCTCTTGCGGCCACGGTAGAAATTATTCCGAGTCCTTGATGCCCATCGTTAAAATCTCTTTGCGCCCGAAGCACTCCGTAATACGCCGCGGGTTCCACCTCCCATCGGAAATTGTGTCCGCCGGTATCAACATCGGCCATCTCGCGCGAGGTGACGGCCTGTATCGCCCCGATATTCCATCCATCGATCACCTTCCCGGTGAGTTTCGCCGCGCCGATGATGTGTGTTCCCTCAGGCACATCGGTAAAGTCGGCGTCGGGAAGACTTCCCTGAGGAGTTCTTCCGATTCGCCGGCTGTAAAAAATTGTCGGCTGAGGCCAGTTGAAACTCCAATAGTTCCGCGAGCCTCCCTGACCGAAATTGAATACCGTGGCTCCTTCAAGAAAAAAAGGACGCTTCTCATCGAAATAGCTTTCCACATCGCTCAGGTTCACGACCGCCGGGTCGACTTCAACCTGTCCGAAATCGGGGTTCACCGTCGCGTTCAGCGTCAAATTATTTCCGAGGCCTACTTTCATATCCACTCCGGCGCTCTGAGTATATTTCGAGCCGTCGCTGAACGGATCGTTTGAAGGGAAATGAGTATAGTCCCCTTTTCCCGTCACGTACGGCAGAAGTTCGACGCGCCCCGGCGGATTGATATCCTCTAAACCAACGAGGTCAGCAAACCGCGATACATAGCCGCTCTGGCTTCTCGGCGTGTACACCAGACAATCAGTCTCATGCCTGCGTCCGATATCGCGCTGGAAATTAATTCCCCAAATCAGACTTTTCTCATCTTTGAAGCGAAGCTGCGAATATGGGATCCTGATCTCTGCGGTCCAGCCTTTGTCATCGATATGAGTTTTTCCCTCCCATACGCCGTCCCACGAAAGATCATTCCAATCATCATTATACATGACTCCGTCGATCACCGAACCTCCGGCGCTCAACGCAAACAGATTGCCGGTCCGCTGATCGTGATATCCATCGATAAAGACGCCAACCCAATCGGCAACGGGGTATTGATCCCGCCGGCTGAGGATCGGCATAATAGAATCTGGCGAGGAGTCATACATGCGCGCGCCTATATAGATCGCGGCGTCATCGTACGCAACACGAACTTCCGTTCGCTGGGTCCCGGGAGATCCCTGGTCAGGGTCGCTCTGTTTAAAATCTGTGAAGGCAAATCCGTTATGCCACACAGCTTCAGAGAGAATCCCGTCGATAACGATCGGTTCCTGGAGTCGGACGGCATGAACTTGTATTTTTTGCACTGCCGTTGAGTCCGTCGGCGCGGCTTTTACGAGAGAACAGCAGAAGAGGAAGCAGAGAATTCGTTTCATGGAATGAATATTTGGGAGTTGCTCAGCCCTTCAGGCGCATGGTGTTCTGCTGAGAAAAAGAGGTTGCCCTTGAGAAAATAAACGTAGGTCAAGGAGAATTGTTTCAAAGAGTTGGACTTGAGAAAGAACTAAAAAGATGGGGGAGCAAAAGAAAGCGGCCGTCAATTCTCAATTGATGGCCGCCGTATCAAACATTACCGTCGCAGACACTCTGTGCGGATCATTTGCCTGCCAACTTTTTGATTTCGATATTGCCATTGGTCGTTTCGAGGGTAATTCTATCCCCGCCGCCGTTTAACTTGTAAACGGCGTGGATTTCCTGCTCATCTTTATCGCCAGTCTTCGATTCCTCTTTGAAGTCGGAATGGATATCATAATCATCCCGGTGCCGCCCCCATTCATAGCGAAGTTCAATTGTGGCATCGATGGTAACTTTGGCATTGGAAGGAATCGAAAGAATCACGTTCCCCCCGGACGACCGCAATTCACTGGGTCCCTTTCCGCTTGGAATCAATTCGGCCTCGACGTCACCCCCAGCTGTCTTCGCAACGATCGATCCGCTGATGTTTTCGAGTCGGATATTACCCCCGGCCGTCTTTGCTTCAACGGTGCCGCTGGCGCTGCGCAGATCGATATCCCCGCCTGCTGTCTTAAGCCTCGCGC
>Ga0265318_10000788_pt1 | contig 21011 bp, 22 predicted proteins | sample 4821metaG_FD_192431 | JGI IMG/M metagenome (GOLD analysis project Ga0265318, IMG submission 192431) | Rhizosphere microbial communities from Carex aquatilis grown in University of Washington, Seatle, WA, United States - 4-8-21 metaG | ecosystem: Host-associated > Plants > Roots > Rhizosphere >... | reverse complement strand
CTGAAGATGGCGCTGCTGCTGCGCGACGTCGTCGGCCTCTCGTACACGGAGATCGCAGACTCGCTCGAGGTGACCCTCGCCACCGTCAAGTGGCGGATCTACAAGGCCCGCGAGGACGTTCAGCTCGCGCTGGCCCGCGAGGGGATCCATCTCTACGACGCGTCGGAGGCCGACGCGGCCCCGGCCGTCGAGATCGTCTAGCCCCGCCGGGAAGTCGCACGGGGTCCATGCAGTGGCTGGGGTAGCGTGAACAGGCCCGGCTTCCATGCGGGGCGGGCCAGGTGGCTCTCGACAGTGGCTGGAAGGGGGAGGAGATGTGGAATCGATTGAAGGCCAGGTTGCGGGCGCACGACAAGGCGTTGGCGTCACGCGAGCTGCGCCGGGAAGCGGTAGAAGCTGAAGCCGGTGGCGATGCTGTCCCGACCATCGTCAGTCCCTTCCTGGATCAGCCGGTGCAACCCAGCACCGGGTTGTTGCACCCTGAGCAGGACGACCAGGCCCCGAGGACGGGCGAGTAGGGCGGCTACTGGCCGAAGCCGAGCCGGGCCGCGAGCGGCTCGGGCAGGCCGGCGGCGCGCATCTCGGCCTGGGTGCGCGCGATGTCGTACTCGACGCGGCGGAAGCTCGCGTGTCCGGCGGCGAGATCGAGCAGCAGCCACGCGGCGCGCGAGTCGCCGTCCCGCGGCTGGCCGACCGAGCCGGGGTTGAGCACGCGGCGGGCCCCGGCGAGGTCGAGCTCCGTGCCCGGCGGTGCGAGCCCGCCCTCGCGGTGCCCGTCGAACACCGACACCTGCAGGGCGGCGTGGCTGTGGCCGACGAGCGCGAGCGCGGCCTCCGTCAGCGCGAGCGTCGCGGCCGCGGCCTCGTCCGAGAGGACGTACTCCCAGACCGGGTCGCGCGCGCTGCCGTGGTAGAGCGCCACGCCGGCCCGCTCGCCCTCGGGCGAGAGCGAGTCGAGGTACGCGCCGGCCTCGGGCGTCAGCACCTCGCGCGTCCACGCCGCTGCGGCGGCCGCGTCGCCGCTGAACTCGTGCAGGTCGAGCGCCCCGCGGACGGCGAGGTCGTGATTGCCGCAGAGTGCGATCTGCGCCCGCGCCGCCACGAGTGCGCAGCATTCGCTCGGCCGCGGCCCGTAGCCGACGAGGTCGCCGAGGCACCAGAGCTCGTCGGGCGCTTCGGCGTCGACCGCGGCGAGCACCGCCTCGAGCGCGGCGAGATTGCCGTGGACGTCGGAGATGACGGCGGTGCGCATGGGGTCGGAAGCCTAGTACCGCAACGCGAGCAGCCCGGCGAGGACCGGGACCGTCGCCGGCAGCGTGGACGTGACCGCAAGAAGCAGGCCCCAGGCGCCGGCCGCGATCCCCGTCACACAGGCGGCGCGCAGCCGCGCCCGCGCGACGACGCCGAGCAGCGCCGGTGCGAACATGTCGAGCCAGCCCATCGTCGCCGAGCCGAAGGTCGCGTCCTGCAGCGGCGGCAGCGGATGCCCGGCCGGCGACGGCAGGGAAGCGTGGTGGAGCGCGGTCGAAGCCGGCTCGACCTGCGGCGTGCCCCAGACGAGGACGACGTCGACCACCGCGACCGCGACGAGGCCGAGCTCGATCGACCAGGCGGGCGCGACGAGCGCGACGGCGGCCGCGAGCGCGAGGCAGGCGCCCGCGATCAGCAGCACGCCGGCGGCCTCCGCGACGAGGCCGGAGGCGAGCCACGCGACGAGCCAGAGCGCGAGCGCCGCCGGCGGCCAGGCCCAAGGGAAGCGGCGCCGACCGAGCGGCCCGGCCGCGGCCGCCAGCACGGGCGCCGCCACTGAGCCGAGCACGGCGAGCGTGTGGGGACCGCCTCCCGCGACGCGGAGGAGCAGCACGCCCAGCGCGAGCGCGGCCGCGGGCACCGCGACGCCGACGACCCCCAGCCCGCGTGCGCGGGCGCGGCGGGCGGGCACGGCCACCGCCGCCGCCTGCACGACGCAGAGCGCCGCGTACGACGGCGCGAGGCCGAGCACTACTGCAGTTCGTGCGGAGGCGCCTCGGGGAGGTTGCGAATCCCCTCGGTCGTCTGCCATTTCGACCAGGAGTCCTGGAGCGCCGCGATCAGCTCCTCGAGGAAGCGCGGCGACGCGTTCACGCGCGCGACGACGGCGCCGGGCACGTCCCCCTCCTCGACCTCGTGCTCGATCCGCGCGAAGGTCATGGTGAACTCGTAGCGCGAGAAGCTGATGTTGGCGAAGTTCGCGTAGACGCCGCCGATGTCGCCCGGATCGAGGTGGATGTTGAGCCGGCGCTCGCCGGGCGCGGCCTCGTCATGATGTGGGGTGAGCTCGTCGTCCACAGGGCCACGATACTAGAGGGGTGGAACAGGACCTCCGCCTCCGCCTCCGCCAGATCGCCCGTCTGCTGATCGCCGTGGCCGCCACGATCGGGGGCGGGACGATCGGCTTCCGGCTGATCCTGCACGAGGGCTGGTCCCAGTCCGTGTACCGGGCGGTGATCACGGCTACGCTCACCGGCCTCGACACCGTGCCGAGCACGGACGGGGCGCGGGCCCTCTCGATCGTGATGGTGCTGGCGGGTCTGACGATCATCGCGTACGCCGGCGCGGTTATCGTCGAGGCGATCGCCGGCGGCGTCCTGACCGGCGTCCTGGCGGAACGGCGAAAGGAGCGGAAGATCGAGCGTCTGCGAGACCACTTCATCATCTGCGGCTACGGCCGCGTCGGCCGCAAGGTGGCCGAGGAGTTTCGGGTGTCCGGCGTGCGCTACGTCGTGCTCGACTTCAGCGCCGAGGCGCTCGCGAACGCGAAGGAGCACGGCGACCTGCTCATCGAGGGCAACGCGACCGTGGACAAGGATCTCCGGCGCGCCGGGCTCGAGCTCGCGCGGGGTCTCGTCGCGTCGTCCGACTCGGACGCGGACAACCTCTACATCACGCTGTCGGCACGCGCCGCCGTGCCGGGGCTGTTCATCGTCGCGCGCGCCTCCGACGACGATGCCGAGCGGAAGCTCATGCTCGCCGGAGCCGACCGCGTCGTGCTCCCGTACACGACGGCCGGCCGCGTGATGGCGAACCTCGTGCTCAAGCCGCAGGTGATCGAGTTCATCGACACGGTCATGACCGCAGCGGGCCCGGATCTCCACCTCGCGCAGATCGAGGTACCGCCGACCTTCGCCAAGGCCGGGCAGTCGATCCGCGAGATCCGTGTCCGTCACGAGACCGGCGCGATGATCGTCGCGCTGCGCAAGAGGGACGGCGAGTTCGACACGACGCCGGAGCCGGAGGCGCTGCTCGACGTCGGCGACGTGCTCGTCGGCGTCGGCACAGCGGAGGAGCTGCGCCGGCTGGAAGAGCTCATTGCGCCGCGCGAGGCCGTTGGCGGCTGACCCCGTCACGCGCCTTGCCGACGCCGTCGCCGAGCGGATCGGCGCCGCGGTCGAGCTGGAGCGGCCGAGCGACCCGGCGCACGGGGACTACGCCACGAACGCGGCGCTGCGTCTCGCCGGCACGCGGCGGCAGCCGCCGCGCGAGCTCGCGCTCGAGCTCGCCGCCCTGGCCGCAGAGCTGCCCGACGTCGAGCGCGCAGAGGTCGCCGGCCCGGGGTTCGTCAACCTCTTCCTTACTGACACGTGGTTCGAGGCTGCGCTCGCGGCAATGGTCAAGGCGGGCGCCGAGCTCGGCGGCGGGTGGACGGCGCCGCCGCAGCGGATCCAGGTCGAGCTCGTGTCGGCGAACCCGACCGGGCCGATCACCGTCGCGCACGCGCGCAACGGGGCTTACGGCGACTCGATCGCGCGGCTGCTCGCCTTCGCGGGGAACGACGTCTCGCGCGAGTACTACTACAACGACTCCGGCGGGCAGATGGACCGCTTCCGCGCGTCGGTCGAGGCGATCCGCCGCGGCGAGGAGCCGCCGGAGGACGGCTACCACGGGGCGTACGTCGCCGACCTCGCTGCGGTTCCGGGCGACCCGGTGCCGGAGATGCTGCGCCGCATCGAGGACTCGCTCGAGCGCTTCCGGGTCCACTTCGACTCCTGGGTGCGGCAGAGCGTGCTCGAGGAGCGCCTGCCCGAGCTGCTGCCGCGCCTCGACACCTACGAGGAGGACGGCGCGCTCTGGGCGCGCTCGTCCGCGTACGGCGACGACGAGGACAGGGTCCTCATCCGCTCGGACGGCGGCGCGCCCACGTACCGCGCGGCCGACGTCGTCTACCTCGTCGACAAGCTCGACCGCGGCTTCGACCGCGCGATCTACGTGCTCGGAGCCGACCATCACGGGACGCGCAACTGGTACGCGGCGGTCGCGCGCATGCTCGGCTACGACCCTGCGCGCGTGGAGGTGCTCCTCTACCAGCTCGTGCACCTCGTGCAGGGCGGCGAGCACAAGAAGATGTCGAAGCGTCGCGGCGACGTCGTCTTCCTCGACGACTTCATGGCGGACATCGGCGTGGACGCGGCGCGCTGGTACCTCGTCAACCGCGGCCCCGACCAGACGATCGAGGTCGATGTCGACCTCGCCGCGGAACGGTCGCAGAAGAACCCGGTGTACTACGTGCAGTACGCGCACGCGCGGATCGCGGGGATCCTGCGCAACGCGGGCGACGCGCCCGTGTCGGCGGAGCTGGAGGGTCCACTGGCAGCCGAGGAGCGCGAGCTCGTCAAGCGTCTCGCCGAGCTGCCCGGCGTGGTCGCCGACGCCGCCGAGAAGCGCGGCCCGCAGGCGATTCCCGCCTATGCGATCCGCGTCGCCGACGACTTCCACCGCTTCTACCACGAGCACCGGGTGCTCGAGAGCGACCAGCAGGCGTTCCGGCTCGCCCTCTGCCGGGAGACGCAGAGCGTGATCGCCCGCTGCCTCGACCTCGTCGGCGTCTCCGCGCCGGACCGCATGTAGAGGATTAGGATCCCGGGCCGTGAGCAGGCCTGTGCCGGACCGCAACATCGCGCTCGAGCTCGTCCGGGTCACCGAGGCGGGCGCCATGGCGGCAGCGCGCTGGATCGGGCGCGGCGAGAAGGAGTCCGCCGACCAGGCGGCCGTCGACGCGATCCGCTTCGTGCTCGACACGGTCGGCATGCGCGGCGTCGTCGTGATCGGCGAGGGGGAGAAGGACGAGGCGCCGATGCTCTACAACGGCGAGCAGGTCGGGAACGGGGACGGGCCGGAGGTCGACGTCGCGATCGATCCACTCGAGGGAACGCGCCTCACCGCGCTCGGGCAGCCGAACGCGATCGCGGTGATCGCGGTCGCCGAGCGCGGGACGATGCTCTTCCCGGGCGCCGCGCTGTACATGGAGAAGATCGCGGTGGGGCCGCGCGCGCTCGATGCGATCGACATCACGCGGAGCCCGACGGAGAACGTGCAGCGGGTGGCGGAGGCGCTGGGGAAGACACCGCGCGAGGTGGACGTCGTCGTGCTCGAGCGCGAGCGCCACGAGGACCTGATCGCCGAGCTGCGCGAAGCGGGGGCGAGGGTGCGGCTGATCCGTGACGGCGACGTGGCGCCGTCGATCGCGGCGGCGCAGCCTAACACCGGCGTCGACATGCTCTACGGGATCGGCGGCACGCCCGAGGGCGTTATCTCGGCGGCTGCGCTGAAATGCGTGGGCGGCGGCATCCAGGCGCGGCTCTGGCCGCGCGACGAGGACGAGCGGCAGAAGCTCCTCGCCGCCGGCCTCGACCCGGCGCACGTCCTCTACACGAACGACCTCGTCGCGGGCGAGGACGTGTTCGTCGCGGCGACCGGCGTCACCACCGGCGCGCTGCTGACGGGCGTGCAGTACACGCCGGGCGGCGCGCTCACCGACTCGATCGTGATGCGCTCGCGCTCCGGCACCGTGCGCCGCATCGTCGCGCAGCATGCGCTCGAGAAGCTCTCGGCGCTGACGGGGCTCGAGTACCGCTAAACGTCCGCGACCAGGTCGCGACTTCGTCGCGACCTGGTCGCAGTCGTACACCGTCGCTTACGCGACGGATTGCTCCATCGCCGGCGCGTACAGGCCCGTCGTAGCCGCGGAGTTCATCTTCGCGCGGTGGTAGAAGGCGCGCTGGCCGGCCTCGACGTTCGTGCCGCTCCAGCCCTTCTGCGCCGCCGCCTGCAGCGCGCGCCCGTACGAGAACGAGAGCGGCCACGGATGCGGGCCCTTCGCGGTCATTGCGTTCAGGTGCGCGGTCGAGTCCTCGTCGGTCTGGCCGCCGGAGAGGAACACGATTCCGGGGACGGCCGCGGGGACATGCCGGTAGAAGCAGTCGAGCGTCGCGTCGGCGACTTCGTCGGCGCCGGCGCGGTCGGACGCCTCGTACCCGGACAGCACCATGTTCGGCTTGAGCAGGGTGCCGCGCAGGTCGACCCGCTGGTCGTGCAGCTCGGTGTAGAGCGCCTGCAGCACCCGGCCGGTGACCGTGGACGAGCGGGCGAGCGTGTGGGTGCCGTCCTGCAGCACCTCGGGCTCGACGATCGGGACGATCCCGGCCTCCTGGCAGAGCGCCGCGTAGCGGGCGAGCGCGTGCGCGTTCGCCCATGTGCAGTAGTCGCTCGGGAGGGAGTCGGTGATCGAGTAGGTCGCGCGCCACTTCGCGAAGCGGGCGCCGAGGCCGTAGTACTCCTCGAGCCGCTGCCGGAGGCCGTCGAGGCCCTCGGTGACGGTCTCGCCCGGGGCGAGCGCCAGGGGTTTCGCACCCGCGTCGACCTTGATCCCGGGGATGATCCCCTTCGAGGCGAGCAGCTGCGGGAACGGCGTCCCGTCGAGCGCGGTCTGGCGGATCGTCTCGTCGAAGAGGATGACGCCCGAGATGTACTCCTCGAGCCCGGGCGTCGTGAAGAGCATGTTGCGATAGTTCCGCCGGTTGTCCTCGGTGGACTCGACGTTGATCACGTCGAAGCGCTTCTTGATCGTGCCGCTGCTCTCGTCCGCGGCGAGAATCCCCTTGCCGGCGGCGACGAGCGCCTTCGCAGTTGTGTGTAGTTCGTTTTGGCCCATGCGTGCCTTTCCCGGTCGATTTCGTCTCGACGGGAATTATCGCGGCCGTGGCCGTGCCCGCATCGGGAAGAGGCCGCAGCGTCGGGGCGGGCGTGCGGCGCGCCCTGCCCCGTCGCGCGACTTACCGAGAGCGGCGGCCCTTCCCCCGAAGGGCGTGGTGCCTGCTCTCCCGGCCGCCCCTTCTCCAAAGGGCGTTCCGCCGGTCTCCCCCGAACCTGGTGCTCATGATCACTGAGATGCCTCAGCTGCCCGGTTCTTGCACGGGGCTAGAATCGGCCCACCAGCGCGGACGTAGCTCAGTTGGTAGAGCACTGGCTTCCCAAGCCAGGTGTCGCGGGTTCGAATCCCGTCGTCCGCTTCGGGAGATTCACTCGTTCGAGGTACGGGGCCAGGCGTCTGAGAGCCGCTGCCGCGTCTCCGCCAGGTACTGCGGGATCACCTTCACGTCGTCGAGCACCGGCATGAAGTTCGTGTCGCCGCTCCAGCGCGGCACGACGTGCAGGTGCCCGTGGTCGACGATGCCGGCGCCGGCGGGCCGGCCGATGTTCCAGCCGAGGTTGAACCCCTCTGGCCGGTAGACCGCGGTGAGCGCGTCGAGCCCGCGGGCGCCGAGCCGGTGCACCTCCAGGATCTCGGCCTCGTCCAGCTCGCCGAAGTTGACGCCGTGCCGGTACGGCGCCACGAGCAGGTGCCCGGACGCGTAGGGGAACTTGTTCAGGAGCACGAACGCGCGCTCGCCGCGGTGCACGACGAGCTGCTCCACGTCGTCTCCCGCCGCCGCGCGGCAGAAGACGCAGCCGTCCTGCTCGTCCGCGCTCTGCACGTACTCCAAGCGCCAGGGCGCCCACAGCCGCTCCATGGCCGGGAGGTTACAGCCAGCGCTTCCAGCGGAAGAAGCCGAGCATGCCGCCGATCACGGCGACGAAGAAGCCGAGGATGATCCAGAACGCGGCTACGCTGCCGAAGCCGGGGAAGTTCACGTTCATGCCGAACAGGCCGGTGAGGAACGTCAGCGGCAGGATCACGACGCTGAAGATCGTCAGCACGTAGAGGATGTCGTTCTGCTGGTGGGAGATGACCGACTCGTTCGTCCCCTCCAGCGCCTCGACGACTTCCTTGTAGTTGTCGAGCAGGTCCCAGATGCGCTCGCTCGCGTCGACGATGTCGTCGAAGTAGAGGTCGAGCTCCTCCGGCAGGAACCGCTCGACGCCGCGCTCGAGCTGGCGCAGCGTCGGCCGCTGCGGCTTGATGATCTTGCGGTAGGAGATGATCTCCTGCTTCACCTTGTGGATGTCGCGGACGAGCTCCTTCGACCGTCCCTCGTCGAGCTCCTCGTCGATCTGTTCGAGCTTGAAGCCGATCTTGTCGAGGATCGGGAAGCAGTAGTCGTAGAGGTCGTCGAGCACTTCGTAGAGGAGGCGGCCGGAGCCGCGCGCGAACAGGTCGCGCCGGAACTGCTCGTTCTCGAAGCAGCGGCGGAAGAGCAGCGACACGGGGCGCAGCTCGACCGCCGGCAGCGTGACGAGGTAGTCGGGGCCGAGGAAGACGTCGAGCTCGCCCGCGTTCAGGCGGCCGATCGTCTTGTCGTACACCGGGAAGTGGAGGACGGCGAAGAGGTAGGTCTCGTCCTCCTCCGTGTAGACGTCGACCTTCGGGCGCTGGCGCCGCGACATGACGTCCTCGATGTCGAGCGGATGCCAGCCGAAGCGCCGGGCGAGCTCGAGCGCCTCGTCCTGGGTCGGCCGCTCCTGGTGGATCCAGGTCAGGCCGTGGTCGAGGAGCTCAGCGAGGCGCGGCCGCTCGACGACCTCGGCCGTCTCGGCCGGCTGCACGCTGCGGCGCGTGCGGATGCGAGGCAGGCTCGGCACCGGTACTGAGGGGGTCGCCGGTAGCGGACACGGTCATGGGCCCATCTTACCCCGTGGATCGCGCGATCGAGGCCTGCGACCCGGCGCCGTACGGCGTGATGCGTACCCGCTCCGGCAGGCGCCGTTCGAGCGCGAACGCCCAGCCTGAGCAGAGCAGGTTGACGGCGGCGGCGGTCGGCCAGAGCAGGAGCGGGTCGTGCTAGGAGGCGTATTCCTCGAACTGGGGTAGATCGTCGGTGATCTCGAACCAGGGCGCCTTCGAGCCGACGAAGATGTGCGCCGTCGGCCGGATGCTCGGGGCGTCGACGAGCGATCCCATGCCCACGTGCACGCGGGCGCCGTCGCTTACGACCGAGAACAGGAACGACCCGCACGACGCGCAGCGCGTGTCGTTGGCGACGTCGTCCCCCACGACGAGGAGCGCGTCGGCGCCCTCGACGATCTCGAGCTTCTCGCGTTCGATGCCGGCGAGCGGCTTGAATGCCGACCCGGTCGAAGCTCGGCAGCGCGAGCAATGGCAGTTCAACGCATACAGGAACTCGTCCGCGACGCGGTAACGGACGGCGCCGCACCAACAGCCTCCTCGCAATGGCACGAGGCGAAGGATCGCACGGTTCCGGGGGACGGTCGTGCAGTGCCCTCAATCGGTCATAACCCGAACCACGGTGTCATCGCGATCGCGCCGTTTCGTGTCCCGACCGGCGAAGCCGCCGGGCTATGTCTCGTCGGGTGCGATCAGGGCGAGTTGCGGGAGATAGGTGCGATAGCGAGCGGCATCTCTCGTCAGGAGCGGCATCCTCTCAACGGCGGCGTGGGCGCCGATGTAGAAGTCGGGCAAGGGAGATCGCCGTGTGCCGCCGGCGCGGCGGTACGTGAGGAAGCACTTGCCGGCCAGGAACGCTGCGGGCCAGGGGAGCGGCAGGCGGGCGAACGTGTCGGGCGGGAGCGCCTCTTCGAGCTCTTCGATTCGTTCGAAGCCGATCGAGACCTCGGCGTACACGATTGGATTGATGGCGAGACGGTTCGTGTCGGCGGCGGTCGCGAGTTCTGCCGACGACCATGCGCACCACTGCGGATCTTCCGTCAGAACGTCGAGCAGGACGTTCGAATCGACGAGGACGGTCCGGCTCGGCGTGCTCACTCGCGGGTGAGCGCCATGATCTCTTCGGTCGACAGGCCGCTTGTCGCCTGCCCTCGAAGCCGCTCGACAAGTGCCTCGCCCCGGCCGCGCGCATGCTTGGCGCGGGTGAGACGAACGGCGTCGCCGTCGCGGGAGAAGTCGACCTCGGTCCCTGGGAGCAGACCCGTCTCTTCGCGCAGCTCGATCGGAATCGTGACTTGCCCCTTCGAGGTGATTCGCATAGTAAGAATCCTACCAGGGCGACTCTTACCGACGGCGGCGGCGTTCGCCGAGGTGCGAATCAGTGCTCCCAACGTGTCAGAACCCGAACCACGCGACGGTGGCCGGGGCGAGGCTGAAGCTCGGGATTCGGCGCGCCGCGGCATCGGCCTACGGCTTCGTCCAGACGAGGGAGTAGCGCCAGAGGAGGAGCCGGCGGACTACGGCTCCAGGCAGCAGCGACTCGGCCAAGGCGCGGACCTCCTGAAAGGTCTGAGCTGGCGGCCAGACGGTCGGCGCGGGCGATTCCCAAGTACCCTTGACCAGCTGGTGCGCGCGGCTGGCTATTGTTGCCGCCGCGTCGCGGGGTAGGTCGAGGGGGTAGCGGCTGCGCGGCAGTCCGAGGATGGCGAGGCGGCCGCCCGTTCGGAGCAGTTCGCGCATGCGTTGGAGCGCCGCTGTCGCGTCCATGTGGTGAAGTGCGGCAACGCAGACGACGAAGTCGAAGCTGGCGGGTTGGAACGGGAACGTGAAGAAGTCGGCGAGGAGGTAGTCGATCTCGCCGGCGAGATCCTGCGCCCGCGCGATCTCGATGCTGGTCTCGTCGGTGTCGATCGCCGACACGTGGGTTACGTGCCGGCGTAGCTTCCGGGCAAAGACCCCCTCGCCGCATCCGACGTCGAGCGCGCGTTCGCATTCCTGTGGCAGTGCAGTGCGCCCGGCAGGATTCGAACCTGCGACCTCGCGCTCCGGAGGCGCGCGCTCTATCCCCTGAGCTACGGGCGCGGACGGCCTAGTGTAGCCGGGCCCTCTACCAGCGGCTGCGGTCGCGCCGGCGCGGGTTCGTATACGGAAGGAGCCGCAGGAGCAGGGCGACCACCGCCCAGCACAGCGCGGCGCCGGCCGCGCCGGCAGGCTCGGCGGCGAAGGCCAGGGACAGGCCGCCGACGGCCGCGAGCACGAGCACGTTCGCGACGACGAGCAGACGGACGGCGAGCAGCGACACGGGCGACTGCGATGCGGCCCAACCGGCTACCGACCAGCGCCTCGCCATGTGTGGCGGCCGCCGCGCCGGCCTTGCGGGCCACGCGGCGACCAAGAGCATCCAACCGCGGCCGGATAAGAACGGCATGAGAGCTGTGAGCAAGCGGGCTTTCTCACCCCACTCATAGCTAGATGCGCCAGTCTCCGTGTGGAGACCGCGTTGCGGCCAGGCCGCCGCCGGTGCAAGGTTGGTCATAGATCGAGGAGGACGAGCGGATGAACGTCATTACCAGTCGGCTCCCGTCGCACCTGGCCGGACGCCGGCTGCCGGGCCGCTTCGCCCGCATCGGCGTGCTCAACCTGGTTCTCGGCGCCGCGCTGATCGGCGCCGGCGTCGCCGCGTACCTGACGGTCGGCACCGGCAGCTCGTCGTCGAATGCCGCCGTCCGCACCGCCACCGTCCAGCGCGGCGTCGTCCTCTCGACCCTCTCGGCCACCGGGACGCTGCAGGCTGCGACGCAGCTTTCGCTCGACTTCACGTCGAGCGGCCAGCTCGTGTCCGTGAACGTCAAGGCCGGCCAGCACGTGAAGAAGGGCCAAGTGCTCGGCCGCATCGACTCGACCTCCGCGCACCAGGCGCTCCTCCAGGCCGAGGCCTCGTACAAGTCGGCGAACGCGAACCTGCAGACGACGCTCACCGGCGAGACGGCGCCGCAGCGGGCGCAGGACGCGGTCACGGTCGCGCAGGCGCGCCAGTCGATCGTGAACGCGAAGAACTCGCTCGCCGCCACGAAGCAGTCGATCGCGCTCGACAAGGTGACGACGGCCGCGAGCATGAGCCAGGCGCAGAAGCAGCTTCGCGCCGACCAGGGACAGCTGCAGGTCGACCTGGCCAAGCAGAAGACCGACTCGGCGACCTACGCGAACGTCGACGCCGCCACAGCAGCCGTCACGGCGGACAAGTCGAAGGTCGCCGCCGACCAGGCGAAGCAGCAGACGGACCAGCAGTCGCAGCTCACGTGGCAGCAGCAGCTCTCGAGCGACCAGGCGAGTCTCAAGACGGCGCAGACGAACAACGACACGGCCGGGATCACGGCATACACGAACGCGACGAACTCCGACCAGGGCCAGCTCAACGCTCTGTCGAAGATCCTGCAGAGCGACGGCTTCGCGATCACTGCGGACCAGAGCCAGCTGAGCACCGATCAGGCCGCCCAGTCGGCGCTGACGAGCGACGCCGCGGCGATCAAGGCCGACGAGCAGAAGATCGCCCAGGACCACACCTCGGTCGCGAGTGGTGTGACGAACCGGACCGCGACGCAGCTCAAGGACAAGCAGAGCCTGCAGTCGGCGACGCAGCAGGTCGCCTCGGCTCAGCTCGGCCTCAAGTCGACGCTCGCGTCGATCGCGTTGAAGCAGGCGCCGCCGACGCCGTCGGCGCTCGCCGGCGCGCAGGCGAGCGTGCTGCAGGCGCAGATCTCGCTCGCCAATGCGAAGAAGACGTACGCGGAGACGACGCTGCGCGCGCCGGTCACCGGCATCGTCGCAGCGGTCAACGGCACCGTCGGCACCGAGGCCACCGGCGGCGGCAGCTCGTCGAGCAACTCCTCTGCGGCGAGCTCCTCGGGCGGGAGCGGATCTTCGTCCTCGTCCAGCTCGAGCGCCGCGTTCGTGACCCTGACGGGCCTGCAGGGAATGCAGGTTCTCGCCCCGTTCGCCGAGACGGACGTCGTCAACATCCAGCCGGGCCAGGCCGCGACCGTCACGGTCGACGCACTCCCGAACAAGCAGCTTGCCGCGCACCTGCTCTCGGTGTCCGACGTCGCATCGTCGTCCTCGAGCGTCGTGACCTACAGCGCGATCTTCGCGCTCGACCGCAGCGAGCCGAATCTGAAGCCCGGGATGACGGCCAACGTCGACGTCGTCACCGGTGAGGCGGACAACGTCCTGCACGTGCCGACCGCGGCCGTGCGCGGTAGCGGCGCCAACGCGACGGTCACCGTGCTCCAGAACGGCAAGCAGACGAGCGTGCCGGTCGTCGTGGGCCTCCAGGGCGATTCCTCGACCGCCATCCTCAGCGGCCTGAAGGTCAACGAGACGGTCGTGCTGCCCTCCGTCTCGATCTCTGCCTCGAGCACCAGCGGGACGAGCGGGACGACCACGACGGGCTTCACCGGCCGCGGCGGCGGCGGCGGCGGCTTCGGCGGCTTCGGCGGGCTCGGCGGATGAGCAGCCGGCCCCGCCGCCGCAGGGCGACGCTCGCCCTCAGGGGCGTCTCGAAGAGCTACGGCTCCGGCGACATCGCCGTGCAGGCGTTGCGCGACGTCGACCTCGTGGTCGAGCGCGGCGACTTCGTCGCCGTGATGGGCAGCTCGGGCAGCGGGAAGTCGACGCTGATGAATCTCATCGGCTGCCTCGACGCGCCGACGGAGGGCCGCTACCTGCTCGAGGGCATCGACGTGAGCCAGCTCGACGACTTCGAGCTCGCGTTCATCCGCAACCGGAAGATCGGGTTCGTCTTCCAGAGCTACAACCTCGTGCCGCGCACGAGCGCGCTCCGCAACGTCGAGCTGCCGCTCGTCTACGCGCGGGTGCCGAAGCATGAACGCCGGCAGCTCGCCGAGGCCGCGCTCGTCGCGGTCGGCGTCGGCGACCGGATGCACCATGTTCCGTCCGAGCTCTCCGGCGGCCAGCAGCAGCGGGTCGCGATCGCGCGCGCGATCGTGACGGAGCCGGCGATCGTGCTCGGCGACGAGCCGACGGGCAATCTCGACAGCGTTTCCGGCAGCGAGGTGATGCAGATCTTCTCGCGCCTGAATGTCGCCGGCCGGACGATCGTGATGATCACCCACGAGCCCGACATCGCCGAGTACGCGAAACGTGTGATCCACCTCGTCGACGGCCGGATCGACTCGGACCGGCGGACGACGCCGCTGAACGCGCTGCCGCCGAAGCTCGCGGTCGAGGATGTCGCGAGCACGGAGTCCGCGTGAGCGTCGCCGAGGCCGTCCGGATGGCGGTGCAGGGCGTGCTCTCGAACCGGCTGCGGTCGCTGCTGACGATGCTCGGGATCACGATCGGCGTCGCCGCGGTGATCATCCTCGTGGCGGTCGGGCACGGCTCGGCGGTCGCGGTGTCGAGCCGGATCGAGGCGCTCGGCACGAACGTCGTCACGATCCAGCCCGGCGGCTTCGGTTTCGGCCGCGGCTCCGGCGGCTTCCGGAGCTCGTTCACGCAGCTGACGATGAAGGACGTCAAGGCGCTGGAGGATCCGACGGCGGCGCCCGACATCGAGTCGGTCACTCCCGTGGCCTCGGGCTCGGTCACGGCGACCTTCGGCGCGGCGAGCTACTCGCCGGGCCAGTTCGTCGGGACGACGCCCTCGTACGAGGAGGCACGCAAGTCGCCCGTCGAGGCGGGGACGTTCATCACGCCGGCCGAGGAGTCGCAGCACGCCCGCGTCGTCGTCCTCGGCCAGACGGTGGTCCTCAACCTCTTCGGCAGCGCAAACCCGCTCGGACAGACGATCAAGCTCAACGGCACCGGCTTCACCGTCGTCGGCGTGCTCGTACCGAAGGGAACGAACGGAATCCAGGACCAGGATGACATCGCGATCGCGCCCCTCACGACGACGCAGGACCTGATCACCGGCGTCAGCAGCGGCCTCAGCCAGATCATCGTCGAGGCGAAGTCCGCGCATCAGGTGAACGCGGCGCAGAACGAGGCGACGTCCATCCTGACGCCGACGCACTCCTCGAACGGCACCGCGAACTTCCGCGTGCTCAGCCAGGCGTCGCTGCTGCAGACGTCGGCGTCGACCAACCACGTCTTCACCGTGCTGCTCGCAGCGGTCGCCGCCATCTCCCTGCTCGTCGGCGGGATCGGCGTCATGAACATCATGCTCGTGACCGTCACCGAGCGGACGCGCGAGATCGGCATCCGCAAGGCGCTCGGCGCCCGCCGCACCGACATCCTCGGCCAGTTCCTCACCGAGTCGGTGCTGCTCTCGGTCTGCGGCGGCATCCTCGGCGTCGCCGCCGGCCTGATCGGCAGCGAGTTCAAGATCGTCGGCGTCCAGCCGGTCGTCGAGTCGTACTCGGTGCTGCTCGCGCTCGCCGTCGGCATCGCCGTCGGCCTCTTCTTCGGCATCTACCCGGCCAACCGGGCGGCCTCGCTCAGGCCGATCGAAGCACTGCGCTATGAATAGGAGTCCTGCACCATGACAACCGCTGACACCGATTTCGCACTCTCGGGCGACGACGGCGACGACGACGACGCGCTCGAGCTCCAGGCGCTCGCGATGCGTCGCCGGCGCCGGTTGCCGCTCCTGACCGCCGTGCTCGCGGTCGGCGTCGTCGTCGCCGGCGCGTTCATCGTCGGCGTCGAGGTGCAGAAGCACTGGGGCACGAGCTCTTCCTCCAGCGGCTCGGGCGCCGCGGCTGCGTTCGCGTCGCGCTTCGGCGGCCGCACCGGGAGGACGACGACCGGAACGAGCACCGGAACGACCACCGGCGCGGGCGCGAGCGGCTTCGGCGGGTTCGCCGGTAGCGGCGCGACCGCCGGCACCGTGAGCGTGATCAAGGGCTCGACGCTCTACGTCACGGATTCGAGCGGGAACACGGTCAAGGTGACGACCTCTCCGGCGTCGAGCGTGACGAAGACGGTCTCGTCGAAGGTGACGGGCATCCTCCCGGGCGACACCGTCGTCATCCGCGGTACGCAGCAGAAGAACGGGAGCATTGCGGCGGAGACGATCAGCGTCGGCTCCGCGGGCGCTGCGAGCCTCTTCGGCGGCGGCGGCGGTGGGGCGACCGGCTTCGGCGGCAGCGGCAGCAGCGGAAGCGGAACGACCACCGGAAGCAGTGGGACCGGCGGCAGCGGCGGAGCGACGGGCTTCGGCGGAGGGAGCAGCGGTGGCTGAGCACGGCGCGAACTTGCAATACCCTTACCGCAGGCTTAAGCCGTTCTTAGCCGCCCGAGGCATGCTGAGACAGATGACGAAGCGCACCTTTGGAATCGGCTCGTGTCTCGTCGCCGCCGCGCTCGTGCTGACGGGCGTCGCAGCGGCCGCGTCTCCGGTGAGCGGCTCCATCTCTGGCCCCGTCGTCTCGGTGAAGGGCTCGACCTTCACCGTCACGACGTCGCTCAGCCCCACGGGCAAGGCGACCGTCTCGGTCGGCAAGTCGACGGTCATCACCGCGCAGGAGACGCTCACGCAGAGCGCGCTCAAGACGGGCCTCTGCGCGATGGCCAGCGGCCAGAAGAACAGCAAGGGCGTCGTGACCGCGCAGCGGATCTCGCTCTCCACACCCGTGAAGGGCCAGTGCACCGCAGCCTTCGGCCGCGGCGGCACGCGTCCCGGCGGAGGCACCGGCACGACGCCGGGCGCCGGGCAGCGGCCGCCCGGCGGCGGCACAGGCGGGGGCTTCGGGAACTTCGCGAACTTCGGCTTCGCCTTCGGGACGATCTCGGCGACGAAGGGCGACACGTTGAGCGTCAAAGGGACGCTCAACGGGAAGGCGGTCACGACGACCGTGACGGTCAACGCGAAGACGCAGATCTCGAAGACGGCCACGGTCGGCATCTCCGACGTTGCCGTGAAGGACTGCGCGTTCGTCCGCGGGACGAGCTCCGACAAGGGCGTCACCGTCACAGCGCAGAACGTCAGCCTCACGAAGCCGACCTCGGCGGGCTGCCAGTTCGGCTTCCGCGGCCGGTAGCCGATGCCGTAGCCTCCCGGCGTGGAGGCACGGGCGACCATCGTCACGCTGGAGCTCGCGGAGACGTTCGTCATCTCGCGCGGCGCCCGCGACACCGAGGACGTCGTCGAGGTCGAGCTCACGCACAGCGGCGTGCGCGGCTACGGCGAGGCCGCCCCGATCGACCGCTACGACGAGTCGGCCGAGTCCGCGCTCGCCTACGTCCAGGAGCACGCGGGCCTGCTCGGCGACGACCCGTTCGCGCTCGAGGAGGTGCAGGCGCGCCTGCCGGCACGGGAGTTCGCGGCCCGCGCGGCGATCGACGCCGCGCTGCACGACCTCCAGGGCAAGCTGCTCGGGCAGCCGGTCTGGCGCCTGCTCGGCCTGCGGCCGGCGGGCCCGCCGACGACCTGGACGATCTGGCTCGGGGATCCCGATGACATGGCGCGGAGGGCCGAGAAGGTGCGCGGCCGCTTCAAGCGCCTGAAGCTGAAGCTCGGCGGCCACGACGGACGCGACGTCGAACGTGTCCGCGCCGTGCACGAGGTCGCCGGCGTGCCGCTCCAGGTCGACGTGAACGAGGCCTGGAGCCTCGACGAGGCGCTCGACGCGCTGCCGCAGCTGGCCGCGCTCGGCGTCGACTACTGCGAGCAGCCGCTCCCAGCCGGCGACCCGGGCGGCCCCGCGCTGAAGGCGCGCTCGCCGCTTCCGATCTACGTCGACGAGGACTGCCACACGCTCGCCGACGTGGCCGCGTGCGCGGAACGTGCGCACGGGATCAACGTCAAGCTCGCGAAGTCCGGCGGCATCCGCGAAGCGGTGCGCATGGTGCACGCCGCGCGCGCGCTCGGGCTCGGGACGATGCTCGGCTGCATGGTCGAGTCCGGCCTCGGCATCGCGGCGGGCGCGCACATCGCCAGCCTCTTCGACCACGTCGACCTCGACGGCAACATCCTCATCGCGCGCGACCCCTGGCCGGGCGTCGCCTTCGTCGACGGCGTCCAGGTTCCCTCCGACCAGCCGGGCCTCGGTGTCCACAGAGACGCGCTATCTGATCCTCGCTGAGGGCTTCAGCACCGACGCGCACTACGGCAAGACGATGCGGGGCGTACTGCGGTACCGCCGCGACGCCGTCGTCGCGATCCTCGACTCGGAGCGCGCGCAGGGCGCGACCGAGGAGGGCGTGCCGGTCGTCCCGACGGTCGAGGACGCGCTCGTCTTCGAGCCGAACACGGCGCTCGTCGGCGTCGCCACGCAGGGCGGCCGCTTCCCGCCCGCGTGGATCGAGATCCTCAAGGTCTGCATCGCGCACGGGCTGGACGTCGAGAACGGGCTGCACGTCTTCCTGGGCGACGATCCCGAGCTGCGCGAGCTCGCGGCCCGACACGAGGTCGACCTGCGCGACCTGCGCCGGCCGCCGCGCGACCTCTCGACGGCGACCGGAGCCAACCTCGAGGTGCCGGCGACGATCGTCCTCACCGTCGGCTCCGACTGCGCGATCGGGAAGATGACCGTCTCGCTCGAGCTCGACCTCGAAGCCCGCGCGCGCGGCGTCCGCTCGCTCTTCGTGCCGACCGGCCAGACCGGAATCGCGATCGCCGGCTGGGGGATCTCGGTCGACGCGGTCGTGGCGGATTTCATCGCCGGCGCCGCCGAGCGGCTCGTCGTCGAGGGAGCCGAGCGCGGCGGCGAGCTCCTCTGGGTCGAGGGGCAGGGAGCGATCCTGCACCCGGTCTACTCGGGCGTCACGCTCGGGCTCTACCACGGCAGCGTCCCGCACGTGCTCGTGCTCTGCCACCAGGCCGGCAGCACCCACATCGAGGGCGCCGGCGGCGGTCCCCACCCGATTCCGCCGCTGGCCGAGCTCGTCGAGCTCCACGAGCGCCTGGCGCTGCCGGTGCGGCCGGCGAAGGTGGCCGCGCTGGCGCTGAACACGCGCCTGCTCGACGAGCAGGCAGCCAGAAGGGCGATCGCCGCAGCCGAGGAGGAGACCGGTCTGCCGGCCGACGATCCCGTTCGCTTCGGCCCTGCGAAGCTCACCGACGCGGTGCTTCTCCCCCGAGTAGGGTAGGCCCGGGCGCTGTCGAAGATAGGCCGCTCGGCCTGTCGTGCGCACTCGGGACAGCGCCGATACAGGGTCGAAGGATTCCGCGCGGCTGCGAAGGGAGTGGGACGGACGTGAAGAAGATTCTGTTGGTGCTCATGGGCGCGCTTGCGCTTGCCACGGCGGGCGCGGCGTCGGCTGGACCCCGGATCGGGTTCGCCGAGGACGCGACGAAGTTCGCCGACGACGGCGGCAACAAGCTCTTCACGGAGATGGACAAGCTCGGTACGACGACGAACCGCGTGGCGGTGTTCTGGAACGCCGACGCTCCCGCGACGATTCAGGATCAGTCGTTCCTCGACCGGATGATCCCGGTCGCGCAGAAGCACAACATCCAGGTCGTCTTCGCCGTGTACCCGCTGAAGGCGGCGATGGCCCCGACGACGCCGAGCGCGGTCGATTCCTTCTGCAGCTACGCGGTCAAGGTGATGCAGCGCTATCCGTACGTGCGGAAGGTCATCATCGGCAACGAGCCGAACCAGCCGAAGTTCTGGCAGCCGATCTGGAACGCCGACGGGACGCCGGCCTCGCCGGCGGCGATGGAGGCCGTGCTCGCGAGCTGCTACGACAAGCTGAAGGCGTTCGACCCGAACGTCGACGTGATCGGCGTCGGGCTCTCGCCGCGCGGCAACGACAGTCCGGGCGCCTCGAGCAACTCCTCGATCTCGCCCGTGCGTTGGATCGCCGCGCTCGGCAAGGCGTATCGCGCCAGCGGCCGCACCGGGCCGCTGTTCGACGAGTGGTCGTGGCACTGCTATCCGAACGTGAACACCGACGCGGTCGAGACTGGCTACGCCTGGCCGAATACGGGCTGCGTCAATGCCGCCCGCGTCAAGCTCGCGCTCTGGGACGCCTTCCACGGCACCGGCCAGCCGGTGACCGCGGGATACCCCGCGTTCAACGCGGTGAGCGGCACGCTGTTCGGCACGCTGAAGACGTTCATCGACGAGACCGGCTGGCAGGTCGCCACGACGCTGCCCGGTTACGTCAACACGGAGAACGTGCCGACGATCGACGAGCCGACGCAGGCGCAGAACTACGAAAAGCTCGTCCGACTCGCCGACTGCGAGCCGACGCTCACGGACTTCCACATCTTCCACGAGATCGACGAGGCCGATCGCCTCGGCTTCCAGAGCGGCGTGCTGCGCATCGACTTCAGCGAGCGCCCCTCCGCGACCGACCCGGCGAACTCGGTGCAGCACGCGATCGCGGCCGACAAGGGCGCCTGCTCGGGCGGCGTCTGGCAGACGCTCGGCTCGACGCTGTTCTCGACGACGGCGGTCGTGCCGCTGTTCGCCACGTTCCCGTACCAGAGCCCGAAGCCGCTCGCCTCACTGACGATCAGCGGCGGCGGCAAGTACGTCTCGCTCCAGGCGGGCGAGGGCTTCACGTGGTCGGCAACGTTCAAGGCCGGGAAGAAGACCTCCAAGCCCGTCTCCGGCCTTGCGCCGCGCGCGGTCGGGTCGGTGAAGGTGCCGGCCGGCTTCGGGAAGGGCTCGGTCACGGTCGTGCTGGCTGCGGAGACAAACCCGGCGAGAACGAGCACCGTCACGTTCGCTCTCACGAGCACGAAGTAGGTGTGCAGTTGTCCGCGGTCCGTCCGGTTCGCGGCGGTAGGGTGGCTCCGCTCATGACGCCGGGCGGGGCCAGGGTGAGGGCACGGGCCGTGATCGCGGTCTGCTTCGCGACGGCCGTGGCCGTGCTCGCCTGCGCCGCGTCGACCGGGCACGCAGCGCCGGCCGGGGCGGCCGCAGTCCCGCCGATCGCGTGGGGCGTCGCCGACGACATGTCGAAGTACTCGGACGACGGCGGCGCGTGGTTCTACGGGATGCTGAAGGGCGCGAGCCTGACCGAGAACCGCTGGACGCTCGCCTGGGATCCCGCCAACCCGAGCACGATCACGGAGCTTCCGTTCGTCCAGCGGGCGGCGCCGAAGGCGCAGCAGGCCGGGATCCACGTCGTGCTGGCCCTCTACTCGAAGCAGGCGTCGCAGCACGACCCGAACCAGTTCTGCGCGTGGGCGGCGACGGTCGCCGGCACCGTGCGGCAG
>Ga0265318_10000784_pt1 | contig 21067 bp, 18 predicted proteins | sample 4821metaG_FD_192431 | JGI IMG/M metagenome (GOLD analysis project Ga0265318, IMG submission 192431) | Rhizosphere microbial communities from Carex aquatilis grown in University of Washington, Seatle, WA, United States - 4-8-21 metaG | ecosystem: Host-associated > Plants > Roots > Rhizosphere >... | reverse complement strand
ACCATCTGTTGCACCGCACAATGGGTTCATAGATTTCATTTAGGAATTCACGATCGCCGTCCTTCTCATAAAGCTTCCAGGCGGACCAGGCGAGCAAGGGCGGCTTGGTTACGTCGGCATCCACAGGGACATTCAAGTGCGTCACCGTACCTTCGTCATGTATGGCATCCGGGATCATTCCATCTTCGCGCTGGTGATCGAGCATGATCCGGATTTGATCCTGGGCGAGGTGCTTTTCGATATGCCGGTAGGCCAGGGCATGGAAATAGGCGTCCCATTGCCACACGCCTACATAATAGATCATGGAGGGTGTCATGGCTTCGCGGGTGGTATAGAAACGGCTGGAGATCAACCCGGCGCGCATCACCCACCAGGCATAGTAGTATTGTGCCCTGTATTCATCGGCCACCGGCGGTGCAGCCGCGAACCAGTCGTGCCAGCGGTGCGCCGCAAGCTCCAGGGCATCGACTGCGTTCGGGATATAGCGATTGAAACCCAGGCGCGGTGTGATATTCAACAGGAAGCTTTTATTTCCTTCGGAGGCATCCACGAGCAGTTGCACCGACTGGTTCCTTGCATCGATTGAAATGGCGTCGTTTTTCAGGACGCGCGCATCGGTGGTATACGCGACATTTCGTCTTATATCGCCGGTCAGCCGCATCACTCCCCCGCGGCGATCGGAGTGCACATGGTCCAAATTTGCGTCGAATTTGATCCCGCATCGACACGATGGCATCGTAAGGAGCAGGGTCTCGGGATCTACAAAAGTCAGGCTAAAAGTTCCCAACCGCGTGGCACAATCCAGCCGGTGCGGGTAGGTGGTCAGATTGATTTCAAGTGGATTGCCTTCACCGTCTGTAAGGCTCCAATGGTCGATGAGGGGCGGACGCTCACGATAGGCAGCAAGTTTGCCTTGAAGTTTGAACCATCTCTCCGCCAGCTTGATCGTGAAGTGATGGTTGGACCAGAATACCATCAACCGGGAAGCCCGGTCGCTGAATGGGATTTGATGCAGGTTGATGCGGTTCTTGAGCAAGTTGAGATATGGCGAATCAAGGTTCACAAGAGTTCCTTTTGATATTTAACATTATCGAGGAACGAATCAGCACGGCTCTGACGGTTCAGATCATCGATCTTACAGGGTTTGAATTATCCTACAATTTATAGAGTATTACATAATTACATCGTACTGTATCATTTCGGTATCTTTACTCAAGGTATCTGCAACATAGGGTCTCCACATTTCATTTTCCGAAGGTCCATTGATCCGTTCTGCTCGAAATTCTTTGTATTTGGCTGAAAAACGTGGGGCAAAGGCATGATTATTTATGACTTTAAGACAAATATAACCTTGAAATAATATGACGTTAATACAAATTTAGATAAGGGGGAATATACTTCTGTTGCGTTATATGACAGGAGATCATTAAATGTTAGATCAAATCGATCTTAAAATGGCAGTTGTAAACCAACGCCTTAAAGAAAAGAAACGCCATTTGGCTTTTTCCGGTGCAAAGAATTTTCGCGACCTCGGCGGATATCGAACGGTGGATGGCAAGACGGTCCGTTGGGGAGCGCTTTACCGGTCGGACCATTTACAAAAACTGACGGATGCAGACCTCAAGCATTTGTCTACCCTGCTCCTCGATCGGATCATTGACTTTAGGGCAGACCATGAAAAAAAAGAAGAGCCTGACCGCCTCCCCCCGGATGAGCATATCCGTATTGTTGAACTCCCGATCCTGGATAGCACCACACAGATCTGGCATGATACCCGCGATCATCTATTGAAAGACACGTTGGAGGACATCGACGCTGCCAAATATATGGTCCGGACGAATATGGAGTTGGCCACGCGTTTCACGCCTCAAATGAGACAGTTTATCCAGGAGTTGTTTTCAGCCAAAGGCCGGCCGGTCTTGTTCCATTGTGCGGCCGGCAAGGATCGGACAGGCTACGCAGCCGCGATCATCCTACGGATATTTGGTGTGCCATTGGAAGTAGTCATGGAAGATTACCTCCTTTCTAACCAATATTATTTATCCGCCTACTCGTGGAATCTATTCATGCTTCACATTATAAAAGGAAAAAGATTTTCCACATTTTTGAAGGGTTTTTTGGAAGTGCGGTCGGCTTATCTTTCTGCAGCCTTCCAGACCATCGATCGTGAGTATGGTTCCTTCGTAAATTATGTCCACACTGGCCTGGGCCTCACCAGGCAGGATATCGAGCTACTGAGAAGCTTATACCTGGAATAACAGGACGAAGAATTCAGCACAGGCGGGCAAAATCACTCGCACCTCCGAAAAAAAGATATGTCATGTGCATATCTTTTTTGGTTATCCATGCCGAGGTTGTAAATTACACTTTTGGAAAATCCATCTCCATTGACGAACAGGATGGTTGAATGTAGACTTTACATTGTAAAGATTAGACATTACATCTGAAGTATCTGCACAATCAGCGGATTATTTCGAATCAGTTTATTCGCCAATCCAATCGCAGAAAGAAGCAGGCTGCCATGGAAACTACCGCTCCCTTTTCACCAGAAAAAATGAAAAACATTCCATCCTTACAATTAGGGGGCGCAAGAAAACTACCCGACTTGTCACGGCTGGCGTCGCTTGTTACCCACACCGATACCTCTCATGAAATGACAACCGTCCGCGCACCATTTTCCGGGGAAGCGCTTGGGGCTGTCCCAATTTGCACAGCAGACGATGTTCAAATGGCGATCCAGCGCGCCCGCACCGCCCAGCATATCTGGGCCCAGACCCCTTTTTCGGAGCGCAAAGCGATCTTCCTGCGTTACCACGACCTGGTTTTACAACACCAGGAAGAATTGCTTGATATTCTTCAGGTGGAGGCCGGAAAGAGCCGTCTTACGGCGGTGGACGAAGTTTTCGATGTTGTCATCAACAGCCGCCATTACGCGGTACGTGCGGCCAAATACCTGAGGCCGCATCGAAGGAAAGGAGCGCTGCCTTTCCTGACGTATACAATGGAACTTCATCAGCCGGTAGGCGTGGTAGGGATCATTTCTCCCTGGAACTACCCTTTGGCGTTGACAATTTCCGATGCCATCCCGGCGATCCTGGCTGGGAATTGCGTCGTGCTAAAACCTGCCGAGGAGACTCCCTTCATCGCCCTTTTTGCGTTGCATCTATTATATAAAGCTGGGCTGCCACACGATGTATTCCAGATAGTTACCGGGAAAGGCCGCGTGATCGGCCCGGCATTCATCGAAGAAGTGAATTATTTATGTTTCACGGGCGGCACATCTACGGGACGCCTGCTGGCCGGACAGGCAGGCGAACGTTTGATCAAATGCTCGATGGAACTGGGCGGCAAGAACCCTGCCATCGTACTGGACGACGCCGATCTTGAAAAAGCAGTCACCGGTATTCTGCGCGGTGCATTTGCCAACGCAGGCCAGCTATGCGTCCACATGGAAAGGGTTTTCGTCCAAAGCGGGATCTATGATCGCTTCGTCCCCGAACTGGTGCGACGGGTGAAGGAGATGAAGGTCTCACCCGCGCTGGACTTCTCCGCCGATATGGGGTCGCTCATCTCCCAGGATCAGCTTAACAAGGTGACCCGCCATGTGGAAGACGCACTTAAAAAAGGTGCCACACTTCTCACTGGTGGGAAGGTCCGCCCGGACATCGGCCCGTTCTTCTTCGAACCGACCTTGATGACAAACGTCACACCTGAAATGGACCTTTACGCCGAAGAGACCTTTGGCCCGGTGGTTTCGATCTACCAGTTCGACGATGTGGAACAGGCTATACAATTGGCCAATGCATCCTCGTATGGGTTGAACTCAAGCGTTTGGACTCGCGATGTCCGGCGGGGACAGCAGATTGCCAGCCGGCTCCAGACAGGGACGTCGAACGTTAACGAGGCGCTCAACGCGGCCTGGGGTTCAGTGGACTCACCGATGGGCGGTATGAAAGCCTCCGGACTGGGACGACGCCACGGCCTGGAGGGTATCATGAAATACACCGAATCGCAGACGGTTGCGACACAATCACTGATGCTCATCGGCCCAAACCGTTTTCTGCCTTCTAAGCAATATGCGAAGATTATGACAGGGATCCTTAAAATAATGAAAGGCATCCCCGGATTGCGTTGAGGTGGTTGGCAGATGAACAAAGGCAAGAAGAAAAATAATTCAGCACCTCCGATAATCTCAATCGTTGTACCTGTGTATAAAGAGGAACGGGGAATCCGTCCATTCCTTTTGCGACTAGAATCTGTGATGGGCAAGATGGACATATCTTATGAAGTGATCCTTTGCCTTGACCCTTACCCCGATCGAACCGAAGAAATCATTCTCGAAGAAATTAACCGGAACCCGGCAATCAAATTGTTGGTATTTTCACGACGATTCGGACAACCTGCTGCGACATTGGCAGGTATCCTTTGGGCAAGAGGCGATACCTGCGTGACCATTGACGTGGATCTCCAGGACCAGCCGGAGCTCATCGAGCAGATGTATACCAAATTGAAAGAAGGATATGAAGTTGTTTATGCCAAGCGCCGTTCCCGAAAAGGAGAGACTTTGATCAAGCGTTGGGTATCCTATTTGGGGTATTTTGTCATTAATCGGTTGAGCGATGTCGCAATCCCACGCGATACAGGTGACTTTCGCATCATGACCCGCCGCGTCATCGAAGAATTACGCAAGCTTAGTGAAACACACGGTTTCCTGCGTGGACTTGTCGCTTACGTTGGCTTTAATCAAACTTTCATAGAGTATGATCGTGATGAACGCTTTGCCGATGAGGGAAAATACAACCGATTAACAGGTTCCTTAAGGATCGGCCTCAATGGCTTGATTGGTTTCAGCAGCCGGCCTCTCCAGTTAATGTCGCTTATGGGAATTGTATTTGCCGGGTTCAGTTTTCTGATTGGCGCCTGGTATCTCGTTCAAAAGCTTTTAGGGGTTAACCTGACTCCCGGTTTGTCTACAACTGTGCTTGCCATTACGTTTTTCTCAGGTATACAGCTCCTGGGTCTTGGACTCACCGGAGAATATATTGGACGGATCTATGACGAAGTCAAACACCGGCCCCTAAATATCGTGGATCGTAAGGTTAATTTTGACGACTAGCATTATCCGACTTTCATAACACCCAATGTAACTAATAACTGATTTTACAAACCGTCGTATAGGGGTAACCCGAAGGCCAACTTACAAACGAATTACCCGCGCGACCTTTGACTCAAGGAGAGTTAATTAATTACGGAAGATGAATTCTTAAACAAAAGTATATTCTACATGACCCAACACAAATGGCCTAAAATATTTCCGCCCCTACCCAAAACCACAGAAATACCGGTATGGACTAATCGCGGATTCCAAATAGGAGATCGCATTTTACCGATCCTTTCCTACGAAGCCGGCCCATCTGGCTGGTCCGATGAATTGACCACGTTTCACGAGAACACCGCCGGAGATTCTCACTTTATCGATATTGCATCCCGTCGTCAGGCCGTTTTACAGGTGGATAGATATACATCCGAACCATCTCCGGTAATCCTGGATATTGGCTGCTCCTCCGGTTTTTTGTTAGCGGACCTAAAAGCTGCATTTCCTCGAGCGTATATTATGGGCGCAGATGTTGTTCTTGGCCCACTGCTCAATCTTGCAAAAACATCACCAGAATTACCCCTTTTGCATTTCGATCTGACACGCTGCCCTTTACCTGATCATTCTTTACACGCGGCGATCTTACTTAATGTCCTTGAACACATCAAAGACGATGCCCTGGCCGTCCGGCAATTATTTCGCATTTTGAAGCCCGGCGGAATTGCTGTCATTGAAGTCCCTGCCGGGCCAGAGCTTTATGATATCTATGATGAGCTGCTGTTGCATTATCGACGTTACAATATTTCAAATCTGCGGCGTTTATTATCAGATGCCGGTTTTTCGGTTTTACGGCAATCCCATCTTGGCTTTTTCTTATACCCCGGATTTTTTCTGGTAAAACGATTGCGCCGTAAAAAACGCGCGGATATTCCTGATGAAGAGATCGCAACGCGGGTCAGCCAAAATATCAACCAGACTGGTGATAATCCCATTTTCCATTCACTAATGCGAATTGAATTAGCGGCAGGAAAAGTGATTTCCTATCCCTTTGGAATTCGTTGTCTTTTGACTGTGCAGAAACCATTTCTTCCCTAGTATGTGAAATTCTTTTCAACCAGGATGATTGTTATATGACCACTCAAAATAAATGGCCGAAGACTTTACCAACTCTTACCGATGATCAAAAGCGCATTTCTGATGAGTATGTTGCCTATTGGCACACTGTCCTGCCATCCAGATACAGTATTGTCGACAAATTTAATCATAATTATCCCGTGACCCATTGCCCGGATAATTTTGAACATACGCTTGAAATTGGGGCAGGATTGGGTGAACATCTCAAATATGAGAATTTGACCCCTGAACAGCGCAATAACTATTATTGTCTAGATTTGCGGGCCAATATGGTTGAAGTAATTCATCAATATTTTCCTGACGTACAGGCTATTGTTCATGACTGCCAGCAGCCACTGACCATGTTTAAGGATGATTATTTTGACCGTATCCTGGCCATCCATGTGCTGGAACATTTGCCTGACCTACCTGCTGCAATTAGAGAGGCCTATCGCCTGATTGACAAGAAAAAAGGCATTTTGACGATTGTCATACCCTGTGAAGGCGGTCTTGCCTATGGTTTATCCCGACGTATTTCAGCGCAGCGGATATTTGAAAAACGTTATAAACAATCATACAAATGGTTCATTGATCGTGAACACATTAATCTTGCCAATGAAATTTTGGAAGAGCTTCGGCCGTATTTTGAAATTTCACATGAGACATTATTTCCACTGCCTTTCCTGCCGGTGCAAACATTAAATCTGGTTATTGGCCTGACCTTAAAACCTCGGCCATCTCCTCTTTTGCCTACTGTCTAAAAAGGAATCTCCATGCATTACTTCATTACCGGCTGTGCTGGTTTCATCGGCAGCCAAAAAAATACGCAGGACAATTTCCTTAAATTTTTATAAAAAGGTCATTCAAAGTCTCGGCATATGAATTCAAACCCGCATTCCATTGATCGTTTTAAAAGATTGCTTTTAAACGAACATCTTCGAGCCATTGCAGTACTGATTATTGTATTGGCTCTTTTTTATAGGGATGTGGTCTTTAATGGCCGAACGTTCTTGATGGAGACTGCCGTTCAGGGCACCATGCCAAATGCAGGTCCCTATAATGACCCCGACAAAACAACTGGCTTTGTCGTAAATGATGCAGGAGCCAACGCTTGGTTTGGGGAACCGTTGAATAAGTTCGTTTCAGAGTCTGTAAAACAAGGTGATTTCCCTTTGTGGAACCCTTATGCTGGCCTTGCGGGGAATCCACTACTTGCAGATGGTCAAACGGGACCCCTTGAACCCATACAATTTATCTTCTATTTTTTCCCTAATCGTTTTTGGCCATATTCAATTGACCTGCAATTGTTGATACGCTTCTTCCTTGCCGGATTCGGAAGTTATTTATTTGCCAAAAGACTAAAATTAAATTTTTGGGCAAGTATTGCTACCGGTGTTATCTTTATGCTCTCGAGTTATTTTGTTACATATGGGGATCACCCACAAATCAAGGTCGAATCTTTGCTGCCTTTATTATTATATGGATTTGATCGCCTTGCAGATCTTGAAGATAACCGAGGATTCTGGTTCTGCAGTTTATTTATCGGATGGGCAATCGTTGCCGCGATGCCCGAATCGACTTTCTTTGGATTATTTCTTGGGTCCTTGTGGTATTTCTTCAAATCTATCATTCAAAAAGTAAGGGAAAGGGCCGATTCATCCAAAGTAAAAATCCCGCTTATACGATATTTAAGTTCCACGATGTTGGGTTTCTTGATTTCGGCGGCTTACCTATTACCATTTATCGAATATGTTCTGGTTTCGAAAAGCGGGCATTCTGCAGGCTTGGCAAATAATCCATTGGTTTTATCAAATAATCCACTGCCTTTGGCCCTCCTGCCCGGCTTGATCTTTCAAGCTCAGGGATATTATTTTATACAGGTAGGGTATGTGGTGCTCTTCTTATCAGTTTATTTACTGGTTGGCATCCCCGGGTCATCGACACATCGCAATTCCGTGATTTTCTTCAGTTCGTACGCCATAATTTTCCTTTTATCAATTTTCAATTTCCCTCTTACTAATTGGATAAGGAGTCTGCCGGTCCTCAACCAAATCGTTATTCATAAATATTCCATCCCTTCCATCGTTTTTTCTCTGGCGATTCTTGCCGGGATTTTAATTGATGAGATAAAAAATATTCCCTTAACCTATAAGAGAATCTCGCTATCTTTCGCGATTGTTATTTCAGTTTTTTTCGGTCTGCCCATCCTGGGAAGTACCCCCGCCTTACTTTCCACCTATTTTGGAGACGATAAGCTGATATATACCGCTTTTGGAATAGTAATCGTTTTTTTAACCATTCCAATATATATCCTTGCATTTCTATATAAACACCAAAAAATAAGCCTGCGTGGCTTGCAGTTCGGTTTACTAATCCTGGTAGCTTTCGAACCATTTTTATGGGAATCAAGGATCCAGAGACGGGATCGCGTCGATCCATATCAAACACCGCCTTTTGTTGATTATCTAAAGAAAAATGAAGGACCATTTCGAATTGTCTGATATCCGTTGGTTGGATGCTCTTATTCCAAGGCGAGTGTTTGATTTTTCATCCCAATTTCTTTCCTTGGAAGAGGCATCCATAATACGATTTACCGGAACACAGTATCCCATTTCGGATAAGATGTTCAATCTCCTTAATGTTAAATACGTACTTGCACAGAATCCCTCTGAAAATACTCCTGATGAATGCACCCCGGCTACCGGAGTCCAACAGAATGGTAACAATCAACCTGATTTTGGTATCAATGCACCGGATAATATCATTTACCAACAGTATAAGGACAAGACAGGTCTGAATGAATATCTAATAAATATTGGTGGATCGGTCAGGCAGGTAATCCTCAATCAACTGCACGAAAAATTCAATTTAAAACTGGCAGTACCTCAACATTCTCCCGAATTAGATTTTTCGATTGGGTTGGATCCGCAATATTTTGGCGCAGGTTGGGGTGATGGGGTTAACTTTCACGTCTCTTTATTGGACGCGGGCAGCAGAACGTTGGTCTTCTCAAAATTCATCGATCCCAAGAATAATCCCTGCGATAGAAAATGGACCGATGAGAGAGTCAGTCTGGAAAAATGGGCCGGGAAAGATGTGATCATTGAATTTTCTACGGACGACGGGCCGGGCGGTGATAATTACCTGGATTGGGAATTTTGGGGCAATGTCCGATTGGCGGATCAATCCAATATAGCTCAAGCCGGTCAACTGGCAAGTTCCAGCTCAATTTATGAACCAGTTTACAAGGATCACGATGTAATTATTTACCAAAACAAAAATGTTCTTCCACGTGCTTTTGTAGTGTACGACGTTATAGATGTAACGACTTCCGATATAGCGATGAGTTCCATAACCGACCCGAAACTTAATCTTGCAAAAACGGCAGTGGTCGAGAATTTGCCCGATGAATTGGTGGGATCAATCAATCAGAATGGTCAACAATTACAATCAGTGGCCGGAAGTGCAAAACCCATAAATTCTGGCGAACTGGACGTTCAAGTGTATACAAATACCCCCGGTTTATTGGTTGTCTCCGAACAATACTATCCGGGATGGGTGGCTTATATAGACGGTAGGAAGGCTTCTATCTACGCGGTTGACGGGATATTCAGGGGTATTTACTTAAATCCGGGAAATCATAAGGTGCAATTTATATACCGACCACTATCTTTTCTGATTGGTGGGATAATCAGTATTATTTCTTTGATGATCACTATCATATATTTATTATCCTGTCCCTGGTTATCACAAAAATATCATAGGTAATTCCCTTACAATAAGATATGGACAAAATTGATATCGCCTTTAGCAATGCTGTTATTGAAAATATTGGTCGTGCGGCGGGTTAGCGGCCTTTTGTTAAAGAAATAATCCGGATATAAAAGTCGTTCTTAGGGAACAACACAAAACCAGTGGTTTGCAGTTGAATTCCGTACCCATTACCCATCCTTCATTAGTTACCTAAGAAAGTTACCTAAGAAATTGCACCCTAATATTTTCAATGCGCTGGGTGAAAAATATTGGAGCGAGGAGGATAATTTAAATATCTTAAGTAATCGTGAATTTCGCGATCTGTTTCCAAAGGGCATTAACATTGTCGTAAATAGTATTCTTTTATTTGGCTATCCTACAAATCTAATTGTTTATAGGATTTCCTAAAACCCATTCGGGCAGCTTGAAATCCCACAGAGACCTGGATCAATTTATTATCATGGATACTTGCTTGATTTGTAATAACGACAGGGTGATTGCAGGGTTTCCCTTCCTTCGGTATACCGTCTTCATCTGCACCAAATGCGGTTTCCGCTGGTTGCACCCTCAACCCACCGACGCAGAATTGGCACAGATCTATTCTGATCAATATTTTTTAAGTGAGGGCGAGGTGGAAATAACAAATATTGTTAACAAGTTGAAGAGGGCCACCGCCGGCTTATATCTCGAACAATTTATTAATGGAGATTCGTCATCAACATCAGAATCGTCTCTGCTGGAGATCGGTTGCGGCATGGGTGATTTTTTGCTTGAGGCGCAATCCAGGGGATTTAAAGTATCGGGTTTGGAGGTAACGGACCACCTTGTAGAATTGGCCAATCGCCGTCTTGGTGCATCAAGTGTCCAGAAAGGGTTCATTGAGATGGCAAACTTTCAAGGAGAATCATTTGACATCATTGCTTTTTTCGATGTCATTGAGCATGTTCGCAATCCGGCAGAGTTTTTAACGCGTGTATATAAGATGTTGAAATTAAATGGCAAGGTCTTTATCGTGACGCCATCTTTAGATAGCTGGTCGGCGAAACTGTTGGGTAAAAACTGGATGGAATATAAAGTTGAGCATCTTTCATATTTCAACAAAAAAGCAATGGCTTTGTTGTTGAACAAAACAGGGTTCCATAAAATTAGATTTTTCAGCAATTACAAAATCTTGAACCTTGATTATATCAACCGTCATTTTGTTCGCTTTCCAATAAAAGGTCTCAGCCCATTATTGAATCTTACCCGGAAACTTTTCCCGGACAACCTGGCCTATCACCCTATTAAAGTAGTTGCGAGTGGCATGGCCGTGATCGCTGAAAAATGAAAAAAGCATATTTAATTATTTGGATGGCACCCGGTGAATCTTCCGAATAACACAAACGCCTGCCCTATTTGTAGCGCCACGAAGCGCATTTATATGTTCGAAATCCAAGGATCTACTGTCAGCTATTGCGCGGTGTGTGGTCTGACGTTTTCGTCTCCCACCGTTATGACGGGCAAGGGCAAACTTTTTTCAGTTCGTCCAGGTGACACCAAATCGAAATTTATATCATCAGAAGGCATCACCGAACTCGAAGCAACTAAAAAATATCTCCAAATGCTCGCCGAGCGGTCTGCAGGTATACATGATATTTTACTGATTGCCGAGCCGGGGCATTATTTTTCGGCCCTGGCAAAAGAATATGGATTTACCGTTTTGCGCCATATTTCAGCAAATGAATTTGAAGAAGATAGCGACCCGCCCAAAGAAGTTGATGCAATTGTGGTCATATATGAGTTGGAAAAAAGCGACGCTATTGGCAGGATATTGGATAAGATTTATGTAGCGTTAAAGCCAGGAGGGGAATTATTCATGACCACCCTCTCGTTGGACTCCCGCTCAGCCCATTTTTTTGGTCAGTCCTGGATTGGGTGGCGGCCCGAAAATAGGTATTATTTTAACAACACCCATATCCAGTTATTGCTCTGGCGTTTCGGCTTCAGTCATGTTTGGCTAAATACGGATATACGCCTCTATACACTGGCGCATATCAACGAACGCGCAACCGGTTTTCCTGAAACCTGGATAACCCGTGCAATAAATACTGTTTATAAGATCTTGCCCTCCAAACTCCATAATTTATATTTTCGCTTACCTTCCTCCGGTATTATCGTTACTGCTCGTAAAGCAGAACGTCGACCTATCCCGGTTTTATCCATAGTGCTGCCTGTTTATAATGAATGTTCCACGTTCCCTGTCCTGATGGAACAACTCCTTGATTTGGAATTAACCAATATCAAAAAGGAGATCATAATCGTCGAGAGTAATTCCAGGGATAATTCCCGCGAGTTGGTACTGAAATACAAAGATAATCCCGATGTAAAGCTTATCTTGCAGGATAAGCCAAGGGGAAAAGGAAATGCCGTGCGCGAAGGGATGAAAAGCGCCACCGGTGATATTATGCTTATTCAGGATGCAGACCTTGAATATGACTTGAATGATTATCATGCTCTATTAGAGCCGATTTTGGCGTTTAGGAAACCTTTTATTTTGGGTTCGCGACACGGCGGGAAGTGGAAAATGCGCCACTTCAATGATCAACAGCAACTCTCTGCTTATATTAATTTTGGACATATCCTGTTTACGATGTTGCTAAATATGTTATATGGTCAACACATGAAGGATCCTTTTACAATGTTCAAGGTTTTTCGCCGTGATTGTTTGTATAACTTAAAATTTGAATGCAATCGCTTCGATTTTGATTTTGAACTGGTCATCAAATTATTAAGAAAAGGATACGTTCCAGTTGAAATCCCGGTCAATTATTACTCGCGTACCTTTAAAGAGGGCAAGAAAGTGGATATGTTCCGCGACCCGTTAACTTGGATCAGGGCATCCTTCAAATATAGATTTGCTAAAATCACGAGAGACGGTCCTGAAACCCTATGAAATATTTCATTACTGGCTGTGCGGGATTCATAGGTAGCAATCTCACGGACCGGCTCCTCTCCGAGGGTCATTCCGTTACAGGTTACGACAACTTCTCCACCGGGCAGGAGGAGTTCATCTCCGCTGCGCTCCAGAATCCAAACTTCCAATTGATCCGTGCGGATGTGCTTGATCTGCCTATTCTTACACAATCCATGCATAGTGTGGAATTTGTTTTCCATCTAGCAGCCAACGCCGATGTGCGCTTTGGCACGGAACACCCGCGCAAGGACCTGGAGCAAAACACGATTGCCACCTATAACGTCCTCGAAGCGATGAGGGCTAACAATATAAAGAGAATCGCCTTCTCTTCCACTGGATCGGTGTACGGAGAAGCCACGGTTATTCCGACACCCGAGGATGCACCCTTTCCCGTGCAAACATCCCTTTATGGTGCATCCAAACTCGCAGGCGAGGGGCTCATCGCCGCGTACTGCGAGGGGTTTGCCTTTACTGGTTATATCTTTCGTTTTGTCTCCATTCTTGGTGAACGGTACACGCATGGGCACGTATTCGATTTCTACAAACAACTTGTGGAAAACCACACCGCATTGCAAGTGCTTGGGGATGGTCATCAACGAAAATCTTATCTCTATATTCAGGATTGCATAGACGCCATGCTATGCATAGTTGAAAAAGCACGGGCAACGGTCAATCTTTACAACCTCGGTACGGATGAATATTGCGAAGTTAATGATTCAATTGGCTGGATTTGTTCGCATTTGGGCGTAAATCCTGAACGAAAATATTCTGGTGGCGAGCGCGGCTGGATCGGCGATAACCCGTTTATCTTTCTCGATACCGCAAAGGTCCGTGGGCTGGGTTGGAAACCAAAACTTAATATCCAACAAGGTATTATCAAAACGCTGGAATATTTGCAATCAAATCGATCAATATTGGAGCGCAAATGAAGGTTTGTGTGGTCGGCCTTTGGCATTTAGGGTGTGTTACTGCGGCATGTCTCGCCTCAGGCGGGCACCAGGTGACCGGGCTGGATTTCGACGAGCGGGTGATCCATGGATTGAATCAAGGCAAGGCGCCGCTCTTCGAGCCAGGCCTGGACGACCTTATCCAAAATGGAATCCAGACCCACAATCTTCATTTCACCACCGACCCTGAGGACGCGGCGCACGGGGCGGATGTCATCTGGCTGACCTATGACACCCCCGTGGACGAAGATGATCGGGCCGATGTTGAATATGTCGTCGAGCGCATGTCACGCTTATTTCCTTTTCTCAAGGATGGTCAGGAAGTCCTGATTTCCTCGCAATTACCGGTAGGGAGTGCTAGACGACTACAGGATTTGTTTGAAAAAGAGCATCAAAATCAAAAAGTGAACTTCTCCTGCTCCCCCGAAAACCTGCGGCTGGGAAAGGCTATTTCTGTTTTTTTGAAACCAGACCGCATCGTAATTGGCACCCGCGCTGAAAAAAGTCGGTCTAAATTCAAGGAGCTGCTAGCACCGTTCACAGACCGCATCGAATGGATGAGTGTAGAATCAGCGGAGATGACCAAACATGCCCTGAATGCCTTCCTGGCCACTTCCGTTACATTCATTAATGAAATTGCCGTATTATGCGAGCAGGTTGGTGCTGACGCCAAAGAAGTGGAACGCGGACTAAAAACCGAAGCGCGTATAGGTCCCAAAGCATATCTGAGCCCGGGCGGTGCATTCGCAGGAGGAACCTTGGCACGCGATATCGCCTTCCTTAGCCAATTGGGGGAAAAATATCAACAGCCAATCCATATTTTTCCAGCCGTTAAAGCCAGCAACGACGCACATAAATCCTGGTATCGGCGACAACTGGAAAAATCGCTGGGGGCCGTGCGCGGCAAAACTATCGCCGTTTGGGGCTTAACTTATAAACCGGGCACAAATACCCTGCGACGTTCTAGTGCCATTGAACTCTGCCAGTCCCTTTTGTCTAAGGGAGGCAAAGTCCGTGCACACGACCCCTCCCTTACGACTCTCCCGCAAGAGTATTCCCAGATTCAACTGCTAGCCTCTCCTGAAGAAGCCGTGAAAGGCGCGGATGCGCTTGTCATTGCAACCGAATGGCCTGAATATAAAAATTTAAAACTGGAAAACATTCTTCAAGGTATGAGAAATCGTCTGGTTCTGGATGCAAACCGTTTTCTATCCCGGGAAATTTCTGGCGTGACCGCCAATGTAAGATATATTACGGTAGGAAAAGTAAATTGATTTCTGATCTTCTTCATGGACGCAACGCAATTATCACAGGCGCTAACCAGGGGTTGGGGTTTGCGATCGCACGTGCATACCTTGAACAAGGCGCGAATATCGTGATCTGTGCGCGTGACGACCGGAAATTACAATCGGCTTTTAATGAATTGAAGAGCTTTGGACATGTTGGACAGAGAGTCGAAAAAATCCAAGCCGATGTTTCCGTCCAAAAAGATGTGAAAGCTCTGGTGGAATTTGCACTTGAAATATATCCTCAAATACACATCCTCGTTAACAATGCGGGAGTCTACGGCCCCAAGGGAAAGATCGAAGATGTGGATTGGGATGAATGGGAGCAGGCAATTCGTATCAACCTGCTCGGTTCTATTTTTATGACCCGGTCCTTGCTGCCGCATTTCCGCAAGCACCGTTACGGCAAGATCATCCAACTCTCAGGCGGTGGCGCGACGAATCCACTGCCCTTCATCAGCGCTTATGCCGCCTCCAAGGCGGGCATCGTACGATTTATGGAAACGCTTGCCGAGGAGACTCGCGAAGATCATATTGACATCAACTCCATAGCCCCTGGCGCTTTAAATACGCGCCTGCTCGATGAAGTGCTGGAAGCGGGCCCTGAAAAAGTAGGCTGGGCATTTTACGAGAGATCAATTAAACAAAAAGAAGACGGTGGCGCTCCGCTCGAAAAAAGTACCGATCTGGCTGTCTTCCTCGCATCTGCTGCCAGTGATGGTATCACCGGTAAACTCATCAGCGCGGTTTGGGACCCCTGGCGAAACTTTTCCGAACACGAACAAGACATTGCCAAAAGCGATATCTACACTTTACGCCGCATCGTCCCCAAAGATCGCGGCATGGACTGGGGGGATGTATGAATGAAATTCCCGGTGTTGCCATAATCGGTTGTGGATTTATTGGACAAAAGCGGGCCAACGCCCTGAAAGGCGCGCGGCTCTGCGTCTGCGCGGACCTCGAGGCGGCCCGTGCGGACCAACTGGCAACTTCCCATCCTGAAGCAGAATCAACTACGGACTGGCGTTCGGCCATCCATCGTGAGGATGTGGATATAGTGATTGTTGCCACGACGAATCAAGCCTTGGTCGAAATCGGTCTTGAAGCGGCAAAAGCCGGGAAGCATATCTTGGTGGAAAAACCGGCTGCGCGTAATGTCGCCGAACTTGACACATTGATCAATACCGCCCGGAAAAATGATGTTTTAGTGCGAGTTGGTTTCAATCATCGTTACCATCCTGCCTTGCTCAAGGCGCATGAACTTATGAAAGCTGGTGAACTGGGCGAACTCATGTTTATCCGTGGGCGATATGGACATGGTGGACGCATTGGTTACGACCGTGAGTGGCGAGCAAACCCGGTACTATCAGGCGGAGGTGAACTGATTGACCAGGGCGTTCATCTTATCGACTTGTCTCGTTGGTTTCTAGGCGATTTTATTTCCACCGAAGGTTTTGCCCATACCTATTTCTGGGATATGCCTGTTGACGACAATGGTTTCATGTTGTTGAAAACCGGAAAAAGTAAGACCGCCTTTTTGCATGTCAGCTGCACGGAATGGAAAAATCTTTTCTCCTTTGAAATTTATGGTAGGAATGCCAAACTTCATGTTGAAGGATTGGGTGGCAGTTATGGCATCGAAAGATTATCCTTTTACAAAATGCTGCCTGAGATGGGACCACCCGATACTACCATTTGGGAATATCCACGCGGTGATAATTCGTGGGCACTTGAATTTGCCGAGTTTTTGGAAGATATACATCTAAATCGCCAACCATCTGCCAATTTGAATGATGCTCGTGCTGCGCTCATGATAGTGGAGAAAATTTATAAGGATTCAGGCTATGATTATTACACGTAGCCCTTTGCGCATCACACTTGGTGGCGGCGGCACTGATTTGCCATCCTATTACTGCAAATTTGGCGGTTTTCTTATATCCGCCGCCATCGATAAGTATGTTTATGTGACAGTCATGCGCCCTTTCACGCCGGGCATTTTCCTGAAATATTCCCAGCTTGAGAAAACGGATTCTGTGGATGAGGTTCAACATCCCATTCTGCGTGAAGCCATACGCTTGCTGGATTTCAAGACCCCTCAAATTGAGATCACAACACTTGCAGATATCCCTTCGGGGACGGGACTTGGCTCCTCGGGCAGCTTCACAACCGCGCTGATAAAGGCACTTTATTCACACCGCCATCGACTGATCTTGCCGGATGAGTTAGCACGCCTGGCTTGTCGTATCGAATTGGAGATATTAAAAGAACCCATCGGCAAACAGGACCAATATATCGCGGCATACGGAGGAATTACCTGTTTCGATTTCAACTCTGACGAAACGGTCGTTGCTTATCCATTAAAAATCAGCATGGATACGCTTTTTGATCTTGAGGACAATCTCCTGCTTTTTTTTACCGGCTTTGCACGCAGTGCATCGACCATCCTGAAGGATCAGGACCAGCGCAGCAACGATATGGACCCGGACATGCTCAACAACCTGCACTATGTCAAAGACCTGGGCCTTCGTAGCAAGGAAGCATTGCTTGCCGGGCGGACGTCAGAATTCGGTGCTTTGATGCATGAGCATTGGGAGCACAAACGGAAACGTTCTAGCGGTATGAGCAATCCCCGAATTGATGAATGGTATGATCTGGGGATGAAGAATGGCGCGCTGGGTGGAAAACTTGTCGGCGCCGGAGGCGGAGGTTTCTTACTCTTCTTCGCTGAGGATCGTAACCGCTTACGTCATACGATGTCCAGGGCTGGACTGGAAGAGGTCCGTTTCCGCTTCGACTTTGAAGGAACGAAGACATTAATTGGATGAATCTTTACCCTGTTGTTATCCTGGCAGGTGGATTAGCCACCCGCCTGCACCCCATTACTGAAAAAATCCCCAAGTCACTGGTGGTAGTGGGCAAGCAGCCTTTTATTAACCAACAGTTACGATTATTATATTCGCGTGGCATCCGGCTTGTGATCATATCTGCATGGTATCTCGGAGAGATGATACGGGAGTCGGTTGGCGATGGCAAACAATTTGGATTGACTATTAAATATGTTTTCGATGGCGAGAACCCATTGGGTACTGGCGGGGCAGTTCGTCAGGCATTGAATTTATTAGATGGACCTTTTTTCGTGTTGTACGGCGACTCCTACTTGCCATGCAATTATGCCGACGTTCAGGCGGATTTCGACCATCACACGCAGCCCGCTTTAATGACAATTTTCCGAAATGAAGGCAAATGGGATACAAGCAACGTGGAAATGGCAGATGGCCAGATCTTATGTTATGACAAGAAAAAACGCACACCGAGTATGGAATTCATAGATTACGGCCTCGGCCTGTTTCAGCCGGCTGTGTTTGCCTCTTTGGCGGATCATCAGCCAGCCGACCTGGCTGAGATCTATCAAAATTTAGCAGCTAACCATGATTTGTCGGCGTATGAAGTCAGGCAGCGTTTTTACGAGATCGGCTCTTTTGAAGGACTTCACGAATTGGATGGATTGCTTTCAAGCGATCCCGATCAATTTCTCCGAGAGGAAATGCCATGAACTTCACCGAAACGTTTCTTGCCGAGGCCGCCGAACTATTGGGTAAATTGGACGTTGCCACAATCGAGAAAACCGTGGATATATTAGTTAATACTCGTGAGCGGGGGGGGCGACTTTTTATTTTAGGCGTGGGAGGAAGCGCTGCCAATGCTTCGCACGCCGTCAATGATTTCCGAAAAATCGTGGGTATCGAGGCTTATGCACCCACGGATAATGTCTCCGAATTCACGGCGCGCACGAATGATGAAGGCTGGGAGTCTGTTTTCAAAGGTTGGTTGGAAGGGAGTCATTTAAACGCCAAAGACTCAGTCATGATATTCTCTGTCGGCGGCGGAAATTTGGAGAAGAACGTCAGCCCAAATCTGGTACGGGCCTTACAATTGGCAAAGGAAGTTGGCGCAAAAATCGTAGGTGTAGTTGGGCGGGATGGTGGTTATACCGCAAAAGTGGCTGACGCCTGCGTTCTTATCCCAACTGTCAATCCAGAACATATTACACCGCATACTGAAGCTTTCCAGTCGGTTGTACATCACCTACTGGTAACTCATCCGCGCTTAAAGATTGCACAAACGAAATGGGAATCGGTTAAATAATGGAGAAATTTCCGGCCGTCTTTCTCGACCGGGACGGTATTCTCAACCGCGCGGTTGTGCGCGATGGAAAGCCATATCCGCCTGCAAAGCTTGAGGACGTAGAAATCCCACCAGATACAGTTACGGCGCTTAAGCAGCTTCAAGCAGCTGGCTATATTTTGATCGGCATTACGAACCAGCCTGATGTGGCGCGAGGTGCCCAGTCTCGAGAAGTGGTAGAGTCTATCAATGGAATGATCCAATCCAGCCTTCCTGTGCTTGAGATTTTTGTCTGTTACCATGATAACAATGATCATTGTGACTGCCGCAAGCCCAGGCCGGGTTTGATCCTACAGGCGGCGGAAAAGTATGAATTGGACCTTTCGCAAAGTTGGATGGTAGGCGATCGATGGAAGGATATTGCTGCAGGTCATAACGCCGGACTGAAAACGATTTTTGTGGATTATTCTTATACTGAACCGTATGAAGGTATCCCCGCTGATATTACTGTAAAGGATATTTTATTTCTACCTGATATTATCTTGAGAAAATAAACAATGAAAACACTCGACCAATTAAAGGTAAAGATCTTCGCAGATGGGGCCGACTTGGATGGTATTTTGGAGTACTATCATAATCCGCTTATCAAGGGTTTTACTACTAATCCGACCTTGATGCGGAGGAGCGGCATTACCGATTACGAGGGCTTCGCGCATAAGATCCTGGATCACATCTCAGACCGCCCGATATCGTTTGAAGTTTTTTCCGATGAATTCAACGAAATGGAGCGCCAGGCGCGCAAGATTTCCACCTGGGGTAAAAATGTATTTGTTAAGATCCCCATTACAAATACGGATAAAAAATCTTCGTTAGAGTTGGTAAGGCGCCTGGCTTTGGAAGGGATTCAATTAAATGTAACGGCTTTGATGACGCCAGATCAAGTGAAATTGATTTCTCCTTCTTTGGGGAACCTTGTCCCCTCTTTTATATCTATTTTTGCCGGACGCATTGCAGACACCGGGCGCGAACCCGGCCCGTTAATGAGGGAAGCTGTGGAGATTATGAGTCAATTCCCGAACCAGGAATTGATCTGGGCCAGTCCCCGCGAATTACTGAACATTTTCCATGCCGACGAGGTCGGCTGTCATGTTATAACGGTTACGCATGATCTTTTAAAAAAGCTAGCACTGTTAGGCAAGGATTTGGATGAATTCTCACTGGATACGGTAAAGATGTTCTTTCATGATGCGAAGACAGCTGGGTTTAAATTATAGAGCGAAAAAAAATAAGACAACAGGAATTTATGCAGGCAGCATGGGGTACTTCCAATTTCCTGCTTGTTGGAAATCTTCACCTGCAATGGTTCTTGATTATTACAAGGAATATCCTCGGATCCTTACCGGGGGTTTGCGTCGGCCTTTCAAGCACTTGGAATTTGATCTCATAGCGACCGCTGAATACCGTTGTCTCAATCTCCTGAATGGATGCCTGCCCTTGCATAGTCCGGTTGCGACCCTTCTCTGAATCAGCAATTAAAATCCCTCCGGGCTGACTAAAAGAGTTCACTTAAGTGGATTTTCAAGGACGGAGGAAGGATTCCTCCTCCCGCCATTACTTGACTCAAAAAACACCCCGCTCTTTGGACAAAGTTAACTATTCACTAAAGCATTTTTTTTTATTTAGACACGATTACCCTGAAATCCTACCCAATCCATCGGTTTAGCAGGAATTTTGTTGGTATAATCTTGGTAACATTTTTCACAAGGAGGTGCCCCTCACAGAAAGGGAAGTGGCG
>Ga0265318_10000783_pt1 | contig 21070 bp, 18 predicted proteins | sample 4821metaG_FD_192431 | JGI IMG/M metagenome (GOLD analysis project Ga0265318, IMG submission 192431) | Rhizosphere microbial communities from Carex aquatilis grown in University of Washington, Seatle, WA, United States - 4-8-21 metaG | ecosystem: Host-associated > Plants > Roots > Rhizosphere >... | reverse complement strand
CGCCGAGCGGTCGGTATCCTCCGGCCTCGTATCGGTGCTCGTCGCGACGATGCCCTTGTGGGCGACCGTCTTCGCGCGTCTCTTCGGAGAGCCCCTCGGGCGGGCGGAGATCGCTGGAATCGCGCTGGGGCTGGTGGGCGTTGCCGTCCTGAACATCGGGGGCGACCTGCGGGCGAGCCCGTCGGGGGCTGCGCTGGCGTTGCTCGCGCCGATGGGCTGGGCCTTGGGGTCGATGGCGAGCCGGCGCCTCCCCGCGCCGCCCGGAATGATGCGGACGGCTGCGCCGATGCTCACCGGCGGTGGCGCCATGCTGCTCATCGGCTCCGCGACGCACGAGCATCTCGGTGCAGCGTCGGCGCGGTCGGTCGCGGCCGTGGCCTATCTTTGCATCTTCGGTTCGCTGGTCGGCTTCTCCGCCTTCTCGTACCTGCTGAGGCACACGCGGCCCGCGCTGGCGACCAGCTATGCGTATGTCAATCCGGTGATCGCGGTCGTCCTCGGCGTTGCGTTTGCCGGCGAGCGATTCGGCGTGACCAGCATCCTGGGCGCGAGCATCGTCCTCGTCGCCGTCGTCGTCGTAGCGCGCGCCCGCGCCGGCTAGACGAGGACACGACGCGGGGAGCCGACAGGAGGAGAGCTCCCTGCGCGAGGACCCGGTGGCATCGTGACCAGTAGAGGCTAGAGCTTGGCTAGCGCGGCTTTGTCTCGATCGGCCGTTGCGTCGGCATCGTGCGCTGCGCCGAACCGCAAGACGACGCCCGCGGGGGCATCGACGAGATGCTGCCGATCGACGCGCCCATGGGCTCCCCCGGCCGCATGCAGGGCGTCGAGTGCCTCCCCTATCCGCGTCCGCTCTACGAGGGTAAGGGGCCGGTCGAGCAGCCGGTCGTCCAGCGCGCCCAGCCAGATGGCTCCGGCTTCCTCATCGACCCGCCATACGGGTTGCAGGGCCGGATGGTCCGCGACAGCAAAGGCGCGGGCGCGGGCGAGGGTGTGCTCGGTGAGCGATACGCGCTCGATTCTCCGCTCGGTCCAACTATCCACGACCGTTCCGTCGGGCCGGAGCGCAAGGCGGTCCGCGGGCGGGGGTGGGCTTCGCGTCGAGATCGGGTGTCGTTTCACGGTTTCCGCGTCGACGGAGCGTGGCCAAGGAAGCGACGCCAAGAGGGCCCGGGCTTCGAACGCGTCGACCGGGCGAGCCAGGGGATCGCGGGCGGTCAGGCGCGAGACGGCGGCGTCATGTCGCGCGTCGAGCCCGCGGTGCGCTTCGCTCGGGAGCCGGCTCGGGCGATCGTCCGGACGCGGACGCTCACCGGTCAGCATCTCGCGGACCATCACTCCGACCGCGAAGACATCGCTGGCTGCGGTCACCGGACGCCCCCCCCTCTGCTCGGGACTCATGTAGGCCATGGTGCCGAGCCCCGCTGTCGCCGTGGTCGACAGATCGCCCAAATGCGCAACCCCGAAGTCGCCGAGGCGCGCGCCGCCGCCGTCGTCGAAGAGTACGTTGGCGGGCTTTACGTCGCGGTGCACGATTCCGAGTCGGTGCGCGGCCCCGAGCGCCGCGAGCACCGCGGAGGCAATATCGACGGCCCGTTCCGGCGCGATGGGTCCCATCTCCGTCATCATTCGTTCGAGCGTGCCGCCGTCCATCCAGGCGAGCACTAGCGCCGGCCCCTCGGGGAGGAAGTCGCGCAACGGCACGACGCTCGGGTGCTGAAGAGCCTTCATCGCCTCCACCTCGCGTTCGAAGCGCGCGAGGGCGTCGCGTCCGCCGCCCCGGTCCTCCCCGCCGGCAAACAGCTTGACCGCGACGCGCTCGCCGCGAACGACGTCCAGGCATTCCAGCAGCCTGGCGCTCGGTGACGACGCGACTTGGCGCAAGACCTGGTAACGGCCGAAGACGCTCGCCGCCTGCGCTGGCCGCGCAGCGGTCGCCGGCGCGTCATCCTGCGCCGGCGCCGCCGGCCCTCCCTGCAAGCGCGCGAGCTCCGTCGTCGCCTCGCTCGCGGCGCCGTCGAGCCCGAGCCTCTGCAGCGAGTGGATGAGCGGGACGAGCGCTTCGCGTCGCTCGGGCGCATCCGGGGGTACCCGCTGAAGCAATCGGACGGCCGCCTCCCATTTGCCGAGGCGGTCGAGCATCGCGCCGAGAGCGACCCCGACGCCCCACGCGCGCGGGTCGCGCAGCATCGCCGCCTGAAGCACCCGCGACGCCTCGACGGCCTCCCCGGCGCCCTCGAGAAGGGCCGCCGCGCGCAGCGCGTCGCCGCCGCGCTCCCAAAGGCGCGCCGCATCGACGTTTCGTCCGCAGCTCTCGAGCAATCGCGCCGCCCACGTGTACCGCCCGTGGTGCGCGAGGCGGGCGGCCACGCTCTGCTTTGCCGCCGGATCGCCGACGAGCGCGAGCGCTTGCTGGGCGGTCGTTTCATCGCCCGCGTAGAGCGCGAGCTCGATCGCCCGGGGACCGTCGCCCGCGCGCATCGCCTCCGCGGCGGCGCTGCTCCACTCGCACGCGTGCTCGTAGATCTCGCTCGCGCTGCGGGGGTCGCCCCGATCGCTCGCGAGTCGGGCGGCATCGACAAGGCGCTGCTCGCGGACGAGCCGGGCGACGTCGGGATCCATCGGCCCTATTCGTCGTCCTCGTCCTCTTCGGCCGGCGCCATCGGCGCAGACGCCATCCCGCGTGCCTGAAGCGCGGAGTCGACGTTCGTCGCGACGGCGAACGGCTCGATGGGTGCTTTGCCGCGCTCCAGAGCTGCCGCATCGCTCTTGGCGGCCAGATCGCCGAGGATGCCGCGCTCGCGATTGCTCATGTGCGGGCCACTGTAGTCGACCCAGAAGTAGCTGCGCGGGCGGACGTCGACGTGAACGAACTGGCTCGCCGGGTATACGCCGACTCCGACGAACCCCACCTCGCGTGCGAACCGCGCGACCTCTTCGTCCGCCACGCCGGGCACGATGATGTCCATCGCGCGTCCCTTGCCATGGTTCGATCGCGACGCTGGCTTCGGGACGCGATAGCCCGAAATGACGCTGATCTCCGGGACGGCGAAATGGGTCTGAATGCCGTAGACGAGCGACAACGTCCGCGGATCGATCGGATGCTCGTCGCCGCTCATCGCCCGGAGCAGGTACGCGACTCGATCGAGGTCCGCAGAGGCGAAGCCGCCGTCGTCGCTCGCGGCCGGGATCGCGATCGACTCGCCGCGGTTGACGGCGCTGAGCGCAAGCAGTGGGCGACCGCCTTCGTCGCGCTGCACCGCCTTGCTCGACGGCGCGTGCAGGCCGACCAGCGGTTGCTTGCCGGACACGTAGGCCACTTCGGCGGCGCGCTCCCGCCGTGCGGCCGGGGGAATCTTGCTGCGCTTCGCGCGCGCGGGGGGCTGAGCCATTGCACCCGCGGCGCTGGCGACCACGGCCAGGAAGGCAAAGGAACGGGCGAAGCGCGCCGCACGCATCTCGCTCAGCCCTTATCGACGGGTGTAGGGGACCGAGCGTGCGAAGTCGAAGCGAACTTCGCCGGAGTCGATTCCAGCGGCGTGCAACGGCTCCCGGTGCAAGCGATGCACGACGAGAGCACCCGCCTCGTCGAAGTAGAGGGTCGAGATGGCCCCGTGCCCCGTGTTACCGAACACGCATCGCACCCCGCTGGGGCGCACGTCGACGTAGACCAGGTCGTCGGAGGTATCGGCCGCCCAGGCGAGGTGCACGGTCGGCCCTGACGCGACGAGGTTTCCCTGGCTTTCCTCCCCGGCGATGCGCACCGCGCTCGCATCGCCGGGCGCCGACGCGGTCACATCGAAGGCGCCCAAGTCCTGGCCACCGGCGACGTGAACGACGTACCGGGTGGCCGCCGGGAGCAGCGCCGGTTCGGCGGCTCGGGCATAGACGACGCCGCTCACAACGTCGGTGACGTCGGGAAGCCGGCGCGGCAAGAGGCGTGTTTCGAGGCCGCCCGCTTCGAGCGAGACCGCCCCCACGTCGACCAGCTCGACGACCGGCGCGGGCTCACCGCGCGCGAATGCCCCCGCGAGCGACGTGACGCTCGCGCATACCCCGCGTGCGGGAAGCTCCGGCGCGGCCCCGATGGCCCTCAGCGCGTCGTCGACCGATGCGCCCGCGGCGATGCGGACGAAGCGCGCGCTCGCCTCGGCCCGCGAGCCCTCGGTCGCGCCGACGCTGCGCTCGACGACGACGACCGCGCTGGTCGTCGTGGCCGCCTCGGCGTCTCCCGCGGTGCCCATCGCGTTGCCAGCGCAGCCGGTGGCGGCGGGCACCATGAATGAAAGCACGAGCGCAGAGCGACGCATCACTAAGCATACAACGCTAATCGGCGGCGCCCGCCGGGGCAAGGAGGCAGAGCTTCAGGAAGCCATTTCTGGTACCAGCCGGTGGTGGCCGGGCCTCCTCACCTCCTCCCTCTTGACGTCCTCGCTCTGGCGGCGTTCTCCCCGGAGCTTGCCGGTCTCCGGCCGCACATTGTCACGTCGGCCACGTCGGCCACGTCGGCCACGTCGGCCACGTCGGCCACGTCGGCCACGTCGGACGGACCGGGCCCGCAGGGCGAGGCGATCGACGGCTACGTCGGAACGACCCGCATCGCAGCCCGCGTCGTTGGAATCGGCCTACCCATGGCGGCCGTGGGGGCCGCGAGGCTCATCAGCGAGTTACACCCGCGGGCCGTTATTGCAGTGGGAACGTGCGGCGCGTACGCGGGTTCCGGCCTTGCCATCGGCGACGTCGTCGTGGCGCGGCGCGTTCGACTGGTCGATCCAGGGGCGCTGGAAGGCCAGAGCCAGTTCCCGCACCCGATGCGAGTCGAGTCCGACGCCCACGGGCGGATGGCGAAGGGCATCGCGCGCGCAACGGGGGCGAAGCCCGCCGACGTCGCGACGACGCTGGCCATCACCGTGGATGACGCTTCGGCGGGCCGCATCGTTCGAGCAACGGGCGCCGCGGTCGAGCATCTAGAGGCGTACGGGGTGGCCGTCGCTTGTGCGTCGCTCGCCACTCCTTTCGGGGCGATCTTCGGGGTCGCGAACTTCGTCGGCGCGGGCGCGCGCGAGCAGTGGCGCCTTTATCACCGCGACGCCGAGGCGCGTGCCACGGACGCTGTTCTGCGCTGGCTTCGGCACTCGCCGCAGGACTTCAGCCCCGAAGCAGCTTGAAGGCGTGGTTCCAGGTTCCGGTGCGCGCCCCCTGGAGCAGCCATAATAAGCACATGGGCTCGAGCAAGCGGGCTCCTTCGATGCCGCCGGTGTCGATCGGATCGGGCCAGCCGAAGTCTCGCAAGATCTGACCGACCGTTTTCTTGGCAGCTTCGTCGTTCCCGGCGATCCACATGTCGGGCGGTCCGCCCGGCAGCTTCGGATTGACCATGTAGGGGTTGCCCACGATATTGAAGCATTTCACGACGCGCGCCTTCGGCAGCCATCGCTGAACCTGCTCGCCGCCCGAGTCGGTATGGCCAAGCGCCAACCGCGGCGGGAAGCCCTGCGAAAAATCGAGAGGATTGGTCGCGTCGATGACGACCTTGCCGGCGAAGCTGTCCGGCCCGGCGAGGTCGAGGGCGCTTTTCGTGCCGTTCCACAGCGTCGCGAGCACGAGGACTTCGCCGAACTTCGCCGTCTCGGCAAACGTGCCTGCCGACGCGCGCGCGCCGTTCTCGCCGACCCACGTTTGGACTTTGTCGCTCTTCGGCTCTCGCGAGCCGATCTTCACGTCGTCGCCGCGCGCGACGAAGCCCTTGCCGAGGACGCGACCGACGTCGCCCGTACCGAGGATGCCGATCTTGGTTGGGTTCATGGCTGTACGATGCGAGCGCTCCTCCACACGTTGTGTCAAGCCGCGGACGGTGCTTTCGTAGCCAGGGATGGCACGGTAAGAAGAAGTCGTGCGCGGGTGGCGAGTGGCGTCGATGATCGGGCTTCTCGTCGCGTGCAGGAGCGACCCCCGCGATCGCTCGATTCCACCGGCCCCGCCGCCGACCGCGGCCGCGCCTTCGACCCCGCCGCCCCCGCCTCCTTCTTCTCCCGATCCTCTTCCCCCGAGCGCGGCCCCTTCCGCGCCGCCGATCCAAGCGCCTGCGGTTCTCGCGGACGCATCCGCCGCGCACTGTCGCGTGCTGCGAGGCCCGATCGAGCTCCCGCTCAGGGTACCCGCAGCACTCGCGATCCGCAGTGACGGGGTCGACGCGGTCTTAAACGAGAACGGGCATCCACGCGTCGTCTCGCTGACGGCCGGTCCGGTGTCCCTCGGTCCCGTCCCCGCGGGACGAGAGCCGTTCGAAGGCGACAAGGGCTCGGGTCTCGCGATCCCGTGTGCGGTCGCCGCGGCGCACATCTTCTGTCCCGATCGGTCGGGAGCGGTCTACCGCTCGACCCGCGGCGGGGCGGAGGATCACGTCGTCGCGAGCAGTCGTATTTCATCCCGCATTTCCGCCACGACGATCGGGGGCGCGCATGTCGCTATGGGGTACCTGGCGAGCCGGCAGACGTCCGAAGGATGGGTGAGTGAGGCGTGGCTCGCGGTCGACGATGATCCCCCGCTGCGAGTTTCTGAGGACGGCAGTGGGGCCACGGCGATTGCGCTCGCGCCGCGCGGCGCCGGGTCGCTGGCCTTGATGATCGACGCTCGAACGGCCTTGACGGCGATGCACGCGCGGACGATCGCGTACGACAAGGCCCTCCACTTGGGGGAGGACTCGGTCGTCTTCGTGGGCGGTCCTGGCGATCGACGCACGCGAGCGGCGTTCTCCGCGCCGCCAAGCGGGCCGGCGTGGTCGCTTCTGCCGATCGCGCGAGACGTGGGAAGCTTTGGCCTGGCCATCGTCCGGATCGACGAGCCCCCTCGCGTCGACGAGCCGGTCGTCTGGTCGATGTACCCCAACGGGCTCGACCCGGCACCGGTCGCCGCGGCGAGCAGCGAGCGCGGCTCGGTCACGTGGGTTGCGCGCGTTCGTCCGCGAGGGACCGAGCCATCGTCGCCGCGGGTGCTCGAGCTTGGCCAGATCGCGCCCGGGGGCGTCTTCGCGACGCGCGAGGTGTTTCCAACGACGGGAGACCCGACCGACGTCGGCGTCGCCGTCGACTCCTTCGGTGCGCTATGGCTGGCTTGGGTCGACAGCGGCGGCAGTTGGTTGGAGCGGCTTCTCTGCCGCTGACCGCAACCGTCAAGCCGCAGGCCGGCCGCTGGACGCGAGTTTCGATTGCTCTCCGCATGCTATCGAATAGGACCCCATGGCCGCCGCCGACCACCGACACCATCATCACGCGACGCGCGCCTACTACGACGAGTTCTCATCGCGCTACGAATCCGAGCGCCGGCCAAACCTCCCCGACGGGTACCACGCTCTGGTGGACGACCTGGAAGTCGATCTGGTCGAGCGCTACGGCGTGGGAGGGGACGTGCTCGAATGCGGTTGCGGAACCGGGTTGCTCCTGGAGCGGATCGCGCGTTTTGCGCGCAGCGCGAAGGCGATCGATCTGTCGCCGGGGATGCTCCAGCGCGCGCGGGCGCGGGGGCTCGACGTGCAGGAGGCGAGCGTCACCGCAATCCCGTTTCCTTCGGACAGCTTCGACGTGACGTGCGCTTTCAAGGTGCTTTCTCACGTGCCGCAGATTGGGCGAGCTCTCGCCGAGATGGCGCGTGTCACGCGTTCCGGTGGCGTGGCCATCGCAGAATTTTACAACCCTTTGAGCCTTCGAGGGCTCGTCAAGCGCATCGGGCCGGCCCAGCCCATCTCGCACCGCGCCCGAGAGAGCGACGTGTACACGCGATTCGACGCGCCATGGGTCATTCCGCGTCTGCTGCCTCCCACGCTGAATATCGAAGCGGTGCGCGGCGTTCGCATCGTCACGCCGAGCGCCGGTGCGATGCGCCTGCCGGGCGTGCGTGATCTGCTTCGCAAGATCGAATGGAGGCTCGCGGACACCGCGGCCGCGTTCTTCGGCGGATTCTACGTGGTGGTCCTCCGAAAGAGCGTGGACGGCTAGACTGCTCGCCCGGCGCGGGAACTTCAGGCTAGAGCGTGTCCAGCGCGTTCCTCAGTCGTTGGGCGACGCTCGGTGCGTTCCCTTCGTCGTGCTTGAGGTAGACGAACGCCTCGGTCCAAGGCTGCGATCGAATCTTCTGCGCCCAGCCGGCGATGAGATCGCTCGGGTACTCGTCGCGCCGCAGGCGCACATATCCCCAATCCGATGTTGCGACCAAGGGCGACGCGAGCGCCTCCCCTTCGGCGACGCATAGGGCTGCTCGGTGAGCCCGGAGCGCTTCGAAGACGTCGTCGTCGAACCAGGACGGATGGCGGAACTCGACGGCGATCCGGGGCCGCTGGGGCAGCGCGACGGTTTCCTCCAGGAAGGCGATCAGACGAGGCGTGTCTTTGCGCAAAAACGGAGGCAGCTGGAAGAGAACCGGTCCGAGGCGAGGCCCGAGCTCTCCCGCCACTTGCAAGAAGGTCGCGATCGGTTGGCCCGCGTCTTTCAGCCTTGCGACGTGCGTGATCCGTTGCGGGGCCTTGAGAGCAAACGTGAACGTGTCCGGCACCTCGGACGCCCAACCGCTGACGAGCTTGCCCGTCGGCATTCGATAGAAGGTGTTGTTGATCTCGACCGTGGGCAGGTGCTCGGCGTAGTAACGAAGGAACGCGCGGGCGGGGAGGTCCTGGGGATAAAAGGCCGGTTTCCATTCCTTGTAGGAATAGCCGCTCGTGCCGACCAAGACGCGCATCGCGCGTCAGGGTACACGATCTCGCATCGGACCCCCGCGTGCACGGCGGCCTGCCGGCCCGGCAGTCCGCGTGTGGCCTCGCGATTCTTCCTTTTTCCGGGGGCCGCGCGGTAAGCTGTCGTGCGTGACGGACGATCCGAAGACAAGTAGGCGCGGTGTGATGAAGGCCCTTGTAGTGGGCGGCGGAGCGGTGGGATGCGGGGCGGTCGCTGTGCCGACCGTGCGCTTCCTCATCGCCCCGGCGCGCGGCGCCGGCGATGGAGGCCGCTGGATTCGCGCAATACGCCTCGATGCGTTGCCTCCCGGCGAACCGAAGCGCGTGGCGATGATCGCCGATCACCGCGACGGCTGGACGCTCGAGAAGGCCGTCGAGCTCGGCGCGGTCTGGCTCGTGCGAAACGGATCCGACGTGCTCGCCTGGAGCGTCACCTGTCCACACCTCGGCTGTGCGATCGGCCGCAGCGCCAGCGCCCCGGGCTTCTATTGTCCCTGCCACGATTCGTCGTTCGACCCACAAGGTCATCGGCAGACGGGGCCGTCGCCGCGCGACCTCGATTCGCTGGCCACCCGCGTCGAGGACGGTGTGGTCTTCGTGGAGTTCAAGCGCTTCCAGCTCGGAATGCCTGCCAAGGTGTCGGTCGGTTGAGCACCGTGAGCGGGCTTCGCAATTTGGGAGAGTGGCTGGACGAGCGGGTCGGGTGGCGCGCGTCGCAGCGGGCCCTTCTCGATGGGAACGTCGTCCTCGGCGCCCCGTGGTCGTCCGCGCTGGGCGCGTCGGTCGGAGCGTGCTTCGCCGTCCTGGTGGTGACTGGCGTGGTCTTGATGACCGCTTATGCACCGTCGCCGCAGTCCGCCTGGGCCAGTGTGCATTACATCGAGTACAAGCTCGCCGGCGGCTGGATGCTCCGCGGGATGCACTTGTGGGCGTCGCAAGCGCTCCTCTGCCTGTCGGCGCTGCACGTCGCACAGGGCGCGTTCGTCGGCAGCTACCGCAAGCCGCGCGAGATTGCCTGGTGGCTCGCGCTCCTCGTGGTCGGGCTCGCCGTGGCCGAGGCCATCACCGGCGGTCTCTTGCCCTGGGATCAGAAGGGCTGGTGGGCGCGCGTCGTCGAAGGCAATATCGTGGGGCTGGCGCCCGTCGCAGGCCCGTTCATTCAGCAGCTGATGCTCGGCGGCAGCGAGCTCGGAGCGCTCGGCCTCGCGCGCATGTATGCCGTGCACGTGGTCGTCCTGCCGCTCGTGATCGGCGCGATCCTGTGGGGCCGTGGCAAGCTCGTGCGGCGCCACGGCTGGACCGAGCGCACAACGGCCGGTGGGACGTACCGAGATCTCCTTCTCCGCGAGGCGGGAGTCGCCGCGCTGGTCGTCATCGCGCTGTCTGTGCTCACTCTGGCTACCCGGGGATCGTCGCTCGACGCCCCGGCTGACCCCATGAGCGACTACCCGGCGCGACCCGAGTGGTTTCTGCTCACGATGTTTCAATTGCGAAAGTTCTTCCACGGCCCCCTGGAGTTCTGGGGGACGTCGCTTCTTCCGGCCGCCGCGGGCGGCTATCTCGCGATCCTTCCGTTCCTTGATCCCCCGCCGTCCGGAGATGCGCGGTCGGCCATCGCGGCGCGCGATCGCAGGCTGATCGTTCTGGCACCGGTCATCGCGATCTTTGGGTGCGCGGTAGCTCTGGGGGTCGTCGCATGGCGCAAAGATTCGCACGACGGGCATTTCGCCAAGCAGCTCGCGCGAGCGGACGCCCTCGCGAACGCCGCGGTGAACCTCGCGATGAACGGCGTACCGCCGGCGGGCGCGCTCGACATGGTGCGGCATGATCCCGAGATGCGAGGGCGCGATCTGTTCGAGCGGCACTGCGCGAGCTGCCACGTACTCGGCGACCTCGGCGACCCGCAGAAGGCGACGGCCCCGACGCTCGATGGCTGGGGCACGCCTGAGTGGATCGCGGCGATGATGCACGACCCCGATGCCCCGCATTTCTTCGGGACGGGGCCCTACAAGGGCGAGATGCCCAGCGTCGACGTTCGCCCGAAGGATTTCCCGGCGCAGCAGCCATGGAAGCCCATGTTGAAGACCGACGGCGACAAGCGGGCGATCGCGATGTTCCTGGCTTCGCAAGGGGACGAGCCCGGCGATGCGACGAAAGACGTCGACCCGGGCACGCGAGCCGCAGCGGAGAAGATCGTCGCCGAGCGCTGCACGTCGTGCCACCTTTACAAAGGTACCGGGGACGACGACGGTACTGGAAACGCGCCGGAGCTGTGGCACTACGGTTCCATCGCGTGGACCAGGGCCCAAGTCGCCAATCCGTCTAGCGAAGCCACCTACCGCAAGGAAGCGCTCGACGAAGAGAAGAAGAAGCACATGCCGCGCTTCGACTCGGATCTGTCGGAGGCCGACATCGACCTCGTCGCGCGCTGGACGCGAGCGCATGCGAGAGCCACGCCGGCGTTGAGATGAGTTGCGCGGGCCCCCTTCGCGCCACACGTTGCCTTCATGAGTAAGACCCGACGGGAAGTACTGGAGGATTCGCGCCGCAAGGGGGTCGTGGCGGGGGCGGCGACCGCCGCCACGGTGGCGCTCGGCGCTGCCGTGAGCTTGCCGGTCGCGGTGGTCGCAGCCATCCCGACGGCCTGGCTGGGTTGGCGGTGGTGGAAGCACCGCGCGGAGAACGGCATCAAGTTCTGACGGGGCCAAACTCGGCCCTGCGGCGGCGTTGAAACGTCGGGGGCGGCTCTGCCAGCCGTCGTGACGGGTGGGAGCATTTGCGGCCATCGGGTAGTCACCGGAGTTGACGATCCTTGCGCCGACCGCTTGCAATTAGGGAAATGCAATTCCCCACACCGGTGCCAGATGAGTTGGCGCCTTCCCCCGCTCGATGGCCAGGATGCGCCTCCGAGCCACTCGAGCCAGCGGGCGAGGGGGCGACTTCGACGGTCTGGCGGGCGCGCCACATCCCGACGGGGCAGACCGTCGCTCTGAAGGTGGCAAAGGGACCGGGAGCCCCCTCGGAGGCCGTCGCGCGGGAGGCGACGCTCCTGGCGCGCGTCGGGAGGCGTTGGGGTCCCGCCCTGGTCGAAGCAGGACCGGGCTTTGCTGCGATCGAGTGGGTCGAGGGGTATCGCCTCGTGCCGGCCTCGGCCAACGATGCGTTTCCTGGCGACCGGGAACGGCTCGCCGCGATCGTCGCTCATGGCGTGGGGCGGGCGCTCGAAGAGCTCCATCAGGCTGGCGTTCGTCACGGGGACGTGAAGCCCGAAAACATCCTGCGCGCGACCGCGCGTCCCGAGCGCGACGCTGCGGACGACCGCGGGGCGACGCTCATCGACCTCGGGCTCGCCACGGGCCTCGATGCGGGCGCGCTCGGCGGCACCCAGCGGTATGCCGCTCCCGAGCTGCGCGAGCGGGGTGCCGCCGGGGTCGCGGCCGATCTGTGGGCGCTGGGCATCGTGCTTGCGGAGCTCATGGATCCGGAGGTCGGACGGGCGGCCGATCCCCGCGGCGCGATTCTCGAGGCGTGGAGCACCTCGAAGAGCGAGCCCGCGCGCTGGGCGCATGCGCTTGTCGCAGTGGCACCGGGCGGTCGACCGAGCGCGGCCTGGGTGGCTGGTCGCGCCTCCAAGTGGCTCGGGCTCCGGCCGGACGAACACGAGCGGAGCCTAGCGCGCGTCGACCGCGTACGGCGCGCGTACCTTGTGGAGCGCGGCCGCGACGTGAGAGTGGGTGCGGTCGTTTCGCGCTCGATCGCGGAGCCCGCCCGGGGCTGGCTCGAGGGGGCCGTGGCCTGGGTGGAACGCCTCGCGGGGGTTGGCACGCCGGGGGCGGAGCCGCCGCGCTCGATCGAGCCCCTCGGAGCGGTCCGGCGGGCGCGCTGGCTGGTGTCGCTTGTCGGCCCGAGCGCGGCATCATGGCCAACCGGGACCGGCGACAGCGGGGAAGGGGAGCTCGTGGCTCGCGCCGTCGAGCTGGCGCGAGGCCGCGACCCGTCGTCTTGGACACTCGAAGACGTGCTCGGGCCCGGCTCCGTGACCCAGCCGACGTGGGACGCGGGATCGGGCGACGATCGGACCGCGAGGCTCGTGCGCGAACTCGCGCGCTCGGCGCCCAATCCGGAAGCGCTGGCGATCGCGGAAGACGACCTCGCGGCGGGCCGCGCTCCGACCACGCTCGCCGTGCAGCTCGCGTCGGCCCTCGTGCGAGCCGGGGAGGCCGGGCGAGCGCTGGCGGCGATCGCCGAAGCGACGGGGGGTGAGGTAGACGCACTGCGAGCTGAGATCGCGCGCCGCTGCGGAGACGTGGCAGGCGCGGAGCAAGCGGCGCGTAGCGCCATGCAGTCACCCGAGGCCCCGAATCGTTGGCGTGCCCAGGCGACCTTGGCGCGCTTGGCGTGGGATCTCGGTGATCTCGATGAAGCGGAGAAGCGTATCGATGGCGCTCGGGGCCCGGCGGCCGCAGAGGTGCGGGCCCTCATCGCCTGGCGCCGTGGAGCTCATACGCTCGGCCTGGGAGCGATCGAGCAAGCACTGGCCGAGCCGCAAGATGCCGACGCGCTTGGCCGCCTGGAGGCCGTCCGCGGCTTGCTCGAATGGGCGCGCGGAAGCTCGGCCGCGGCGCTGGTCGCGTTCGGCCGTGCCGTAGAGCTGGCGACGCGCGCGGGCGCCGTTGTCGACGAGGCGACGTACCTGACCAGCGAAGCGGCCGCGGCGACTGACGAGGGCGACGTCGCGCTCGCCTTGGCGAGCGCAACGCGGGCGGCGTTGCTTTGGGAGAGGCTTGGCCGGCCAGCTCAGGCGGCGCGCGCATGGCTCGACCGCGCGAGCATGCTCGTGACCGTCGGAGCGGCCCACGCGGCCAACGAGGCAGCAGAGGAGGCGCGCGCCCGCGCGCTCGAGTCGTGCGATCTGCACGCCGAGGCGTTCGCGCGCTTGGCGCAGGTCGAGGTTCGGGCGCCGGGCGACGAGTTAGCCCGCTCGTGGGTCATCGAAATCGACGAGCGACTGCGCGAGGCAGGGCCCGACGATCGGACGCGCGTGGCGGCTCGAATGCTCGTGTGGGCCCCGGACCGCATCGACGACGTCCGCATCGTCGCCGCAGACGCGGCGGTCGGAGCGCTTCCACCGGTCACGCGTTGGGAATGGTGGGGCGCGCGTGCGTCGGCAATCCTCGCGGGGCGTACGACGGACGCCGACGGCAGCGTGCTTTCGGCCTTGGGCACGCTCATCGACCTCGCCGCGCCACTGGGATCGCGAGGCCCCGCCCTCGACGCCGCTGTACGGCTCGCGACCGATCGCGGGGATGGTGACCTCGCGCGGCGTTTCGAAGTGGCTCGCCTCGCTCAGGCGCGCGCGTTGTGGGCGGGCACCCCGCCCGAGCACCGCGAGTCGCTGACGTCGGTCGGGTGGGCGCGCGGTTCGGCGGCGGAGGCGGGGGACGTGGGGTTCGTGCCGGCGCAGGTTGCACAGCTCGAGTCGATCGTCCGGGCGCTGTCGACACGCGACCGCTTGCGTCCTCTGCTCGAGCAGGTGCTGGACACGATGATCCTGTGGACCGGGGTCGAGCGCGGTCTGCTCCTTCTTCGGGCCCCCGATGGCCGCCTCGTTCCGCGCGCGGCCCGCAACCTTGCGGGGCGTGACTTGACCGGCGAACAGCTCGCCCTGTCGCAGACGATCGCGCGGCGCGCTCTCGAGGCGGGCGATGCTGTGGTCGCAACCGATGCATTCTCGTCACTGGGCGACCTGCACGCGAGCGTTCACGCCCTCAAGCTCCGAAGCGTGCTGGCCCTCCCCCTGATCGCGCGCGGCGAGGGCTTGGGGGTCGTTTACTTGGACGATCGGGGGCGCAAAGGGGCGTTCGGCCCGCGCGAGCTTGCCTGGGTGCGTGTCGTGGCGTCGCAGGCGGCGATGGCGATCGCGGACGCACGCGATGCTGTGCTGCTGCGCCGAGCGGTGCGTCGCGCTGAGCGCGCTCGGGCGCGTCTCGAGGCCATGCTTCGCGAGCGGGAGGCCGAGCTCGACGTGACGCGGACACAGCTCGAGCTCGCGCACGACGGCCGCGAGACCCGCTTCCGCTATGACGAGATCGCCGGCCGGAGCGAACCGATGCGCGATCTCCTGCGCCTACTGGATCGCGTGACGGCAAGCGATGTCCCCGTGCTCGTCGTGGGCGAGAGCGGCACCGGCAAAGAGCTGGTCGCGCGGGCGATCCACATGAACGGCGCGCGATCGCGCCACCCATTCGTCAGTGAGAACTGCGCAAGCGTTCCCGAGACCTTGCTCGAATCAACCCTCTTCGGGCACGTGAGAGGGGCGTTCACCGGAGCATCGACGACGCGCGCGGGGCTCTTCGATATAGCCCACGGGGGAACGCTCTTTCTCGACGAGATCGGCGAGATGTCCCTCGCCATGCAGGCCAAGCTCTTGCGCGTGCTGCAAGATGGCGAGGTGCGCGCTGTGGGCAGCGAGCGGGCGCGAACAGTGGACGTTCGAGTGGTTGCTGCGACGCATCGCGATCTGGAGGCGATGGTCGCGGCCAGCACGTTCCGGGAGGACTTGTTCTACCGCCTGAACGTCATCACGTTGCGCGTTCCGGGGTTGCGCGAAAGAGCCGAGGACATTCCGCTCCTCGTGGAACACTTCGTCCGCAAGCACGCCCAAGGCCGCCCCGTAAAGGTGACGCGTGCGGCGATGGCGAAGCTGTCGAGCTTCTTCTGGCCGGGCAACGTTCGACAGCTCGAAAACGAAGTGAGGCGAGCGCTCGTTCTGGGCGACGGCCGAATCGATGTCGACGAGCTGTCCGGCGAAGTGGTGCGCGGGGGGCCCGGCGCTGCCCGAGGCGCAGGGTCCGACCTTCGATCCCGGGTCGACGCCCTCGAGAGCGAATTGGTGGTCGAAGCGCTGGCCAAGACCCGCAACAATCAGACCCGTGCCGCACAGCTTCTCGGGGTCTCGCGCTTCGGGCTGCAAAAGATGATGAAGCGCCTGCAGATTAAGCAAGAGACTTGAGCGCGTGGAAGGGCCCGCCGACGCGGGTTGCAGACGAGGGAATCTTTCAGTAAAGACTCCGCCTTGCCCCATTCTTGGGGCTGTAGCTCAGATGGGAGAGCGCTTGCATGGCATGCAAGAGGTCACGGGTTCGATTCCCGTCAGCTCCACGAGAAATTACCGAGAAAAAGCGACTTTTTCGGCCTCGGCACCATCGCTTGCCCCATCCTTGCCACGGTCGTTCAGGAGCGCGATGGCGCTCGCTCGGGCCGCGGGGGACAGGTGCATGTAGCGAAGGGTGGTGGTCAGGTTTGCGTGTCCGGCCAGTTCTTGGATCGCCTTCGCAGGCGCGCCCTTCATGGCCAAGTGCGAGCAAAAGGTGTGACGCAAGATGTGCGCGTTTCCGGTTGCGGGAAGCCCGGCTCGCCGTTGCGCACGTTGAATCCAGTCCCGCAGCGAGTGCCCGGCCACGGGCAAGCCATTGTCGAGCGTGAGGACGCGTTCGCCGCGCAAGTGACGGTGCTTCTGGAGTGCAGCGAAGAGAGCCTCGGTCATTGGAACGATGCGGCCGCGACCGCCCTTCGGCGTGCTCACGACCCCCTTCCAGTCTGATTGCTCGACTCGGATCTGTTCGCGAGCGAAGTCGACATCGCACCGACGCAGCGCGCAAATCTCGCCCCGTCGGAGTCCTGCGTCGCCGCCCAGAAGGATGGCGACGGACGTGCCGGTGTCGACCTTGGCCGCCGCTTCCGTGAGCCGCGCGTATTCGGAGAACTCGTAGAACTCCGGAACGACGTTGCTCACCTTGTAGAGGTCGATCGCGCAGGGCACCGTCGCGATGACCTTCCACCTGACCGCAACGCGGAGGACGTTGCCCAGCACGGCGAGGACGTTGTTCGCGGTCTTGCGCTCGCGATGAGCCAAGGCCGTTTTGAGTGCTTGAACGTCTTCATCCGTGATGGCGTCGAGCCGCTTGTGTCCAAGCCTCGGAACGAGGTGCTGCTTGAAAATGGACTCCTTGGCCGCGATGCTCGACGCCTTCTCTCGGTTCGCTCTCGAGTAGTTGTCGATATAGCGGCCCTTGAAGTCGATGAGCGTGGGTACCTCCTTGCGTTCGGGGGGAGGGGAGCTGTCAGCCTTGCCCGCTCGAAGCAAGGTGCGCTCCCTTTCCTCTCCCCAGCGTTGCGAACCCGTCTTCGACGCCACGGGCGAGCGGACGCGTTCCCTGTAGACGGAACGGTCCTCAGGCCAGCGGAAGCGAATTTCGACCATGAAACGGCTGTTCTTTTCGTACGTTCGGACCATCGTCGGTTTACTTTCCGGCGACGGCGCTGCTCTTTTCGTCCAGCGCTCGAAGTAGCACGTCGCGCCGGACGAGCACGCGCCGGCCGAGGCGCACCACGCCGGCGAGCTGCTCGCGTTCGACCATGCAATAGACCGCCTTGGGGGTGGTCCGCAGCAGTTCGGCCGTCTCTGCGACCGTCATGAACGTCGTCATGCGCGGCCCGTCACTAGCGTCTGCCGCCTCGCGATTCGACGAGTCTCGCGTCGATGCACTCTCGGGTCGGCAGCTTTGGCCACACGATTCGCGGATATCGCTCTCCCATTGTCCGTGGTCCTTTGGATCAAAACGTTCCGTGAGCCTGGCTCTCGGCGGTACTTCCGTGGACGGGTGGACGGATCGATTTGCTCATGGGCGGGTGGATGGGGGTCAATGGCACCTCGGGACACAGCGATGTCGAATGCTTCGGACTACCGAATTGCCGGATGGGCAAAGGGGATGCCGCGCCGCCTCGGCAGCCCGCCAAGCGTCTTTCCCCCTGTTTTCGGCTTCCGCGCCTAGGGAGTGGATAAAAAAGCGCCAGGGGGCCCCCTGGCGGATTTTCATCCACTTTGAACTGGCGTGACCGGAGCTAGCCGGCGCGCGACGACGAGCCCAGCACGTCGGCCTTCGGACCGCGAAGAGGTTTTCGCCCTATCCTTCGTTGTCCGTGGCGAGGTCGACCTCGCCGGCAACGCGGAGCTCGACGTCGCACATTGCACGAGGTCGGCGCGTCGTGACCATCGCCAACGAGTTGGCCCCTGGAAACTGGCTTCGCAACCTCGAACCTCGCGGAACTGTGCGGCGCTCGCGCGGTCGCGAGCGTGGACGCGCTCGCGCGGACCGACGTCGACTGCATCAGCATCTGCAGCCGCCCTCGGTGGCACGTCGAGCAAGCCGAGCGTTGCGCTGGCAAGGGGCGCACAGTATTCGTCGAGAAGCCGGTTGCCGTCTCTGCCGAAGAGCTGGCGCGTCTCGCGCTTTTGCCGGGCTGTGTGCCGATTCTGCAATGGCGGGTTGGGCGAGCCATCCGCGCCATCCGGCAGGCGGTCTCCGACGGGCTCCTCGGGCCTGCCACCATATCCGTCGACCTGGCGTTTCACCGTGACGCCGCATACTTCGCCGGCGGCCGAGGGACGCGGGCGGCTTGGGGGATGCGGCGCGCTCCTGTCCGTCGGCATCCACGCCCTCGACGCCGTGTGCGTCGCTTTGGGGCGAGCCGTTCTCGCGGTTCGGTGCCGCTTGGGGCCTGCTGCGCCGCACGAGGTCGAACGGGCGGCGGTCGTGCTCATCGCCTTCGCTGAAGGCGCGCTCGCGACGGTGCGCATCACCTTCGATGGCGGAGGCGAAGACGAAACGCAGATGTCGTTTTGCGGCGGTGGTGTCACGGCGTTGATTGCGGGGACCGAGGTCGATCCGACCGCCTCGCAGGTGCGCTGGAAGGCGCACGACGCGTCCAAGCTTCTCCACTTGGAGGCTCTCGAGCGATCCGCGGGCGGGCACGTGGCTGCCCCGTTGATCGTCCCGTACATCGGCGAGGCCATCGCAGCGCTGCGCATTGGGCACGCGCCCGGGGGAATGCTTGGCGCTACCGACGATCAGGGACGTCGTCGCTGCCCACGAGGTCTCACTGCACGCATATGGGCGAGAATCGCTCTAGCACCGCCCGCCAGAAGTCTGGCCAGAGCGGGGCTCACGGCAGGCTCACCTCCACGGGCACAAGCGAACTGGCGCTCTTCCCGTCGCCAAGCCCGATGCATCCACCCGCGCAGTCGTTGGTCCCCCAGCAGGCGACTCCGCCTCCGCTTCGGACCGCGCACGCGAAGCTGCCGCCGACGCCGACCCCTGTGGCATCGGTCACGCCCGAGACGGGAAGCGGGATCGCCGAGTTCGCCTTCGCACCATTCCCGAGCTCCGCGAAGAGGCCCTGGCCCCAGCAATCGACCTGGCCGCCTGTCGACACTGCGCACGTAGTCCAGTTGCCCCCTGAAGAGATCGCCGCAGCCGCCGCAAGCCCCACCACGGGAATCCGGACTTTCACCTCACGTGCCCGGCCGCCTGTCGCTAAGCATTGCCGCGGTTGTGCGATGAGTTCTATGGGCATTCGGTTTACGCCGGTCTGTCAGGACCGTCGCGTCGCAGCATTAGCTCGGCGAGCGAGCCGACACCGAGCTTGTGAACACCTCGTGACAATAAGACGGCGACGGTGCTCGTCGATACCAAGAGGTCGAATGAAATTTCTTTGTTGGATTCGCCCTGCATGGCTCGCTGCACGACTGCCTGTTCCCGCTCAGTCAGAAGTGGTTTCCTTTTGGCGGTGTGCAAGATGAGGGGCGTCGATCGGGCTGTCCCTACGCATGCGTAGGCCTTGCGAAGAACCGCCAGCAGCTGGCGGCGCGACGTGACTTCGAGCTTCGCCATGACGGTCGACACTTGCTTTGCGACAGTGCGAATGGATCTACCGCGCGCTCGCGCGATGTCGGCGTTCGTATCGCCGCGAGCGAGTTGCTCGAGGATGGCTGCCTCCGACTGGGTGAGCCGTTCGATTCCGGTGATGTGTTCGTTTGCGCCACGCCCATCTTTTGCTCGTTGGCTTTTCATCTGTGCCGCTCCCGCCAGGTGTTTTCGCCACCCCTCCTGTCGAGCGGAGCAGGAAGCGGGCCGCCGAATGGGCGCGACGGGCTACGTCTGGAGCACCTCGACGGCGGTGCCCAGTACCGCAAGCCTTACGGATAGCCGACGAGCATTTGGACGGCGCCGTTGGTCGCGTCCGTGGCAGCGGACATCGCAAAGACCCCGTTTGCCCAGGTGCCGATCTTCGTATTCGTCCCCCAGGGGGCCGCGACGAAGTGCTGCCAGGTCGATGTGCCCGCATTCCAGCGCTGAATCGTTCCGTCCGTCCACACGGCAAAGTCTGTCGAGAGGTCGTAGGCGGATCCGGTGCCAGCCTGGAAGACTCCGGAGCCACATGAAGTCGTGTGGACGTACGCATGGATGCTCATGTCGCCCATGGCTCCCATCACCATCGGCAGGTGATCGCCGCACGTAGGGTCGGGGGCCGAGAAGACGGCGATCTTGGTTGCCGACACGCCGGCATCGGGTTCATCCCATGCGCTTCCGTTCCAGCGCCATATCGTGGCGTCGCCGCAGTGAATCGCCCAAGTCTCGGTGTCCTTCGCCCCGGACGCTACCGAGGTGGCGCAAAAGTCCATCGTTCCGAAGAGTCCCCAGTTGCCCCCGAGCCAACGAAATATCTGGCCCGCCGCATTGACGAGCCAGGGGATGCCGTTGAGATCGACGCTGACGGCAGAGCCTCCTCCCGGCGCCTGCACCCACTGCTGCATGACGGGGTCCCATCGTTCGACGACGTAGTTGCCGGGGGCCCCAATCGGAGCCGTGCCGATCGCCCATCCGGACCCGATCGCGGTGAACCGACCCGTGGTTTTAGCCCAAGTCGGCGCGGGGGCGTCGACCAAGCTCGCGTCGACCGGCGCATCGACCACGGGGTCCGTCGCCGCGTCGGCGATCGCGTCCATGGGGGCATCGAGCGTCGGCCCGTCGGCCGCGGCGTCGTTTGCGTCCGCGATCGCATCGACCGAAGGTTCTGCCTGCGAGTCGGGCGGCGCATCGATGGGCGCGTCCACCGGCGCATATCCGGGCGCATCCACCGGAGCATCGCCGGGCGCGTCGACTGGCGCACCGGTGGTGGCCTCGCTTTGCGAACCCTCGAGTGAGGCTTCGGCAGCGTCGGTCGATTCCGAGTCCGTCGTCGCGTCGACGGTGGCATCATTCTGGCCGCTGTCCCGGGCATCGGGCGAGCCGGGGGCCGCCGTTGCGGAACACGCCGACGCCGCGCCGACCGAAAGCAGGACGCCAATCGCCCTGGCTACGTTGGGCCCCCGTGTTGACGTCTCAATTATCATCCTGTCCGTCTCTCGCTGTGGCGTTGCCGTTTTCGTGCCCCGGAACGAAGCAGAAAACGGGCCGCCACGATATCCCGAGGCGTAGTGCCTGGGGGGTGGGGTAGAGAAGG
>Ga0265318_10000780_pt1 | contig 21154 bp, 22 predicted proteins | sample 4821metaG_FD_192431 | JGI IMG/M metagenome (GOLD analysis project Ga0265318, IMG submission 192431) | Rhizosphere microbial communities from Carex aquatilis grown in University of Washington, Seatle, WA, United States - 4-8-21 metaG | ecosystem: Host-associated > Plants > Roots > Rhizosphere >... | reverse complement strand
TCGCCATCCAGTGCTACGGCGTGTGGAGCAGGATTCACGCTGACTGTGAATGGGACGGGATTTGTAAGCGGCGCATCCGTGAATTTCAACGGGAACACCAGAACGACGACGTTCGTCAACGGAACACAGGTGACGGCGTTGATTCTGACCGGAGACATTGCTGCGGCGGGTACGTTCAATGTATCGGTCACCAACCCGGCGCCAGGTGGAGGCACCTCCGGGAATTCACCGTTTATCGTGAACAACCCTGTGCCTACGGTCACCACGCTTTCTCCGAGTAGCGCGACGGTGGGAGGCTCCGCCTTCACGCTGACGGTGAACGGGACAAACTTTAATTCGTCAACGGTGGTGACGTTCAACGGCACGCCCCGGACGACGACATTCGTCAGCCCGACGCAGGTCACGATCCTGGTCACTGCGGCGGACATCGCCTCGGTCGGCACTCTTTCCACTACGGCTGCAAACCCCGGTCCGGGAGGCGGGACATCGAGCCCCATCAATCTCGGAGTTACAAATCCACCCCCGGTGGTCACTACGCTTTCTCCGAGCAGCGCGACGGCCGGCGGCGCGGGATTCACGCTGACCGTGAATGGAACGGGATTTGTAAGCGGCGCAGTGGTGACCTTCAATGGGACGCCGGAAACGACCACGTTTGTGAACTCGACGCAGGTCACGGCGACGATTGCGTCGGGCGATATCGGCACAGCCGGAACGGTCAACGTGACGGTGACGAACCCGGCCCCCGGAGGAGGAACTTCCGGAAGTTCGCCGTTCGCGATTAACAATCCGGTGCCGACAACGACCTCGATTTCGCCAACCAGTACGCTGGTGAGCGGAGCGGGACTCACGCTGACAGTGAACGGGACCAATTTCAATTCCACTTCCGTAGTGACGTTCAACGGGACGGCCCGGACGACGACTTTTATAAATACGACTCAAGTGACGATCCAGGTCGCCGCGGCGGACATCACAACTTCCGGAACGCGCAGTGTGACGGTGACGAACCCGCCCCCAGGAGGCGGAACGTCCGGGGCTCAGACCTTCTCCGTGAATAATCCTGTGCCGGTGATTACAACGCTCTCACCGAACAATGCGACGGCGGGCGGCGCAGCGTTCACACTGGCAGTGAATGGGACGAACTTCGTTTCCGGCGCGACAGTCACATTTAATGGGACGGCGCGGACGACGACGTTCGTCAACGCGACGCAGGTGACGATCCAGGTCACTGCAGCGGATATCGCAGCAGCAGGAACAGTCAATGTAAGTGTGGCCAATCCCACTCCGGGCGGAGCCGCTTCGGGGAATTCGGCGTTTACGATTAACAATCCGGTGCCCACAATCACGACGCTTTCGCCGACTGGAGCATTGGTGGGCGGGTCAGCATTAACGTTGACCGTGAACGGCACCAATTTTAATGGTTCCTCTGTCGTGAGCTTTAACGGCACCGCGCGCACAACTTCATTCGTCAGCGCCACGCAGGTCACGATCCAGGTCACGGCTGCGGACATCTTTGCTGTCGGCACATTCCCAGTATCGGTTACCAACCCTGCGCCCGGAGGAGGTTCTTCCGGGTCTACAAACTTTGCGGTTACCAATCCGCCTCCCACGATCACGTCGCTGGCGCCTTCCAGCGCGACTGCGGGTGGATCGGCGTTCACGCTTACCGTGAACGGAACTGGATTCGTTAGCGGCGCTGTGGTGAATTTCAACGGGAGCGCCAAGACTACGGCGTTCGTAAACTCCACTCAAGTTACGGCGTCCATCACTGCTGCGGACATCACCGCTGCTGGCATGTTCAACGTGACGGTCACCAATCCGGCTCCGGGCGGTGGGACATCCGGGAGTTCACCGTTTACCGTGAATAATCCTGTGCCCGCAATTACAACGCTATCGCCATCGAACGCAACGGCGGGCGGGGCAGCGTTCACTCTGACAGTGAATGGGACGAATTTTGTGTCCACCTCGGTGGTCACGTTCAATGGAACTGCACGGACGACGACGTTCGTGAATGCGACGCAGGTGACGATTCAAGCGACGGCAGCGGACATCGCCACGGCTTGGACGCTCAACGCAACGGTTACCAACCCGGCGCCGGGCGGAGGTACATCGGGAAGTTCGCAGTTCACTGTGAATAATCCGGTACCTGCGATCACTTCCCTTTCGCCGACCAGCGCTACGGCAGGTGGAGCAGCGTTCACGCTGACGGTAAATGGAACCAACTTCGTGTCCACCTCGGTGGTCACGTTCAACGGGACGGCGCGGACCACGACGTTTGTGAATGCCACGCAGGTGACCATTCCGGTTACGGCGGCGGACATCGCAACGGCAGGAATTCTGAATGCGACCGTGACGAATCCCGCGCCGGGCGGCGGCACATCCGGAATCCAATCGTTCACGGTCAACAACCCGTTGCCCACGATCACCACGCTTTCCCCATCGAGCGCGACGGCGGGCGGGGCAGCGTTCACTCTGACCGTGAACGGGACGAACTTCGTCTCGGGCGCGGTGGTGAAGTTCAACGGTACGGCGAAGACAACTACCTTTGTGAGTGCGACGCAGGTAACGGCATCGATCACAGCAGCGGACATCGCAACGGCGGGTACGTTCAACGTAACTGTGACAGATCCCGCTCCGGGCGGTGGCACTTCGGGAAATTCGCCATTTGCCGTGAATAATCCAGTGCCTGCAATCACAACGCTATCGCCATCGAGCGCGACGGCGGGAGGCGCGGCATTCACGCTGACGGTGAATGGAACGAACTTCGTCTCCGGCGCAGTAGTGAATTTCAACGGCGCTGCGAAAACCACAACGTTTGTGAACGCGACGCAGGTAACGGCGTCAATCGCGGCGGCGGACATCGCGGCGGCAGGAACGTTTAACGTGTGGGTGACGAATCCAGTTCCTGGCGGAGGCGCATCAGGCAATTCGCCGTTCACCGTGAACAACCCTGTGCCAACCGTCACATTGCTCAGCCCGAACGGGGCGACGGCCGGAGGATCAGGCTTCACACTAACGGTTACCGGGACGAACTTCGTGGCCGCATCGATTGTGAATTTTAACGGGTCCGCAAGACCGACTACGTTTGTGAGCGCGACGCAATTGACGGCAACGATTCCGGCCACGGACATTTCGTCGGTCGGGCCCGCGAATGTAACTGTAACCAATCCGGCTCCGGGCGGCGGCACGACGACCAACTTTGTCTTTACAATTTCAAGCGCGCCCAATCCTGTTCCAACTCTGGCATCGATCAGCCCGACAAGCGGGTTGGTGGGGCAAGCGGTGAATCTGACACTGACCGGAACCAACTTCATCGCCGGATCGATTGTGAATTTTAACGGCAATGCAAACACCGGCGGGATTCCAACCAATGGCGGAGCAACATTGACGATAACGATTCCAGCCGCTCAGGTGACCACGGCGGGCCCAGTGAGCGTGACGGTGACGAACCCAACGCCCGGCGGGGGAACGACGACGGCGCAATCGTTCACTATAAATAATCCGGTGCCAACTGTGACGACTCTATCACCAGCCAGCGCGACGGTCGGTGGCGCAGCGTTCACACTGACGGTCAACGGGACGAACTTCGTGCCGACTTCGGTTGCGAGCTTCAACGGAACGGTACGGACGACGACATTCATCAGCGCGACGCAGGTCACCGTACCGGTGACGGTTGCGGATATCGCAGCGGTCGGGACGTTCCCAGTGATCGTGACCAACCCGGCACCCGGCGGTGGGTCATCGAACACGGTCACGCTTGCAGTGAACAATCCCGCTCCTACGATTACTACACTTTCGCCGAGCAGCGCGACGGCGGGTGGAAGCGCGTTCACACTGACGGTGAACGGGACGAATTTCGTGTCCAATTCAGTGGTGACTTTTAATGGCAGTGCAAGGACTACGACATTTGCGAATACAACGCAAGTGACTGCGTCCATCACGGCTGCGGACGTCGCAGCGGCGGGAACGTTTAATGTGACGGTGACGAACCCGGCACCGGGCGGGGGGACATCGGGCAATGCTTCGTTCACCGTGAACAACCCGGTGCCAACGATTGCAACACTTTCGCCAACAAATACGACGGCGGGAGGAAGTGCCTTCACGCTGACGGTGAATGGGACCAACTTTAATACTTCGTCCGTGGTGAATTTTAACGGAGCGGCAAGAACCACAACGTTTGTGAATGCGACGCAGATTACGGCGTCCATCACGGCGGGTGACATCGCGACAGCCGGAACGTTCAATGTGACGGTGACCAACCCGGCTCCCGGCGGCGGCACGTCTGGAAATTCACCGTTCGCAGTGAACAATCCAATCCCGACGATCACAACCCTTTCACCGGCCAGCGCGGCAATTGGTGGCGCAGCCTTCACGCTTACGGTGAACGGAACAAACTTCGTGTCCACATCGGTGGTCACGTTCAACGGAACGTCGCGGACGACAACATTCGTTAACGCAACGCAGCTGACGATTCAAGTCACAGCGACAGACATTGCCGCTGCGGGAATCTTCAATGTGTCGGTAACGAATCCGGCTCCGGGCGGAGGAACGTCGGGGAATTCGCCATTCGCCGTAAACAATCCAGTGCCAACGATCACAACGCTTTCACCGACCAGCGCGACCAAGGGCGGAGCGGCGTTCACCCTGACGGTGAACGGGACGAACTTTAATGCATCCTCGGTGGTGAACTTTAATGGAGCCGCAAAAGCGACCACGTTTGTAAGCGCGACGCAGATAACTGCGGCGATCACCGCCGCAGACATCGCGGCGGCTGGGACATTTAATGTAACAGTGACAAACCCAGCCCCCGGCGGCGGAACATCGGGGAATTCACCGTTCGCCGTAAATAATCCAGTGCCGACAATCACCACGCTTTCGCCGACCAGCACGATTGTGGGAGGCGCGGCCTTCACGCTGACCGTAAACGGGACGAGCTTGTTGTCCGGAGCGTCGGTCACATTCAACGGCACTGCTCTGGCAACAACCTTTGTGAATGCCACGCAAGTTACGGCAACAGTCCCAGCGGCTCAGATTGCAACTGCAGGAACGTTCAATGTGACGGTGAGCAATCCGGCGCCGACGACCGGCCCATCGGCCGCGCAATCCTTCGCTGTGAATAATCCTGTCCCGGCAATCACAACGATTGCGCCGACAACTGCAACGGCGGGCGGCGCGGCGTTCACACTGACCGTAAACGGGACGAACTTCGTTTCCACTTCCGTGGTGAACTTCAACGGAGCCGCAAAAGCGACGACGTTCGTGAGCGCGACGCAGATTACCGCGTCTATCACGGCGGCAGACATAGCCGCTGCGGGAACACCAAACGTGACGGTGACCAATCCAGCGCCGGGTGGCGGCACATCCGGAAATTCAGCATTCACCATAAACAACCCAGTCCCGACGCTCACAACAATCTCTCCATCCAGCGAGGTGAAGGGAGGCGCGGGGTTCACGCTGACTGTGAACGGGACGAATTTCAATACGTCGACCGTCGTGAACTTTAACGGCGTCGCCAAGACCACAACCTTTGTGAGCGCCACACAGGTCACCGCAGCCATTTCGGCGGCGGACATCGCGGCATCCGGAGCGTTCAGTGTGACCGTGAGCAATCCAGCGCCTGCTGGAGGCACATCGTCGATTTCAAGTGTCACTGTTGTCGATTTTGCCGTGGCACAGGTGACAGCGGGCACGGTTCAGATCACGGCAGGCACACCGGCGAATGTTGTGCTCAGCGTGACAACGACGCCCGCCGGTTCCGCATTACCGGCCGATGTGACCTATTCCTGCGCTGTGCTGGCGTCGCTAAACGGCGCTGGCTGCTCGGTGAATCCTGCCAAGACTCTGGCGGGAAGCCCCTCCGGCAGCACAACCACGGTGACAATCACTACTGCCGCGAATTTGGCGCCGACGCCTCGCGACCGGATACCGTGGAATCCCAACTTGCTGTGGTTGATGGCGCTGTCACTTGCATCAATGATGGGAATGTTCTTCGTCAAGCGGCACGCAACGGCTTTGCTGCCACGGCCTGCCGCGTACTTGTCGTTCGCGTTGCTGCTGATCACCATGGGGGGGCTGATCGGCTGCGCCACAGTGCCGCTTGCCACTCCTAAGGGACCGTCCACTGTTACAGTGACGTCGGTATCGGGAGGAGTTTCGAAAACCACCACCCTCAATATCAACGTGAATTAGAGGAAGAGGGAAGGACAAAGGTTTGATCGGTCAGAAATGTAATTTCAGGCGCGAATGAGCGGCCTGTGCCGAGCCAGTCCGACCGCGATGTTCAATGCGTAGGAAGTCTACTACTGCGAAATGCCTAGCTCAATCAGCCACTTAGTTTACCTTAAGCTTCGTTCGATGAAAATTGCGACGACGGAAGCGTCCATTAGGACCACGACGCTAAGAAACACGAGGGCGATGTGAAGTGGAGACCATGAATCAATGCGATGAAAATAAACAGTGAGAGTCCCATGAAGAAAATAGGTGCAGCGAGCGCATGGAGGACCAGAGAGGCCTTTAGAGTAGTAAACTTGATTCCTACGCTCATCGTCACGCCGCACAAGACCCAACCAATAAAGGCATAAGCAATGGTAACCGCAAAGCCGTTCATTGGTCCGTCTCTCACGGATAGCATTGCATTACTCCCGACATCGGGGTAATCACACCCCGTCGATACGTGTTGTGGTCTTCGGTCTCGGCACATTCGAAAATAACGCCCCCGCCAAATATCGCCTCAACTCTCGCCGTCCACAAGTATCTAGCTCCGTCGGCTTCGGTGCAGACAACCACATCACCTTGATAGGCACTGAAGATGTCCACCACTTTGGGGGTACTCATTTTCCCAATTGTTAACGCTAGATCGCGGGCGCAGTCAAGTGGATTCTAAACGTGGGGGCGGGAATTGGCCGCTGGAGCGTCCTATGGTCATTTCTCTTTCAGTGGCTCAATAGACTCAAGTCTCCGCGCATCCGTGCAAAAAACTATTCGACTTATTTCGAGACTTACTCACACCCGAGACCGCGCCCCACAAACTGGGTGGAACAGGGCCTAATGACACTAGCTACCAAATGGTCGGAAGTTTAAATCCTGCGGATAGTCTGGGGGAGACCAATCTCGCCTATTTGATGCTCTTTGGAGTTGCACAATCGGTTGCACAGAGACAAGCAATTGTGCCCAACAACAGTCATCGATGCCGAACATTGCGCACTTAACCAACTGAAAATAGGCAGGGCGACTATTGCAATGCCAGTTCGTAGCCAGACGCTCTATCCAGCTGAGCTACGAGCGCACTTTACGGGCAAAATTCTATCATGTAAATGGGCGCGCGGCCAAAAGCAGCGCGCTGTAAATTTATCTTCCTGCGGCGACCATCGCCATCGCTGGCTGCAGGCCCTTCATCATGGCGGCAAACCCTGGCAGGTCGAGCGACTGGGGTCCGTCTGACAAGGCGCGCTCCGGGCAGGGGTGGACTTCGATGATCAGGCCGTCCGCGCCGATTCCCACCGCGGCTCGCGAGGCGACGGGCACCAGGCTCCGGCGTCCGGTAGCGTGCGATGGATCCACCACGACCGGGAGATGGCAAAGTTCCTTTGCCAGAGCGACTCCTGCCAGGTCCATCGTGTTACGCAATTCGGAGTCGAACGTCTTGATTCCCCGCTCGCATAAGACCACGTTCGGATTTCCGCCGGAAAGCAGATACTCGGCGGCGAGCAGCCACTCCTTGATCGTCGCCGAAGGGCCGCGCTTCAACAAGACCGGGCGCGGGACTGTGGCGAGGCGGCGCAGCAGCGGATAGTTCTGCATGTTGCGCGCGCCGACCTGCATCATGTCCGCGTATTCGACGACGGCATCGAGATCTTCAACGCCCATGACTTCGGTCACCACGGGCAGGCCGGTTTCCTCGCTGGCCTCTTTAAGAATCTTCAGGCCTTCAACGCCGAGGCCCTGGAAATCGTACGGTGAGGTTCGCGGCTTGTACGCGCCGCCACGGAGCAGCTTGGCCCCCGCGGCCTTGACGCCGCGCGCGGTTTCCATCATCTGTTCACGCGATTCCACTGAGCACGGCCCGGCGATCACCACCAGTTCCGGCCCGCCGATCTTCACGCCTTTCACGTCCACCACCGTGCGCTTGGGTTGTAGTTCCAGGCTCACCAGGGTGAACGGCTGCGAGATGATAATAATATCCTCCACGCCCGGAGCCACGCGCAGAGCTTCGAGTTCGTTGCGCCGTCCGCGATTTTTTCCCACCACGCCGACGACGGTTCTCTCCGCGCCCTGAATCAGGTGGGGCAGGAATCCGCATTCTTTGATTCTGTCCATGACGTGTTGAATTTGCTCCTCGGTCGCCCCTGCTGCCATATTTACGATCATCGGATGGCTCCTTGTTCGCAAAAAAAATGCCGCGAACCCTGTGGGTTTTCGCGGCCAGTTCCGGGAATCTTTTCGCGCTTTCTAGCTTTCCGCCCTACCTCGAATCACGCGCGATCCGCCCCTGGCCGCTCCCCACCCATGGGAAGCGGTACGTAAAGGCGAACCAATAATAAAATTTCGTTTGCATGATTGGGCGAACCTTCTATTCCAGCGTGCGGGGGTAAGCTTACGCAGAAACGCCCAGGAAGTCAAGAAAATAGGATTGCTGGCGGGGTCTCAGTTTGATGTCCTGCGCTTTGCCATTACAATGGCAAGCCCGTAGGGACGAGACCGCAAGCACGGAAGGGCACGAGATGATCGACATTGAATGGGCAACGGCGTTCGCCAAGGAGTGGATCGACGCGTGGAACACTGGCGACTTGGAGCGGGTCCTCGCTCACTACGCCGATGACTTTGAAATGACCTCTCCCTACATTGTTGAGCGAATGGGCATCATAAGCGGAACTTTGAAGGGCAAGGAAGCGATCCGCTCCTACTGGGCTCAAGGCCTGGCTGCGCGTCCGCCCCTGAGGTTCGAACTTCTCGATGTGTTTGCAGGTGTCAATAGTTTGGCGATCTACTATCGCAGCGCCACTCGGGCACGCCTCGTGATAGAACTGGTAGAGTTCGACCCACAACGTCGCGTTATTCGCGGTGAAGCTCTGTACAAACCCGCGTGAACTTCAAACTCAGCCACAACTGGATTGCTGTTTCAGCCCGGAAGGATTCGGCTTGAGATTTAGGAGGTCCGAGCTTCAGCTCGGACACTCGATGTGCGTTTGGGTGGCTCCACTGCGGGGCTGAAGTCGCAATCTCCAAGGGAATCGCTATTCAGCCAGTCCTCGGCGCACGTCTTCGCTTAGTACGATGGCCTCAGCCACCTCTTTCATCGACTTGCGGCGCTGTCTGCTCTGCCTTTGGATCATCAGGTAGGCTTCTTCCTCGGTGATTCTGAGTTCGCGCTGAATAATTCCCTTCGCGCGCTCGACAAGCTTTCTGGTTTCCAGTTTTTCGGAGAGGTGAAGATTCTCGCCCTCCAGGCGCGCCATTTCGATTTCCGCTCCCACCAGAAAACCGATTGTCGAAACCAGATTGATTTCGCGCTCGGAATACTCGTGCGGCTCGCGATTCTGCAGGTTGATAACACCGACGACGCGGCCCCGGCACAAAACGGGCACTGAAAGAAATGCCTCGAAGCGATCTTCCGGCAAGTCCTTGAACAACTGGAATCGCGGATCCTGCGAGGCATTCAGGGATACGGCGACGGGTTGCCGGTGTTCTGCCACCCACCCCGTAATACCCTGCCCCAACCTTAGCTTCAATCTGTCAACGACATCGGCGTGAGCGTTTTTGGATGCGCGGAGAATCAGATCGCCGTCTTCGAGCGCATATAGAAAGCAGGAATCGCAACTCACCACTGACGCGGCAAATTCCACAATCTGCGTCAGAACTTCCTGTACCGGATCGGCCGAGGCCATCCGGCTGGCCATTTTATGTAGGAAATCAACCTCAGGATTATCACCCATGAAAAGCTTGGCCTCAGTACTCACACGACCAGACTATGTGGAGGCACGTGAACTGTCCAATTCGTCCTATGGATGCAAACGATAGATGTTCACTACTTGTCGAGATTCATTAATACTTTCTAAAGAAGACAGGCCGGCAAACTATGTTGCGGGATTTCGTTTTTTTTGCAAGATTCCGGCACTTCGCTGCGCGGTTTCACTGACGAGGTACCCCATCTTCGGGTGTGTAGGCTCAAGATCCGCGGAGAATCCGTATTCGGTAAGCCGCTCAGAAGTCACCGGGCCAATTGAGGCGATCAGCATTCGGGAAAGGGCTCGACGCATAGGCTCTTCCTCGTGCATTTCCCTCGCAACTTGAAACACGTGATTGATTTGCATCGCCGTCGTAAACAGGACAACGTCGAATTGTTCGCTCGCAATTGCAGCGACGGCAGCCCGGAGCGGCGCAACATCCTCGGGCAGTCCCCACTCATACACGGGGACGCGCGTAACGTGCGCGCCGCGTTCCGAAAGACCTGCCAGGAGTTCAGGATTCGAATTGCCGTACTCCTGCACGGCCACACGGCGTCCCTTGAGAGGTATGGAGTCTGCCTTTTCTTCGAGTGTTTTGAGAAGGTCGCGCCAGGTATTGGGTTCCGGCACGGCTACTGTCACGGGCACACCTAATTCTTTAAGCGCCGCCACAGGTTTGGGACCGCGCGCGACGATGACGATCTTTCGCAGCGCAGCGGCGAATTGCTCCACGGGATAGACGATTTCGGCCACACGCGCGAGTGCTCGCGTGCCGACTCCCGTCAGGAAAATAACGACGTCGAACTTACCGTCGGCGAGTTGGCGTGCAAAATCCAGCGCTTCTGTGTTCGATGCGAGCGGTATCTCGCGCATCGAGGGCGCGACGGTTGCAACGCCACCGCTCGTCGCGATCAATTTTGCCATTTCCGCCGCGCGGCGGCTCTCCAGCGAGATTACGCGCAGTCCTGCAAAGCCGCTCCTGGGAGTTTCCACGACTCTATGATGCCGCAATCGGGAGGTTTCCACCATCCACGGCTAGCGGGGATTTGTTCCATATAACCGATTACAACGGTCGAAATGTGTATAGCGTTGCGCGCAGACAGTCTCCGGTGTAGATTATCCGCCGACCCGGAAATCAAAACGGAAATCCCAGATCGGCAGTTCACATGCGCTCGTTGCACATGGGCATATGCGCGCGAAACTCACCGGGCAAAAGCTTGAGACTGCTTCAGAGGAGATCGTCATGAAACTGCTGAAAAGCATCGCAGTACTTTTGTTTGCGGGCTTGATAGGCCTGCTGTTGGTCACCCATATCCGTGCGCAAAATGCGCCGCAAGTCGCCAACGCTACCGGCGCACCGCTTCCCAAGGACATCTATGCCGATTCCAGAACCCGGCTCCCGCTGCCGCGACGCGAGAACATGGACGCCGAAGGCCAGAAAATTTTCGACGCGCTGCAGAGAAAAAGTACGGACCTTGCCGTCGGCATTGCGCAGCCCGGCGTCAAGTTCTGGGATCCCGGACTCGCTATGGCCACTTCAGGCGCAGGCCGCTATATGAAGTACGAAACTGGAATGCCGAATCCCCTGCTGGAAATCGCTGTCTTGACGGCGGCGCGCTCGCTCGATTCCCAGTATGAGTGGACGCAATGGGAGACGCACGGGCGCGATCCCAAAGACCCGCGCTATATCGACCCGAAAATCATCGACATCATCAAGTTCGAAAAGCCGGTCGTCGGGATCGGGGAAAAAGAAACTGCCATCATTAAATTCGGTCGTGAAACCTTCCGTGATCGCTACACCACATCGGAAACGTTTGCCGATGTAGTGCGCCTGTTCGGACGTAAAGGCACGATCGACCTGCTGTGGATCATGGACGACTATTCGATGGCCGCAGCGGAGATGGTTGCGTTCGACAACCAGTTGCGCGCCGACCAGATGCCTTTGTTGCCTCCTCCACCACAACCACGAAAGTGGGGCGTGCGCCCGTATTCCACCAAGGACCCGCTTCCCAGGGATATCTATCCGGATTCCAGAAACCGCATGCCCGTCCCGCGACGTGAAGATATGGACGAGGAAGGCAAAAAGATTTTCGACGAGGTGACGCGCGGAAAACCCAATGCAGAGGGGAAAGTCGCCGAAGGTTTTCTCCCCACCGGGACGCCCCAACCTTCCGTTCGCCTCTGGGATCCTAAATTCGCGCAGTTGTTGTCTAGAGGAGGTCACTATCTAAAATATGAGACGGGATTGCCGAGCCGCCTGGAGGAGATCGCGGTTTTGACCACGGGTTATGAGATGGGTTGCCAGTACGAATGGACGCAATGGGAACGCTTCGGACGCAATCCCAACGATCCGCGACACATCGAGCAGTCCACAATCGATATCATCAAATACAACAAACCGATCGTAGGCCTGGGTGAGAAAGAAACCGCGATTATCAAATTCGGACGCGAAACCTTTGGCGATCAGAAAACCACGCCGGAGACATTCGCCGAGGTGTTGCGTCTGTTCGGGCGTAAAGGGACGGTGGACTTGCTCGAACTGATGGCTACCTACCGGGCAGCGTCCTACGAACTGACGGCATTCGACCAGCACTTGCAGGTGGGACAGGAACCGTTGCTTCCAGTTCGTTAATTCCTCTGGGGAGTGAGTTCCTTCACCGGAAGGAACTCACTCTGCTGGTTCGGTGCTAAGTTCGCCGCCAGGTTCGCCGCCAAAAGACACGTGGCGCGCCTCGGGGCCAAACCCAATCACCATCACGCCGATGCAGACCACAACCGCGAGCACGGTTCCCATCGCCTGTCCGTAGGTGAAGCGCTTTGTCGCCAGAGCCTCGATGAACGGCGCCGCCGAAGCCACAAGAATTCCCACCTGATAAGCAAACCCCGGTACCAGTGCGCGGACTTTGTCCGGCACCAGTTCATTGATGTGCGCCGGAATAATCCCCCAGGCTCCCTGCACCATGAACTGCATCAGGAATGCGCCCACCGCAATCAGCGCGGCTCCGTGTGAGAAGACCCACAACGGGATCAGCAATAGCGCACAGATTTCCGCCACGATCATGGTCTTGCGCCTACCCAGACGATCCGAGAAATGGCCGCATGTAATGCCGCCAAGAATGGCCCCCACCATCGACAGCCCGCCGATGAATGCCGTCAGTCCAGGAGTGTAGTGCAACTGCTTCTGGAGAAACGTGGGGTAGAGGTCCTGCGATCCATGGGAAAGAAATCCCATCCCGGACATCAATATCGCAAGGTAAAGCAGTCGTTTGCCATTGGCAGCAATCGTACCGAAATAGTCCTTCCAGTCTTTCTTCTGGGCAGCAGCAGCTTTCCAGGCTTTGCTCTCCTGAACGGTTGAAAGAATATAGACCGTCAGCAACGCAGGCCCAATGCTCAGGAAAAACATCGGACGCCAACCCCAGCGCGGGAATATGGTAAAAAAGGCCACCGCGGCGAGCAAATTCCCGAGCGCGTAACCCTCTTGCAGGATGCCGGAAAATCTCCCGCGTTTTTCGGTAGGCACCGACTCCATCGCCAGCGAAGCGCCCAATCCCCACACTCCGCCCATGCCAATGCCAAACAGGAAGCGAAGGAAAAGCAGCATGTGGTAGCTCGGCGCAAGCCCCGAGAGCACCTCGATGCAGGAGTTAAACAGAATATTCAGCATCAGCGGCTTGCGTCGCCCATAGCGGTCGCCCAGCAAACCGAAAAGAATCGCTCCAAACGGCCGCATCAGCAGGCTCGCGGTAAGCATCAGAGCGATGTCGGATACGGGTCTATCGAAATCCTTGGCCATCGCCGCCAGGACATAAGTGAGAACGAAAAAATCGAACGCGTCGAACGTCCAGCCCAGGAAGCCCGCGGAAAAGGCCTTGCGGGAGTTCGCGCTTTGCTTGCCGGTGATCGTGGAAGTGTTCATAGCGTTACATCCTGGGGGCGCGGAGAGGGGGCCGGCCCGGCCGTCATAAGCAAATCATTCATGGCCGCAGGCCCTGAATGGAGCGAGCAAGACGCAACCGCAGTCTTATGGTAAACAACTTTGTTTTTATGGAGGTGCAAGGTTTTCAACGCTATCTTGCACCCATAGGTTTGTCAAGGACGTTGGCTCATCGGCAATCGCCCTCAATCCATCCCGTGATACTTGAAATTCCGGAACACAACGTCGCCGGTGCCGGAAGCATAGAGGGTGAGCCGCCGTCCGTCGGAGACGTAGGTGGCGAACTCGAACTGGGTCCACGTTTTTCCGTCCGAGCTGTAGAACGCGGTGATGTCGTAGTTCAGGTTTCGAATACGGACGAAAAGATGTGAATCTTTGGAGTCTACAAAATCGCTGTGGTCACCGTTGCGGAATACCTCGCCTTTGTGCAAACCGACGCTGGCCCAGGTGCCGTTGTTGCCTCCCGAGTACAGCAGCAGGCCCGCTTCCGCCGTATCCGGAACGGTGATTTCCACTTCAGCTTCGTATGAGTGATTCACGGGCACCACGCCGAGCATCGCTGCGTCGAGTGGAAGGACCATATCTTTGCCATGGACGGTCCCTTTCGCCTGCATCACCAGTTTCCCGCCGCCGATTTTGAACGCTTCCTCAGACTTGGTGGAGGGCGGGTAAACCCACTGAATTCCCAGCGCGTTAGCTGAAAAATTGTCGGACAGGGGCATTCCATGCCCGATATTTTCCCCGGCCGGTTTGGGCAGCACATTCTCTGCCGAAGCGCTAGCCGGCACGCGTGGCCAGCCGTCATCGGTCCACTCGATCGGCAGCAGGAGGCTCTGCTTCCCCATCACCGTGTAGCCGTTTTCGAAGCCTGTGTATAGCATCCACCAGTTGCCGCCGTCGTCCTGAACGATGGTTCCGTGCCCCTGTCGCCACCACTTATTGTTTGCGCTGCCGTTGTGCACCAGCGGGTTGTAGGGAGAATTCTCCCACGGACCTTCCACCGATTTCGAACGCGCCACGACCTCCATGTGCGCGGTCGTCGGACCATCGGTCCCGCCTTCCGCCGAGGTCAAATAATAATAGCCGTTGTGAAAAAACAGCTTGGGCGCTTCGAGGCACAGGCACGACACCGCCCAGCTCTTCGGATATTGCCAGCCGTCATATACTTTCTTGAGTTCTCCTACGGCGCTCAGCCCATCGGGCGCGAGTCGAATCATCATGCCGCGATTGAAGTAGAGATAGCGGTTGCCCTGCTGATCCACTACGTGTCCCGGATCGAATAGCCCGTACACCCCGATGTCGATCGGGTCGCTCCACGGCCCCTCAGGATGATCGGCCCACATGACGATATTCTTCCACTGCTTGTCGCCCTGACTTCTCTCCGGAACGAGCAGCGAGCGGTGATGACCCACGTTGCCCCGCGAGGGATCGGACTGCGTCGTATAGATATAGTATTTCCCCTTGTAGTAGGTGATTTCTGAAGCCCATGCCCCGCCGTCAAATTTGCGCAGCGTGCGCGTGACCGGCACCCAGTTGACCAGATCGCGCGAGTGCCAGATCAATTGATCGGGCCATCCGCCGCCCGCCATCATGTAATAATCGCTTCCCACTTTCACGACGGTATTGTCGCTGCCGGGCCCCAGTACCGGATTCCGAAAAAAACCGTTCCCCATATCGGCGTGCGGCTGGCGTTCGAAAAAAGCTCCATCTGTGCGACTGACAGGCTTATCGTCAGCACCGAGCACATTCGGTGCAAAAATACAGGCCCCCACGATAACGGCCAAAAGCAGACGCGTTGCAAGAAGAAGTCTGTCACGCACGGGTGTCACCCTCCTCAGATCGAAAATTCTAAATGGGAATTCCAGCTTCGCGCAGCCTATGCCTTCTCTCCGCCGGATGCAATGAATTTTTCGCAATTCGCAGAGACTACCTAGCACCATCGTGTGAAAGGTCATTCTTGATGACCTTTCCACCCTTCATCACAAATTTGACGCGCTGAAGTTCGGTGATGTCGGCCAGTGGATCGCCGGAAACCGCAATCAGATCGGCGTACTTGCCTTTGTCGATCGAGCCGATTTGATCCTGCCATCCCAGCGCTTCGGCGTTCACTACGGTTGCGCTCTGTATGACTCTTGCAGGGGACATGTCGGCATGCTTCACCAGAGCCTCCAAATCAAGAGCCTGCGTCCCATGTGCGTAGGTCGCGCCATCGGCGCCGCTGCCGACCATAATCTTCAAGCCTCTAGTGGCGGCCGCCATCGCCGTCGCTTTTTCGAAAATAGGAATTATCCGATACTTGCCGCCAGTGCTCTTCGCATCGTTGTCGTCCATGTAAGGTTCGATGTACCGGACCAGCGTGGGATCGTAGTAGAGACCCTTCGCGGACATCATGTTGAGCTGCTCCTGATCCAGGCCAAACCCGTGTTCGATGGTATCGCAGCCGGCTAGGATCGAGTTCCTTTGCCCTTCACCTCCGTAAACGTGGCAGGCGTTCTTCTTGCCGAGTCGATGAGTTTCGTCGATGAGGGCTTGCAATACGGGCATCGGGTAGGTCACTTCGTATTCCACCTGGCCATCGGGCTTGAACGAGTACGCCCCTGCAGGGAACAGCTTGATCCAGTCCGCACCGTGCTCGACCTGGTCGCGCACGGCCGCGCGGGCCTCCTCAATCGAGCGAACCACTGTGCTCGTTAACGGATTATCCGGCGACGCTGGATTTGCGGGTGTGGCTCCCCAGACAATTCCTCGCGTCGAAACCTGATATCTGGGCCCGTCGATCCGTCCTTGATTGATGGCGTCGCGAATTTCAATGTCGGCGTAGCCGTTTCCGTGAGTTCCCATATCCCGCGCCGTAGTAAAGCCAGCGCGCAAATCCGCTTCGGCGTTCGAAGCGGCAATCAGCATGGCGGGCTCAGTTATCCCGTTGGGTTTGCGCGTGTCGAACATATGCGTGTGCGCATCGATCAATCCGGGCAGGACCGTGGCCTTGCTCAAGTCAATCACTTGCGCTCCCGCAGGAATCTTCACCTGAGCCTCAGGCCCAACCGCCGTGATTCGCTCTCCGTTAAGCAGCACAACCTGCCTGGTCAGCATCGTTCCGGTCTTGCTGTCAAACAAATGACCGGCACGAATGGCGACGACCTGCGGGCTAGGCGGGCATTTATAGATGCCGCCGTCAGAGCCCAGGCACGGAGTAGTCCCCGCCCCCCTCCACGGACCGGGCACCTTCTCCTGCGCGAATGTCGTATTCGCACCGAGAAAAATCAGCAGCGCTGTAACCATCGCAGATAGGTATCGCACTCGGTTGCCGCTCCTTCTTGGAAAACAAACTTGCCGTGTGTCGGAATCTAGAGCCTAGCCCATGCTCACGTCAAGCTCCGTTGCCGTGACTCGGCTATCCCCGCATCTAATTTCGATTCCCGCACACTGGATCAAAATGGTGAAGTCAGCCCAGTGGCGTACGCTTTAGCGTGCGCGGTTTTGCCGTCACGCGAATCTAAAACAAACCCACGCACGCTAGAGCGTAAGCCCCTAAGTGGCCTTAACCCAATCCCATTCTTATGAAAACGATTGAACGTGACTTAAGCGATCTGCCGTGGTAAATCCACAGTCCAGTCACTGCCCCAATGGAGGAGCACGATGCGCGATCGAAACATCGGACGGCGGGATTTTCTTCAGCGGGCCGGACTCGCGGCTTTGGGCGCTGGAACAATCGCCTCCGTTCCCTCTCAGGCCCAGGAGGCAGTGCCGAATTCCACCGGCACCGAACTGCCGAAGCTGAAAGCGCCTGCCATCGCGTGTGATTGCCACCACCACATCTACGACTCCGAGCGATTTCCGCCCGTCCAACCTGGCACAGTTGCTAATGCGCGCGTATCAGACTACCGCTTACTGCAACGGCGAATCGGCACGCAGCGCGACGTGGTGGTAACGCCCAGCCCATACGGTACCGACAATCGCGTGACGCTCGACGCAATTTCTCAGCTCGGCCCCAACGCGCGCGGAGTGGCGGTCATTCATCCGGATATTAAAGACGCCGAGTTGGACGCGTTGATGCGCGGAGGAATTCGCGGCGTTCGCTGCTCGGTCGCCGCTAATCCCACAAGCGTCGCGGCAACGACTTTCGACATGATTGAACCGCTCTCAAAGCGCGTGAATCCGCTGGGCTGGCATGTCCAAATCAATATGGACGCAGATCAAATCGCCGCTTCCGAAGATTTGTGGATGCGCCTCCCATCGCCTATCGTGTTCGATCACGCGGGACACGCGATCAGTACGAAGCATCCCGCCTACACCGTCATCCGCAGGCTCATCGATAAGGGCCGCACATGGGTGAAGCTGTCAGTGACCTTTGATAACAGCAAAGTTGGTCCTCCCACTTATGCAGATTTGACCGAGGTGGCGCAGGCCTTCGTCCGCGCCGCTCCCGAACGAATGGTGTGGGGAAGCAACTGGCCGCATCCCAATGATCGCGTGAAGCCCGACGACGCACTGGTGTTCGACCTACTCTCTCAATGGGCGCCCGATGAGAAGACCCGCCACCGCATCCTCGTTGAAAATCCGCAAATCCTGTACGGATTTGCCCCTTCGCGATTGTAAATTGCTGCCGATCTTAAGCGGACAAATCAGAAAATTTTGTTCCATTAACACATTTGGGAGAATTCAGATAATTGGATTTGGGTTCTCGGTGGTCGGCTTTCTCGTTACGTCGGCAATGGACACCTGGCAAGAGCTGAAACCAACCCATCTCCGTTGCCATCAATCCCTTTCGACCAAATACAAGCCTGTCACATGGGAATCCTGGTGTAACACCATCACACTAGTGCGTGATTCCGGTCACTGAATGCCCGGACCAGATTCGCCATGCTACTAAAAAGTCGGCCTGAAAAAACAGCCCCCAAGGAGAATCCATGAGCACAGCTCACGCGAACGACTTTTCAGCACACGAAAGCAGTTTCCCTGGAATCGTGCAGACCTCTCTTGCGTCCGGTCACCAGGCGTCCGCCAGCGATGATTATTACATGAGCCGGAGTACGCGGAAGATCGTGTATATGTTCCTGCTCGGCGGCGTAGTGTTCCTGGCAGGCGTGGCCGCCTATGTCTGGTACGGCTTTTTCCAGTGGCAAAATCTGCCGTAAATTCCGATGCGCCGGGTCGCAAGGACTATCTGCGCGTTTGTTGTTGGCTGATTTCACCAACTCCAGAGTTGGCGCGAATTTGTCATGTCGACCAAAAAAGTTTACGATTGGCACACCAGATTCTCCGTTGACGTGTTCCAAGCACAAGAATAGTATCTGGTCAATTTACGCGACCCGACATTCAGACGGATGGTGGCCAATGCGAATGAAGCCCATTGCTTTTCTTTCCATTCTCGCCTGCCTTCTGGTGATTTCTACCCCGCTCTCCGCACACCATGGATATGCCGCGTACGACATGCAGATCACCAGGTCGATAAAGGCGACCATAACAAATTTCTTCATCATGAATCCTCACTCTCAAATGACCGCGGACGTAAAAGATTCCGACGGGAATATCGAGCATTGGGTGATTGAGGGCGGCGTCCCGCCGAAAATGGTCCATGTGTCGGGCTGGGAACGTGATTCCCTGAAGCCAGGGGACGAGGTCACGATTTATTATCATCCGGTAAAAGGCAAAGCAAACGCGGGTCTATTCATTCGGCTGGTATTTCCCGATGGCCGGGTTCTCCCTCCCAGCCGGGGAGGCGAGAACCAAGGCCAATAAATCAGCACGCAGTTTTATGCCAATTTTGCAAAGCCGAATAGATTTTCAGGATTTTCGACCAGAATTCGGCGGCGTGTTGCGGCGCTTGGCGCCCACTGTTCCAGCAAGTCGAAAATGAGCGCGTCGTCCGGCTTGCTGTTCCCGCCGGGATGCGGCCAGTTGGTTCCCCAGATCAATCGTTCGGGCGCAGCCTGCACCCACGCCTGAGCCACCTTGGAAATATCGGAATATGTTGGTGGCCCCACTTTGCTGTCACGCTCCCCGAACGACAGCTTGACCCACGTAAGGCCCTTATCGATGAGCTTGCGAAGCATGGCGAAAGCTGGATGCTGCGTGCCCTGATCCACCGGGAAACGCGCCATGTGGTCGAATACCAGCGGAGTGGGAAGGCGCGACCACAAATCTTCGTTGGCCATGATGTGGTCGGCGTCCAGATTGACATCGACGTGCCAGCCGAGCGCGTTCACCCGTCTTGACAATGGCTCGATCATATCTATCGTATGGAACCCGCCGGGAGCAGGATTCACGAAGCGGATGCCGCGAATTCCCCCATCGTGCATTTTCTTTAGTTCGGCGTCGGTCACCGAAGGGAGAACGACCGCCTGCCCGCGCGCATCAGGAGCGAATTGCGAAATCGCGTCGATGGTCACGCTGTTGTCGGTCAGATAAGTTCCGGGCGTGACGATCACGCTTCGCGTGGTGCCGATCCGCCGCCGCAGCAGCCGGTAATCCGCCACCGTCGCATTGGGTTCCGGTTTCCCACTTCCGGTTGGAGGCGCCATCGCCGGGAATCGCGGGTCATAAATGTGATGGTGACAATCGCAGGAGCCCGTAGGCGCTTTCAGTTTCGCGCGTTCCGTGCCGGTGGAATTCGGCGCCGCATATTGTTCTTCGGCGGAAAGCGGAATGATCCCCGCCGCGCTCAAAGCCGCGATACCGGCCCCTTGAATAAATGCTCGTCTTCCGATGTTGCTATCGCTCATCGCGTCCTCCCCGGAAAAAATTGTTGGACTTCCAGTTTCCGTGCGAAGTCCCTCAAACTGGGCCGAAAGTTTTGTGTGTCTTATTGCCGGGCATTGTAGCGCAGCTTTGTGAAATCGAGTGCGAGTTCCTGCGGCCGTTTTCAGGAGGGTGACAGCACGCACCGGGTTATGTGATCGCAGTCACAGCCCTCGACCGCACTATGGCGCATCTTCGATTCTAGCGTGAGGTTGGATATGCTGGTCGAACAGATGACCGCGAGCCAATGCAATGAACTTCTGGACCGCATGCATTTCGGCAGGCTTGGATGCGTGCACGAAAACCGGCCGTATGTTGTTCCCATCTATTTCGCGTATGAACCCGGCCGCCTGTATGGGTTTTCCACGCTCGGCCGAAAGATCAAGTGGATGCGTTCGAATCCCTACGTTTGTGTGGAGGTCGATGATGTCCTTGGCGCCAAGTCCTTCCATGAGAAGGCCGGTTAGTGTCAAGACGGTTTTTTCTTTTTCTTACCAGTAGGTTTTGCCTTTGAGCTGATCCGCCTCTGCCGCCA
>Ga0265318_10000779_pt1 | contig 21156 bp, 19 predicted proteins | sample 4821metaG_FD_192431 | JGI IMG/M metagenome (GOLD analysis project Ga0265318, IMG submission 192431) | Rhizosphere microbial communities from Carex aquatilis grown in University of Washington, Seatle, WA, United States - 4-8-21 metaG | ecosystem: Host-associated > Plants > Roots > Rhizosphere >... | reverse complement strand
TGCTGTCGTGCTGGATGATCACGACGTTGCCGTAGCCGCGCAGCCCACTGCCGGCGTAGATGACGGTCCCGTCCGCGACGGCATAGACCGGTTCGCCCGTGTCGGCGGCGATGTCGATGCCCTTGTGCAGCTTGCCCCAGCGCGCACCGAACTCCGAACTGACGACTCCGGCATCGAGCGGCCAGCGCAGCTGCCCCGCGTAGCGTGTCGGCAGAGCGGGTGCCGCTCCCGGCGTCGGGGCAGCGGCGTTTCCCGGCCTGGCGGTCGATCCGGCCGCGGTAGCCCGATGCAGCACCGCGAGCACCTCGACCTCGCTGTGCTCGCCCGCATCGGTGAAGGTCTTGAGCACGTCCTTCTCGGCCAGGTAGTGCTGCATGCGCTGGTAGGCAGCGGCGGCCTGGGTCGCCGCCAGGCTCGCGGCCGCCCGGGAAGCCTTGGCCGCGACAGTGACCGCCTTTTCCGAGGTGTGCTCGGCACTCTGGACCCAGGGCTTCTCGGCCACGGTCGCGCAGCCGGTGGCGAGCAGGCCGGCCAGGGGCGCGATCGCTAGGAACCGCCATGACTGCACGGCGCGCAGGACTCCCGGGAACAATTGGGTGGCTATATCCTATCGAGATTGGCAGGGAGCAGCACACTGTGACGCCATCGCACGCCGCGGACGCAAGCAGGGACTGGATTGCAGTGGCCTGCGTGGGATGCATCGCCCTCGGGTGGTTCGCGTTGGACAGCCTAGAGGTGCGCTTTGGGGCTCTGCGCCAGGGTACGCGTTTCTACGAACTGCTCGCGGTGCTGCGCCATCCCGGGGGGCTGCTGCTCGGCGTAGACGCCGGCAGCGATGTGCGAGTGGCTGGCTTTGCAATGCTGTGCCTGCTGGTGCTCGGCGCCGCACTCGCGCCCCAGTGGCTGGCCCCACCGGCGGCGCGCCGGGTCGGGGCGGCAGCCGGGATGCTGCCATTGATCCTGATGCTGCTGACAGCCGCCGCGCTGTATGGCAGCGGCGTGCGCTTGGATGCGAATGCTGCCCCCGACACGGTGCGGCAGGACCTGCTGCGACTCGCGCAGGATGCGCTCGGACGGGTGCAGGACACGCTCGCGCGTCGAGTCGCGATCGGCGCGGGCGCTTACGTCTCGGTGCTGGCGAGCCTGGTGCTCGCAATGCGCGGCCTGCTCGCCACGCGGGTCAGGTCGGTGGCATGAGCTTCCAGCGCCGATGCCCCCAGGTCCAGTCCGCCGGCGCGTCACGCACCTGCTGCTCGACGCAGCGCGCGTAGCGGAGCGTGAACTGTGCCGGTTCCAGCCGTTCGCCTGCGGCGCACAGCTGCTCGATGCGGCATTCGTAGCGGCCGCGGCCGGTGCGCCGCATCGCCACGAAGAACGCCGCATAGCCACTGAGACGCGCGATCTCGCCGGGACCTGGGTAGAACGCAGTATCGGTGCCGAGAAAGCGCAGCCATTGCCGGCTGGCGCTCGAGGAGGGCATCTGATCGGCCATCAGCGCGAGCCCGTGCAGCTGACCGCGCCGACGCGCGATCTCGCGCACGATCCTCTTTGCCGCAACCAGGTGTGCGCCATAGCGGGTGCGCAGGCGGCGCAGCTCGCGATCCGCAGCCGGTGCGTGCAGCGGCTTGTAGGCGGCATCGAGCGGTACGCCCAGGCGCAGGGTGATCGCGTGCAGCGCCCACTCCCAGTTGCACTGGTGCGCGGCCAGCAGCAGTACCGAACGCCCGGCGTCCAGCTCGGCCTGCACCGGCTCGAAAGCGACGACCGGCACGCGCGCGCGCATCTCCGAAGGCGGCATGCGCAGGATCTTGATGGCCTCGACGGCGACCTGCGCGAGCTGGCGGTAATGCGAGTCGAGCAGCACCTCGATCTGCGCCGGCGGGAGTTCCGGAAAGCAGCGCTTCAGGTTCGCGCGTGCGACGCGGACGCGGTAGCGCACGACATGGCGGAGCAGGAACGCCAGCGCGGCAGCCAGCGCGTACAGCGCTCCCCACGGCAGCAAGGCGAGTGAGCGCAGCCACCAGGCCGAGCGGCCCTCGGACCGCTCGGGCGTGGTGGCGTCGAGGGATAGCGACATTCGGGCCAGTCTAGCCAACCGGGCCATGGCGGGCCATGGCGGCCCATGGCGGCCCATGGCGGGCCGTAGCCCGGAGACCCGCAAGCGCGCTATCGTGCGGCGCATGCTCTGGATCAAGGCACTGCATCTGCTGTTCGTGATCGCCTGGCTCGCCGGCCTGTTCTACCTGCCGCGCATCTTCGTGCACTACGCGGAAGGCCAGGAGCACGGCGAGGACGTGCGGCGGCTGGTCGTGATGGCACGCCGGCTGTTCGCGTTCATGACGATCATGGGAACTCTCGCGCTGTGCCTCGGCCTCGCGCTCTGGCTTGGCTACGGCGATACCGGTCGCTGGCTGATGGTCAAGCTGGTGTTCGTGCTCGGGCTGGTCGGCTACCACCTGGCCTGCCGCGCACTGTACGGCCGCATGGCGCGTGGGGCAGCGATGCCCGGCTCGCTCGCCCTGCGACTGTTCAACGAGACAGCGCTGCTGTTCGTCGTGCCGATCGTCCTGCTCGCCGTCGTCAAGCCGTTCTAGACCGTTCGGCTGAACAGCACTTTTTCCGGCATGCGACGCGCGAGCCGCGCGTCGAACGCCATGCAGATGTTGCGCAGGTAGCCACGCCCCTTCTCGGTCACGCGGCAGCCGGCCGCGTCGAACTCTATCAGCCCGTCGGCCGCCGGCTCGGCCAGCTTGTCGACCGCCTCGTCGAGGAACGGGGTGTAGTCCTGCGGACTGTCCCAGCGCGTCGCGAGGCGTGTCATCAGTCGCAGGATATGGCGCCGCAGCGCCTGGTCTTCGGCATCGAGCACGTGACCGCGATGGATCGGCAGCTCGCCGCGCGCGACACGCTCCTGGTAATGCTGCAGATCCTTCTCGTTCTGTACGTAGGCATCTCCGGCATCCCCGATGGCTGAGACCCCGAGCCCGATCAGCGGACGGGTAAACGCGTCCGTGTACCCCATGAAATTGCGATGCAACGCGCCGGAGCGCAGCGCCTGCCAGAGGCTGTCGGACTCGAGCGCGAAGTGATCCAGACCAATCTCGCGGTAGCCGTCACGTTCGAGTCGCTCGCGGCCGAGCTCGTACAGCGCCCGCTTCTCATCCCCCTGCGGCAGATCCTCCTCGGTGAAGCGGCGCTGGCCGGGCTTGATCCACGGCACGTGTGCGTAGCCGTAGAGCGCAATGCGGTCGGGCCGCAACCGGCGCACGGCCTGCATGGTCGACTCGATACTCGCGGGGGTCTGCAGCGGCAGGCCGTAGATCAGGTCGAAATTCACGCTGGTATATCCCAGCGCACGCGCCGCCACCGTGACCTCCCGCACCTGCTCCTCGCTCTGCACGCGGTTGACGATGTCCTGCACCCGCGGATCGAAATCCTGCACCCCGAGGCTGATCCGGCGGAAGCCGTACCGCGCGAGCACCGCAAGCTGGTCCGCGCTCGTGACGCGCGGGTCGACCTCGACCGAGGCGATGCCGTCGGGCCGCAGGCGCGCGCGTGCGAACAGGCCCGAGAGCAGCACTTCGAGTTCTTCGGCGGTCAGGAACGTCGGCGTGCCGCCCCCCAGGTGCAGCTCCCCGAGCTCGAGCGGACCCGCGGGCAGATGCTTGAGGTAAAGGTCGAATTCGGCGAGCAGCGAATGCACGTACGGCAGCACGATCTGGTGCGTGCGCGTGATGCGGGTATTGCACCCGCAGTACGTGCACAGGTGACTGCAGAACGGGATATGCAGGTAGAGCGCCGCACCGTGCACGTCGCGAGTCTCGAGCGCGCGCGCGACGTGCCCGAGCCACTGTGCCTCCCCGGGAGTGCTGTCCCAGTACGGCACGGTCGGATAGCTCGTGTAGCGTGGTCCGGCGACGTCGTACTTCGCGATCAGCGGATCGCCCGCGATTACACTCATGCGAACATCTCCCGCTGGACCCGCAGCGCCAGGTGCACGTTCTCTTCCGGAGTGTTCTGCAGCACGCCGTGCCCGAGTCCGCAGACCCAGCCGGCGCGCAGCGCCGCCGGCTCGGCGCGCAGGCGCTCGAATTTCGCGCGCAGCAGCGGCTCGAGTTCGCTGGCGGGCAGTAGCAGCCATTGCGGGTCGATGTTGCCCTGCACGCTCCAACGCGCTCCCTGCGTGCGCAACACCTCGACCAGGTCGTGCCGCCAGTCGATACCGAGGCACTGGAAATCCAGGCCGTGCAGCGCCGCCCAGTGAGCAGGCCCGGTATCGCGCGAGTAATAGATCACCGGCGTGTCCGGACAGCGGGCCCGGAACAGCTGCAGCACCGCCGCGAGCGGCCCGGCCGCATGGCGCGCGAAACCTTCCGGCGACAGCGTTCCGGCCGCGGTGTCGAATATGGCCACGCAGTCGGCGCCCGCCTCGGCCTGCAGCGCCATGTTGCCCGCGAGCAGCTCACGCAGAGCGTCATTGAAGCCCGCATAGCGCCCGTCATCGAGACCGTCCGGTCCCTCGCGCACGAACCCCTCGTGCGAGCCAGCGGCCGCGTACGCATACAGCGTGAAGGGCGCGCCGACGAAACCGATCAGTGCCCGGTCCGCAGGCAGGCGCGCGCGCAGCAGTGCGATCGCCTCGCCCTGAAAGTCCATGTGGGCCGCGCGCGCGGCTCCGCCATGCAGCCGTGCCAGGTCCGCCGGAGTATTCAGGTGCCAGCCCAGCTGCGGACCGGGGGCATAGCGCAGCCCCATGCCCATCGCCTCGAGCGGAAACAGCAGATCCGAGAACAGGATCGCGGCATCGAAACCGAAGTCCTCGATCGGACCCATGGTCACTTCCGCGGCCAGCGCCGGCTCCTTGCACAGCGCAATGAAATCATGCTGCGCGCGCAGCCGCTGGTAGTGCCGGTGATAGCGGCCGGCCTGGCGCATGAACCAGACCGGTGGCCGGCCGGCGTTGCGGCGGGCGAGCGCGCGCGTCAGCCGCAGCTCGGTACGTGGCGCGTGCAGCGATGCGTCATTCACGATTCAGCTCCGTCAACAGATAGCCCACGCCGCGGATGCTGCGGATCACGCGCGGGTCGGCCGCATCGACCTCCACGAGCTTGCGCAGCCGCACGATGAAATTGTCGACCGTGCGCGAGGTCGGGAACTCATCGGCCGACCAGGCCCGGTCCAGGATCTCGTCGCGGCTCACGGCCTTGCCGACGCGCTCGGACAACAGCCGCAGCACCGCGCATTCCTTGTGCGTAAGTGCCTGACTCGCGCCCTCGATCGTGGCCGAGAAGCGCTCGAAATCCACCAGCGCGCGCCCGATGCGGAACTGGCCACGCATCTCGCCGGGCAGCTGCACGAGTTCCTGCGCCCGCTTCAGGCAGTTCTGGATCCGCAGCAACAGTTCGCGGAAATGAAATGGCTTGCCGACGTAGTCATCGGCTCCGAGCTCGAGGCCGCGAATACGATCCTCGGCGCTGGCGTGCGCGGTCAGGAACACGATCGCCGTGCCCGGTGCGCGTTCACGCAGCACCCGTGCGAGATCGAAGCCGGTGCCATCAGGCAGACCGACGTCCAGCAGCGCGAGCTCGAAGGCGCCGTCGGCCACGACGCGTCGCGCCGCCGCCAGCGAGTCCGCGCGCGTGACCAGGTAGCCCGCGCTGCGCAGCCGCTCGATCAGCGTTTCGGCGACATTGCGCTCGTCCTCGACCACGAGCAGGCGCACCGGCGTGGTGGCAGTGGGTGCGGCGTTCATTCGGCGATGCGAAAGCTCAGTTCGGTACGAAAGCCCTGTCCCGGCGCGGTATCGAAGCGCGCCCGCCCGCCCATGCGCTGCATCAGCCGCCGGACCAGGTACAGGCCGACCCCGGCGCCGCTGGACTGTGGCCCGCGACCGAACAGCCGCCCGAGCCGGCCGCTGCCAGGCGCAAGACCCTGCCCGTTGTCCTGGTAGCCGAGGACCGCGCGCTGTCCGTGCACGCTCGCGCTGACCTGCACCTCCACCGGATTCACGCGCCCATGACGCACGGAATTCTCGACCAGGTTGCGCAGGATCAGCTGCAGTGCACCGGCATCGCCCAGGACGGGTGGCACGTCGGCATCGATCTGTGCGTGCAGGTGCACGCGATCGCCGTGCGCCTGGGCGACCGAGTCGAGCGTGCGTGGCACCCAGGACTGCAGCGGGATCGCCTGTTCTGACAGCGGTCCGCCGCCCTCGATGCGGGCCAGCTCGAGGGTCTTGTCGATCTGCGATTCGAGGCGGTGCGAGTCCTCGAGCAGGCGCAGGGCGAGCTCGGCGCGCTGCTCGCCATCGGCTATCGCTTCGGCCTGCAGCCGCATGCTGGTCAGCGGCGTGCGCAGCTCATGGGTCACGGAAGCAAAGAATGCCTGCATGCTGCGCGCGCGCAGATGCTCGCGCCAGTACAGCCACGCCAGCAGCAGCGAGATCGCCAGCAGCAGCGCCAGGAAGCTGCTCGATTCCCCTACCAGCATGAGGCGCGTGCGCGACCACTGCTGCGCGGCGCTCAACCCTCCCGCGCCGGCGCCCTGAAGGCTCTCGAGCTCGGCGATCCGGCGCGCCTGACGCTCGATCAGCGTCGCCCACCAGAATACGAGCGATATCTGCAGCGCCAGCCACGCCCCGGCGGCGGCGGCCAGCAGCTGCGTATGCCAGATCGGCTGCACGCTCAGGCCGCCCTGCCCCGCGCTGCGCGTCACAGCTGGAGCCACTCGCGCCAGTGGGTCGGGGACGGAAACATGCGCAGATTGTGCACCCCGGCCGCGCGCAGGTGCTCAAAGGTCTTGCCGGGTCCGCAGGCATGGTGCGCGCCAGCGGGCACGCGGGCACGCGCCTGCTCGAACTGTGCGCTGCTGTGCCAGTACAGGTGGGTCGCGGCTTGCGGCGGCCCCGTAAGCCCCGGGTCCGAATTCGTCGGTGCGCGGTGGCGGTAGGTCGCGACGATCTCGCCCCAGCTCCAGCCGCCCACTGCCTCGGCGTGCGTGTATACCAGCCACCCGGGCGATGCCGGCAGCTGCAGCAGCGGCTCCGCCAGCAGCGGTTCCAGAGCCGCGGCTCCGAGGCCCTCGGCGCAGCCCTCGACCCAGACGCCTTCGCGGGCCAGGGCGCGCCAGGTCTCGACACCGGGCACGTATACATGGGCGTGCGCGGGTATCGCGGCGGCATGGCCCTCGGGCAGGGCGCGTCGATGCGTGATGAACAGCGCGCGTGCGGAAGGCAGGCGCTGGGCGCTGCGGACGCGGCCGTCCTCGAGCGCTTCAATCGGTGGGCGTTGCGCACGGCTGCCGTCCCAGGCGCGTATCGGACCTACGGGCACGGGCAGCGGAATCGCCGGTGTCCAGCGCAGCTGCGGCGGACCCACGTCAAGCCCGCCGGCATGCTCCTGCGCCTCGCGCAGATACAGAAGCGCCCCGAGCTCCGGGACTTCGAGCTGCGTGGCGCCGAAGCGCTGGTGGCAACCTCCGCCGCGCTCGGCCAGCAGCGCGCGTTCGGCGGCCACTGCGCGGCGCGTCGGCGCATCGTCGATAGCCTCAAGCAGCGCGCTGGTGGTGGCATCGGCCGCCCGGCACTCGATCGCGAGTGCGCCCTGTGCGGGCGCGCCCGGACTGGCGGAGAGCGGCAGCACCATGCGCGGCAACGGTACCAGCAGTTCCTGCAGCAACGCGCGCCCCGATTCGTCGGCCCATAGCCGTGCGAGTCCGGCGAACGCGAGCACGACCCCATCGATCTGGCGCGCCGAGCCGCGTGGCTCGTGCAATCGGCGCAGCCGCGAATCCACATTGCCGCGCAGCTCCACGAGCTGCACGCGGCCCAGGGCGGTTCCGGTATCCGGGCCCGGCAGCAGCTGGTGCAGCAGCTCCGGAATGAAGCTGGCACGGCGCGGTGACGAGCTGCCGATCCGCAGCGGCTCGCCGGCCGCGACGCGCTCGCGCACGTCGGGCGCAAATACCACGATGTCCCGGGGCTGTTCCCGGCGGGGCACCGCGGCGAGGCGGAACGCGGCCGAACGCTCCAGGCTCAGGTCCTTGTACGAATGCACCGTGAAATCGACCGTACCGGCCTGCAGCGCAGCATCGATCTCGGCGGTGAAGAATTCCTTGCCCTGGACCTCGCGCAGTGGCGTGTCCAGGATGCGATCGCCGCGCGTGTCGATGCCGACGAGTTCGACCTGAAGGCCGGGATGCAGGGACTCGAGACGCCGCGCGACTGCAGCGCTTTGCGCGCGGGCCAGCGCCGAGCGGCGCGTGCCGAGCTTCACTACCCTCGCCGGCATGCGCTACAGACTGATGAAAGCCGCGAGGTCTTCCCAGCTGTGCGTGTGCGACGAGTGCCCGCCGAGCGAGCGCAACAGGGCTTTCTCGAGACAGCCGCGACGCGCGCGCTCGAGCTGCCGCCGGCGCAGTTCGGTCTGCGACTGCAGCATGTCGAACATCGCGCCCAGGCTGACCAGCCCCGGCATGCCGTTCCATGGCTCGACGCTCTCGGCGCGCAATCCGAGGTGGATCACCCGGCCAGCGCGCTCTGAACGCTCGTTCCACGCGGCTACACGGGCCCTATCCTGGGCCTCATCCGCGGGCACGCAAAGAATCACATGGTGGGCTGCGCGCCAGGCCGCCAGTTCCGCCTCGAAATCGCCCTCGATCACGCGCACCGGCACACCGCTCGAGCGCTTGCCGAGCTCGAGCGCGAGTTCGCGCGCGCGCTGCGGGCTGCGGTTCCAGAGCCAGAGCTCGGAACTCGTGAGCCAGGGACCGACCGCCTGCGCGAGTTGGCCGGCGCCGACCAGCAGCGTAGGGCCCGGCGGCGCCTGATCACCAAGCAGCCGGCGCACCTGCGAACCGTAGGACACGCTGCCGAGGCTGCCGAGGTGCTGCGCGCGAATCGCCTTCGCGTCCTGGAACAGCAGTTGGATCAGCGGCGACAGCTGCCGACCCAGTGGCGAGCCGCGACTGGAAAAATCGCTCCAGGCCTGCTTGATCTGGCCGAAGATCTCGGTCTCGGCACTGAGCTTGCTCTCGATACCGCAGGCGAAGCGCAGCAGGAAGGCATAGGCATCGGCACCCGAGTAGCTCTCGAGCGCGCCGTCGGCCGGGAATTCCTGGCGGGCCGCCTGGAACGACGCCTGACCAGTCACCACCGCGACCCGGCGCTGGCAGGTATCGATCAGGAATATGTCATGCCCCAGAGCGCTCTCGGGAGCGCTTGCGGCCGTGATCCGCGGGCCACGCCAGTGCAGCACATTGAGGTCACGCATTTCCACTGGGCGGAGAGCCTACCGCCCCGCTCCGACCTTGTGTCATGAGCGTGTCATCGGCCCCGTTTTTGGATCACAATCCGTGACGCCGATGCACCGGACGGCAGGGGGCAGCATGGCGGATATCGAGGCAAGCGGGGATGCGGGCAGCGCCAAGGCACTGGCGTGTCTGGAATCCGTGCTCACGGCGGACGAAAAGCTCGAAGCCTGGGCGATCCAGCATCGATTTTTTGCATTGCAGCATCGACGCCTTGCAGTCGGTGCCACCAGCGGTCGCTTCCTTGCGATCGCCCGGCGGCTGCTCGGGGGCTTCTCGCTGACCGACGTGCGCTGGCAGGACCTCAAGGAAGTGCACATCCAGGTGGGGATCCTGGCCACGACGTTGACGCTCACGGTCCTGGACCAGGCGGACCTCGGCACCGCCGTGGGGAGTGGCCGCAGCCTGGTATTTGCGGGCCTGCGCAAGGACCAGGCGCAGGCGCTCTACCGGATCTGCCAGGCGCACGACCAGGCCTGGCGTGAAAAACGCCGGATACGCGACCTCGAAGAGCTGCGCGCGCGCGCCGGCGGCATCCAGCTCGGCGGCCTCACCGCGACAGGCGGTGCCGGTGCCAGCGAGAGTGCGCCGGCAGATACCACCTCGCGGCTGCGCAACGCCAAGGCGATGCTCGACGCCGGACTGATCAGCGACGCGGAGTACGAGTCGCTGCGTGCGAAGATCATCAGCAACGTCTAGGTTCCGATGGCGGAACCAGCAGCTGAAACACGCTATCATTTATTAGGACGGCACCGTGTCCTGCCGTAGAATCGCGCCAAATCAATAACGGGGGTACCCCATGCATCGCATGTTCGGATTGTTCGTGGCCCTGGCGGGCCTGGCCGGATCGGCCTCGGCACAGACGGCTTCCAAGACGCTGGACATCTACTACATCGATACCGAGGGCGGACAGGCCACGCTGTTCGTGGCCCCGGGCGGACAATCCGTATTGATCGATACCGGCAACAACGGCACCCGCGATCCGAACCGCATCATCGAGGTCACGAAGGCTGCAGGCGTCAAACAGCTCGACTACCTGCTGATCACGCATTATCACGGCGATCACGTCGGCGGCTATCTCGAGCTCGCCAAGCTGATCCCGATCCTGCACTACGTCGATCACGGCACGACGATTCAGCCCGAACAGGTCTTCGATTCGAGGACGGCCTACGACGCGGCCGTCAAGACGCACCCGCACATCGTTGCCAAGCCGGGCGACAAGCTGCCGATTCCGGGCCTGGACTGGACCATCGTATCCTCGGCCGGGAAGGTGCTCGACGCCCCGATGGCGGGTGAGCCCGGAGCGGGCGTCGCGAATCCGTATTGCGCCGACTACAAGGCGAAGGAAATCACGGTCGATCTGGAGAACTCCCAGTCGGTCGGCAGCGTGATCCGTTACGGCAAGTTCCGTACCGTCGACCTCGGGGACCTGTTGTGGAACTGGGAGGCGCAGCTCGCCTGCCCGGTCAACAAGATCGGCACCGTCGATGAGATGCTGACCACGCACCACGGGCTGGCCTGGTCCGGCGTGCCAGCGCTGATCGACGCGCTGCGCCCGCAGGTGATCGTGATGAACAACGGCGTGCGCAAGGGCGCCGCCCCGGAATACCTGCAGACCCTCGAGTCCGCGCCTGGCCTCGAGGATCTCTGGCAGCTGCATTGGTCGGCCAATACGCTGCTCGAGCACAACGTCGCCGGCGTGCGCATCGCCAATATCGAGACTGCGGAGACCGTTGCCGCCGTGATCACCCATCCGCCCGGCCCGATTGCGCCAGGCACCCGTCCACCGGACATCGGCAACCCGGACCATGCCCCGGCCTATTGGATCAAGGTGTCGGCGCATGCGAACGGGGATTACACCGTCACGAACACCCGCAACGGGTTCTCGAAGACGTACAAGCATCGCGGCTGACGGCCGCCAATCGACACGCGGGGTTGGTGTGTACATGAAAGCGATTCCTTCGTGGGCGCTGCTGCTGGTGGTGTGCGCCGCCGGTGCGCAGCAGCCACCTCCCGCCGCGGTCGAGGGGGCCAGTTCGTTCGCGGTGCGCTGCGCCGTATGCCATGGCGGCGATGGCAACGGCAGCGAGCGCGCGCCGAGTCTGCTGCGCTTCGTCTCGACCCATGTCGATGAGCAGATCGCCGCGCTGATCCGCACCGGGGTGCGCGCGATGCCGCCGCACGACATTGCGGACCCGGAGATGAACGGCCTGCTCGCCTACCTGCACACGCTGCAGATACCGGAGTCGGCGCGGGCCCCGGAGCGGCGCAGCGTGAAGCTCGCGAGCGGCGAGTCCCTGACGGGCAGCGTGCTGAACGAGACCCGCTTCGACCTGCAGCTCGCGACCGACGATGGCCGGATCCACCTGCTCGCGCGTGAGGGCGATGCCTACCGCGAACCCTCGCTGCTGCCCAAGCAGGACTGGCCGCGCTACGACGGTAGCCTGAACGGCAGCCGCAACAGCACGCTGTCCCAGATCAATGCATCCAACGTGCGCAAGCTGCGCATGGCGTGGATGCTGCCGGTGCCGGGGGCACCGCGTCTCGAAGCCACTCCGGTCGTGCTCGACGGCATCATGTACGTGACCGCCCAGAATACGGTGATCGCATTGGACGCCGCGACCGGCCGGCAGATCTGGCAGTACAAGCGCCCACCGAATCCCGGGCTGCTCGGCGAAGCCGCCGGCGGCGCGAACCGCGGCGTCGGCATCGCAGGCAGCCACGTATTCATGCTGACGGACAACGCACACCTGCTGGCGCTGGATCGCGGCACCGGCAAGCTGGTGTGGGACGTCGCGATGACCGACTGGCCGAAGTCCCAGTACAGCGCCAGCGGCGCACCGCTGGTCGTCGGCGAGCACGTGATCGCAGGCGTCGCCGGCGGCGAGGAAGGAGCGCGGGGATTCGTCGCGTCCTATAACGCCAACACCGGCGAGCGCGAGTGGCAGTTCTGGACCATCCCGAAGCCGGGCGACACGGACAAGATTGCCGCGACCTGGATCGGCAGCGCCCTGGAGCACGGCTGCGGCGCGACCTGGCTGAGCGGCTCCTACGATGCGGCGCTCGACACGTTGTACTGGGCGGTCGGCAACCCCTGTCCGGACTTCAACGGGGCGGATCGCAAGGGCGACAACCTGTACACCGACAGCGTGATCGCGCTCGACCCGAGCAACGGCCAGCTCAAGTGGTACTTCCAGTTCACGCCGCACGATACGCACGACTATGATTCGGTCGAGCCGCTGCAGCTGGTCGACGAGAACTTCGCGGGTCGTCCGCGCAAGCTGCTGGTGCAGGCGAACCGCAACGGCTTCTTTTTCGTGCTCGACCGCACCAACGGCGAGCTGTTGCTCGCCAAACCCTTCGTGAGCCGCGTCACCTGGGCCAGTGGCTACACCAAGGACGGCAAGCCGATCCTGAAGTCGGACTTCGAGCCGACGCCCGAGGGCAATCTGGTCTGCCCGGGCGCCGGTACCAACTGGATGTCGGCCTCCTACAATCCGCAGCTGAAGATGTTCTACTTCGCGGCGACCGATCGCTGCTCGACGACGAAGCTGCTGCCCGCGCCGTTCACGATGGGGCAGCGCTACTTCAATGGCACCGGCAGCGCCCCGCCGCCCGCCATGAGCGGAGGCACGCACTCGATCCGCGCGCTGGACATCCAGACCGGCAATACGATCTGGGACTACCCGCAGGTCGGCAATGGCCGCAGCGCGAGCGGCGCGCTGTCCACCGACGGCGGGCTGGTGTTCTTCGGCGAGGACAGCGGCGAGTTCACTGCGCTCGATGCGAAGACCGGCAAGCCGCTATGGCATTTCGCGGTCAACGATCAGTTCCGGGCCTCGCCGATGACCTACATGGTCGGCGGCAAGCAGTACGTCTGTATCGCCTCCTCGGCCGGATTCGTGAGCTTCGCGCTGCCGGATTGAGATCGAAACAACCGGTGTGCCGAATCATCGGAGGGCGACGGCGATAGATTCAGTACGCTTCGTGCGCCGCTGGAGTTGCACTACGTATTACTGTATTCTTATACAGTAAGCTGCGAACTCATCCCGAGTTACGCCCATGAATGACCTTGTCTCCCTAGCCGCTGTGGGCGATTTCGAAGCCCGAGCCATACTGCCTGCTCGCGAGCTGGGGGCTTATGAGGCGCTGTGGGCGCGGGAGGGCACTTCCTTCAAGCGGCTGGCCAGCATGTTCCGCAATCACCCTGATTCCGTGCCCTCGGATTTCGTCTCCAGGGCGGACGCCGAGCAGTATTCGCGCCTCGCTCTGGGGGCCATCCGAGCCGAAGGCATCAAGCACTTCGGCATTCGCGTCCATGGCGCCGGGGAGTACCCCGACAAGCTGCGGGTCGCGGAATACCCCGCCGAATTGCTCTATTTTCAGGGCAACTGGGATCTGACCAGTTCACGCTGCGTGGCCATCGTCGGCACTCGCAGGCCAAGCGAGGATGGCGTGCGCCGGGCGACCGCGTTCACTCGCAGTTTCGTGCAGAACGGCTTCACGGTCGTTTCCGGACTGGCTCAGGGCGTCGATACGGTAGCGCATGAAACGGCAATCGAGGCCGGCGGGCAGACCATCGCTGTACTCGGCACGCCGATCACCAGGTGCTACCCATATGAGAACAGGGCACTCCAGCAGCTCATCGCGGATGACTATCTGGTCATCAGCCAGGTACCCATCGTCCGCTACGACCGCCAGACTTACCAAGGCAACAGGTTGTTCTTCCCTGAGCGCAACGTAACGATGTCGGCCCTAACGGAGGCGACGGTCATTGTGGAAGCCGGCGAAACCTCAGGCACATTGATCCAGGCGCGCCACGCCATTCAGCAAAAGCGCAAGCTGTTCATCCTCGATAGCTGCTTCCTCGATCCGAAGCTGACATGGCCCGCGAAGTACCTGGAACGTGGGGCAATTCGCGTCACGGACTTTGACGGGATCATGCAGCATCTTGCTACCTGACCGGTTGACGCTTATCGACGAGACGAATCGGGGCGATCATCCGTATCTCGAAGCGGGTGATCGCTGCTTCTTCTTCGGGGAGTACTTCGCCGGAAAGAGCTACGGGGGCGGGGCCACCAATCAGCTTGTATTCAACTACAAGTGCAAACCGACGGTCGCCACCGCGAACTCAGGCCGAGCACACCACAAGATCCAAGCCATTCAGACTATCGCCAACGGAATGCGCCGGGTAATCGGCCAACGGAACGCGGAACGCTACACATGGGTTCCGATTCCGCCCTCAAAGGCGATTGGCGATCCCGACTACGACGACCGGATTCTCCGCACGCTTCGCCTGGGATTCCAGGGCTACAACGCGGACATTCGGCCGCTGGTCCGCCAGTCGGTCAGTACCGTGGCGGATCACGAGCAGGAGGAGCGCCTGACACGCGATGCGCTACGCGCTGTTTTGCATGTGGACATGGCTGAACTTCGATCTGCTCCGCTACGGGAAGGTATCATGCTGGTCGATGATGTTCTGAACTCCGGCAAACACTTCAAGGAATGCCAGCGCCACCTGCGCCGCGCAAGTCCCGCCGACATAGACATCACGGGCATCTTCGTAGCACGTTGCATTCACCCCAGCCCAGTACGATGAGATGTCCGCGAAAGCAGGCATCTCCACTGGAAGCCAATGCAAATACCTGATTGTGCATTCGGGCACATGGGTGAGGAATGGTGCCGGAGAAAGGACTCGAACCTTCGACCCGCGCATTACGAATGCGCTGCTCTACCAACTGAGCTACTCCGGCGCGAAGGGGCGGTATGTTAAGCAGCCGGCCCCGGCAGGGCAATGTCGCATGTCACGCCGCGGCGACGGGGTCGTCGTTTCAGCCGCTGGTCCGGCTCGGCCGCAGGCGGATCACGAGATCGATCCCTGCCACTTCCATGCCCGGCGGGGGTTCTGGCAGGCGGCTGAACTGCACATCGCGCACCGGCACGTCGCTCAAGGTCCCGGACTGCTCGTCCTGGAAGTGAAAGTGCGGCTGGACGTTCGAATCGAACCACGCGCACTCGCCGCCGACGGCGAGCGGGCGGATCAGACCGCGGGTCGCGAACAGATTCAGCGTGTTATAGACGGTGGCCTTGGAGACCTGGGCGCCTTCATGCCGTAGCCGCGCGGCGATCTGCTCGGCTGACAGGTGCTGCGGCGATGCCAGCAGGATCGACGCGATCTGCAGCCGCTGGTCCGTGACACGGATGCCGCAGGCCTGCAGCCTGGCAGCTGCCTGGGCCAGGTCGGATTCCGCGACGGCGAGAGCGGCTCGCATGCAGCCATTATACCGTCATGTTCCGGCAATGATCAGATCCGCCGGCTTCAGGCGCGCAGCGCCTTCGGCAGTCCGAAGATCACGTTCTCTTCGAGTCCCTTGATCTCGGCGGGCAGCTCTCCGCCCCACTCGCGCAGCTGGGCGACCACTTCCTGGACCAGCACTTCCGGTGCAGAAGCCCCGGCCGTCACGCCAATGATGCGCTTGCCGTCGAGCCATTCAGCCCGCAGATCGGCCGCCCCATCGACCAGGTAGCCCGGGACCCCCGCACGGTCGGCCAGCTCGCGCAGCCGGTTTGAATTCGAGCTGCTCTTGGAGCCGACTACGATCAGTACATCGCAGCGCTCGAGCAGCTTCTTGACCGCATCCTGCCGGTTCTGCGTCGCGTAGCAGATGTCCTCGCGGCGCGGCGATTCCAGCGCCGGAAAGCGCGCGCGCAGCGCCTGCACGATCGCCACGGTGTCATCGACTGACAGCGTCGTCTGGGTCACGAAGGCCATATGCTCCGGGTTCCGTACCTGCAGACGCTCGGCATCCTCGATGCCCTGCACCAGGCTCATGCGTCCGCCGTACCGCGTGTCGAAGCGCCCGAGGGTACCCTCGACCTCCGGGTGGCCGGCATGCCCGATCAGGATCACGTCGCGGCCCTCACGGGCATAACGCGCGACTTCCATGTGCACCTTCGAAACCAGCGGGCAGGTCGCATCGAAGACCTGCAGTCCGCGCCGCGCCGCCTCCTGCTCCACGGCCGTGGACACGCCATGGGCGGAAAACACGACCGTGCCGCCGTCCGGCACCTCGTCCAGTTCCTCGACGAAGATTGCGCCGAGCTCGCGCAGCCGCTCGACCACGTGGCGGTTGTGCACGACCTCGTGCCGGACGTAGATCGGCTTGCCGAACAACGTGATCGCGCGCTCGACGATCTCGATCGCGCGGTCGACGCCGGCGCAGAAACCGCGCGGATTGGCGAGCATGATTTGCATGGGACCCGATCTTACGCGTGGCCACGGCGGCTTGCGAGCAGGCTGTCCAGCAGCAGCAGGGCCGCGCCGATGCTGATCGCCGAATCCGCGACGTTGAAAGCCGCGAAATAGTGCTCGCCCCAATGCACCTGCACGAAATCGATGACGTACCCCAGGCGCAGCCGGTCGATCGCGTTACCGAGCGCCCCGCCCAGGATCAGCGCGACGGCGCAGGCCAGCAGCGGGGCACCGCGCTCGATGCGCTGCAGCCAGAACACCAGCGCCGCGCTGACCACCAGCGCCAGGGCCGTGAACAGCCAGCGCTGCCAGCCATCGGCAGTGGCCAGAAAACTGAATGCCGCGCCCGGATTATGCAGGTGCGTGAACTGCAGCACCGGCAGGACCACGACCGACTCGTACAGCGCGAGACTGCGCACCACCCATGCCTTGACCAGCTGGTCCGCACTGATCACGGCCAGCGTGAGCCACAGGTAGGCCAGACTGCCGCGCGCTGATTCCCCGGGGCCCATCAGCAGAACCGGCGCACTTCGCCGGGCAACTGCAGGTTCCCGACGCAGCGCACGCACAGCTCCGGATGCCCGGGGTCAGCACCGACGTCGGGGCGGTGGTGCCAGCAGCGCACGCATTTCGGATCCTCGCTCGCACGCACGCGGATCCACACGCCGCCGCCCTCGAATCCCGCCGCCGGCACGGCATCCGCCGCCGGGGGCACCGCCGCGTCGGCGGCTGCGTCGAGCTGATGCACCTGCGCCTGGGACGTGATCAGAAGGAAGCGCAATTCATCCCCGAGCCCTGAGAGCCGCCGGTACTGCGCTGGGGTCGCCCAGACCTCGAGAACGGCATCCAGCGGTGCGCCGATTCGGGAACCGGCGCGCAGGCGCTCGAGTTCGCGTGCTACCTCGCCTCGCAGCGCGATCAGCGCCGGCCAGTCGAGCGAATCGTCCGGGAAGTCCGGCAGCACGTGCCAGGTGGACAGGAACACCGAGTCCGGGCGCGGTCCCGGGAGATGGCGCCAGATCTCCTCGGCCGTGAAAGACAGGATCGGCGCGAGCCAGTGCACCAGGCTCGAAGCGATGTGCCACATCGCACTCTGCGCCGAGCGGCGCGCCAGTCCCGCCGCGGGCGTCGTGTACAGGCGGTCCTTGAGCACGTCGAGGTACAGCCCACCGAGATCGACCACGCAGAAATTGTGCAGCTTCTGGTAGATCAGGTGAAACGCGTAGTCGCGATAGGCGCCGGTGATCTCGGCATGTAGCGCGTGGGTGCGGGCGAGTGCCCAGCGATCCAGCGCGACCATCTGCGCTGGCGGCAGCGCCTGCGCCGGATCAAAATCATGCAGGTTGCCGAGCAGGAAGCGCACGGTATTGCGCATGCGGCGATAGGAGTCGCTCATGCGCCTGAGGATCTCCTGCGACAGGCTCATCTCGTTCGCATAGTCGGTCGCAGCGACCCACAGCCGCAGCATGTCGGCGCCGAGCGTGCGCATGATGTCCTGCGGCTCGATGCCGTTGCCAAGCGACTTGGACATCTTGCGGCCCTGATCGTCGACGGTGAAGCCGTGCGTGAGCACGCCGCGGTACGGAGCGCGCGCGTACAGCGCCTCGGACATCAGCAGCGAGCTGTGGAACCAGCCGCGGTGCTGGTCGGAGCCTTCCAGGTACAGGTCGACGGGGGCGTGAAAATCAGGCCGCAGCGCGGCGACGCACTCGAACGACAGACCCGAGTCCGCCCATACGTCCATCACGTCCGTGACCTTCTCGTACTCGGCACTCTCAGGCCCCAGCAGCTCGGCCGCATCGAGCGCGAACCACGCATCGATGCCGCCGATCTCGACCCGCGCGGCGACCTGCTCCAGCAGCTCCTCCGTGCACGGATGCAGGGCGCCGGTCTGCCGGTGCACGAACAGCGCCAAGGGCACTCCCCAGGTCCGCTGCCGCGAGATGCACCAGTCCGGGCGGCTTGCGATCATGCCGGTAATACGCTGTTCACCCCAGGCCGGCGTCCAGTGCACCTGCCGGATGTCGCGCAGCGCGTGCGCGCGCAGGCCGTGCTGATCCATGCTGATGAACCACTGCGGGGTGGCGCGGAATATCAGCGGGCTCTTGTGACGCCAGCAGTGCGGAAAGCTGTGACGCAGCGGTGCCTGACGCAGCAACAGGCCGTCATCGGCGAGCCGCTGCACGATCACACCGTTGGCCTGATCGATTTTCAGTGCGCCGACCAGCGGCGTCGCCGCGTCGAAGCGCCCGTCCGGACCGACCGGATTGACGACCGGCAGGCCGTAGCGCGTGCCGACCTGGTAGTCCTCCTGGCCATGCGCGGGCGCGGTATGCACGGCGCCGGTGCCGGCTTCGAGCGTCACGTGCTCACCCAGGATCACCGGCACCGTGCGAGGCAACCATGGATGCTGCAGCCGCAGGCCCTCCAGCGCACTACCCGTGAATTCCCCCAGCAGCTCGCCTACGGCCAAGCCGTAGCGCGCGAGGCAGCTCTCCATCAGCTCAGCGGCGATCACCAGCACCTGTGTACCAGCCGCACCCGGGCCAGGCGCACCCGGGCCAGCCGCATCCGCAGCGCGTACTTCCACGGCCGCGTAGCGGAAATGGTCGCGCACTGCTACCGCTTCGTTCGCCGGCAGGGTCCACGGCGTCGTGGTCCAGATCACGACCGAGACCGGTGCGGCGAGCCGCGCGGGTTCTATACCCGTGCGGCGCGCAAAGTCCGCAAGGTCCGTCACACGAAATGCCACGTCCACCGCGGTCGAGGTCCGCTCCTCGTACTCGACCTCCGCTTCGGCCAGTGCGGAGCGGCAGTCCAGGCACCAATGCACGGGCTTGGCACCCCGGTACAGGTGTCCGTTGTGGATCACCTTGCCGAGCGCACGAATCTGCTGTGCCTCGTAGCGAGGGTCCATGGTCAGGTATGGGTGTTCCCAGTCGCCCAGGACGCCGAGACGCCTGAAGTCGCGGCGCTGTGCCTCGATCTGGGCCGTAGCGAACGCGCGGCAGGCGGCGCGGAACGCGGCGGCGTCGAGCTTGTGCCCCGGCTTGCCGTGCTTCTTCTCCACCGCCAGCTCGATCGGCAGGCCATGGCAGTCCCAGCCCGGCACATACGGGGCATCGAAACCATCGAGCGCGCGCGACTTGACGATGATGTCCTTCAGGATCTTGTTCACGGCGTGGCCGAGATGGATGACTCCATTGGCATACGGGGGACCATCGTGCAGCACGAAAGGCTTGCGCCCGACGGCGACTTCGCGCATGCGCTCATAGAGTCGCAGGTCCGTCCAGCGCTGCAGTTGCCCGGGCTCGCGGGCCGCGAGGTCCGCCTTCATTGGGAACTCCGTCTGCGGCAGATTCACCGTCTGCTTGTAGTCGCGGACCGGCGTCGCCCCGCTGGTCGGCTCGGTCGCACTCATGCGCCAAGCACCGCGCGCGCGGCGTCCGCATCCCGCTGCATTTGCTGCACCATCGCATCCATCGAGTCGAACCTCTGCTCCGCGCGCAGGCGCGCTACGAATTGCACTTCCAGTTCCTGACCATACAGATCGCCCGCGAAATCGAACAGGTGAACCTCGAGCAGCCAGGGCCCGCCCCCTGCCATCGGCCGCGTTCCGAGATTCGCGACGCCAGGCCAGCCGGCCAACCCACCCGCCGCGCAAACCCGCACCGCGAACACCCCGTCGAGGGCGACACGCCGGCGCTTGACCGGCAGGTTCGCGGTCGGAAAGCCGAGCTGGCGCCCGAGGCGCGCTCCCCCGCGCACCCGCCCGCGCATGGAGTAGGCGCGGCCGAGCAAGCGCGTGGCGCGGACGAAATCCCCGGCGGCAAGCGCCGCACGCACGCGGCCGCTGCTGGCGCGCTCCCCATCGACGAGCACCGGCTCGACCACGTCGACCGAAAAGCCATACTGCGCCGCACGCTCCGCGCACCAGCCCGCGTCCGCCTGGCCACCGCGCCCGAAATGAAAATCGTGCCCGACGACCACGACGCGCGCCCGCGCTTCCTGCAGTCGCTCCATGAACTGCGTCGCCGACTGCGAGCGCAGCCGCTCGCCGAAGCGCAGCAGGCAAAGGCGCTCGAGGCCGGTCGACTGCAGCAGCCGCCAGCGCTCACGCAGGTTCGTGAGCCGCGCGGGCGGCTGCTGGGCCTGCAGAAACTCCCTTGGCAGCGGATCGAAGCTCAGCAGCATGGGAGGCAGCCCGAGGCGGCCGGCGTGCTGCAGCAGCCGCGCGATCAGCGCCTGGTGGCCGAGATGAATCCCGTCGAAAGCCCCAATGGTCAGCACGCAATCGCGCACCGGCGGGCTCTCGAGTCGGCGGATCAGCTGCATGGTGGCGCCCAAAACCGGGAATTATAGAACCTAATGTCTACACAGGGCTGCGCCGCGGCGGGTCTGCCGGCCCCGCGAACATTGACAAGCTTCCGGGCCCTGCGCACACTTATCGGCTCGAAACTGGTTGGAGTGCAGCGTGGCGAACACGAAATCGGCGGAAAAGGCGGCGCGTCAGGCCGAGAAGCACCGGACGCACAATGTGACCCTGCGCTCGCGCATGCGCACGGCCATCCGCAAGGTCGTCGATGCCGTAGCCAAGG
>Ga0265318_10000777_pt1 | contig 21161 bp, 19 predicted proteins | sample 4821metaG_FD_192431 | JGI IMG/M metagenome (GOLD analysis project Ga0265318, IMG submission 192431) | Rhizosphere microbial communities from Carex aquatilis grown in University of Washington, Seatle, WA, United States - 4-8-21 metaG | ecosystem: Host-associated > Plants > Roots > Rhizosphere >... | reverse complement strand
GAGAGGGTCACGAGAGCCGCGGCGCGGCGACCGGACGACACGCGACCGTACAATCGGAGCCATGGACTTCGAGACCCGCGCGATCCACGACGGACAGGAGCCGGATCCCGCCACGGGCGCCGTGACCGTGCCGATCTACCAGACCTCGACGTACGTGCAGGACGCGGTCGGCGTTCACAAGGGCTACGACTACTCCCGCGTCGCAAACCCGACGCGCAGTGCGTTGCAGGAGTGCCTCGCGTCGCTCGAGTCGGCCGACCACGGCATCGCGTTCTCGTCGGGGCTCGGCGCGACGACGACGCTCATGCACCTCGTCGATCCCGGCCAGCGCGTCGTGCTGATCGCCGACGTGTACGGCGGCGTGTACCGGATGACCTCGCAGGTCTACGAGCCAAAGGGGTACCAGTTCGAGTACGTGCCGGCGGATCAGTTCCCGAACCTGCGCGAGCATCTCGACGACAACACGCGCATGGTGTGGATCGAGTCGCCGTCGAACCCGCTGCTGAACGTCGTCGACATCCGCGCAGCCGCCGACGCGGCGCACGACGTCGGCGCGATCCTCGTCGTCGACAACACGTTCGCGACGCCGTACCTCCAGCGCCCGCTCGAGCTCGGCGCCGACGTCGTCGTCCACTCGACGACGAAGTACCTCGGCGGCCACTCCGACACGGTCGGCGGCTTTGCCGCCACGAACGACCCGACGATCGCGGAGCGCCTGTACTTCCTCCAGAAGTCGCTCGGCGCCGTCCCCGGGCCGTTCGACAGCTGGCTCGTCCTCCGCGGCATCAAGACGCTCGCCGTGCGCATGCGCAAGCACTGCGAGAACGCGACAGCGATCGCCGCGTGGCTCGAGCTGCACCCTCGCGTCGAGCACGTCTTCTATCCCGGCCTGCCGACGCACCCTGGACACGCGATCGCGGCGCACCAGATGCGCGACTTCGGCGGCATGGTCTCGTTTCTCGCCGAGTCGGACGAGGAGGCTGTGGCACTCGTCGCGCGCACGAAGCTGTTCCAGCTCGCGGAGTCGCTCGGCGGCGTCGAGAGCCTGATCGAGGTGCCGGCGCGCATGACGCATGCCTCGACCGCCAACGCACCCTTCGCCGCTCCGGGCAATCTCGTGCGCCTGTCGGTCGGCATCGAGGCCGTCGAGGATCTCGTCTCGGACCTCGAGAACGCGCTCGTCCCGGCCGCCGTAGCGCGGGCGTGAGCGGCGAGACACACGCGGTCGTCTTCGTCGAGATCCCGTCCGGATCGCGAAACAAGTACGAGTACGACGAAGAGCTCGGCGGCATCGTGCTCGACCGCCGGCTCTTCACGGCGATGGCGTATCCCGCCGACTACGGCTACGTCGAGGGAACGCTCGCCGAGGACGGCGACCCGCTCGACGCACTCGTGCTCGTCTCCGACCCGACGTTTCCCGGCTGCCGCATCCGCGTGCGGCCGATCGGCGTCTTCCACATGACCGACGAGAAAGGCCCCGACGAGAAGGTGCTGTGCGTGCCGCTCGGCGACCCGTCGTTCGAGCGCGTCCGTGACATCCACGACGTCAACGCCGAGCTGCGCGACGAGATCGAGCACTTCTTCCAGCGCTACAAGGATCTCGAGCCGTCGAAGCGCACCGAGACGCGCGGTTGGGGCAACCGTTCCGAGGCGACAAAGATCGTTGCCGCATCCCGTGCACGCGCCTCATAGGATCGATCTCGTGCCCAATCCCGAGCCGATCGACCTGTTGCACAAGAACGTCCAGCGCTCGGTGGCCTGTTACCTGCTCGACACCGCAGACGGCCCCGCCCTCTTCGACTGCGGCCCCACGGTGACGATCGGCACCTTGAAGGCGGGGCTCGCGGCGCGTGGCCTGAAGCTGACCGACATCCGCCACCTGCTGCTCAGCCACATCCATCTCGATCATGCGGGCGCGGCCGGCGTGCTCGTCCGCGAGCACCCCGCGCTTCAGGTGCACGTCTCCGCGATCGGCGCGCCGCATCTCGTCGAGCCCGAGCGCCTCGAGCGCAGCGCGCGCCGCCTCTACGGCGACACGTTCGACGATCTCTGGGGAGAGCTCGCGCCGGTACCGCAGGAGAACGTGCACGTCGTCGGCGACGAAGTCGTCGGTCTGGAGTGCTTCCCGACACCGGGGCACGCGTCGCACCACGTCTCCTATCTCGATCCCGACGGCACGCTGTACGCGGGCGACGCCGCCGGTGTACGCATCCAACCCGGTCTCTACGTCATGCCGCCGACGCCTCCGCCCGACGTCGATATCGAGGGCTGGGAGCGAACGATCGACGAGCTCGAGCGCCGCGCACCGGAACGTCTCGCGCTCATCCACTTCGGCGTCGTCGACGATCCCGTGCCACATCTCGCGCGGCTGCGCCTCGAGCTCCTCGACTGGGCGGAGTTCGTCCTCGGCGGCGCGACCGAGGACGAGTTCGTCGCGTACTGCCGCACCGAGCTCGCCGACTCGGGCGAGGACCTCGCCGTCTGGAGCCTTGCGATGCCGTTCTGGCAGTCCTACCAGGGGCTGAAACGCTGGGCCGACAAGCAGGCGGCGCCCGCGTAATGCCTCGCGTCCCCGTCCCACACGAGATCGACGCGTTCCTCGCTCGGCCGAACCCGGCGGTCGTCGGCACCGTACGGCCCGACGGCGCGCCGCACACGGCAGCCACCTGGTACGACTGGGAGGACGGGCGCGTGCTCCTGAACATGGAGGACACGCGGGTGCGTCTCGGCTACCTGCGCACGAACCCGCACGTGTCGCTCACCGTGCTCGAGGACGGCAACTGGTACCACCACGTCACGCTCATGGGAACGATCGTCTCGATCGAGGAGGATCCTGACCTGCACGACATCGACCGGCTCGCGCTCCGCTACACCGGCAAGCCGTACCGGAAACGCGACCGCCCGCGGTTCAGCGCCTGGATGCAGCCCGACCGCTGGCACGCCTGGCCGCCGCCGGCGTAGGCCTCTACGACGCGGCGATCGCCGCCTCGAATGCGCGGACGTAGTCGCCGACCATCCGCTCTCTGGAGAACCGCTCCTCGGCCGCTTTGCGCAGGTCGAGCGGCTCGAGCGCGTCAGCCGCGGCGAGCGCTCCCGCCATCTCGCGATAGTCGTCGACGATGATCCCACTGCGGCCGTCCTCGATCACCTCGGGCACCGCACCCCACCGTGTCGCGATCACCGGCGTTCCACACGCCATCGACTCGATCATCACCAGTCCGAACGGCTCCTCCCATTCGATCGGGAAGAGGGTCACCCGCGCGTCCTGCAACAGCTCGACCTTCTCGCCGTGCGTGACCTCGCCGAGGTACTCGATCTGGCCCGGACGTAGATGCGGTTCGACGAACTCCTTGAAGTACTCGAGCTCGGCGGGCTCGCGGCACTTGCCGGCGAGCTTCAGCGGCAGTGCCGCCTCCAGAGCGACGGCGACCGCGCGGTGCGCGCCCTTGTCCGCGCTCATGCGCCCGAGGAAGAACAGGTAGTCGCCCCGGCGCGGCTGCACCGGATAGAAGGAGAAGTCGAGCGCGTTCGGCACGTTCGCAATCCAGGGCAGATCCGGATGCGGCTTGCGTTGGTTCATCGAGATCGAGATGAGCCCGGTACGCGGCGACACGCGCGCGATCTGCTCGTAGAACTCGCCCGGTTCGCCGCCCATCGGACCGTGCACGGTGTGGACCGTCGGCGTCTTCACCGCACCCGCGATCACGGCGGCCGGCGGCCCGGAGTGGTCGCTGATGACGTCGAACTCGTCGGCGCGCTCGAAGCACGCGAGCGCGTGCCGCACCTCGTATTCCGCACGTCCGATCTGTGCGCTCGGCGCGATCTCGTAGATGTATGCGAGCTCGGCCTTCGTGCGCGAGTCGCCCGACGCGAACAGCGTCACGTCATGACCGGCGTCGACGAGGCCGTCGGCGAGCAGCGACACGACCCACTCGATGCCGCCGTAGCCGGTCGGCGGCACCGGGAACCACACGGGACTGAGAACCGCGACCCTCACGCTTCGGCCACCGTCACGTGTCCGCTTTCGAGACGCACGTCCCAGGCGCGGCCGAAGGCTCGCAAGCCGGAGAGGTGCACCTCGCCCGCCCAGCCGGGCACATCCGGAGGGGCGACAGACTCGATCACGCCCCGCTGCCGGTCGGGCCGGATGCCGAGCAGCAACTGCAAGAGCAGCACCGGCGTGCCGGCCGCCCACGCCTGCGGCCGCGCGGCGGTCGGATAGGCAATCGGAAACGGCGACTCGGTGCGAGAGAGCCCCGCGAACACCTCGGGCAGCTGATAGCTGAACGAGCCCGCGGCGTCGAGCATCGAGCGCACGATCCGGTGCGCCTCGGGCCAGCGCTCGTGCCGCGCGAGTCCCCACGCGATCAGCGAATTGTCGTGCGGCCACACGGTTCCGTTGTGATAGCTCAGCGGGCTATATGCCGCCTCGGCGTTGGACATCGTCCTTACACCCCAACCCGACCACAGGTCGTCGCCCATCAGAGCGCCGACGACGGCGTCGACGCGCGCCGGCGGAACGATGTCGCTCCAGAGCAGATGGCCGATGTTCGAACAGAGCGAATCGACGCGGTTCTTGTCGGCGTCGAGCGCGAGCGCGTAGTACCCGCCGCGCTCCTCGACCCAGTAGGCCGCGTCGAAACGCGAGCGCAGGCGTTCCGCTTCATCGTCCAGGCGGGTGGACAGCGCCGAATCGCCCCAGACCTCACGGGCGAGCTCCGCCATGCGCCGCTTTGCGTCGTAGACGTAGCCCTGGACCTCGCACGGAGCGATGGGCGCCTGCGCGAACCGGCCGTCGTGGAAGCGCTGTGAGTCGCCGGAGTCCTTCCACGACTGGTTCTCGAGCCCTCGGTCGGTGCGGCGCTCGTACTCGACGAAGCCGTCGCCGTCGCGATCGCCGAACTCGTCGATCCAGCGAAGCGCCGCCAGCGCAGGCTCGCGCAGCTCGTTGACGAGCTCGGCGTCGTCGGTCCACCGCCAGGTCTCCGACAGCAGGACCAGAAAGAGCGGCGTGGCGTCGGCGGTGCCGTAGTAACGATCGAACCATTTGAGCGCGCACTTCCCGCGTCGCACCTCGTGCACGATCTTCCCCGGCTCTGCGTCGCGTGACGGATCGAGCTCGGTCGCCTGGAGCGCCGCGAGCTCCCGCAGCGCCGAACGCGCGAGCTCAGGGCCGAAGAGCAGCGTCTGCAGGCACGTGATCACCGTGTCCCGTCCGAACACCGTCATGAACCACGGCATGCCGGCGGCCGGGAGATTGCCGTGACCGGCGTCGTCCGCCGTCCGCATGCGCAGCGCTGCGAGGTCGTTGACCGACTGCCCGAACGTCTGGCGCAGGTCATTCCACGAGGCGCGGATCTGCGGAACCCGTAGCTCCCAGGCCGCGACCGACTCCCCGACTCGCGCGCGCTCCTCGCCGAACTGACGCTCGACCACGTCCGGCGCGCGTATGCCGTCCGAGCCGAGGCCGATGTCGACCCGCATCGACCACGTCTCCCTCGGCGCGAGCGTGATGTCGTAGCCGATCCCGTTCGCGTTCGTGTCACCGCGCTCCGAGAAGATCACCTGCGTCCGGATGAGCCCATCGGTATCGACGAGCATGAGCCGATTGTGTTGCTCGTCATATGCGGCCGTAACCGGGCTCGGCAGCGGTTGGGCGTGCTTCGGATCGCCGAGCGAGAAGTCCCACTGCTTGACGGAGATGATGTCCGCGAAGTCCGCCTCCACCGCCAGCTCGAGCCGCAGCTCGAGCGTCTCCGTCGTCTCGTTCGTCAGCTCGAGGTGATCCTGCATGCCGTTGCCGACGAACCGCTCGCGCTTGATCAGGAGCGAGTCGAGCGGCAGACGGTCCGTGAGCGGGTTGCGGAGAAAGTACGCAGCCGAGAAATACTCGACGCTGCCGGACGAGAGCAGCATGGGCCGCCTGCCGTCGATCGTGAGCTCGAGTCGCGAGAGAAAGCGCGTGTCGTCGGCGAAGAGCCCGTGCGTCGTGTCGCGGACATCGCCGAGCTCGTCGCAGATGCAGAACGTGGAGCCTTCGAGGATCGTCTGTTGCGTCATGGGATCCGCGTCAAGGCTCGCGCAGAATCCGCCCGCCCGACGCCTGGTTGCGCGCCTTCACCACGATCTCGTCGACGTTCATGTGCCAGGGGCGGGTCAGGGCGAACATCACGGAGTCGGAGATGTCCTCCGCCGTCATCGGGTCGATGCCCTCGTAGACCGAATCCGCCTGCTCGGCGTCACCCTTGAAGCGGACGAGCGAGAACTCCGTGTTCACCATGCCGGCGTCGACCGTGGTGATGCGGATCGGCCGGCCGAGCAGATCCTCGCGCAGTGCGTACGTGAAGCCGCGCTCGGCGAACTTCGCCGCGATGTAGGTGGCGCCGCCCGGATACGCCTGGCGTCCGGCGACGGAGCCCATGTTCACGATGTGGCCCCAGTCACCGAAATGCGGCAGGCACAGCCGCGTCATGCGCACGAGCCCGCTGACGTTCGTGCCGAAGACGCGTGCCTCGTCCTCCTCGCTCGACTCGTCGAACGGTGCACGGCCGAGCGCAAGCCCTGCGTTGTTGAAGAGGATGTTGATCTCTCCGAGCTGCTCCGCCGCCGCGTCGACGAACCGCGCGCTGCTCTCGGGATCCGTGACGTCGAGCGGCAGGGCGATGTCGGTCTCGAGCCGCTCGACGCGGCGCGCACCACCCGCGACGCGCACGCCCGCGGCTGCGAGTGCGCGCGCGGTCGCCCGGCCGATGCCGGACGACGCGCCGGTGACGATCGCCGTCTTGCCGCTGAGGTCGAGATCCGCCACGCGCCCGATGCTAGACGATTGATGCCACCATCTAGTTGCTCGAGGACTGGTGCTCGTGCAGTTCGAGCTTCACGCCCTGCGAGCGCCGTGCGAGATGATCGACCTGGAGCGTCGTGTGATGCAGGTCGAATCGCTCCTCGAGAAGATGCTGGAGCCTGCGCCTCGCGTCGTGGCAGTCGACGCCCGGCGCGACGAGCACGTGCGCCGCGAGCGCGGGGAAGCCGCTCGTCACCGTCCAGACATGCAGATCGTGCACCTCTGCGACGTCCGGATCGTCGACGAGCGCGCGGGCGACGTCGTCGGGATCGATGCCGGCAGGCGACGCCTCGAGGAAGATCCGGCCCGACTCGCGGATCAACGACCAGCTCGAACGCACCATCAAGGCGGCGACGAGCAGGCCGGCGATCGGATCGAAGCGATTCCAGCCCGTCAGGAGCACGAGTGCGCCCGCCAAAGCAGTGCCGGCGAACGCCGCGAGGTCGGTCGCGATGTGCAGGAACGCTCCCTGCACGTTGAGACTCGAGCGGTCGGCGCGCGCGAGCACGAACGTCGCTGCGAGGTTGACCGCCACCCCGACGAGTGCGACGACGAGCACGATGCCGCCGTGCACGGCCGATGGGTCGGCGAGGCGCCGGGCCGCGGAATAGACGATCCAGACTCCGAGCAGCAGGAGCGCGATCCCGTTCGCCTGTGCGGCGAGGATCTCCGCCCGGCCGAAGCCGAACGTCCACGGCCCGCGCGCGGGTCGCGTCGCGAGGCGCGACGCGACGAGCGCAGCCGCGAGGGCGGCTGCGTCGGTGAGCATGTGACCCGCATCCGCGAGCAAGGCGAGCGAGCCGGCAAGGAGGCCCGTACCGACCTCGGCGCCCATGAAGGCGACGATCAACGCGAGCGCGATCGCGATCGCCCGCCGGTCCTTCACGCGGCTGCGATCGTGCGCAGCTCCAGGACCGTGGGCGTGGACGTGCATGCCGTCAGCCTACGAGCCGGCGGCCCAGGCGCGCCCGGAGGCGAGGCGCTCGAGCGGCGTCGGGTGGCTGAACAGCAGGAGGTACACGAGGCGCGGCGGGGCAAGATCGGAGAGGTTCCTGCGCGCGAGATCGATGTGCGCGCGCTCGAACGCCTCGAGGTCGCCGGTCAACTCGAGCGAGCAGCGGTCCGCGTGGCGCTCCCAGCTGCGCGAGAGCGCAGCGCCCGGCGCGAGGCCGGCCAGCTCGAGCGCTGTGAACAGGAGCAGCGCCTGGGGCAGCACGCGCGGCGACGCGACCCGAGCCCCGAGCGCCGCCCAGAGGACGACCACCGCCACGACGGCGCCGAGCATCGCGAGGAGCGTGCCTTTCAGAACGTGCCGGTCGCGTCTGTGCCCGAGCTCGTGCGCCACGATCAGCTTCACCTCGCGTGCTCCCGACGCCGCCAGCAGCGTGTCATAGAGCACGACCCGCCGCGTCCCGCCCAGCCCCGAGACGTACGCGTTCACTTTGGTCGTGCGGCGGCTCGCGTCGGCGACGAGCACGTGGCGCACCGGCACACCGGCTCGTTCGCCGAGCGCGCGCAACTCGGCCGCCAGCTGCTCGTCCTCGAGCGGCTGAAAGTGGTTGAAGAGCGGCTCCAGGACGACGGGCGCCACGAAGGAGATGACGAGCACGGCCGCGGCGAGCGCGAGGCCGGCGGCGACGGGCCACCACCCGGGAAAGGCGCGGGCAAGCCCGACCGCCGCTGTCCAGGCGGCGGCCGCGAAGACGACGCTCAACGCGAGCCCCTTGGCGGAGTCGGCGAGCCAGCTGCGCGTGCTCTGGCGCGAGAAGCCCCAGGCGCGCTCGCGCGTGAGGTCGCGCCAGGTCGCGAGCGGCAATTGCACGAGATCGATCACCACGACGACGATCGCCGCCCACGCCGCCGCCGCCCCGGCCCAGCCGAGCCCGCCGACGAGACCCCAGAGGCTCCGGCCCACGGGCCCCCAGGCGAGAACGGCCAGGACGGCGGCCGAGAGCGCCGTCCCCCCGCCGAACGCCAGATATCGCGCCCGGTGATAACGAGCTGCGCGCTCGAAGTCCACGTGAGAAAAATCTAAGGACGCCGTTTTCGGGTACATATTGGAACCTATCTGCGGGCTAGACTGCGAGGCCGAATGGCGACGGCGGAAGTAGCGGGAACACTACGGTCAAGCGAGGAGTCGTTTGCCCTCGCAACTCAGCTGCGGAAGCTGACGCGCGTGGCGACGGCTGTCGCCGTGCTGACGAGTCCTGCGACGTATTTCTGGTTCCATCACGAGGTCGGTTTCGGCGTCGGCAAATCGATTCTCGTCACGTTCGTCACGGTAATTGCCTTCCGCGGCCTGGTCGATCTCGTCATCCGCAAGCTGATCCCGTGGCCGAGCCTCTTCGGCACCGAGGACGCGCGCCTTCGAGAGGAAGACATCGTCAACCGCCGCCGCTCGTGGACGTGGCGCTTCTACTTCCGGGTCGCGCTCTTCGTGAGCGGCTTCCTCACACTCATCTTCCTGATCCGCTATGCGCAAGCCAAACCCGGCGCGTCCGTGACGTGGTGGGGAAGCACGTCGGTGATCTTCACGAAGCTCAGCCATCTCGTCCATACCGGGCAGTTCTGGATCTCTCTCGTCACGATCTTCTTTCTCTTCTTCGCGAACTTCCTCATCTTCATGGGCCCGATGCTGATGATGGGCATCTCGCAGATCCGCGGCTATGAGCCGGGCGACGCCGAATGGGGCGTGAAGCTCGAGCACGTGCGCGGCCAGGCCGAGGCGAAGGAAGAGGTGCGGCGGATCGTCACGCTGTGGCAGTCGGGCGAGGCGTTCGAGAAGGCCGGCGGCAAGCGCGAACGCGGCTTGCTCTTCCTCGGAGCGCCTGGCACCGGCAAGACGATGCTCGCGAAGGCGATCGCGACCGGGTTCAACTCGCCGTTCGTCTCGATCCCCGGTTCCGGGTTCGCGCAGACCTTCATCGGCCTCGATGCGATCATCGTGCGCTTTCTCGCCCGGAAGGCGAAGAAGCTGGCGCGCAAATGGGGCGGCCAGTGCATCGTGTTCATCGACGAGATCGACGCGGTCGGGATGCGGCGTCAGGCGTTGCAGGGGCAGCGCTCGACCCCGGACTACGAGCTGCCGTTCTACGGCCCGCTCGGCGCGATCAACGAGAGCGGCGACCTGATCATCGAGACGCGTGCCTGGCGCGAGCGGATGTTCGAGCAGCGCGCGCCGGAGCGGCGCTCTCCGTATCCCCCGTGGGCGCAGAAGATCGGCAACATCGTCAACCAGGGGATCATGCCCGGGATGATGGGCGGCGGCGGGCAACTCGCGCTCAACCAGCTGCTCGTCGTGATGGACGGCATCGACAACCCGCCGTTCATGCGCCGCTTCATCACGAACAAGATCAACTCGTTCCTCGACGCGATCTACATCGTGCCGCGGCGGATCGGGCGCGTCAGTCTTCGACTACCGCCGCCACGTCCGCTCGGTGCGCAGATCTACTTCATCGGCGCGACCAACGCCCCCCTGGAGAACCTCGATCCCGCGCTGACGCGCCCGGGGCGCATGGGACGGCACGTGTGGTTCAGGACGCCGACGAAGGAAGACCGCAAGGACATCTTCGACCTCTACCTCGATCGCGTCTCGCACGATCCGGAGCTGGACACGCCGGAGCGCCGCGACGAGATCGCGCGAATCACGAACGGCTACTCGCCGGCGATGATCGAGCAGATTTGCTCGATGGCGCTGACGAACGCGCACCACGAGGGACTGTTCGCATTCACGTGGACGCATCTCGTCGACGGCATGACGGCAGTCGAGTCGGGCACGGCGATCGGCGTTCAGTACGTCGAGCACGAGACACGGGCGACCGCGATCCACGAGGCCGGCCACGCTGCGGCCGCTCACATCTACCGTCCCGATCTCGAGTCGAGCCGCCTCTCGATCCGCATGCGCGGCCGCTCGCTCGGTCATCACCAGTCGTTCCAGCGCGAGGAGCGGTTCAGCGAGTGGCAGAGCGAGGCGATGGGGAATCTCATCCACACGCTCGGCGCGATGGCCGCCGAGCGCGTGTTCTACGGCGAGAACACGAACGGGGTCGGCGGCGACCTCTCGAGCGCGACGTCGAACGCGGCGTGGATGGTCGGCACCTCGGGCATGGGCCCCGACCACATCGACCTGCACGGAGTGAAGTTCGACGACGAGACCGAGGAAGAGACGCGCGCGCGGATCATGAAACGCTTCGAGTCGATCGGGCTGACGCTGATGAACCGGACCCGCGGCGGGGGCTACCAGGCGGACCCCGTTGCGTCCGTGCTGAATGACCACTTCAAGCGCGCGCATGCCGCGCAGATCCTCGGCCAGGCGTACGTGACGGCCGAGAACTTCATCGTGGCGAACCGCGACGCGGTGGAACGCATTGCGCAGGCCGTGATCGACAAGGGCGAGCTCTACGGCGACGATCTCGTCGGCCTGCTCGACCGCCAGAATCTGAAGAAGCCGGAGCTCGACTGGACGAAAGAGGAAACGTGGCCGCAGATCTGACGAGCCCCAGCCCCGGCCCAACCAGTACCGACGCCGCCGTGCCCGTAACCCCAACCGCGCCGGCGGGCTCTGCGCCCCATAGCCCGCACCGACTTCGCTTCGGGCTCATCTACGGCGCGCTGGGGACGATCCTCGTCGTGGCGATCGTCGGGCTCGCCGTTTTCGGGACACGCTCGATCAGCCCCGCGGCGAAGTGGTCGACGTGGCATCCGAAGGGCGGCGGACTGGGCGCAGCGCACGAGATCGCCGACCATGTCTCCCAGAGGTACCACCTGCCGAACGGCGACCAGCTCGTGGACGTCATCGCGCAGGCGCCTGCGGTCTCCCCGAGCACCGGCACGATCCCGATCCACTTCGTCGCCGTACGCGGGGTGAAGGGCGCCAAGGATCAGCTCTATCCCGTTTCCCCGACGAACAGCGTCATGTACTCCCTGTGCGGGCTGGGCCCGTCGTGCGCGATCGCGTCAGGCAAGCCCTCGGTGCAGCGCGGCCTGCTCGTGCGCAGGGAGATCCTCGAGCTCGCCCTCTACACCTTCAAGTACGCCGGTGGGATCGACAACGTGCTTGCCTTCATGCCGACGACGGCCGGGAAGACGGCGAAGACCGTCGTGTACCTCCGCCGCAGCGATGTCGCAGGCGAGCTGAAGGAGCCGCTCGCGACGACGCTCGGCAAGCACGTGCCGCTGCCGAAGGCGATTCCGGCCCGCGAGGTGCACGTGATCGACACGACGACCACGCGTCGGCTGTACAGCTTCGATGTCGCGCAGGCACCGCAGGGAGACCTCGTCTTCGTGCTCGCGCCCGTTCCGGCCTGACCCGTAACCGAGCAGCGCGCTCGTCCGTTCTTCTCCTGACCGACCCACCCCCGTGGGCGGAGAAGGAGGCAAAGACGACATGCTGCTTGTTGCACTTCTCATCCTCGCGCTGGCTCTCTTTGCCGGCGGCTTCGTGATCCACTGGCTGTTCATCGCCGCAGTGATCGTGGCGCTTGTCTGGGTGATCAGCCTGTTCACCGGCGGCATCAGAAGCCGCGGCAGCGCGCTCTAGCGCGCGGTCACCACCCGGGGCGGAGCGGCACTCCGAGGGCCGCTTCGCCCCGTCCGGCCGGTCCGCCTCTGGGACCGAGGCCACGGCAGGTTGGGCCACGTGGCCCATTGCCCGGCGTCGCGATGCGCCGATACCTTCAGCAGCGTGTCGCGGACCGAGACCCTCCTCTGGATCGTCGCCCTCTTCATCCTCGAGGTGAACCACCTCAAGTGGATCTGGTGGGAGCACTGGGACTGCCGCAGCTGCCGGTCGAAGCACAAGGATTGTGCGTGCGGATCGACGGCCCGCTGGATCATGTACCTCTAGCGCCCGCCGGGCTCGTTGCACAACACCGCGGGTATTCTGGGTTGTCCCGCTTACCGGGAACAACCCCCCATCGACTAGCGGTCCAGGTCGCGGCCCTTTCAAGGCCGTCGCACGGGTTCGAATCCCGTTGGGGGGATGACGGCTTCGCTGCTGCCGTTTCGGGGGACTAGCCGAACGGGATCTCGGACACCATCACTCGGCCATCCTCGAGAACGGTCACCGATCGCGGCCGCTGCTTGCCGGTGAGGACGAGGAACATGCGCTCGCCGGCGACGCCGTGGGCGAGCGGCCCTCCCAGCCGTCCGGACGCCGTTGCGCCGTTCGCGAAGTCGACCCGGAGAGTCATGTTCCTCCGGGCGGGGACCAACCCCGTGACGAAGGCAGGGGAGCTCGAGCTCTGCGGATTCAGCACGATGCAGAGACCCCGCTCGCAGGGCAGTCGCTGCCCCGCGGAGCACGAGAGTGGCGTAGCGTTTCCGAAGACACCGCCGTTGGGGATCTGCTCGAGGCAATCGGCGCCCGCTGCCGTTTTGAAGGTCACCCACAGCAGCCTGATCGGCGAGAGCACGTCCGCCGCCAGGAGAGCCTCGCCGATGATCGTCGCCTTCGACCCGGGCGCCGCGGGAACGACGTGTGGACACGGAACGGGACGGTGGCTCTTGCTGTCCTTGCAGGGGCCCGCCGCGACCGGCACTCCGCGCCCGAACTCCGACGCAGCGAGAACGACGTGCTCGGCCCGGATGCGAGGTGTCTGAAGGCGCGGGGGTGCGGCGACCGCCTCGCCCGCATAGACGGCGAAGCACACCGCGAGTGCGAGGGTGCCGCGAGCCCAACCCATCGACGGTTATCTAGCCAGAGGAGGTCAGGACATACAAGGCGCTCGTGAATCGGTTGGCTCCACCGAGCTGCGCCGAGGCCGCTGCCTTGCAGCGGGTCCAAACACGTCCGGCTGGTCTGCCGCCGACTCGCGCGGCCCAGGCGAGTCTGAGAACTGGCGGCTGGGGCACAAAGACGGCATGCAGAGACAGTTAGCCGCCGCGGTGGCTCTCGTCCCGCCGTCTGTCCGAGACGTGGTTCGGGGGCCTCGTCAACTGCTGCTTCGCGTGTGGAGGCGGTTCTCTCTTGGCTCCGTATCCGAGCAGATGCCCTTTCTGCTCCATCGGCGCCGGCGCGGTCTCCGCCCCCTCACGGAAGTGACGGCCGGTTCGAGTGCCGACGACCGCGAGCTCGTCGAGCGCATCATGACGGCGTATCGCCGCGCGACGTCGAGTTTCGCGTGGGACGGCTCGTCCATGTGGACGGGCATCTTCGAGCAGCACCACGCCGAGATTCACCAGGCGTTGCTCGACGGCGACCTGGAAACAGTCAGCCGGGCGCTGCGGGACCCCGGCTCGTCGAACCTGTTCTACGGATTCGATTCGCTCGGCCCGGTCTCTGATCCGGCGAAGGATCTGTACGCCCCGTACACGTCACTGATCACGCTCGACCGGCTGGTCAGCTTTGGCGAGGCGCTGGGAGCGATCCGGCAGGATCATCCCGAGAGCTATCTCCATCGGGCGCCGCGCACGTTCACCGCGGACGCGGTGATCGATTCGATCGAGGCAGCGATCGGGCTCGAGCTCTCGTTTCCGGCGCCGTTCCCGGGCGAACGCGGACTCCCATCGCGCCGTGGCGTCGTCGTCCCCCGTGCAGTCGACGCGCTCTACCAGGCGTGGCGCGTCTCGAAGCTCGTCGGCTCGCACAAAGAAACCGCACGCCTGGTCGAGATCGGCGGCGGCCTCGGGCGAACGGCGCTCTACGCGCGAGCGTTCGGTCTTCTCGACTACACGCTCGTCGACCTCCCATTCACCGCCGTGTCGTCGGCGTACTTCCTCGGCCGCGCGTTGGGCCCGGACGCGATCGTCTGCTTCGGCGAGGAATCCGACGACTCCGACCGCCGGATCAAGCTGATCCCACCGGAAGCCTTCTTCGCGGCGGGAGCCGACTACGACCTGGCGCTGAACGTCGACTCACTGCCCGAAGTCGGCCGCGAGACAGCGCAGCGTTACCTCGTCGAGATCGCTGCACACGCGGGCCTGTTTCTCTCGATCAACCACGAAGGCGGCGCATTCACCGTCCGCGAGCTCCTCGACGAAGCCGGCCTGGCCGGGCAGACGCAACGCTTCCCTTCCTGGATCCGACCCGGCTACGTCGAGGAGCTGCTCACGCTGACGCCGTAGTCCTGCTCGTCGGGAGGACTGCGTAGTAGGAGCACTGGGTAACCACCGAGCGAAGATCGCCCCTCGGCTTACCCCCCGCGTGGTAGAAGTTGGGCGGGACCACCACCGTGTCGTCGTTCGAAGGGACGCATGATGGCGAGCAGCGCAACCGGCGGACGAGCGAAGAATCTGATCCTGGCGGCGATGATCTTCGCTGTCGCGATGACCTTCATCGACCAGACGATCGTCTCCATCGCGGCCCCTGACATCCAGGGCGAGCTCGGTCTGACGAGCACCGGCGTGCAGTGGGCGATCAATGCGTACCTGCTCGCGCTGGCCGCGCTCTTCGCGTTCGGCGGCCGGCTCGCCGACACCGTGGGCCACCGGAAGATGGTGACGATCGGCGTCGTCGTGTTCGCGGCAGCCTCGGGACTGTGCGGCCTGACGCCGAAGGGAGGCGCTGCAGAGGCGTGGATCGTGACGTTTCGTGCGCTTCAAGGCGTCGGCGGAGCGATCATGTTCCCGGCTGCGCTGGCGATCGTCGTGCAAACCTTCGCCCTGCACGAGCGAGGCAAGGCGCTGGCGCTCTTCTTCGGCATCGCCGGCGGCCTCACGGCGGTCGGTCCCATCCTCGGCGGCTTCCTCACACAGTGGACGTGGCGCGCGATCTTCTGGGTGAACATCCCGGTCGCCGTCATCGCGCTCGTGCTGATCGCGATCTCGAAGCCGACCACGGAGCATCGGCCGGCCCGCGTGGACTATCGGGGGCTCGTGCTGATCGCGGCGGGAGTCGGACTGAGCATCTTCGGGTTCCAGCAGTCGGGGACCTGGGGCTGGAGCAATCCGGGCACCATCGCCTGCATCGCCGCGGGCGCGGTCCTCCTCGTCGTGTTCGCGCTCCTCGAGAGCCGCACCGCCTCGCCGCTGATCGAGGTGAGCATCTTTCGCATCCAGCCGTTCCTCGTCGAGAACCTCGTCCTCGGCGTCTCAATGCTCGTATTCGTCCCGGTGTTCTTCTTCGCGAGCGAGTACGCGCAGATCTCGTTGGGCAAGTCGGCGTCCGCTGCGAGCCTCGTGCTCCTCTACTTCTTCCTCGGCTTCGTCACCGCAGCCCAGATCGGCGGGCGAATGCTCGACCGGCGCGGCGCGAAGCTCCCGGTTGTGCTCGGTTGCGCGATCGGCGCAGTGGGATTCTGGCTCTGGGCCGGCAAGGTCACGGGGCTCGATTTCGGCTCCCAGCTGTGGTTTGTCGTCCTCGCCGGAGCCGGGATGGGGTTCATGCTCGGTACGGCCAGCACCGATGCCGTGAATCGGGCGTCGAGGCTCTCCTACGGTGAGGCGACCGGCATCACGCAGACGATCCGCAACTACTCTGCGAGCCTGGGGCTGGCGATCCTAGGCAGCATCCTCGTGTCACAGCTGCACACCCGGCTCACCACCTCGCTCATTGCGCAGGGACTGCCGAGGGGACAGGCGGCAGCCGAGGCATCCAGGATCTCCCAGTCGCAGGGCGGGACGGGATCGATCCCGCACTTCGTGCGGCTCGACTTCGCCTATGCCACGCGCACGGTGCTCTACGCGATGGCGGGGATCATGGCCGTGGCGACGATCGTCGCGGTCGTCGGCCTGAGACGCGGGTTGCAGGAAGCGGAGGCGCCGGAGGCCGAAGAGGCACTCGCCTAGAGCGCCCCGCCTGCCGCGGGCGGCGCCGGCCGTGAGGGAGCCGCGGCGCTGACGATCGTCCGCGCGAGATAGTCCTCGACGAGCAGCAGATTGTCGGTGCCGGCACGATCGACGACCGCCAGGAGCGCCGCCATGCTCGCCACCTCCTCGCGCTGCTCTTCCAGGAACCAGCCGAGGAACTGCTCGCCCACATGCTCGTGCTCGTCGCGCGCAACCTGCACGAGATCTGCGATCTGCTGCGTAACGGTCTTCTCCTGTTCGAGTGCGAGGGCAACGGGCGCGCGGTCGTCCTCGAACTGCGTCTGCGGCGCGTCCACACCCGGGACCAGCACGTCCTCGTCCGCGTCGAGTAGGTACTGCACGATCATCATCGCGTGGTTTCGCTCTTCGACGGCCTGCCGATAGAAGTGCGCGGCGAGCTGCGGCAACGTCTGCACGTCGTAGTGCACGGCGATCGCCACGTACTGCTGAGACGCGGCGTACTCGTTCACGATCTGCTTGTTGAGGCCGTCCGTAAAGCGACTCACCTGGCTGCTCCTTTACGCGTGCTTACGGAAGAGAGAACTGAACCTACACTGCGACGGCCGGCGCGCCCGCCGCAGGGGCGGCTCGAGCCGCCCGTCGGAGGCGCGTAAGACTACGTACCGGCCGCGGCGCGTTCGAGCACGTCGATCTCGATCTTCTGCATCTTCAGCATCGCCTCCATGACGCGCTGCGACTTCTCCCGGTCGAGATCCTGCAGCAGCCTGGGCAGAGCAGTCGGAACGATCTGCCACGAGACGCCGAACCTGTCCTTCAGCCAACCGCATGGGCCCTCTTCCCCACCGTCGGAGAGCATGCTCCAGAACGCGTCGACCTCTTCCTGGGTCCCGCAGCTCACCTGGAACGAGATCGCCTCGCTGAACGTGTACTCGGGCCCACCGTTCAGCGCGACGAACTCCTGCCCGTCCAGCTCGAAGCTCACGGTCATCACGGTTCCCTCGGGCCGGGGCCCCGCCGACCCGTAACGGGCGACATCCAGGATCCTCGAGTTCGGGAATACCGACGTGTAGAACGTCGCCGCCTCTTCACCTTCGGTGTCGAACCACAGACATGTGGTGATCCTTTGCATCGCGTTGTCCCTTCCGTTGCCGTCGATCGTCTCGAGTTAGACGGCGGCGCCGGCGAAAACTCATCGCCACACTGGGCGTTCCCTCGCGCCGCCTTGCGTCAGAGGTTCAGCACGAGCCGGCCCATCCGTTCGTCGTGGACGTAGCCGACGCTGAACCAGAAGCCACGTGCGCGCGCATCCTCGCCGGCGACGAGCGCGGTAATGCGCGTCACGCCGCGCGCCGCCAGGCGACGGTGGGCTTCCAGGACGAGGTCGCGCGCGATCCCCCGCCGCCGGTGTTCGGGCGCCACCGCGAGGCGGTACATCTGGCCGCGCCAGCCGTCCCACGTCGCGATCAGCGTCGCGACGAGCGCGCCGTCGGCCTCGGCGACGAGCAGCGCGGTCGGGTCGAACGCGAGCAGGCGCTCGACTCCCTCCGCCGAGTCCTCCACTCCGGCGTACGCGCTTCTGCCCTGCGACCAGACCGCGAGCACCGCCGGAACATCGGCAGGCTGCGCGGACCGAATCTCGTAGCGCTCCACCGTCACGGCTTCAACTCAGTCCTCGACATGAACGGTATTCAACAGATGCCAGCCATTAAGATCGACGGTGTGGCGCACGACCTCGCGAATGCGGATCTCGTCAGCGATCCACGCCGCGCGGGCGCGCGGGCGCACCTGCGCGCGATGGGGCTCTCGGAGCGCGACTGGGCGAAGCCGCTCGTCGGAATCGCCACGACGTGGACGGGCACGATGCCGTGCAATCTCGGCCAGCGCGACCTCGCACGCCACGTCGCGACCGGCATCAGAGAAGCGGGCGGCACGCCGGTCGAGTTCAACACGATCGCGATCTCCGACAACCTGACTCAGGGCATGCCGGGGATGCGCGCGTCGCTTGTCAGCCGCGAGGTGATCGCCGACTCGATCGAGCTCGTCGGGCGCAGCCAGCCCTTCGACGGGATCGTGTGTCTCGTCGGCTGCGACAAGACGGTGCCCGGGGCGGTGATGGCGCTGCTCCGGCTCGACGTTCCGGCCCTCGTCCTCTACTCGGGCGCGATGGCCGTCGGCTCGCACAAGAACGCGCCGGTGACGATCCAGGACGTGTGGGAGGCCGTCGGCGCGCACGAGGCCGGGCAGATCTCCGACGACGAGCTCGACGCCCTCGAGCGGGACGCGTGTCCCGGGATGGGCGCGTGCACCGGGCATTTCACCGCCAACACGATGGCCGTTGCGATCGACTTCCTCGGGCTCGGACCGGCCGGCCTCGGCGGCGTGACGGCCACCGATCCGGCAAAGCCCGACGCGGCCGTGGCGGCCGGCCGGATGGTGCTGGACGTGATCGCCCGCGACGCGCGACCGTCGTCGTTCGTCACGCGCGAGGGGCTCGAGAACGCGATCGTCGGCGTGACGGGAACCGGCGGCTCGACGAACGCCGTCCTGCACCTGCTCGCCTTCGCCGACGAGGCGGGTGTCGAGCTGACGCTCGACGACTTCGACCGGCTCTCGGCCTCCACCCCCGTCGTCACGAGCCTGACGCCCGGCGGGAAATACGTCGCCGGCGACCTGCATCGCGTGGGCGGAACGCCCACGGTGATACAGCGGCTCCGCGAGCATCTGCACCTCGACGCGCCGACGGTGGACGGACGCACGCTGGGCGAGATCGCAGCTTCCGCTGCGGAGCCCGACGGCGACGTCGTCGCGCTCGCTTCCGCGCCGTTCAAGCCGGGCGGCGCGCTGCGTGTGCTGCGCGGCAACCTCGCTCCGGACGGAGCGGTAGTCAAGCTCGCCGGACACGAGCGACCTGTTCACCGCGGCCCGGCCCGCGTCTTCGAGTCCGAGGCGACCTGCAAGGCCGCCGTTTACGACGGTCTCGTGCAACCGGGCGACGTCGTCGTCCTGCGCGGCGAAGGGCCGGCCGGCGCTCCGGGCATGCCCGAGATGCTGTCGATCACCTCGGCGATCGTCGGCCGCGGGCTCGGCGACTCCGTCGCCCTCGTCACCGACGGCCGGTTCAGCGGCGCGACGCGCGGGCTCATGGTCGGGCACGTGTCCCCCGAGGCTGCGCATCGCGGGCCCATCGGGCTCCTGCGCGACGGCGACATCGTGACGATCGACGTGGAGAGCCGCCGGCTGGACGTCGATCTCACCGACGCCGAGCTCGCCGAGCGAGACGCGACCCGCACGCTCCCCGAGCCGCGCGTCCGCCGCGGTGTCCTCGCGAAGTACGCGCGCACCGTCTCCTCCGCGTCGCGCGGCGCGGTGACTCACTGAGCGGTAATTCATTGAGTGGGCAACTCGCAGGGAAGGTCGCGCTCGTCACCGGCGCAGGCCGCGGCATCGGGAGGGCGCTCGCGCTGGGCTTCGCCGCCGAAGGAGCGCTCGTCCACGTCAACGACCTCGACGCGCCCGACGGCACGCTCGCCGCGTTGCCGGAGGAACGGCGCGGGCTCGCGCTCACCTACGACGTCGCCGACGTCGGTGCGATCCGCGAGATGTTCGGCCGGCTCGACCGGCTCGACGTCCTCGTCAACTGCGCGGGGATCACCGGCTGGATCGACCTCGGCGACCCGAGCGAGGCGACGTGGGACCAGGTGATCGACACGAATCTCAAGGGCACGTTCTTCTGTTCGACCGAGGCCGCGCGGTTGATGCGCACCGGCGGCGGCGGCTCGATCGTCAACGTGTCGACCGTCGTAGCCGCGCGCGCCCTGCGTAACCTCGCCGCCTACGCGGCGAGCAAGGGTGGGATCAATGCGCTGACGATCCAGCTCGCCGCCGAGCTCGCGCCCGACCGCATCCGCGTCAACGCGTTCGCGCCCGGCGCGACGAACGTCGAGCGGAACCTCGCCGACGATCCAACGTATGTCGAGCTCTGGTCGCCGCTGATTCCGCTCGGCCGCGTGGCCGAGCCCGAGGACATGGTCGGCCCGGCGGTCTTCCTCGCGTCGGACCAGTCGGCGTACGTCACGGGGCAGGTGCTCTACGTCGACGGCGGGTGGACCGTCGCCGGCAGATACCCCGAGACGTACGTCGACAGCGCGAAGGATCGCTGAGCTACTTCATCGGCCCGTCGAGCCAGGGATCGCGACCTGCGTCGCCGCCCGTCGCGACGACGGCAAGCCGCGCGAGGTAGTGATCCCAGCCGTGCATGTGCGACTCCGTCGCTTTCGCGTTCGGCAGGTCGCGGTGCGTGAAGCGGAGCGTCGTACCGTCGCCGTCGGGGGTCAGCTCGATCTCGATCGTCGACGAGCCCGGCGGCACCGGGTTCGCTTCCGCGCCGCTCGGCTCCCAGCCCCACGTGTAGACGAGCCGATGCGGCGGATCGAGCTCGACGAACTCACCGCTCGCCGTTGCACCCGCGATCACGTCGATGCTCCATGCGCCGCCCGGACGTGCGTCGAACGTCGCGCGCTCGCCCATCCACAGGGTCGCCTTGCCCGGATCGACGAGGAACTGCCACACCGTCTCCGGGCTTGCGGCGATCGTGATCTCGCGCTCGAGC